>JAABUZ0100001156.1_pt1 | contig 53021 bp, 53 predicted proteins | sample 5562091 | NCBI WGS metagenome assembly JAABUZ01 (sample SAMN12813069, study PRJNA571459) | rock metagenome | isolation source: Antarctica rocks | place: Antarctica: Victoria Land, Linnaeus Terrace sud | collected 2015-12-21 | reverse complement strand
AGCTGCTTGGTCTGATTGAATTGCAAGAGAAGAGAAAATTGATCGAAGCTTGGTATGGAGAAAGGACAATGGTGCCATAGTAGAAGGGTGTGTAGTTTACTAATGGCAAAATAACACCTTGTCGCACAAGAGAGAGAGTGTGCGTTACCAGAGTTCTCTTTGGGAAGACATAGGGCAATGAAGCACGCCTCTTGTGCTCGCCATCCAGGAGGGATTCGTTGTGTGAACCCCCAATGCCGTAACTTAAAGTTCTAGGAGATGCTCTCGGATCATAATATCGATATTGAACCGCAAACAAGGAGCGTCCGTCCGATGCTCTGTAAGTTGGTTGTATTACGTATATAGTAGTCGAACATATGGTACTTAGATGCGGGCCAGCCATTCAGGGTCGTTCGCATCGAATATTAATTCGGGATTATGTCCCTATCAGCAATTCGTAAGCTGTGTTGCATGTCAGAGGTGATCGTCTTCTTCATATAATAAACAAACTTCTTTCGAGCGCGTATCCAAGTTCCGCGCGCACGCTCTCTGACTTAATGACCCTCATTTCCTCACTGTCCTATTTGAGAATTCGGGCTCTCTCTGCGTCTGTTACCCGATGAAACGGCTTTAGATGTTCAGATCCGCCAGGGGTCTTCTATTAGGCTTTGACAACGTTGCTATTTCAAATTTGAACGTGCGTGTCCTCGATGAATTTGTCGAGTAGGGGACCTTTAGGTTTATGATGAAATTGAACCCCCCATGTCGTAGATTTGTACACATCGCTGATTCTCTATTTGAAGTCGTTCCTGGTCTCTCTTCCGAATCTTATGCATCTTTGCTCGTACTCATAGTTCTTTAGGTACGACAATAACTCGACGCATTAGAGTCTTGATCGAATATATTCCCGAATCTTTCTTTCTCTCGAGCTACAGGACTTTCGTACAGACCGTATAGTGCCCGTTGTATTGCGAGCTCGTACTTTCTAGTTATCTCGCTATAACGTGTTTGGCGACACAACTAGTCATACTGTCGAATAAAAACCATGGTAGACCATCCTCGACAAGATAGTAGTAAGAATTGTCTTGAAGACTCTTGATTCTCCTCGTGGCTCTCTTCAATAATCAAGGGCAACTTCTTCGTCACTGAATCTTTCAAGATAGTCTAGCACAACGCAAACTCAGAGCAACATTTTGTGAATAAGCTTGATATGCTCTTCTCGCCCGACTTCGTCTTTCAAGACGTGGTAGCATTCGAGCCAAGTGCAAAGCAATCTCTCGAGCCTGTGATCGCTGTGCAGATGGGTTTCCATGTCTTCGTAGACACGGCCACGCTTGGAATTTCAAATGGTTCATTATTTTAGCTCAGAAGTCGCCCCTGGTGTATATAGCGCCTAGCATGCAATTCATAAGCTTGTTGTTGATGGTGAGGGGGGCTTTGGTATAGAGAGACGAGTTTAGGTCGTTGGTGTGGCACGAGAAAAGGGTGAGAAACCACGCTGGACCGCAGCAAGCCGATCAGACATCTTCGTATACACAAAGATCGAGAGAATAAGAGTTGCACTTCAAAAATTTCTTTTTCTCGTAGTATGAGGTATGGGTCGACGACATTTCTGAATATAGGAGCACATTCTGCTGGAAATGACCAAATGCCACAGTGTCTCGAGTGGCCGATCGCCAGGTATGAAATTCAGTTGGCGATAGCTGCTGAGCCGTCACGGCGCTCGTTGTTGATGTCAGTAAGAATCTCCCATCACCATTGTGATATCCCACTCCTCTAGAAGTTTTTAATCACGTTGTAGTCTCGGCCACGACAAACACCCACCAGCCTTGAATTGAAGTTCCGTTCGCTTCCACAGTAACGTTCTCTATTATCTCTCACCATTCCATATTGGTCGCTTAGATAAATGGACGAGAGGCATGCCATTGCACTGCTTTCAGCAGTTGATGGAATTTTTCAATCTCAGATTGGACATGCATCGACCAAACGTCAGCCAGACGCGTCATTTGAGATTCGCTGCGCATGAAATCGATTTGGGGTAGTTGTCTGCCCATTGTAGGAATTGCCGATCCGACCGAGATGTGCTTCTCGATGAAGCCGCAAAGTTTTCCGCAGCTTGTCGGCCTTTTGCACGTAATGTATAAAAGTGTGCCATGGTTGGGTAAGAGAAACCTGACAAGCAAGCACGACCACGTAATTCATGTAGTCTCCCTTGAATATGCGAGAGATTGAGTAAAATTTCGAAAGCAGGAGTAGAACTTCTATAAGATAGATTTGGAAAAACTTACGATCCTCTGACGATGTCAATGTTAGAGTAGGGTCACATACCATCCCCAGACCAACAATGGCAGCTTTGTAATTGGGTGCTAGGCGTCATGTTCCTGTTCTGCTTCAGCATCCATCATTGCCTATGCATCTTTTCCGGACCCTGGGGATCCCGAGGATTCCCCATCTCTTGGCTGTAGTCTCTCTGTTCATATCTGATTCGTGATGATTCCGTCATTCTTGCAACGAGTTGCTGATTAGCATTCTCTTTAGCATCTCCAAGTACAAGCCGTGCTCGATTGAGGTAGGCAACACTCTTTGGTACATTTGAATAATCGTAAGCTAGACGACACTCAAAAGGATTGTAGCATGGTTTCTGATGAACGATCGATCTACACGTCTGTAGTAGGTGATAATTTCCGTCATGGTACAAGGTATTGTCCCACGGGCAGGTCTAGCTAAAGTTAGATAACCAATTTTATACGAGCTCAAGTACTTACGAGTGTTCAATACAGATGCAGTGACCTTAACATTCTGCAATAGTGCAACCTCGACTTTCAAATTCTCGCCACATACCTCACCGAGCAACCGGACACAAGTTCTCTCTTCAGACAGAGTCCAAGCGCTCACGGTAACTTTTGTTCTCGTGAGCTTTGCAAACTTTGTTTGAGTGTATAGGGAAACCTTATAGACACAATCGAGTTTCACTCAACGTTAAGGTCATTGAACTGCGTCAATTGCAAAGATCCCTCCTTGGCTTCGGCCAATTGGACTTGTAGAGCATCTCGAGCCGCCAGGTTCTCCGGTTTCGGCTGTCTTCACAGATCTTCTCCTGGGCCTTCAGCTGCTTGCAAAGTGTATAAACCATTATGGTGATGACACGACGACAATGGTAAAAACGAGGAAAAGATATGTAGTGAAAATGTGGTAGGAGATAGTGTGTATCGTTTTCAGCGCTGAGAATAGTAATCAACATGTAGTTGATCGTAGACACTCGAAAAGCGGTTTTGGAAAGCTTAATGAATAACCTGTTCAATTGAAAACCGTGCGAGAAGAAGAACAGGAAGTCTATACCATCTGAAATCGCTAAGGTGGCTTACCGCCTTCCACGTGCTATAGCATCAAGGAAGCGTGACATACTAAACCATTTTTTGGAGTCCAATTTTAGATGGATTGCAGCTGGGTAATCAGATTTTGTCAGAGAACGGCGTCCTCGGTCTCAATCAAATGTTGTTAGCAGTTCAAATTCAGAGTACTTGTTTGGCGATGCTGTTCAGCGCCCTGAAGTGTTGGATGGAACTCACCAATTACCGAACCAGAGACAACTGTCAGGAACCGCCTTTCGACGCTGGCGACAAGTCCGAACCCTGCACGATACCAATTGAGATTATCGTGTGCTCTGACTTCCCAAAAGATCTAGCATGCTTTGTCATAACATCGGCTGGAAGTTTTCCCTGTTGTTCTCATTGCAAATCGACCAGACGCGAGTAGAACGTGAACTTAGCTCTAGCGGCCTGGATCCGATCGATTGCTACTTCTGGTCTTGCCATTTCTGTACCTTGGTGGGCCCAAGCAAAGAATACTGCCTCCCTGGTCAATTCAGGGTTGTTGGGATCGCCCACTGAAAGGCGCAGATGAATGCGCGGTGCTAATGATCCACTTTCCATAAATATCTTCAGGATCAAACCATGCTTCTCGTTTGGCTCGATGAAGAACCGAGATCCGCCATCAACTCCATTGATGACACGAGTTCTCCGACTTTGGGAGGCTTAGGAGGTTCTGGCTACCAAACCGAAGAATTGGCACCTTTTTGGGTGACGCCAACGAACTTGTATTCGCTCCACGCTGGGTCAGCTACTCCATAGCTACGCGTCATTGCATCAGCTCCTTACCCGACCGTACGGCCACACTCACAACCCGTGCGGCGTAATCCTTTCCGCAGCTGACATGCCATCTTCGTGGTGTCGATGACCCTGAGCTTTGTTGCTCCGGTCTGCTGGATATCGAGCCAGTGTCCTGCGGTTCTCTGCGGACACAGTAAGTGTTGGTGAGCCTTGGAAATGGGTCCAATCTGAGCCGTGCGTTATCAAGGGCTTTTCGATAAGGGTAGCAATGTCAAGCTTCCTTTTGTGCCTCCGCCTTACGAATTCTTCTTTGGTTTCCATATCATATTTCGAAGCTCTGATCGCTGAGCCTATGGTCCGCACAGCATGCTTCATAGTTTTTTCCGTTCGTAACCTAACGTAAAGACTTGAGGTAGCGGCCAGTTCAGCCTTCGATTTCCCCTGCCCACCCAGCAGATTGCCCAACAATGTCGCTGGAGTGCTGCTTAATGCACTGCCTAAACTGGCGTGAAGACTCTCCACGCTTGTGCAAGACGTTGGGAAAGCTTGAAGATTGTGGGCTATCCGTATAATATAGTGTAGGCTCACCAAGACTGTGACCAGGTAATAATGTTATCTCCGGGAAAAACCGGAGTAAGCGTCCGAGTTGCAGAAGACACGGTGGGACGTCCATTGTCCAACGCATGTTCGACACCGCTAGTCGCTGATGTAAATTTCTTCAATTGCATCATTTCTTGATCACTCAAGCCGCGATGTGATGCTCGTACGGACTTCATCAATGGCTGTACGATAGCCAGGAAGGCGTCCTTGTTGAACGTGGAGCTTCCCTTGCTTTGAGATAAATCGGTTTTCTGCGTACTCCGGGCAAGTTTGGTCCTCAAGCAAGTTGAACTTGTAGAGCGGACATATGTGAGAAAATTATTAGCTGAGTGTAGTGATTTCGAGAAAAGTAGTTTAAATAGAAGAGTGAAGGTAGAGAAAGAATATTTATTGCGAATGATGACGGTTGCATCTGGTCCACCACCTGTTACCAAATCCTCTAGCTGGAGAAAAAGCGAAGATTGAAGGAGCGGATTGGAAGACTAGAGATGAAGCCATTATGATTTTTCCATTGTTATGCTTGATAAGATCGCTTTTATGCGAATATCTGTGATCTGCATACTCAATATTTCACCAGGCCGCAGCGACGTAAATAGCATCTCAGCGCCACTAAATAGGAAAAGAAGGCATAAACCTACATGCTGTGGCAAAGGCAACGAACGAGTATCCATCGATTGCAGCTTTGGAAAATATTAGTAGCCTCTGTAAGTCTTGAGTCCTTCGTGAATGATGACGGACGGCACGACGAATGTATTTCGTTAGAGCCAGGCTCGGAGTTCGCAGGCGATGGTGTTGCCCATCATGGCGCCTGCATTCAGAGTAGCCTAGCACAAGCAAACTGTCAGTGAGAACGAAGAGATGTGCAGCGAGATCGTCTTATCGTACCAGACGTTCGTCGACGCGGAGTCGAAACACGGTAAGCACGAGTTGGGGCATTGAGCTTTAGCTCAGCACGTTTGCCCAAGCGTCGAGGATCATGTGAATATCACATGTATTGCTAGCTCTTCTTACGCGCCGTCTGCCATTCGTCCGCCGTCCTGGGCCACTGGGGCTTCACAATGAATGAATATACATATGCTTGTGGCATTTATCAGTTGGGAAGCTTGGTTTCCTTGTCTTTGGTAAGATCTGTTTTCGTGTACTTACACTCCCCGTAATGGTACCAAGTGCATATGGCATCCGAATTTCGCTTCAGGTAAGATGAAGTACCCGCCACATTATTGATAAAGTAGGGCGGGTTCCTTGTACCTTCAAAGGGGATACTCGAATCCTTCGAAAGGAAATTCAGGGAAGCACGTCATTCCATATCCCCTTCATCGTGTTGACTCCTGCATGGGACTTTCGTGTGTTGCTGCTCCATTATTAAGCTGTGTAGAAAGCATCTAGTAGATTGCGTGGATAAGTGTGCTGAACTGGTCGCTCGGTTCTCTATCGAGGCGTATTGGCTCGGTCCCCGTTCCCTCATGCAGCGACGTTGCATTCTCTGCCGCTCATGTTTGACTAAAAGCTGTGACAATTGTCGTAGTCCGTTGAGATATATTGACGTTATTGAGATACCGCTATTCTGAACTGAACAAGGTAATGCCTGTATCCCTTCGGCATATGAGCTCAGCCTTCCGATGTACACTAACTTGGGCAGGAGGAGATTGGGGGCCTCAATAGACATAGGACATGCACCACATAGAGCGTTCCATTCGGGCGGTCCGTAAGTCAGCTGAATGTCTCGGTTGATCGTATAATAAAGCCCTGTGTACCACAACCGCCATCGTACGGGGTGAGGTGGATCACTTTATCGTTGGGAACAAGGTGTCCCATGAACTCGCTTTTCCTTAACATCGGGCTTGTCGACTTTCAGAAGTCATAATTCGATCGAAGTCTGCACGCTCATGAGAGTTCTCACGATATCTCAAAAGGGGTAGGAGCACCTTTTCATAAGCCATAGCCGGAGCCTTTTGTCGTGCTGGGGACGTCGATTCCCGGGCCCAGATTGATTCTTTCAATTCACCGGCCAACAACATCTCCATATTTGGCGGCGGCATGTACAGCGTCGCCACAGGACCTCGAGGGTGTAGAATTTGCTGGTCGTTATGGACCGGGATTGTCTCGAGCCACGACCGGACCAGACCAGACCGTGGGATCGAGCTTTGAGTTGCGTCCAATGTTCGTGCAATGCTGGCCAATCTAGCGGCTCGGGTGATTGTGACGACAGATAGGAGTGTGAGTTTTCGGTTGGCGGTCCAGGTGCGGTATTCCATTGGGCCTCAAACTCCGTACCTCTAAGGCATGCCGGCATACTAGGCTTGGGCGTCGAATCCATGGCGGCCCTCTTATTTCGATCTGGAGCAGCCGAAGCGGCCCCTGAGGGTGTGACCTTTTCATGACCCATAGCCGGAAATTTTGGTCGTGCTGGGGACGCCGATTCCCGGGCCCAGGGTCTGATACTCCGACCAGAGCCATCCATCGTTATCTAGAGCCTCTCTTAAGGCAAAGAGCGCGTACCCGCGACAGAGCGTTGCCCGCCACAGCGGGAATGGACGGCCCCTGGTAGACAGGAAGGCGCCAATGTATACTCACCAGATGGTGAGGAGATAGCAGGTCATCATTCCTTACACCACGCAGAGCATATACTGTGGTTGTGCAAGGGACTGTGAAGGAAAGAGATCTGAGCCATCGACTCCATGGTATTTTCAGTCGGATGAACGAGCATGGAGATATATAATATACCAGGCCACAGCTCCCCAAGTCTCTCTCGGCGAAGGGTGACCAGCGTATTCTTTCATAAAGCTTGTCTGCACTCGCTAGTGGGTGGGACATTGGCTGAGATTCTGTTGAGTTTTCGTTGCCAGTTCTGTCATATCTCAGCTGCGATCATTTTCCTCGCCGGTATGCTGAGAGCCGTAAGTGGCGCTGTCGCAAGCCGTAACTTGAGTTGTTCGGGCATTCCAGATCCGTAACTTCTTCAACTATTGCTGATCAGTGAAGACTAGTAATGGTGGTGAAATCCTTGGCCCGATGTGGAGCTTGAAAACCTACAGGCTTACGAACCCTCACATCCAGCGCCTATGCGGTCGAGTACCAAGGAGTTGTTGCATACGCTGGCGTTGATAATTAGCAGGGCATCCGCAACTCGGTAGTACCTCTTAATCTCCTAATTCAACAAGTTTATTGGGGATGAAAGAGAGGGCCATTACCAGAGCCTAGATCGAATAATATAGGTATAAAATTAGACGTTGTGAGAATGAACACTGAATAACAACATCTCCCAACATCATCTACCGAGCGATGTAGCCTAAGATCTGACATATCGGCTTTCTGCCGAAAAGGTGCTAGCGGATCTCTGACTTGTTTGCAGCATCTTTGATAGATCTATAATCCACTGTGCAGGAGTCTTGATATCGATCATACCACTCGGCTATTTCAGATTCGATAGCAGTGCTACAGATCGAGTCGTACTACTCCAAGCCATCGGCGGGTATCCAGGGACTGGAATGAGTTGCCAGATACGCCTTGGATCACTAACAACCCACACAGATGCTGCGAGGCCCGGCATGCTTATATACAAGCCCAGCTAAATTGGCTCCCAATGATCGGGATAACCGGCCTGAGTGATGCGACTCACCGCTTGTTGACTACACAAGCAAAGGGAGCAATATTTTGCCGGGCCAGTATGTTCTGTGAGCGTCGAGGTCTTCGCAAAAGTAGACAGAAGTGCAGAGTATGATAGATTATATATAGCAAGGGTTGGACTTGGTTGGGAGGCTTGTTGACTTGGATGGTCTTGAAAGCATAGCAGAAGAAGGTGTGAAAGGTCACCATATGAAAAGGTAGGCTCTTGCACCCCACCCATGAACAGGAAAGGGCAGAACGCTTCACTGCAGAGAAGCTCGTAGATGGTGTGATATTCCAACAAAAGCGAAAGAAATTTCCTGAGTGAGACTCAGTCGACCTTGCGATACGCTTTCGACCTTCACCACAGCCCTTCAATCCTCACACAACATACCAATCTCACTCAGCATCCAACAAGCTTGCCGCTACTTGCCGGCCCGAAAAGAGGCGCCTCACAACCGCCGTTGATGGTGATAGCAGCAAGCACATTTTCGCAGTTGGTGGAGGCAAAAACCTGCAGTACACATCCCCCGGGAACAGGCTTGTTGCTGGTGGCGGTGAAGCTGCCCTCCTGCTCAATGAATTGGTGGCATTGATTGTTCTGGGTGAAACTGTAGCCTTCGACGTCAGGTACAGCGCAGGCGTTGTCGGCATAGACGTTGACGGAGACATTGGGGTTCCTGGCAGCGTCGGCGATAGGAGAGGCGCTAATGACAGCGAGGATGGAGAGGACTGAGAGCAGCTTCGATGTGTCAGTGAGGGTGATGGGGTGAAAGGGGAGGTTGTTTGACCTTGGTGTAATACATCTTATATCGTAACGGATCAAGCTGACAGGTTTATTGGCAGGGCTCCAGAACTTAGATTTCCTCTGAAGAGAATGAGAATGACGTTTAATCAGACTCAGAGGAACACTTTTGACTTTATATATCCGTATGGACTCTGGTGAGGTCTCGCCTTTGAGAACCCGAACAATCCGAATGAGATGAATCCGAGACTTGTGCAAGTACGTAATTGAAAAGGTCTAGTAGCAGGGTGGATCAAGTCCATGATGACCCGCGTGAATGGCTGAAATCGCTTAAGGGACATGGCGAGGTTGCAACGACACACGAAGTGGCGGCCACCTCATGATTGACGATCAGTAATCACATAGTAGATTTACCGAGTCCGAAGCTGACAACACTACTCCCTGAGTGGCTTTTTATGGGCCACATAACCAATTGGTATTGAGATAGCGAAGAAGAGCCCCAGAAGAGCTTACTAACGTCGGGATTTCTGATGCGAAATACGTGCTGTTGAAGCCACATAGGCTCCAATACTACGTTGCTTGCCAGTGATTACTATTGCTTTTCGCTGGTTGCTCGCTCGATGAGCCGAACCAGCCTCTCAGCAGTGGCCACGGCAAAATCCTCGTTATTGATGTCTCGCTCATCTCGTATCACCTCGATCTCACTGCCTTTGAGCCCTTCCTCAATAGCTGCAAACAGAGAGTTATCTGCGTTTCTGTCTGCGAATGCATCACCGGGCTTAGATATGAGACTAATACCACCTACCGGTAGGACAACCTGCACATCTCCTGGCCGGGCACAGTGACCCTCGAGTTTTTCGGCGATGAATCGCCCTATCTGCCTACATTCTTCCACATTCGTCCGCACAAGCGTGACGGAAGCATTGTGCTCGAAGATGTTCCTGCCAGCCTTCACGAACGTTCCTGGCAAGGTATTCCGAGATCGGTAGTTGACCATATCGCACGCTCCGAAGCTTATCACCTGAGGGATCCCAGCTTTCGCGGCGGCTTCTAGGCGTTCTGGTCCAGCGGACATCAAACCTCCAACGATCTTGTCCGGTACTTCAGTGATTGTAAGATCAATGACGGCATCGATTCCTTTGGAAAAGATGAGTGGTTCCATGGCCCGCCCGCCATGGCCTGTGGCATGGAAGACGTAGACTTCGTAATCGTATTTGGTAGTCAGGTGGTGTCGCATAGCGTTCACACAAGGCGTCGTAACCCCGAACATGGTGATTGCGATCCTCTTCTTTCTCGGTGCTGCCTTCTGTGTGCCTTCCGGTGTACCTTGCTCTTCTTCATATTCTTGCTGTAGCCGCGCATGATATGCCCTTGCCATCCCAGCAATTGCTCCAGCCGCATTGTCCAGCACATCGTTAAGGATGCTGTTCGAGCCTGCTATGTCGACAATGCTGTACATCAGGGTGATGTCGCTTTCGCCAACGATGTGTGAGGTATCTCCACTTGCCACCGTAGACACAATGAGCTTAGGGAAGGTGAACGGTAGCGCCTCTCGCATGACCGCCGAGGCCAGAGCGGTGCCGCACGACCCTTCAATCGAGATAACACCGTGTAAGAGAGAATTTGAGTAAAGATCTTGCACGCATGCTGTGGCACAGTCGGTCATGATTTTGATGACTTCGGCTCGGGAAAGGTTGGAGACATCAGCAGCGTTGTCGCAGGGGGACGTAACACTGCTTCTGTATTTGGCGACAAGTACATCCTGAGTGACAGTAATGGCCGGCTGCGATACCGGCGTCCTACCAGCGTCAATCAAGATTACTGTGGTGACCTCGGGGATGCAAGAGCGGATGCAAGAGCGGATGCAAGAGCGGACGTAGAGCAGCTCTGAAAGCTTCGTGTCGCAGGTGCCGATATGGAGAATAGTAAGAGCCGCCATGGCATTGCTTTCGTCCGCTTGAAGGTATTACACGCCTTTGAGTATCAACAATGACCTGATAGGCCTAAGTCTTCTGTCGCCGACGATGGTCCTTCATGTTGGTTATGGGTGTCTTCTCGCCCCTGCTTTCCAGCCTTTCCGGAGATCAACGTCGACTTCGTCAACTCTGTGCCCGCTGCCGACTTCAACTGAGGCGAAAAGCAGTAGCAAATGACGGAAAGCCTCGAAAGGTTCCAGACGTTACTCTTGTGGTCGTACAAGAAGTCTCGTCAGCGTCATCCACCCTCCTTCGCATCTAAGCGAGCGGGATGAGTGTGATACCTACTTATCTGCTCTGCCGCCATCTGGCGGATGAGGAAATTCGATGGCTCCAAGACCGTGCAAGACCGCATCCTTTGATGTCTGAGCCGCCCATTTTTACTCGTCAGATACTGTGATCATGCCGCGTCCTACCACCCGTAAGGAGATGCTCGATAGGCTCAAGGACTCTGTTGCCAATGGAAAGATCATCATTGGCGCCGGCGCGGGTCAGCAGCAACAATGAAGATTTAGATGGAGACTGAAAATATCTAGGTATCGGTCTGTCTGCCAAATGTATCGACGAAGGTGGAGGAGACCTCATAATTGTTTACAACTCGGGCCGTTTCCGCATGGCCGGTAGAGGCTCGCTGGCTGGGATGATGCCATACGGCGATGCGAATGCTGTCGTTCTAGAGATGGTAGGTTGCTTGAAGATGTTCTGCATCATTTATGTTTCTGGGTCGTTCTTGGTTATTTTCGTCATGTATTCCACTCATGCACTTCTTTGAAAATCACACTGCTACGAGTACTCTATCTGTAGTCAGGAGCTAGCCTCCAAGTCAGGCTAGGGAAGTTCTTCCAGTCGTCAAGCATGCCCGTGTTATGGCCGGTGTATGCGGCACCGACCCCTTCCGCCTTATGCCTACATTTCTCCGCCAGCTGAAAGACCTTGGCTTTTGCGGCGTCCAAAACTTCCCCACCGTTGGCCTCATCGATGGCAAATTCCGTCAGAACCTCGAAGAGACCGGCATGGGTTACGAGGAAGAGGTAAATATGATTAGGACCGCCCATGAAATGGACTTGTTGACAACCCCCTATGTGTTCAATATTGATGAAGCGGAAAGAATGACCAGCGCTGGCGCGGATGTATTAGTTGCTCATATGGGCCTGACGACTTCAGGAAGTATTGGAGCCACGAGCTCGAGTTCGCTGGACGACTGTGTGAGTAGAATCCAGGACATAAGGGATGCAGCACTTGTTATAAATCCGGACATTATCGTTCTGTGCCATGGAGGGCCTATCGCGGAGCCGGAGGATGCGAAGTACGTCTTGAGCAAGACAAACGGAGTCCATGGGTTCTTTGGCGCGAGTTCGATGGAACGGTTACCGGTCGAGAAGGCTATTTTAGGGATAACAAAAGAGTTCAAGGCATTGAAGCCTTGACATTACCATGAAGTACTGGAAGCACGATAGCCTCTCACCTCTAATGTAACGCCTGACTGAAGCGCTTACGACAGCCTGCAATTGAGACTAACGCCCAATGCGTCCATTGAACATATATGCATGGGGACATTGGACCATTATCGTCTTCACGGGCAGTAGAATTGGGAACAATCCAAGCATCGGACTCGATAGAGTTCAACATTTAAAGCATAGACTGTAAAGTACGTAAAGGTAAAACAGCGGGTAAAGCAAGGACTAAAGTTTCAGATGCTTGAACAATTGCACGGGCCCAGCCAGCAGCCATGTGTCGCACGGAGCCTGCAGTTGTGTGCGTTATGAGACAAAAGGGCGAACTGGTTGAGAAGTCCATCAGGTTCGCGCGGAAAGGTTGGGGAATCAAAAATGTGCCACATGAGATATCGAGACTGCAGACGTGATCACCTCATGGAGGTGTAGACGCTAAAACTGGGCATGCGCCGTCTGAACTGGTTAAATACTCGCCGTTACCAAGGCACCGGTATCTTAGTCTCGTGTGGCTTATTAAAATCTTCTTGTGACGCCGTCGCTCCCTTCACTTATTCTCCCTACGATGCAACGTAACAATTGATTGCACGGCTTATGTATCTGACAAGTAATTGAAAATATTGCTATTTCTCTGTTGTCTAACAAGCACCGCTTAGTATTGGTATCAAGCTGCTCAAATTCCAAAATTGGAGAAAAGACTTTTGCAGGAAAAGCAGATCAACCCTCCCCAAAGGATCCAGCTCCTCGATGACGAAAGTGTCGCCGATACAAGCGCCTATCCATCACCAACGCCTCCAGTCGATAGGACTTATGTAGCTCGAGACGGCTGACGGCAGACGGGATACTGTCGACGATGTCGAAAGCCCACAAACGCTCGATTGGACGAGGGAGTTCTCTTCCGGTCTTGGCGGTCTTGGCGTGGTAATGAGATTTCAATATGGCAAAGTTCGCAGAAAAGGAGTTCGTCATGCGGTCGTGTGCGGTCATAACCATTGATATCCCCTCTTTAGAACCGTTCACAAGTCTAGACGCCTTCGCTCTTGCATCTTACCATCTTCCTCCGCCTGGTGAGGCAAATCTGGATAAGTCGCTCAGTTGCCGACTTGCCTTGCGATCCCGGCATCGCTGGTGTCATACACGTGCTGCGGTTGCAGAAGAGAGTCCAGGTTGTCTTCGATTGCATTCTGCAATGATAGAGAATCTTGGTCGGCCATTGAGGAGGACACAGAGTTCCCACTCGGGCGGTTTGAAGACATGCTCATAGCCGGACTTGAAGGTGCTGTACCTATCGGGCTAAGTTCTCGTTTGACGTTGGCATCTCGCTGATCGGCAAAAGATTCCGCTCCTCGTTGCAGGTACTCTTGAATGGTGCTACATCCGCATGTGGTGTGCCTTAACATCTCTCCTTTCAAAAACAGTATCTCCTCCTTGCACGAGTCACGTACCAAACGCAGCTCGTTGTTGTGTCGTTGCATTTCTCGCGCCTTGGTTTCAAGGTTCTGTGTCCATTCCTTCTTCTTCTGTCGGCATTTCGATGCGGCAATTCGATTACGCTCGAGAAACTTCGAGCGACGAGCTCCCTCGGGGTCGTTTGGGTCTGCCCCACCGCCATTCTTGAGCGAGCGAGTAAAGTTCTTACGTACCCGCTTGGTTGGTACGGAAACCTCAGAGGACTCAACAGTATCGGCAGCTGATTGCTTCCGCTTGCTGCCGTTACTCGTGCCACTACTGGACGTGGAGCTCTCCGGAGACGGCAGCCCGTACTGCTGCGGAGCAAGCTGGTACTCCAAGCTACTGGACGTGTCCTCATCGGGTGGCGTAGTCTGACCATGCTGCGTACGAACCCTCGACGGATCGATTTGGGTGAGAATGTTGTGTGGGACCTGCCCCTGACCGAAGTATTGCCAATCATCTGACGGTAACACCCCAGAAGAGGGTGGTGACAATGGCTGGAAGCTGTTCCAGGCGTTGCCAAAGTCGAGGGATGCTTTAGAAGATGCTTCATGGCCCCTTGGAGTTGCTATTCCAGAAGGCGGCTCGGAGTCAAAGAACGCATTCACGTCTTCAAAGTCGACGCTGTCGAAGAAATTGGTGGAGGATTCGTGAGATTGTACATCAAAGTACGAGTCGCCAGAAGATCGATTCACATTCCCCTCCAGCGCTCTTCTAGGCTTCATACTCGCTTCATCATTGATGGAACCGGGAAACCCCTTTGAGGATGCCTTTCCAACTACTGGCGACATAAATTCTTGGAATGCTTGCGTCATTGTTGGCAATTCGACTAATATCGAGGCTGCCGGTTTCCGATCCGAGCTGTCCTGGCTGCTAACACGCGAGCTGTACAGAGGTTCTGTCTCCGCTCTATCGACTGTGGGTAAGAGCTGGCAGAGCTAATAGTGAGCTGGTGGAGAAGAGTGACCGCAAATCAATTCAGTATCGTGGAAGTCGAAGAGTGGACGTTGACTATGGATGGCGTTGAGTGAAGCTTGTGAGGGCGACGAGGTTGCTACAGGTATGTAGGGTATGCCGAAGGTTGACGAAGTGTTCCACGATCGTACTTGTGGCGCTCTAGGGTGGGTGTGTGGTACTTTTGAGTGATTTAAGATCGCGCACGAGGGTGGAGCAAAAATCGCTGCTACTACCGTGATATGAAAGAGATGCGGAGGGGTGTCCCGAATTTATCAAGACGCCACACGATTTCCCGGAGGTCGCTGCGAGTTCCTTGCAGCTGACTGGCCCGCACTCCGATCTGCCTGTGGCTATCGGAAAACCCTGGCGGGGTCAAAGGTCACTCCAAACATGGGGTCTCTGACTGGGCCGGGATGTCGTCAAGCTTTCCTACCGTGGACCCCCTCCAACTCAATTCAGACCCCTGTCAATTATAGCCAATGGGAGACCCGTCGGCCCATGTTAAAAATCCTATTAGGTCTGCGGTTTCCCATGGTCGCAGCACTTCCCTATCAAGCGTGCTATTGATTAGCGCCACGTTCGACAGGGGCCATAACTTCTACTCAGAATATCGGGTCTGGGGCCTGTGGCTCGCCGAGTCCCTGTGTGACGATCTGTTGAGACGGCTATAACGAGAAACACCACAGTGAATCTAGCTTCCCACAGAAACTAGTCTCACGCTACCAAAGAGCACGGTGCGTTTGGGCGTATGCAGATGTTTGTATTCCTTGGGGTGTACACCCCTTCCGGTCACTTCAGAGCCTATCATTGCCCGACAATGCTCACTACTGCACTACTGCATCACAGCACATGCTACTCCATAGATAGCACACGCCAAACCTTGTCATTCTTGCGTTTTACTAACGAGAGTAGCTCATTCCCATCGACGCTTCCGCCCTAGCCAATCCACCGAAGCCGGAAGGTCATTCATCGAGCTCAATCCTGAGGTACCTACTTCTAAGCATGGCATGCTCATCAGTGGAGCAGTCACTGCCGCAGGAATACCATAAGACGAAGATTCATTCCTCTGATGGGAATACCAGTAAAATGCCGGGGTTCAATTTCCTGTCAACACCTGTCGCATGTGAAAGCCTTGCGTGCATGGGCTGTTGAACGACTGAAGCACCGCATCGTCTGGAAGATCCTCTTGAGCTCGCTTGGAAAGCCCGAGGTCGACCAGTATAAGGTCCTCGGCACATTGGCTTCGGATACCGCTGTCAATGTATTGTCAACTGGAAGGGGATTTCATGAAGGGTCCGCCTGCCACTGGCAGAAATGCAAATTAGCCGGCTATAAGCTTTCTACCAATCAGATCACACGCGGGCCCATCCCCGAGCTTCGGCTCCACCACGCTCAGGCTTCCTTTTCCCGATGGCTTTCTCGAATCTCGATTTCACAACCGCACTGAAGATCGGGCTTAGCGGAACCCTGTGCACGTGATGTGGCGGGAGTCGCGGGATAGGTGTTTGTCGAATCAAACAATGTCCATGTCACGATAATAACGATTCCGTCGCTGTTGCGCATGTGGATAAAGAATCCCCTAATCATTCAGTACTTCCACTACAAGAAAGATCTTCGCTTGCAGAGTTTTCTACAAACTTTCCAAGTATAGCTTTATCACCGAAAACTTCTCGTCACCACTCTTCGTTGTTGAGCTGTGCTAGCTGCGTCATGAAGGCCGAGGGAGGCCGAGTACTTGACTTTAGAGCAAGTCATTCATAAGGTAAAGTAGGTAGTGCACGAAGTAGAACGGACACCCTCTCGAAACAATCAACATCGCGAAATTTCGCTAGCTCGACATCCATGAGCTGTCAGCGAAAGGGTTTCCAATAACAAGAGCTCAATTGACCGATCCTTGTTGCATGCCAAGGTATTGTAAACTCATGCGGTGGTGGCATGGTACACACTTCCCGGGCATTCCCGAATAAAGACTCAGAATCCACTACCATCTCCGGAGAGATCCTCCCGCTGGTTTCCCGGCCGCTTCAGCTTCCACTGGTCGTTCAGCCCATCATGAAGTTGTCAATACGATTTTCTTTCGGCAACCATTCTAGGCACATCCATTTTTGGTATCTATAATCCCTACGCCCAATTTCGCTAATCAACACTGCACCGCCCTGGGAACAGGGCTGCTTTTGCACTCAAAGATGGCGTGTCACCAGAGGTGTTACATTGACATATGGAGCTCTAGGTGCACCAAGGCCTTTAAATAGCACCGGAAACCATCTATCACAATTTCGATTCCCGGTCCAAAGGTATGCATTCTCTTTTATCTTTCCTCTTAATCCGATGTCTATATAAACGTCTGTCCAAACGTCCGTGTCTGAAGACTTGATCCATGGTCAGTTCCACCTCTAAACTATACGAGAGATCCCTCGGGAAAGCACCATTTCTAGAGCCAAACACCGGTATGAGATCGACCTTGTCCAGGATGTCAGAGCTGTAGGTGGCTCGCACGCGATTCTCGACGACGACGTAACTCTTCTTTGAGGCGGGCGCTTGAAATACAGTGACGAGCTCCTGAAGGGTAGCATATTCATCGTTCTAGGGAGTTCAAGCACCATTGTGCGATGATAAGAAGGTGTAAGTGTATAGAGGCCGTAAATACGGTGGAGGTTTTCGAAAATTCTCCTTTCCGCGGCGGAGCGAACCAATCTTAATGGGACCAGAGATGTTGAAATCGTAGACTAGGGGGTGCAATCATCGAAACTGGGTGTGCCTAGAGAAATCGTCTTTTTTTCGAGGAGTGCTGAGAAACTGTGCACCGATTCTTGCCATTGCACAAGATAGCTCGAATGGTCTAAATGTTGTATAAGGATTCGATGATTTGGGGGATTTCGGATTATTTCATTCACCGGGAGCTATAAGGTATTTCAACCAGTCTACAACATTGGTGAGATCTTATTTCTTGTCTTCAGGATTTTCATGCACTTCACATCGCTGTAGGCCAGATGTAGAGAAACGTAAGTAAGGTGGTTTATGAAGAATGATGGGTGGGGATAATGTGACCAGTCACGTGTCTTGAGGTTGGTCTTGATGGTAAAGTAGTTCGAAATGGAGAACGATAACAGTGGAGCTCTCTGGCCTTGACCTCTTAAGTAAGGCAATCGCTGCTCTGCTAAAGAGCGATGACAAGAAGCCGCTAAACGTGTTCGCCTGAGCATATCGCTCCATGCGAGGGATCCTTTCCACGAGTCCTCAAATCATGGCTTACTTGGCTAGGTCCCGCGAGCCTTCAACCATCTCCATCGTAGATCTAGAAGTACTTTACCTGTACCATAGTCTCTGCCGACATTACCAGAGACGCCGTAGCCGTTAACCTAGTCGCAATGGCGGTACTCGTCAGCGCCGCGAAGGGCTCGGTGTGCGTTGTGGACGCGTCGCCATTCGTCTCGTATGTGCCTGCGAGGTCAATATCACCTGTGGCGAAATCCTTGTTTGCAAGGACGCGCTTGAACATTGCGAGGGAGGCTTCCGGTTGGCAGTATAGCCTGGGAAGCCAAGAATTAGTCTTCGGCATACTATGGAGGAGGGACAGAATGGAGGGGGTGTATGGCTTACACTTCATGCCCTGGCTTGTAGATCCTCACAAGACTGATATCGCCATACTACCGGACCTCGCCATGTTCCCCGCCGTCAACGACAGAGGGAGCATAGCCGGCAGTGGCAGAATCTGCGCTGTGTATGTAATTCACAGCCAGTGAGATAGCCTGGCCGGCGAACCAGCTGAAGATATAGTCGGCATCGTCATGATACTCCATGACCGAGAACTCGCTGGCTCTGTTTCCTAGTTAATGGGTTGAAATTGCTAGCTCTTCTTCCGAATAGGAGAATCCGATCCAAGGGGCTGCTGAGATAGGAGCAGCGATTATGGATCAACCTGAGTTGTGCAATCCACCGTGAATTTGCAGGGCCCAGCTCTCATGCCATGAGCAAGCGCCGTCTTTGTTGCTATTAGCCTCTGATGAAAAATTCAATCACTTCTGGGACTATCGCGCAGCAAAGCGTGGAAGGAGCGATTGATGGATTATGTCATGCCTCGAAGAACCAGAAGAGAGTATGAGAAGTGGGTGAAAGGTCGATACATACGAAATAAAAACTCACGCCTGGTGTGGTGTCACATACGCCACCCTTACCTGGTTCTCGGTATCGGATCTGCACCTCCGTCGGCAAAGTGATAGGGGTCAAATATGATCCATCGGCAGGCACTTATCTTGGGTGAGAATTGGACAAGGCATACGCAAGGAAAGCTGGAGAGATGGTACGGAAAGCCAGCAACGCTCGCTTGAAAGTTCGGCAAGGCATTATTACAGCGCAGCAATGGCTGTAGAAGCAAAGACAGAGACCCCAAGAAGATAGCATGAGCTCAATGCATAACCTTAGAGATGTCGTACTTCGCTGTATACATAACGCGGTACTGTGGCGAAGGGCCAACATTCCTTCTTACTCGTCATAATCTCATGGCACTGCTCTGGTTCTACGACGTATAGGCCTTACGTAGGCACGGCAGATGCATTTGACCCTTTAACATCTACCCTGCGTGTAAGCGGACTGCAGGTAGTAGCTTCGATAGGGCATCTCGCGACGTGCGTGAGCAGGATAAGTCCAGATTGTTGCTGTAGTTTGAGATAGCCGGAATCCACGATTGTACCAAGGCAATGCGTGAAGTCTGCTCGGGACATGTCTCGATAAGGCAAGTTCGAGCGTCAGATGTAAAGTAGCACTTATAGTCTTGGCAGGTCAGAAGCCATCAAGGCTTGGCATGTTGAGCATCATGATCACGTGCTTACGCGCTCCCCCCCCACCACGACCTCCCACGTTCCAAAGCATCAACACAATCCCCCCACCAACCCCATCCAACCCCCCCAAACCATGGCCTCCGAAGCAACCCCCCGCATCAACGCCCAGTACCTCGACTCCTTCACCAACCAAACCGTCCGCCTCCTCGGCAAAGTCACCTCCCTCCGCGGCGAGACCGCCACCATCGACGCCAATGGCTCCGTGAACATCCACCTGAACCGCGTAAATCTACCTTCCCTGGCCCCTCCCCCTCCTCCCTCCATTCAATTCCCAATGAAGGTGCAATAGCTGATGCGGTCATAGGATTCCCATCTCACACTTAATAATGCTGCTGAAGTGGTGGGGAAGGTGCAGAATGATCTCAGCATCAAGGTGTTTCAGGCCACGGACTTTGGGGATAAGATTGGTATGTCGACTTCCAAGGAATGGGGGTTGTTGCGGTAGGGGGATGGTGACTGAGTGTGCGTGGTAGATTTCAAGGCGGTGGAGGCGGTTGTGGATGCTACGCATCGGTATAAGGAGATTTTCTATGAGAGCAACGAGTAGCGGTTGAGTCAGGATTGCGTTTGGCGGAGGGGGGATATGTGTGATGTTATGGAGCAAAAAGGTTCAGGTGTTGAGATCCGGCATTGGGGTGTGAGTTGTGGGAACAGCTGTCGAATATTCGAAGCTAGCGTTGACTGTTAGGTTTGAACACGGTGGAAGGGCGTCGATGGTAGGGGACATCGATAAGATGAGTCATGACAGGCAATGTAGAAATATGGACACCATTAGGACCTAGCAGATGAGGATCAAGGTACAATTTCGAAGACATCTAATTTTCCTATGTAAAGCTCACTACTTGATGCACTGAACCATATCCAGTCCCTACGCTATGCATACCAATCGCTTGCAGAACCAAATGCTATGTCGTAGAAGAGTCGTTCCGCTGTTCATGACAATGTGGATGCTGGACAACATCATGCTAAAACAGTGAAGTCAAGGTCAATTCGTCCGCCCGCATAAACACCAAGTATACTGTCTTCGGCGTCTTGACTGTCTAAGCCGGATTGGTATCTGCATTGAAAGGAGATGACTGCATTTCTGGAAGTGGATAGTCGCTAAAGGCACCTCCACTCTCGATGGGATCTTCGTACACGCCAAACCACACGGGCGGGCTACTCGGCATTGGAACATCTGTGCTGAGAAAATCCTGGGAATCGAAATGGGAGAAGTCGTAGCTGTCAGCAACACGACCGGGCGTGTTGTGTAAGGATGGTAACGAGGGAAAGTCAAAATTTGCTGAAGGACTACCGTTGGCGTCGGAGAAAAGTTGATTGAGATGCGCAGTGAAGGGTGTCATCTCACCAAGAGGCTGGGCAGCGGATGTTGAAGCATTTCGTCGAGGTGTGATAGGATGGTTCAGAAGCGCTTTTGCCGTTGAGGAAAAGAAATCACCAGTCTTTGGGAGACCTCGGTGAGGCGTGCTGTTGTTTCTGGGCGTCTTGAATGTTTGGTCCAGCGCCTTGCTGGCAGAAGTTGGGGTAGTAGGTCGAGTGTTGGAGCGGGGTTCTTCCTCGAAGAGATCATCATAAGCTTCGTTCTCATCCGGCATTGGAGGACAATTCTCCTTATCTGCTTGTTCATCGTCGGTGTCGACAGATGCTCTGTGACGGTTGCTTTCAAACGTCTGTTCTTTCGCAGCAATGGGCGAACCTAGCGAGTCGTCAAGCTTAGCGCTATTGCTTTGGCTGGGTGAAGGGAAGAGAAGTCGTCGGGTCGGTCTAGGGGTGAGATCGGCGATGGGGATAGGGGCGTTCTGTGTCCCCGTGAGCCTTGCGGGAGAGGACTGAATTGCTCTGTGTAGCGCCGCAGCTGCAGACGCATTGTCCAAGCCGCATTTCGTCCTTTGGGCGCGACTGAGCTGTACGCTCAACGCTCGGCGTTTCTTGAAAACTGGGAGCTGTGGTGACATGTGAATGATATCTTCACCCGTGGTATCTGCGACTGGTGAGGAGGCATCTGATGGTTGACTTCCTGCTGCCTCAGTCGCTTCGCTACCCGCACCACCGCGGACTGACCGCGAACTCTGCTTCCTCGGTGGGCGTTTTCGCTTGCGCTTTTCGTCGGGGTTCTTCTTAGGCTTTCCCCAATTCTCTTTGGGTCGCAAGCATTTTCTATTATGGAGCCATAGGCCGCAGGCTGGAAGACAATTAGTGCAAAATTTGGCGGTACTCAACGAAGACTTACGGTTGCAGAGTAGAATCTCCGAGAAGCCCTCGTCCGTAGGCAGCAGCGACTTTTTGAAGATTCTGTAGAGACAGACAATGCCGTTCTCATCTGTTTGCAGTGTCTGCCACATCAAGATACCACCTTGATCGTCAGATATGCGCACGTGCTCGGGGGTACCGCTGTGTGTTTTCACCCAGGCTTTCCTCCACGTAGGTGTCTCTATGGCACCGCAGTTCTCGCAAAAGGGTGGCACTTGTCCAGCTGCAATAGATGAAGCTAATTTGTTCTGAATAGCCTTCCTGCGTTGTGCACCAGATCCGCTGTCAGATCCGACCTTTGTTTCTGACGGACTGGGGGCGATAGAGTTGTCTGCTGCGGGAACATCTGGACCATTATGCGGTTGCTGATGGCCAGCCCATGATTGCGATCGGCAAAGGCTCGATGGCCGAATTGGGTCACTTGCTGCTGCAGACGGCCGAGGCAAAGCGCCGGACGAAGCTGTGCGGCCGAGGCCAACAGCATTCCTTGCCGATTTCCTGGATAAAGCGATGGCCTTATCTTCAAGCTGCTTCTCAGTGGAGGATCTGGCTTCGGCATTTGGCAAATGAGGCGCTTCCTTAGCTTTCATGAATGGAGGGAGGTCAGGCCGCCTGCAGTATTGAGAGGCGAGCTCAAGGTCTTCATCATCGAGAGGACGAAGCTCTTCATCGTCGAACAACTCATCGACCGTTCCACTCATGTAGCCCGAGTCAAGCTGTTTTGGGTATACAGGTAGCCGTGGGCTCGACGGAGCAGTAGAAGCATCACGATAGACTGGTGGAGATGAACCAATATCTGCTGGCGTTTCGCCCAAGCTGCCGATGCGACTGGCTTCAGGCGATGTGAAGGCTGACTCAGGTGGTCTGGTGCCAGTCTCCGAGAGAGCGTACGGCGACTCATAGGTTCTGTCGTCTGCAATGAGCGACTCACGTCTCAAGCTGCTTCGGGCTGTCAGCAAAGAAGGCCTCTTAATGCGGGCCGCCGGATCTTCAATTGGGGTCGGTGCTCTCGGTGGGCCTTCCAGTGCATGAGCCCCATTCGTTGGCGGACGTATCGCGGTTGGTTGATGTATGCGCACCGAAGCTGCTGTGCTTGCCGCAACCCTTAGCGATTCTGGCTGCTGTCCGAAAGTAGCCTTGCTGGGCATGTCCGCTTTGGTAATTTTGGCCCTTTTCTTGATAGGCCCTTCCTCTGTGCGATCATCACCGTCCAGATATCCCCCATCTGCCCCCATCTGACTAAGACTTGCTTTTTTTTGGGTGTTGGCGACATTGACTGTAGTCTTGAGACCGTTCTTTGGCGGCCGTCCGCGCCGTTTGGGTGCAGTCATAGACTTGACGCTTGTTGCTGGGCTTGAGGCTCGACCTGGCTGCTCATTCGCTTTTGGTGCTCCAAAGTAAATTCCGCCAGTATCGTTAATCGTGGAACCCTGGCTGAGCAACCTCTGAACATGCTCGATACCCATACCTTCCCTTTGGACGAGGCCTTGTGAAGGTGTTTGACTTCGACTTTGACCTGCTGATTGCAAGATCCCAGGATTTGCTTGGAGAAATGCAGTCCACGCCCCCGCATCGAATCCTTCGGGCATGATTCTGCTTATGTCTCTGTATTTGTTCATACTCTCAATGTACTCGCTCTGAAGGCAGGTCGGTACAGGCACTAGTCGAAGCTTTACTTCCAACGTCTCTTGTGACGTGCTAGGAAACAACCCAAGGATGGATTTGCACACACGTCCAGTAACCATGGTTTTTGATTGATGCGCAGGAGCTGCAGGGGTTGATGAAGCTGATGCAAGGGCCCATGATAACATGCCCTGCCCTACAAGCGGAGTCTCATACTCGGAATAGTCATATGCGTAGACCGTGTAGTCTTGGCCGAGCTTCGCTACAAGCTCCGGACTTGCAGACACGATGGCCTGTAAGCATGTCTTGAGCTCAATCACACCGATCTGTGTGCTCTCATCAAGGTATGCTGTTCTTATATCCAGGGCTTGGGGCCATCGAGTAAGGCAATTCGTTTTGTTTTGGTCATCGAAGGTGTATAGTACTTTCACTAGGTTTCGTAGCGAAATATTAGCGGTCATGTTGTAGATGGGTACTCAACGCTGAACTCACGTCTCATCTGTTGCACAGAAACTTCCTCTGGAGTATGGGACACTGCAGCTGGTTTCGGCGCCAAATGTGGGGAAGACGCAGCTCGTCGATCCGGGGCTCCATAATTAGACATTGTGAAAGGCGAAGACATTGCATGCCTGTGTTTACAAGCCCTGTAGTTGTGAACTCTCCATGAACTTGCTGGAGCGTCACACCAGGCCTGAAACAGAGGAAGTCGTCGCCAGTTGATGTCCACCGGTTCGTGGAGCAGGACTGCCCATATACGCAAAGAGAATGCCGAAATCAGAAGTTAAAAAAGTCCGTTCAGCGTCGTGGTAGGCAGGATACATATGCTCCAGCGGTACAAAGGAAAGGCACAAAGGAGAAGCGGTAGTTCAAGGTCGTGTGCGAGTACCTAGATAGCTATTTGGCCCATCGAAAGCTCGCGCCCTCAGCTTGAGGTGACGCGACTCGGCAGATCGGCGTTCGGAGGGGCCTGGCTGAGTCATCCAGATCCGCCAATCAGCTCTTCATTCAATTAGCGGCAAACCGTACGAAACTATCAAGGGTTCTGTTTCTACTGGACCGATGTGCTATCAGTAAGAGGGCGCATCTCACTCTTATACCATGGCGACCGACGCAAAGATCCAGTACGTGACTCATCTGACCATTGTTTGACGTCATCCAGTTTTACGGACGCTAACGACTGTGTAGAGAACTGCTGAACAAGCCTCGAGCAGATCTCATGTATGTTCGCTCCAGATTTCCTCCAGTCCTCGTTGAATGGATCTCTTTGCCCATTCGCTTGCTGCGCTATTGCCTAAGCTGGTTCGTATGCTGATGCACCTCTCCAACCTAGCGAGTACGAAGTCGCCCTTCTCGAAGAATACGAATTCACCTCCGGCCCACTTTCCATCCTCCAGACCGCTGTTCGCTCGCATACCCAGGTGCTTATTTCGTGTCGCAACAATCGGAAGCTGTTAGCGAGAGTCAAAGCTTTCGATAGACATTGCAACATGGTTTTAGAAAATGTCAAGGAGATGTGGTCTGAAACGCCGCGAGCTTCAGGAGGCAAGAAGGGAAGACCCGTCAACAAGGACAGGTTCATTAGCAAAATGTGGGTTCATTTGGTCTCTACACTTTGGGCAATCTTTGACTTCCTGTTCGGCTGATTGCGACTAGGTTCCTCAGAGGCGATTCGGTGATACTGGTGTTGCTAAGCTGATATTGCACAAGAGAATTCATGCGATCGGTCTCTGCTTTTGTACTTGTAGACCATGGCATGGTTTTGAGATTCAGTTTTATTCACAACCCCTCTGCGACTCCCTTGAAGAACTCACACAACCCATATGCGCCAGGATCCGGCACGTCCTTCCATCCTTGCCCACCCACATACACAGTCCTTCCTAGCTTCGGTCTCATTCCTTTCGTGCTATCAGCGCCTTTCTTAGCCGCATCGGCTGCCTCTTTCGTGTTTCCCGTCTTCCTCAAGGTTTCTATGAACGGAACGAAAGCATCCATCAACGTTCGATCGCCGGGCTGCGCCGGTGTGTATCTTTCAAGGGCTTCCAGGGATCGTGTAAGCGCTTTGCTCCAGATCGCAGATGTCACAGGTCCTGGTGATGAACCTCCTTGAATTCTCAAATCATGGGTAAGGGCGTTCAGGAATATGGCATACAGTGCGCCGGAAGTTCCATCCATGGTCTTCTCGACGACTTGAACGATATTAGACAGGTTGAGAACAGCATCATTGGATATTTCCTCGCTGTTCAGATATTTCAAGATACCTTCCGCACCGCGTTTCAAGCCAACGCCACAGTCTCCATCGCCGACTATGGTATCATATCTTGTTATTTCGGCTTCGGACGAGATGACACGCTGAAGCCCAGAGCGCAAGGCTTTCTTCAGAGTTGCAGGGTCGACTGTACGTCGTTAGTTGTCTCCTTGCTTATCCGAGAGTGATATTAGTATACCTTTGACGTTCGACGGCTTAACTTCACCTTCTTCTTCTATTCCTTGGTGGTCCATGGCCGCAAAGTCCTTCTCCCAGGTCGACGCTCGAATCGGGGTAGGCCATCCGATTGCTTCAGCAGGCGCATCTATCAATTCTAGCATCGACTTACCAGCGCCAAGGCCGGTATCGATCAGTTTGAGTATGGTGACTGTAAAGCCTGGTCCGTCCAGGCTCCCAAAGTAGGTCCCTACTAGTATTCTCTTTGGCTTTAGTCCATAATCTTTTCGAAGTTGCACCGTTATTTCAGTTGTTACAGCTCCTAGTTCGAGATTACTGACTCCACCGAAGTTGTTAACCAAGAGAAGAATATTGTCCGATTGGCTTATCTGCACGTATGCTCTGTCCTTATCGTTGGGGTCAAGTAGCTGGGCAAGCATTGTTTTAACAAGGCTGGGAAGGTCGGTCCTCAATTTCTCGCAGCCTGGCTCATTGTGTATGCCCATGCCGAGCTCTATCAATCCAGGACCTAATCTCGCTTCCTCCTCCTTCGCCTCTTCCAAGGTCTTTCCGGGTACGTGCACTCTGCTGAGACTGGCGCCAACGCTGACAAGATTAGCTACCGCCAACCTGCCTACTCTTGCGCATTCGTCCAGGCCCACACCTTGCTCTGCGAGCGCACTGCAAAGCTTGACTACAAGTGCTGTTCCAGAAAGGCCCCGTCTGCCGACCTTCCCACTCTTGGCTCTACCAACACCGACATCGTCACCGACCACTACCATGGCTACGTTCTTGTCTGCCGCTCTTGCCTTTTCAACAGCCATGCCAAAGTTTAAAACGTCGCCAGTATAATTGGTCACTACTGCTAGAGCTCCTTGCGACTCTGGAGGGAGCCTATGCAGCAAGCAGGTCCGGACCTGCTGGGCTCCAGGCGACGCGAATATAGTGCCAGCGACACACGCCGTAAGGAGGCCGTGACCGACGAAGCCGGCGAATCCAGGTTCATGGCCAGAGCCCCCACCGCAGATGACCGAAACATTGCTGGGATCCCGGATTGAAGATGGATGCCGGTAGACAATCTTGTTATTCTCGTCGCACAGGGTTGAAGGATTGGTCAGAGTGATGGATCGCAGAGAGGAGAGTACGGCCTGAGTCGGATCATCAACGAAGTGTTTGGCGGCTGGTTAAGCAGACTGGTCAGCTAATAAGACGGCCTGGGCAGATTCACGACGTACCAGACATGTTGGAAGATGTTGGCCAGAAGTACCACTGCAATGGTTTAGAACAACAACGCGATGCACGGCAATCAGGGAACTGGCTAGGCTCCAGGCCGCCATCTCATAGTGTTCCAGCCCATGGGCTCCTGGCTTTAGGGGCCCATACCGGGGACGAAGCTTGATGCCAAGCGTGCGGGCACCTGCGGGGAGACATGCGGAGTTCATATCGGCAGACTTGCCCCATTCGGACATCATAAGGGTCCTTCGCTGACTTTCTGACTTTACGTCAGTCCGCCGCCGCCAGTGCGATACCTTCATCAAGCGTCCGTCAATGTTTACCACTACGCTCAGGAAGAGCATTACCAGAAGTCCACTCAATTCGTTCACAGCCAGCGTAAGTCCTAGTCACTGTTGCTTGTGCGATGGCTGATGGCCAATTGGGTGTAGATCGCCCTCTCGCGCGCCATGCATATCCAGTCAATACCCATGTGTACGCTCCTCGCTGTCCAGCGATAAGCTTAACTCTACAGCGCCTGCTCATATCTCGTTCTAGGGACCGGGTCCAGCAACAATTATGCTTACATTGTCGTCGATGAAACTTCGAAAGATGCTGTCATCATTGATCCAGCGCATCCTGAGGAGTATGAGCCAGATTGGAAACCTGGTACATGGTCTAAGAGATGAAATTTAGGGTCACACCGGTGTTGAAATCACAGATCGATGCCGGAAAAATAAATCTCACTGCAATAATGAACACCCATCAGTAGGTGCGAACAAAGCTACAACGCAAATGAGGGTGCTGAGATCGGCTTAGCCATTGGGATCATGCTGGAGGCAACTCCGAAACGGCACGATCACTGAATGCCAGACCATTACATCTGCTGACTAGCGACTTAGCTTTCGCATTTCAAGGGACTCCCCGTGATCGGCGGAAAAGACTGTCAAGCAGTCACGAAGACGCCGAAGCATGAGGAAACCTTCAAAATAGGGCAGCGGATCTTAGTCAGGGCTCTACATACACCATGCCACACCCAAGATAGTATATGTTGGTTCATGGAAGACGGCCAAGACAAGGTTGTCTTTACCGGAGACACCCTATTTGTTGGAGGTTATTCTCACTCGCATCATCAGCAAGTATACATGGCTGAGACTCTATGCAGGATGCGGAAGATTCTTCGAAGGAACGCCAGCGGAGATGCATACAGCATTGAACAAAACATTGGCAGCGCTGCCGGACGATACAAAGGTCTACGTGAGCATAGACCCTCTTGTGCCACTCCTTGTTCGTCTACTGACCAGAGCAGCCGGGTCATGAGTATACAAAGCAGAACGTCAAGTTTCTTGTCAAGGTGTTACAAACAGAGCCGGTGAAGAACCTGCAGTCGTTCGCGGAAAACAACAAAGAGACTCAAGGCAAATTCACCATCGGTGATGAGAAGGTATATTTCGTCTAGCAATAGGCTATACTAACGCTGACCCACGATAGCAATACAATGTCTTTATGAAATTAGATGTCAGTATTGGATGTTCTTGCACGAATCCGTCATCGTACTAATCCTCGATAGGATCCAACGGTTCAGAAAGCGACGGGAAAGACAGATGCTGTAGATGTCATGGGCGCATTGAGGGAGATGAAGAACAACATGTGAATACAGTAAATCTTCGACCTAACAACTATCCTCGGCGATTTTCGCTTTCGAAGACGGAAACTGACCAGCACTTTCTAGGCCGACAATTGAAATGGCGCGGATCTGAGGTTCTACCTATGTACATAACCAGGGATTAACGACCTCAAGGATGATCAGTTGAACGATCTACAAAAGTACCTTACAGTATAATACTTCATTCCGCTTACATGCAGCTCGTGACACATGACGTCAGATCTTCAGTCCCCTTCGCTGCTTCATCCGTCATAATGAGCGGAGCCGCAGCGCATGCTTTCTATCCTTGACGTCCTCACTTCCGTTCTCAGCACTCGACCCAGGAAAAGTCGACAATGGATCCAACGAAGAACGTAACGAATGACGCCCAGGGTAATCCCCTTTCCACTGAGAGCAAGGTGTTGGAAACAGGCGCAGCTGCTGGCCAGGTTTGTCCTATCACTATCCCTTATCTCCTCTACTCGACTCCTTGTGACTCACAATCATCCAATCCATCCAGAGCTTCGGCCCCATAAACAACATCTGCGCCCACCTGCACGCATTCCACGTCTACGCCTCCGAACCCTCTCGCTGCGTCGAAGCGAACCACTACTGCTCGCATTTGAACGAAGGTAGTCCCCATATCTCTCCCATCACCAACCCATCTTCTCCTAAAACACCCTATCCCAGATGTCCGCCAATGTCTCATCTACGATACCCCGCACGCCAACGCCCGCCTCATCGGCGTCGAATACATGATCAGCGCCGCCCTCTTCCAAACCCTCGATCCCGAAGAGCGCAAGCTCTGGCACAGCCACGTCTTCGAGGTCAAGTCCGGGATGCTGATCATGCCCGGCCCCCACGGTTTACCCACTGGGATATGGGAGGCGGCGGAGACGAAGGAGATGGAGCAAGTGGTCGGGCTGTATGGGAAGACGTACCATCTGTGGCAGGTTGATAGAGGGGATAAATTGCCGTTGGGGGCACCGCAGTTGATGGGTAGTTTGACGAGCGAGGATCAGCATCCGCGGTTTCAGGAATTCGTTGGGGAGAGGGACAAGAGGTTTGGGGTGGATCATGAGCAGAAGGCGAGGAAGAGGGCTTATATTGAGGAACCGGAGATACATGAAGGTGAGGAACGGCTGTTGAGGGTGGTGATGGATTTATGCTAATGGTCTGGTGTAGATGCCGACACTTGGTGGAAGTCGAAGGATGGGAAGAAGCAGTAGAAGCCTTTCCTTTGAGCTAGATGGCCACAAGTCCACTCTCGGACATGGGAAGCGATGAATGCAACCAGAAATCTCTACTCCACATGTATCCCCCAATCACCCTCTGTCCAACCCAAAGCTGGAAGATGACTCGATGAAGAGCCGAGCGGGGATTAGAGGAGCCTCTTCACAAAGTGATCAAGGCGGTCGTCAATCTTGCTTCTCTGTCCACACTTGCACATCCGGAAAGATGACGATGGCAAGCTCTAGCAATTATCGAAGCTTTGAATCTCGAAGTGCCAATGTATTGTACTAGGACTGCACTAGAAAAATGTCCGGGCACAGTGCCTACTATGAGAGAAGTCTTGCGATTGTCTGGCTTTGTAGGGTTTAAGGCGGATAGAGTAGGCAGATGATATTCTGTTCAATGCCGAAACCTGTACACAAGGTCTTATGCGAGTCGGTGCGCAGGGACGAGGCACAAGGAGACGGGCAGCCAGCTTGGGACTGCACTAGGCAGCGCTTGTCGCTCTTAGATTTATCTTGCGTTACAATGATTGATAGTGCTTGGAGGTGGGAAAGAAGATAGGAAAAGCGTTGTACGCGATGAGATAGTCATACCCAGCCTTCTCCCTGACAAAGTGTGCATACGTTGGCTTAGGAGTATGTTCTCGTGATGTCCGACGTGGTCGCTGATGCCTCCATGAGGCGTGATGTCGATGATACCTATACAAATGTCCGAAATCACCTTGTCTAATCTCGAGGATCGCGGCCAGAAAACTTCAAAGTCCGCCCTGCCGCCGCCCGTTCCGCACTAGCACTAGCGCCTCGCTTCACCCATCAACTCTTGGCACCCACAACCACATTAGTCTATCATCAACCACAAAGACTCACTATCCTACACCGCACCACTCCTCACAGTCTTCAGCCAAGTAAGACCCCAGCTAACAGACCCTCCTTCCTCTCATCAACCTCACTGACGCCCCTCCCAGATCCAGGCAATCCTCAACTCCACAACCGTCACAACCATGTCCCACGAATCAGTCTGGTACTCGCGCCCCCGCAGCTACGGCAAGGGTGCGAGAGAATGGTAGTGCATTTCCTTCCTCGCCACCAAGCCACCTTCACCCCATGGCCCAAAAGAACCCACGCGCCCTCCCGCGCAGACAATTCTCTAGGAGCAGACATCTTGTTGCGCAGGAGAGATATCTTGCTTACTCACGTAACAGTCGCGTCTGCACGCACAAAGCGGGTCTGATCCGGAAATACGGCCTCAATATCTGTCGGCAGTGCTTTAGGGAGAAGAGCCAGGATATTGGATTCACGAAGGTAAGACCCCCGCCCCAAATATTTCGCTTTCAGCTGGGGGGTTGGGGCGTCGAGGGCGTGAGTTGGCTGACTGTGGGTGTTTTTGGCAGCATCGATAGAGATGGGGTGATGAGTGGATGGGCGGAGGGGAAGTGCTGAAGGGAATGAGGTACACTTGTGCGAATTGAGAAGGGAGGGATGGCATGCTTGCTTGCTGAGCTCTAGGTTCATGGGATAAAGCTTTCGATCCAACTTTGCTGCCAGAAGGGAGAATCCCAATAACCTCCACCTGAAGTGATGGATGCTGACATTCCCAATCTTCGTTGACGACTCATACGACCATGCTTACATATAGCGGACAGTGACAGTAGGTGTTCTGCCAATCTCATCTCTCCCTCTCTATCTCCCTCTCCTTCACCACACGTCAGCCCATCTCGAGCACTCATCTCTCTAGCACTCCCCCTTCCTCCACCCTACCCTCCGAAGTCCCATCGCCTCATACCCTCATGCCCCATACCGCCATCCCCATCTACCGCCCCACCTCCCCTCCCCCCTTCCCTCTCCACCCGACTCTCCCTCTCTCCCCTTCTCCCACCATCACCCCCTCCCCTTCTCCCTCCCCCCCCCCAAACACCCTTCCTCCTCTCCCAAATTTCCTACCCCCCCAAGCCTCCCTATTCCCCAAATCCGAACTATCCCTCCCAAAAACTCCTAAGCAGACAGAGAGTAGAAGATAGCTGTTCGTGGGATGCAGATTCCTGTCGGTCTGGTAGGTGAGGCTTGGTGATAGATATGATTGCTTTAGGATTAGGGTGGGGGTTTATGGAAGTGGGATAAGGGTTGGGTTTTCTGGGGGCAGGGGAAGGATGGGGGGAGAGGCTTGGTGGACTGTGTGTTTTAGGGAGAGGGGCGGGGTTTATGATCTGGGTGGAAATGTGTATCGGAGAGGGGAAGACGAAGCCGCAATGTATGTACAAGATCCAGGTATATGAGTACAGCTAGCTGAATGACGCTTCGAATATCTGAGGGAAAGAAAGAAAGAACGAAGAATGAAGAGAAAAGGGGTATCCTATCGTAAGCGTTACATCATATCCTTCCGTGTCAAATCCCAACGCCAGATCGATATAACCGCCAAAGCCGAGCCTAGATCGATGTCCACCTTCCAACCCAATCCTCCCTTCGCTATAATTTCCAACCCCCAGCCTCCTCCACCACCTCCTGACACCCCTCCAGCCACGCGCACCCCAGCACCCTCCCCACCGTCCACCGCTCCTCGCTGCTCATCTCCAAACACCCACCCACCACCTCCTCGACCTCATCCTCTCTCCCCTCCCGCACCACCCCCTCCGCCCCCCTCAGCGCCTGCAGATCCCATTCCCCAGCCAAGATCATCATCTGCACCCGCGGCTGGAACATATGCTGGAACGGCAGGTCCCCCACCATGAGCGCGTAGATGACGACGCCGAAAGCCCAGATGTCGACGGCGGTGCTGAGCAGGCCGGCGGGGGACATGATGAGTTCCGGGCCGGCGTATTGCAGGGAGCCGGCGATGGAGGTGCTGGTTTCGGAGGGGCCGATGTGGTGCCGCATGACTGGGCTGGGGCCGGGGGAGTGTGGGGGTGGTGTGCCGTAGGGGGTGGTGTCGGCAGAGGTGGAAGGCGTGCTGCGGCGAGGGGTGCGGGTGGTGAATTCCGCGAGGCCGAAGTCGCAGAGGAGGAGGTTGCCGCCTTCGGAATTGGCGGCGGGGGCAGAGAGGTCGAGCAGGCAGTTTTCGAGCTTGATGTCGCGGTGCACGATGCGCATGTCTTCGTGGAGGTAGCGTATTGCGGAGGCGAGTTGGTAGGCGTAGCGACGAGCGAGGTCTTGACGCAGGCCGTTGCGGTTGGAGCGCACGAGGTCGAAGAGCGTGCCGCCGGTATTCAGTTTGGTGAAGCAGAAGGTCGCGACGGGGGTAACGTAGACGGCTATGAGGGGGAGGATGTGCCGGTGGCCGAGACATCTCCAGAGTGCGACTTCGCGCTCGAATTCGGCTTGGAATTGGTCGTTCTCTTGCTCGCTCTTGCCGGCCACGGCGCGACGAACGATCTTCACGGCGCGTTGAACCCGTTCGTCGCCTTCGAGGGTGTAGGCTTCGCGCACGATGCTGAAGCCGCCGAAGCCGACTTGGCGGCCGAGGACGTAATCGCCTACTTCTTGGCCCTCGCTATCGAGTTCGGGTGGTGGCTCTTCTCGAGGAGCGAATTTGGAGAGGAAGGCTGTGGCGGGGGAGATGGATGAGGAGGTAGAGCGCCGACAGCGGGTAGTGGAGCGCAGGCTGAGTTTGCGGTCGAAGGTGTAGGATTTTGCTCGAGAGCTCGAAGGTTGCCGGTGAGGCTTAGGCCATGCACTAGATTCTTCGAGGGAGACGGGGTGGTGGAAGGGCGAGTAGGTAGAGATGGGGGATACAAGGCAGTCCATGTTTCCGTCTGTCGGGGTTTGGACTTCCGAAAGCGATGTCGAGGCCGTAGAATCAGAGGTCAGAGACGACCCTGTTTCGAGCTCAAATGGATCCTTCTCGCTGGGCAGGCTGTTGACGGTAGAGTGGAGGAGAGGATATCGTGACCGATTTTGCGGTGGCCGTATTCTGGTGAGCGAGTGATTCTGCTTGGTCAGTGGTTTTGTTGGCTCTCCAGTCAGAGAGTCAAAGGCACCACCGTCTGCCTCACTGTATGTCCTTGACAGAGGTGACCTTCGCGTAGGCTTGGACAGCTCCTGGAGTATAGACTCTCTTCTCAGCCTTGTATTGATCGCTAGCTTTGGTAGTGGTGTTTCTAGGATATGTTCATGACCCGTCTCGAGCTTGACCTTCGGATCGAAGCTGATAGAGGGTCTTCGATTTCTCATAAACTCCTCCAGAGGCGACTCCTCCACGTACCTGGACTCCAGGTAGCAGCCGTTATCAGCAGCCTCAGCCCCATGCTGACCAGCTGCAGGCGGGACGTCAATGGCTGGCGTGGAAGCATGGTTCTCAAAGTCGTCCTGAGCCGTCCACTCTGCATCTGCATGCACAGCTATCGGTGAGAGTATGTCCTGTAGATCATCGTGTCCGCTGATACCCGTATCTAAGCCTGCTGCCTGTCTGCCTGCATAGGTGTCGTTGTGTGCATTATCGCGGCTAGGATTTGGGGTATGTTCTCCGTGTGTGGGGGAAGTAGAGATAGCAATTTCTGAAGTTTGGGCTCGGGCCAGTGAATCATCTGCCATCGAGCGATCCAGTAGCCCCGCGTTGCTGACCCCAGGTTCGTTGAGAACGAGCAGGGTGTCCTGCTCTTGCGCGCCTCTCGGGGCGAGCGATGCGACAAAGCAAGATTGGAGGCGAGCTTGGAGACCAGGGCAGATATGCGCAGAGGAAAGTAGCGAACGGCTTCGCAGTAATTCATACCGAGTCCGCCTCGAGTGTCCCTAGAATTCCCGAAATCGAAGATTATGTGCAGGGCGTTGACGTTGTGCGACGGAGGTTTGGTGGGCTTGGATAGCGTTGCCAGTGGTCAATCTCTAGTGGCGCAGGGCACTGTTTGGATCTCGAACGGGGTAGTGAGTTCCTGTTGGATTCTCGTCTTGAAGGATGTAGCTGTAGGGGCATGGAGCAGCAGGACTTTGGACTCTTTGAATCTTATGGGGTTGGACATCTGATAAGGCCATTTCCCATTTCCCCACGTTTGCGGAGACTGCAAGGTGACGAACAAACGGGTTGACAGGTCGCAGGCCGGCTGCGCCTCACGCACAGTGTTTCACAGGAAAATAGAACTAGGGTTTTATTCTTAGCTAGTCCTTCACCAGTGTCGCGTATTGACTAAGACGATCAATTCATGGCTTTTCTATGCTGTAATACATCCCACGTACTGTACGTCTAAGATATGGAACTGTTCTTCATCTCCTCGGACAGCGTCGGATACTGCCATCTCCAGCTCAGATTGTTCGATCATCAGACGATCAGCTCAACAAGTGGAAGCGCATAGAACCAAGCTTTTTGTAACCTCAGACTTGAGGACCGGTGACTTGCGATGCCATGACCGAGCCAAGTTGCATCTCTCCCTATATGAATCTTAGCCGCACGCATGGCAAAGGCTGTTTTACTCATTGCCAACAGCTAGGATAAACAGACTGCCCTTCGTTGGACCAATCAACCAATGGAAGCTCATTGCCTGACCCTCGAAGCAATGACCTGAGCGGTGGATCTCTTTACCCGTTGCAATGGCTCACAAATTGCACAAGGATGAAGACGTCCGAGAATTTCCGAAGAACACGGTGGGGGAGACCCTACGGAGTATGCTCTGCCTCCTAGATGCAACAAGGACCGTGCTTCTCTAGGCCGTGAAAAGCTCGAGGTCAAAACGATCTTGGTATCTGGGCCTCCAGAGGCTGTTCCACTCTGTCTCTCGCAACGATGTGCTGCAAATGACCGACATGTTCATTCAAATTCCGAGTCGATAATCTCGGGGCCATAGCCTAGGCTTATGGGACGCAAATACCTGACGTGGTTGTGAAGAGCTTGAAGTCAGATCCTGTGTCGATGGACAGGACATAACTTTCTATCAAATTTTAATCAATGATTGCCGATAACGCCGTCGTTGTGGACTTGTACTGAGTCAAAAAGCAGGTTCAAAGCGGCGTTATAAATGCTAAGGCCATCCTGCTTGTAGTATTCCGTGTAACCGGTCTTGCGGCAGGCCTCGTCCTGGCTGGGTCAATTCAAGATTCCAGAAAGAAGGTAACATCGTGAAGCAACAGACTAGAAAGCCCAATATCCTGAGTCATGGAAGTATCAAAAGAGATTTGACTTGTCGATATTCGCAGATCAGATGCCACCAGGCTCCCCTTGACCCTAACTCACACTTTCTGGGAAGGCCACCAAATTGCTGTGTCGACAGAGGGCGTTGACCTTTCTCGAGTGGACTTACAGAGAGCTCCACAGTCACAGCGGATCCAATCTCGACTCAGCAACGACACGATTGACCGCACCTCTGTGCTATCAAAGTCTAGAAGCCCCTCCAAGTAGTTTTCGAGATCGATATGTCCAACAAGAGTTGTCTTCCAAGGAGGAGTACCACGCATGATAAGACGGCAGTCCTCGTCCTTAGCGCCAATACTGAGCGGACACCAATTCGTTTTTGGCTAGCGGGATCTCTCTAAATCTGACCCCTGCAGTTCAAGATCTGGGACAACAAAGTCTATCAGGATGCACTCATTCAGACAATCACTTCACATACTTTAAGAGAGATCAGAGATGCCATTGACAATGTACCACATGCAATTATAAGCTTCGTGCGGTGAAGATGTCCATCTAAAGTAAAGTAGAGCACAACGTGCGTACTCTCAGCTCGACCTGAAATCACCCACGTCATAATCCGATGCGGTCATCAAACAAGACCCCTAAAGAGAAATAGCGTATCAGATCTCTCATTTGGACCTGCTCTTGTGCCTCGAACTTTCTTCTCACTTACCAACACATTAACTCCCTTCCGACACTGCATGTCTACTGCAACCCGTCTCCTCCGTCTCAATCTGCAACTTACTTGCTCCAGAGTCAACCCCTTTACAAGCACCACTTCCTCATTCCGTCCCCTCACCCGTCTCACCCAGCTACAATCCCAATTCCATACCTTCCTTCCCAAGATGGCTGATACACAGAGCTACCGCGCCAACGGCGACAACGGCGACGACGGCAGCACCGAGGGCGAGCTCAACGAGTGGAAACTCCGTGCTCCCTACAAAGTCCAGAGCAACGATCCCAATTTCAAAGTCCGCTACGAGGGCAGCTGTCACTGCGGGAAGATCAGATACCAATTGAGCCGCGAGAAGCCGCTTGACGCGAAATACTGCCATTGCACCACATGCCAGAAGATCCACGGTACATCCCCTCTCCCCTTCACCCACAGTCTCGTTCGCAGTATACTGACGCACACAACAGGCGCCCCCTTCCAATGGGCCGCCATCTTCCACAAAGAAGACATCAACTTCACGCACGGCCACCACGACCTGGGATGGTACGAGTCCGGCGAGAAAACCTGCGTGCACAAGCTCCCCTGCAAGGTCTCCTGCGCCTACTGCCGCACGCCCATCATGGACGAGGGCCGCAACATGATCCTGCTCTTCCCCACGCTCATTGACTTCAAGGACCCGAGCGAGAGGAAGAACTTCGACCCCAGCTGCCATATGTTCTATGGGAGGCGCGTGCTGGATATTCCGGATGGGAAGCCGAAGTGGACGGGGATTAATGATGGGCCGGAGAGTGAGTTGTGTGAGGATAGTCCGCCGGAGGCGATTAGGAAGAGGAAGAGAGATTTGGAGAAGCAGGAGGCGGAGAAGAGGGAGAAGAAGGAGAAGGGGGAAGAGGAGTAGAGGGAGGATGGCCCGATGGGGGTTTAGATTCTGAAAAGCGTGACAGCTGATACTGGGGGAAAGATCCTAAGCATCATCATGCAAAACAGCATACATTCATATTGACTAGCCACCAAGTATCGGCAATAGTACAACCATGTACCATTGCTGAACATGGTCGAAGTGTTTTCCTCGGCTCAACAAGCTATGAGTCTCGCGCCATTTCTATCCCAATGTGCTGGTAGGGTGCTTAGCTTTAGAGCTGGCTGAACGGAAAAGCGGTTGCTCTGTACTCATGAAAAACGTATCGACAAGAATGGCGGCGGACTGAACGACAAGCGATAGCCTGTTATCGAGGTTGTCGCCTGATGCCATCGAAGAACGCTAGGGAACCGCAGAAGGGCTTCCCTGTGAACAGCATTTCCGCACCATCTACCAACCTCAAGCCCCCTCAGCCCCAACATATACACTCTAAGGATGCCTCTCATTCCACGCCCTATACCACTCCAAGCACTCCGCATTCGCCACGCTCGCACTCGTCCTAACATTCATCCCACAAAGAATCTGCTTCACCGCGACCTCGACCTTCTTCCCATTCGACGTCACCGGAATCGCCGGACACTCCTCCACCACGCCCGGCACATGCCTCGCACTCAGCTCCTTCCTAACCACAGCCTGAATCCTCCCCCCCAACTCCCGCGTAAATGTCCCCTCCTTCTCCATCTTCACAAACAGCACGACCGTCTCATCGGCATCGCTCTCCCTGCGGCGGCCAATGCACAACGCGTCCTCGACCGCTGGGAAATGCGCTAGCAGCACGTTATAGATCTCCGCGCTGCCGAAACGCACGCCTGAGGGCTTGAGCACCCCGTCGCTGCGGCCCAGCATGATCAGCCCCCCCGTGGAGGGGTTGAAGCGGACTAAATCGCCGTGATGCCAGACCCGCGGGCCGAACGTCGCGAAGTAGCTGCTTCGGTACTTCTCGTCTCCGTCCTGGCCCCAGAACATGACGGGCTGGCTGGGGAAGGGCTTCACGCAGACGAGGTCGCCCGGCGCGCCGGTGGCGGTGATGTTCTTGCCGGAGAAGTCCCAGGCTTCGATGGCCATGCCGAGACCGGGCGCTTGGATCTCGCCGGCGTGGACGGGGGAGAGTTGGGAGGGGGCGCCGAAGAGGGAGATTATGTCTGTGCCGCCGGTGATGCTGGCGAGGTTGAGGTTGGGGCCGAAGGCGCGGTAGACGTAGTGGAAGGTGGAGGGGGCGAGGGGGGAGCCGGTGCTGTAGATTGCTTTGAGGGAGGAGAGCGAGATGTTGTGGTCTTTTGGGAGGGTGCGCTTTTGTTCGAGGACGGAGAGGTATTTGGCGGAAGTACCGAAGTGGGTTATTTGCAGCTCGTCGATCAGGCGGGGCATGGAGAGTTCGCTGGCGTTGGGAGAGTCATGGTAGCGGAAGGGAGAGCCGTCGTAGAGGATTAGGGTGGCGCCGGTGGCGAGGCCGGAGACGAGCCAGTGCCACATCATCCAGGTGCAAGTGGTGAAATAGAAAAGGCGGTCCCCGGGCCGGAGGGAGCACTGGATATCGTGCTCTTTTTTGTGTTGGATAAGAGTGCCGATGGCGCCATGTACAATGCATTTGGGTTTACCGGTTGTGCCGGAGGAATATAGGATATATATTGGGTGATCTGCTGAGAGTTGAGCGAAGGACAACTTCGCATGGCGGGACGCTTGGTCAAGAAAAGTGGAGTACATGATCGCTTTGCCCGAGCGAATGACGATTTCGCTTAAGTCGAAGGTGTGGTTTCTGATGGTCTCGAAGACGACCAAGGCTTGCAGCTGCGGGATCTCTTTCGTGACATCCTTCAACTTTTCGTGCACGTCGTGAATCTTGCCGTTGTACATGACGGCGTTGTCCGCGAAGAGAAGCACAGGCTCAATCTGCTGGATTCTGTCAAGCACAGCATGGACACCAGTATCCGGAGAAACAGCAGTCCATAGAGCGCCAATCGAGGTCGCTGCCAGCATGGCAACCAGTGCATTCGTATGGTTGGCCACATAACCTGCAACACGGTCTCCCTCCTTGACGCCAATGCCCCTCATGGAGGCCGTACATCGACGCACCCTCTCACGGAGCTGACGCCAAGTGACATGCTCTCGCGAATTCTCAGTCGCCGCAATCACAGCAAAGGAGTCCTCGTCTGGGTTACACGCTGGAAAGAGTAGGTTTTCTGCAAAGTTCAATTTCGCATCCTGGAAGAACGGCGGACGGGGAAAGATGGGAGCATCTTCAACGACGGCCTGCGCGCTATCAGCTCAGGCTGACCAACATTAACTCATCCCAAATAACAAAATGTGGACGCTGGTAAAGTCACCAGACAATACAGCCATTCGCGGCCTCAAATGGCCAGTATTTTCATAATTAGTCACACGCAAATGAGAGCCTCGCCCGCTTACCAGAGCTCGCAAAAAGTATACGCTTGATATCTCAGGGAGGACCCACGATGAATCGTCAACTCGCTGAGTTCGGCAAACGGCAACATTGGCCCTGGCCCGTCATAGCCCGAAATAACAAGAAGTACCCCTGGTATCTACCCTGTCTTGATCGAACGAATCATTCTTTCATAGCAAGTGAGAAAAAAAGCATTGAACATGCATTGGGAAATAGAGTCAACTCCTCCGCAACAAGAATATACAAAGCAATGTGAGAGGAGATTGGAGGTTGACCGCAGAGCCTACCTTGGAGAAGAAGGTTGATGCTTTGATGCCGGTAAAATGCCAAACTTCCTCCCAGAAGTTGTTGAGATGCTGATTGCTCCACTTTTGGAGGTCTTGGTACGTGTGCAGTTGGACGCTGTATTTTGTCTCAATGAGCGTCTTGAATTCAAACGTGCGTGTGGAAGCAGGCTCGGAAGGTTCCCAGAGCTTCGGACTGACGGCTTCAGCCATGACAATACAGCCGCCGTTTATCCTACAATACGGAACTGCTCGTGAACCTGAGACGTGAAGCAGCCTTCTCGGAATGGCCCTTGGGCGACAGAATCATCCTATACATGATCTTGCTACCTCTACAACAGAGCTAATTCATGCTCGGCGCCGGCGGCATCGCCAGGGTTCTGCCGAAATTGAAGTTGGCCGCAAGCGACGGGACGGATTTAAGAAATTTAGCCGGGGCCGAGCACCCGAGCGAGCCTCTTGGACCCTTGAACCGTTGGAACTTGGACGAGCTGGATATTGTAATCTCCCATAAGCACTCCCCGCCACTGCTTACATTATTAATTTCAGGCCCTTCGCGACCCTACACTCCTTTTGCGTTGTTTTCTCTCCTGATTGTGTTGTTTGTTCCCACGCCGCGTGTTGAGTTGTGGGAAGGGAACCGCTGTCGAAGTAACCTCCTGCCTGCTGTCACCGAAGCCGCAAACCCGCCTTCGGAATTCATCTATCAATTTCGCTGCACGCAGCAACCGGCACTTCACGGATCAGCTACATAAGCCACCCACCTTGGAAACGCATCTACTCGGATTCGAAATACACATTGCTGTATCACGCTCTGCGGTCATCGAAAGATATCAACTTTGGTTCTGCAATTGTTCTGGCCTAACAAGCGCAGAACATTAGGTAGCTCAGGACGCGTACTTCTGCTGCTCCAACCTGTTGTCGTCACCTGCTCTCTTGCGCCGCATAATCTACTGTAACTGCAGAGAGAGCTCAGAATTGGTATACCAGTGTCTCCCTCTCCGACAGAGCAGGATCGCGATTCGCATCCGTGACCAGCAATAAAAGCACTTGCCCTGAAACTACAGCCGCTTCGCCCACCTACACCGCCTCGAGGTAAATGACACCTCGAGCTACAACACACATCCACATATCCGTTTTCGACTCGACAGATCCATAACGTTGAAAGTGCGATCGGGCTTACCCCTAAATTCTACAATATTGGACCCACAATGCCTCGAAGGTCGCTCAATCCCTTCGGCAGCAGTTCGCCTACGCCTGCCCCCCGATCATCCCAGTACTTGAGCGAAAAGCCAGAGATGACGCGAAAACCATCGGCAGCTCGCGCGAGCAAATTTGCCCAATTCTTCTCTACGTCTCCTAAGGCGAAGAGCGAGACGCGTACAGCAACAGCTTCCCTACTTGCAGCTGCTGCTGCGAAACAGCATACCTTTCTAAATTCTCCTTCGCAACGAGTGAGCTCTCCGACACTATCGTTACCTACGATCTCCTTATCCACAGCCCGAGCAGACAGTGCAAACACCGACGAGCCACCAACGACCCTTTTTCAGCCACCCTCCCCCGCAGAAGCCCGCAGGATAGCCAGACAGCATGCTCAGTTTGGTCCGTTGGGTCACCAGACCCACAGGTATACTAGCCGTCATCAAGGCGGAGACTTCGCAGATCCTATCATGGACGAGCCACCCTACTACTACCTCCTCACAACGTACATCAGCTATCTTATTCTTATCATATTCGGGCACATCAGGGACTTCTTCGGAAAACGGTTTCGGGAGGAGCATTATCGGCATTTGCAAGCACGCAACGGCTATGCTCCATTGAATAGTGATTTCGACAACTTTTACGTCCGAAGGCTGAAAATGCGCATCAATGACTGCTTCGCCAGGCCAACGACGGGTGTGCCCGGGAGGTACATTGCCTTGATCGACCGCGAGTCTGATGACTTCAATCTCCACTTCAAACAGACAGGTACGACTACTGAGACCCTGAACATGAGCTCGTACAATTACCTGGGGTTTGCACAATCGGAAGGTCCTTGCGCAGATGCCGTCGAGGAAACGGTGAAGAAATATGGTATAAGCATGGCGAGTCCCCGCGCCGATGGTGGAACTTCTGATCTTCACCTGGAAGTCGAGGCTCTGGTAGCCAAGTTTGTAGGGAAGGAGTCATCTATGGTCTTCTCCATGGGCTTTGGCACCAATGCGTCTGCCTTTCCCGCCTTGGTCGGCAAAGGTTGTCTGGTCATCTCGGATGAGCTTAATCACGCATCCATTCGATTCGGCGCTCGTCTATCTGGTGCAATGATCGAGATGTTCAAGCACAACGATGTCAATGATCTTGAGAGGGTTCTGCGAGAGGTAATTTCTCAAGGCCAACCGCGCACACACAGACCTTGGAAGAAGATCCTCGTCGTTGTGGAGGGTCTTTACTCTATGGAAGGTACCATGTGCAATTTGCCAGGTCTTGTACGATTGAGGAAGAGATACAAGTTCCACCTCTTCGTGGATGAAGCCCACTCCATCGGGGCTCTAGGACCTACCGGCAAGGGCGTTTGCGATTACTTCGGTATTGACACTTGGGAGGTGGACATCCTCATGGGGACTCTTACCAAATCTTTTGGTGCGAATGGTGGTTACATTGCCGGAGACAAAGCAATCATTGATAAGCTACGAGTCACCAATGCTGGGACCCTGTACGGAGAAACACCCACGCCACTTGTTCTTTCCCAGATCTCGAGCGCCTTGAGGATTATCATCGGCGAGCTCGTACCTGGGCAGGGCGAAGAACGACTTCAACGGCTAGCCTTCAATTCTCGCTATCTTCGACTCGGACTTAAACGGCTTGGATTCATTGTGTATGGGCACGATGACTCGCCCATCATTCCTGTCCTCCTTTACAACCCCGCCAAAATGCCAGCCTTTTCGCACGAAATGCTCAAGCGAAAGATCTCAGTGGTTGTGGTCGGATATCCAGCAACGCCACTGGTGTCGTCCAGAGCCAGATTCTGTGTGTCTGCAGCGCATACGAAAGATGATCTTGACAGGTTGTTGACAGCTTGTGACGAGATTGGCAATGTACTGCAACTCAAATTCGCATCTGGCATCGCAGGCGGTGCCGAGCCTTTGCCCGAGGGGGTGACAGCCGAGTTAGAGAAGGCATGGAGACGAGGGGAGAGGAACGACGACCGAGGAGAAATCGCCATTCAACCACCTCGCTGGCAGTTGAGCGAAGTCATTCGACGAGGTGTGGCAGACGTCAAGGTGCCTTTAAGGTAACCGTGCCGAATGCGGTCTTATTCGCACGCCTTTGTGCCTCGTGACCGCTTGGCCGGACCAGGCATATACAACCCTCCCAGAAGAGCTGGGGACCTACGACTAATGCCTAATACCTTCACATTCCCCTTTTGCACATAGCTGGCCCTGGTGCGTCCAAGGAAATAAGACTTGTAATAGACTAGGGATCCTGCATTGTACATTAACACCTTACGATTCCATATCCTTCTTCTCTTCCACACTCTCCACCGCAAGTCTTGTCTGCGTTCGCAAGCATGTGACGCGACAACTACCTCAGTCTACGTGATTACGCGGCTCTCATTGCTGGGGCGAACGTAAAGTAGACGCCTTGATCGCCTGTTCGCCAAGTCTCGAGGCTCAAGTCGAAGGCCAAAGCAGGCATCCTTCAGTCCTACTGGATGTCCTTCGCCGGAAGAATGGCCTTGTGTCGCACAAGCCTACGTTGGAAATCTCGAGGCGACGGATACGGTCCGTGTAGCTACGCGGTCTGACAGATCACTAGCGCAGGAAAGTGGCGATTCTGATGCCAATTGGGACGTCTCTCCAACCACAGGACGAAGGAACAGTCCTTCCGCGGCTGCTTCACGCTTGCAAGGCCTAGTGATCCGTGAGTCCAAGGGCGCTGCAGGACTAGAATCAATGCAAGTGATCGAGCATGAACATGGGGGAAGGAGCTGCAGAGAATCGGCCGGTTTGTCTGCCTTATTGAGGCGCAGGCAGCCACATCGCGAAGCCTCATTGCGCCCCGCAGCGACTGTCTCTTCTCTCACGGTTGCTCAGAGCACTTGTCAGTGGACTCCGCCACACCGTCTTCTCGACATCGAATCGATACCCTACCGCTTTGGAGCTTGCAAGTCGACCGGTTAGGGATCGTGATGCACGGCGATTAGCGAGACGGCCTTCTGCGCTCTCGGTGAGCATTGGCCAATCAGGCGGCCAAAGTGGTCATGAGACGTCCCCATCGAGGCATCATCGCGCCCTGCCAGCTGTCTCGAAACTCGGAATACTTGGCATCTGATAACCGATCTTAATTTGGACCGTCACTGCTGTCTCATGTCTCCTCCAACACTGAGGCCTTCGCAGTGTGTATCGTCGTGTAGACGCTCCGATGTTTGATGTCCACAATGGCCAATTGTGCTTCTTCAGGACCTGCGCGGCTGTGTGCGAGCAGAAGCGTTGATGCAATGCATCCAGACGATCTCTCTGGAAAATCGGCGAAGCTTGGCTTCTGGTGGCTTGCAAGATGCCATGGTCTGCCCACTGCCCGTTTGTGATTCAGCTATCGTCCGTCTTCATGCAGGCGCCCTGCAGCCTGTCCAGAGACATCCTGCTGTCATTCGCCAAGCCGGGAAATGGCCTGCGGTGGGCAAACGCAGCCCTCTTTGTTCCCCGCGTTATCGCAACAATGCAATTGACCTAGTCCTTCTAGCTCGCGGAGTCATGGTGGATGGGATTCCGACTTGGTTTCCATACTATCGGGGCGTCTGATCCTTCGAAGGCATCCATCCCACCATGTCTGAAAATAAAGTAGTAGGAGCAGACTAAAAATCAGGCATCTCTCCCCAGTCTTCTCTCCTCTTTTTACTACTTATACATCTCAGTGTCGCCTCACTTTCTCGCGTCTCCTTTTCTCCAAATTCGGCTCTTAGCCTCTTTACCCTACTCCATCGTATAGTCACGCGGTCCATTCTCCTCCTATACAAGGCTTGCCCCATGACCTAACCGCCCCTCTACCACCACCTTGCATCACTTTTGCTCCTCTTTACCCTCGACCTTCCCTGGTCGTCACTCATCATCGCGTCCAACCCTACTTCCACTAAGGCTTCCGTCGCCAGTATGATCCAGGTACCGGAAGCTCCGCTACCTCCTCCTCCCTTCGGCGCCTATCCTGGCCCCCAGCACCTTCCGGCCGAGATGGAGCGGTTGAACCTGGACCACGGGGTCCCACCTCATGGCATTCACAGCAGCTCGCACCATCCATCTGTTGAGGGACGCTTTGTTGGTCCTAGCCATCAATTCGATACGAGCCTCCCCTTCGACGGTGATGGCAAAGTGCCTATCACCTACGAGGGCTGGGGCTTCGCTAAGCAACCTGCTGTCCGCCCTGACCAGAAGGAAACATGGGCATTGGTCGTCAAAACACCCTTGTCCGTGTCTCAGAACGAGCTTCGGGATCAGGTCATAAAACAGAGAAAGAAGGGCAAGTCAGCTACAGACTTACTGGCCAGTCCCGACATGGCTGGCTTCAAGCGCAAGCAAGTCGATCGCCTTGTCGCTGACAGGACCGGGACCGACCCGGACCCAAGATTCGAGTATAAGCTAGGTGCGCTCAAGCTAGGGCAGAAGGAGAACAAACGCTTCGGCAGGCAGACAGTCTCGATGCAGGTCATTCTGAAGCGACAGCTCCGCACTGGGCTGACGCAGCCATCTTCCGGGTATGGCCGGATCCAGGAGCTAGATGGCGAAATCGTGGATCTTACTGGAGCCGAAGATGCCAACTATAGTCAAGATAGCTACTCGACCGGTATCCCTAGTCACTATGCTCAGCCACCCGCCCACGATTACGCGCAACCATTCATGGAGCAACCAGGGGCGGCCTACGTTCATGACCCAAGGTTCATGACTGAAGCCGTCCCTCCCCATGGTGGTCCTCCAGTGCAACCTGTACAAGAGCCATTTTTTCCACAACACGGTGGCCATGGATTTCCACCCGAAGGCTTTCACACTCCAAGAGCGGATAAAGGAGAGAAGGACAAGAAGGACAAGCACCACAAGGACGACAAGAAGGTCAAGGTCAAGATCCACCAGAAGAAAGAGAAGAAGCATAAGAGCTATTCTGACACTAGCTCGGACACATTCTCCGACGCAGACTCGTTCAACTCCAAGACCTACACCGACAGAACGCCGGATACCGTATACTCTGGCGCCAGTGGTCGCAGCTATCACAAAGATAAAAAACATAGCTCTACCCATAAAGATGGCCGCCGCAACTCCCGCTCCCATGACCATTCACCAGTCCGAAAAGTCTACCGTGAGCGTCGCCGGAAATCCCCAACTGGCTCGTCTCGAAAAGGCTCAACAAGGTATGAGTATGAGGATTACGACGTCATTACATCCGAGCGCCATCACGACCGTGACCGTGCCTACAGGAACGACCGCAGGTCGAGCCAGGCCTACGAGCGCGAACGACCGTCGTTCCATCCGCGCGCGCTCAGCTTCAATGATGATCGCCACCATCGACCTACATATACCCAGCCAAGGCGATTGCAGAGCTACGCCCATCCAGCAGATCTTCATGCAGAAAAAGAAGAGCTTAAGTGGGAGATCGAGGAGAAGCTCCGAGAAAAGATGGAGCGCGAGAGGGCTGAGCGGGATAGGCGTGAGTTGAACAAGCTCGAAAGAGAAAGACTGCAGATGGAGCTTGATAGAGAACGACAAGAGCGGGATCGGGTAGAGAGGGACAGATTTGATCGTTTGGATAAGGAAAGGTTCGAGAGGGAGCGCTTCGACAGGGAAAGGATGGAGAGGGAACGCCTCGATAGGGAGAGAATGGAGAGAGGACGCTTCGATGGGGCCAGGACGGATAGGGAACGCTTCGACAGAGACAGACTTGTCGACCGCATTCCGTATGCCGAACCGCCACGGCACTATCCTACGGCTTACGACACGAGGCGAGATGATCGCTACTACAATTACTGATCCCAAAGCGGATCGACCAGGGCTGGCTTTCTGCTCCGATCATAGTACTGATACCAACTGGCTACAGGCGTCGTCGGTCTTTCTGAATTGTGTCTTCAGCTTTTCTATTCAATTCGACCTCATGTTTTCCTAGACAGTGGGATTGGTCAGGATTCCTTTTCAGGTTTGTCTGGTTCTTCGGGTGGATTGATGATAACGAAAAGCTTCACGGCCTGTATGATCACCTCAACTTAGCCTTTGTGTTCCGTCGTATGTTCAACGATAAAGCTTCATGAATCCATGTACCTCAGACTCCAGACATATAACCATCAGAGGACTTGCTAGGTGATCAATCGCCAAAAAGCTCGTGTGCAACGTGACCTTGAGCAAACCCCACCAAGGCTTGGCACACATCTCAACAGCCCCACCAAACAATTGAGAAGCAATCTTCAAGCTCCGATACTTTATCTCACGTTCCACCATTCCAACTACGTACCATGTGTATCGAAGCTTCGAAACTTCTCAAACTATTGTCTTCACCCAATTGACCCAATTGCTACCCAGTATAACCGCAGTCATGGCGCGCAAGTTCTTCGTAGGAGGGAACTTCAAGATGTTTGTTGCTCAAGGTCCTCTCATCCTTTCGTCGGGATGAAAGCACTGACATCGCACCTGGGCAGGAACGGCTTCGAAGATAGCACCATGGACATAGTAAAGAACCTCCAGGAAGCCAAGTTACATAGCGAGACAGGTAGGTGAACATTTTTCCAAGACGCCCGGTGCATCGTCCTAACTCCGGATCACTGGATCATTTACGTCCTCCTTTCTCGACAATGTTAGCTAATGACCCTCTAGAAATCGTCATCGCTCCTATATCCCCTTTCTGGATCCCAACCCTCAACCTTCTTCTTGGAGAGGAAGTACGAAAGCGGACGAAGAAAGATCGGAAAAGGAACCCCAATGCCATCGAAGTTGCGGCACAGAACGTGTTCGACCGGCCCAACGGAGCGTTCACAGGCGAGCTGAGTGCCGAACAGCTCATGGACATTGGGTTGAGGTGGACGTTGGTCGGACACAGCGAACGAAGGGTTGTCTTGAGCGAGGACGATTCGGTGTGTAGGCCTTCCCTCTCGAGAAAGTGATTATGCAAAAGGAGGTGTAGAGACAAGTTGATATTGCACCGGCGATGTTCCGAATGCCTGATATGATCAAACGTGGCTGACAGTCCATTGTAGTTCCTGGCTAGGAAAACTCAGACGGCGCTTGAGGCCGGTCTGGCAGTCATCTTCTGCTGTGGAGAGACATTAGAGGTAACGACCCGAAGGAGTACACATCCCAGACTGTTGGCTTGACTATTATTAGCAACGAGAGAGCAACAAGACCATCGAAGTCGTCACTAGCCAGCTACAAGCCGTGGCTGAGCGCACCAAGGACTGGTCGAATATCGTTATTGCTTACGAACCTGTCTGGTATGCCCGCTTGACCCCTTCCGCATGCTCCTTGAAATACTCACAGAATCCAGGGCTATCGGTACCGGCAAGGTAGCAACGGAGCAGCAGGCGCAAGAGGTCCACGCTGAGATCCGCAAATGGCTCGCATCAAAGATCTCCGAAACTGCAGCCAAAGAAACGAGGATCATATATGGTGGTTCGGTCAGTGCAAAGAACTGCAAGCAGCTCGCGAAGGAGAAAGATATCGACGGGTTTTTGGTTGGTGGTGCAAGCATGAAACCTGAATGTAAGTCGAGCCCACAACGAGCATCGAAGGGTCTTCTGCTGACACGGTTCGATCAGTCGTCGACATAGTCAATGCCCGACAGTAGTTGAAAGCACTACCGAAAATCAGATTCGTAGACTGGCCTGGAAGCATGATTCAGGCTAGATATAGTTGCGCAGACTCGCTCACATCAAGCTGGTCATTCTTCCACGGCTGGCATAAACAATGCGAGACTTACAAGCTGCGCATTCGCCGTGTCCCAAATGCTGTCGTAGCCGTCTGAGTACCGTACTCATAATCGAAACAAGACCACATGGAAGATTCTGCGTCACGCGTGCGCTTCATAAAAAATAAACCACACCAACCACAAAATAGATACATACTCCTACCTATATACAGCCGCCCTCCCCTGCCCTAAATAGCCGTTCGTTCCCTATTGACCCCATGCATGGGACTCCACATCCCCCTCACACTCTCGTTCAAACTCTCCACCACCCTCCCGCCCTTCACCTTCCGCAGCTTTTCCCCACTCGCATCGCGCAGCAACTCCGCCTTCTTCAGTATCTGCTTCATCTCCAGGTTCCGGACACAGATCGCCTTCTCCCGGCCGTTGATGTAGGAGCCTTTGATGACGGGGTGCGTGTGGGGGCGGGGCGAGACGGTGATTTCGATGGATGGGTGGGCGGCGGCGAAGGTGGGGAGGAGGTGCGTTAGGAAGAGGCTGAGAGGGGGTTAGTGGATGAGTAATGCGAGGGAGGGGAAGAGGGAGATGGGGATGGGGAGGGAGATGGGGATGGGGAGGGAGATGGGGATGGGGAGGGAGATGGGGATGGGGAGGGAGATGGGGATGGGGAGGTGGGTACTTCATGCCCTTGGAGCTGCCGGACCAGTCGCAGTAGTGGAAGTCGAGGCGTTTGCATTGGAGGATGAATGCGCCGACGCCATTCTGGAGAAGCTTAGCATGGTGAAGGTAGGGGTGAGAAGGGGGGACTGTACGCGGCCGATGGAGGTCGTGCGGAGGGCGCGGAGGGGCATGGTTATTGTAACATTGCTTGAGCGTTGAACGGCCTTCTGAAGATGTCAATGTTGGAAATTGAAGTTGATCTAAGTGGTACTATACGCTAGCCTGATCTTAGATAGCAGCAGAATGGGTGATCAAGGTTCAGTAAGATTACAAGCGCTCACTAGCGCCATGTGAATCAACCGCCTCTCCCTTTTTCAGGCGGAACGCAAACGCGACTTCACCTCCTCCCAACATCCCCCAGCATCGTCATCATTCTCCTCATACTTCCTTCCTCACATTAGCAGCCTCCACTACCCGCGAACATGACCCACAAACTTCCTCCAAACCTCCTCGCCCTCTTCGCCGCCCGCCCCGCCCTCCGTTGGGCCCAGCCCAGCGACCATGCCCCCGAAGACCGCAAAACACACAATATTGGCGGCGTGGCGCAATACCTACCCGCCATGGCCGACTACGAGGAGATCTCCTTCACGCCCACAGAGAGCTGGCTGGAGCGGAAGGATAGGGTGAAGCTGGCAAAGAAAGAGGGCCAGAAGAACATGCTGGAAAATGCGAAACCGCCGGATGAAGATCCTCAGGTGCGAGGGGATGCGTTCAAGACGCTCTTTGTGGCGAGGCTGAGCTATGAGGTTACGGAGAAGGATTTGGAGAGGGAGTTTGGGCGGTTTGGCCCAATTGAGAGGGTAAGATTACTCCTGTTCCAGATTTCTCGAGGCTTTGCTAATAAGTCTTTAATCTAGATACGAATCGTCACTGATAGCTCTGACCTCAAGTCTGAAACAACGCCTGAAAAGAAGCAGCCGAAGAAAAAGAAGGCCCACCGCGGCTATGCGTTCATCGTGTACGAGCGCGAAAAAGACATGAAAGGTATAACCACCCTGTCCCCCACTAAGCACTAACCCGAGAAAGAAAGAGCCATCGCAGTCTCCCTTCCAATCTTTCCACAAGAAGAAGTACATGACTGACACTCGAGCTCTCTTTCTCGCCTCCTATAGCTGCCTACAAAGAAACCGACGGCATCCGCATCAAAGACCGCCGCGTCCTCGTAGACGTCGAACGCGGCCGCACGGTAAAAGGCTGGAAACCTCGCCGCTTGGGTGGTGGCTTAGGAGGCCGAGGATACACCAAGGGCCCGCCAGCGCGACCAGGGGGCTTCGCTGCTCCAGCCGGTCCCGGTGTTATCGCAGGTGGAGGCTTCCGTGGTGGATTCCGCGGCGGAGACCGTGGTGGGTTTCGCGGCGGCGGCAGCTTCCGTGGCGATCGAGGTGGTTTTGGTGGCGGAAGAGGAGGAATCGGATACCAAGGTGGTGGAGGCTTTGGTGGAAGAGGTGGGTATGGTGGTGGCGGCGGCTTTGGTAATGGCGCCGCACCTCCCCCTAATGCACCTTCTGGACCCGGTGGAGCAGGCCGTGGAGGCTTCGGCGGCGGCGGTTACCAAGGCTCACCGGGTGGACCGATGAATGGCTCGGCTGGCATGAATGGCTCGCCAGGTGGTGGGTATGGCGACAGACGTGGTGGGGGCTCATTTGACGACAGATCCGCACGGCCTGGTGGGTACGCTGATGCCCGCTCCGGAGGCTTTACGGGCAGTAACCGCGAGCCGGTAAGACCGAGGGATGGAGGTGGGTATGGGGACCGCGATCGCCATCCTGGCCACGGACGAGACGACGAACCGAGCCGAAAGCGACCTCAGGAATTCGAAGGGTATGACGACAGGCGCAACAGACAGCGATACTAGAGCACTTGAGCTCTGCTATTGGTTTGTTGGGTGGGTTCTTCCGATTTCAACTCTTTTCTTCCCCCTTGTCGCCTGGGTAAGGGAGCTCGCCTTCATCTACGTCCGTCGCCTGGGTAAGGGAATTCGCTCGCCTGCATCTACGTCCGTTTCTCCAGCAAATCTCTCGACATTGGTAAGACCTTGCCGCCTTCATCTTCATTCCGCTCTCCAGCAACTTTCGACACTGGTAAGATCTTGCGCGTATCAACTATCCATCCAGCAGGACTCGACAACTGGTAAGATCTCAAACGTAGAGCTCACGACCAGCATTCGGCGCCTCAAGCTTTCGCCCTTGTTCCCTAAAATACGCATCTCACCAACGGAAAAGGTGGACACCATTCGGCTATGACGCAAACGGGGAGGTATCGTTGCATTTGCCCTTCTGTTTGCTCGTTGCTTGTTTCCTTTTATCAGGTAGGTATGTAATATAGACAGCAGGGAGAGGGGAAGCTTGCATGCTTTGGTAAGCCGAGATATGGTCGTCTGGACAGCTAGACTTCCTGCCTGGCTGGAGACATGGTCGCCTGGACGGCTGGACATCCCGCCTGGCTGCCCTAGGTATCGGTCTGTATTTCTAGCGAAATCTCTGGTGGTTTGCAAAGGAAAAGGGGGGGGTTGCGGGCCTTAGCCATAGCTTTGCGATCATAATGCTCGAGGTGTTCTCCACTAGCTATTGAATTCTCTGGAGATGAGGATGGAAAGATGACGACTGCTTAGTGTTTAGTATATTGGAGTGGCTAAATGCCCAAACCAGGTATATCCCTCGCGATGCCTCCCTGCCCCCAAACGCCAACGCTATGCTAATATAATCACCATTCTCCGCCTTCCATGCCATACTTTACTTACGATATATGCCTCCTCTCCAGATAAACCCCCCCCTCCACCCCGTCTTCGCTACACCCCCTCACGAAGAATAACTCAACTCCACGCCCACCCCCCTCACCAGATTCTCCCCACCCCTCAGATCCAAATTCACACCACAGCAATACAGCAACTCCTTCCACCTCCCCTCCCACACCACGCCCACATTCCCCCTCTGATCCACCCTCCCCTTCACCACCCCCTTCA
>JAABUZ0100001155.1_pt1 | contig 53028 bp, 52 predicted proteins | sample 5562091 | NCBI WGS metagenome assembly JAABUZ01 (sample SAMN12813069, study PRJNA571459) | rock metagenome | isolation source: Antarctica rocks | place: Antarctica: Victoria Land, Linnaeus Terrace sud | collected 2015-12-21 | reverse complement strand
AGGAGAGGCGGCAGACGGATGAACTGGCAGGGGAGGGTGGGAAGGGAGGCGCGTACCGCCCTCTGGTAACATTTTCAATTGAGGGAACCATCATCATTCGGTAACATTTTCAGTTGACTTGACACGGTATGGATTCCAATTGTGGATGGTGTCGCGTAGAATACCCTCACGCCATTGTTCGTATTATACCATTGATAACATGCTACCGCGCGATTTTATGCCCAATACTAAACCAGTTTTTCTCTTCATATCAGGTATGCCATTTGAAAGAGAAGATAGAAAGCTCTGCCGCATGTTTTCAAAACACGCGGCAGAGCTTTCTATCTTCTCTTTCGTTATAGAACGAAGCTGTCGGCAAGTGGACTACGAACATTGCTATTGTCGCGTTTGTCACTGTTGCTCATTGAGGGAACGGGCTGTTGTCCGCCCGTAGACTGACGATTTTGTTGATAGCTATTACTCTGTTGGGGTTGCATTTGCTGCGAGTTTTGCAGATTCTGCAAGCTTTGTAGCGCAGCCTGAGTTTGGGGATTCATAGGAACAGGACCACCCTGCTCTGTCATAAGCTGAATAGTCTTGCCTTCTATGACGACGGCGACGCCGATACCACGACGCAGGTCGGCAAGCTGACGGCGCAGTTCGCGGTTTTCAGCTTCCAACGCGTCCATTAATTTCTTTTGCTCAAGTAGCATTTGAGCGATACCTTCAAAACCAGCACTAGCAGCGCGATCCATATTGGACTCCTCCGCATAATTTGTGTACTTAATAATTCCAGAACAAAATCTCCAATCACAGCACTACATCCTCCCTACTTACTCGTTCCCAACAATAACACAATGCGATCCCAAATGGCTGCTGCAACGTCCGGTTTGGACATTACAGGCAGGTCCTCCATAGGAGCATCTGCATGAAAGATGAACACTTTGTTTGTATCCGTCCCAAAGCCGCTATCCGAGCGGCTTACATCGTTCGCCACGAGCATGCTCAACTGCTTTTGCACCAGTTTTGCTTGCGCATTGCGCGTGATGTCATTGGTCTCGGCTGCGAAACCGACGCGCACCAGACGCTGCGGTATTCGCACGTTCCCAAGCTGTCCATCCGGTGCATGCGCGAGTTCGCCAAGAATATCTGGATTCTGTACCAGTTTCAAGGCTAACCCGCTCTCATCATTGGAACTCTGTTGTGTCTCGCCCTTTTTAATTTTTCGCGCTGCTGGGGCTGCTGGACGATAATCTGCAACTGCGGCGCTCATCACGAGTACATCAGCATCCCTGATGGCCTCATAGACGGCGTCCCGCATGTGCAGTGCCGTATGCACAGCCTGTAGCTTTACACCATAGGGTGCCTGTAACGCGACAGGACCAGAGATTAATGTGACGCGTGCGCCACGGTCTCTTGCCTCTTCCGCGAGGGCGTAACCCATCTTGCCTGATGAGTGATTTCCTACATAGCGCACGGGGTCGATAGGTTCTTGCGTCCCTCCTGCCGTAATGACAACATGGCGGTTTGCAAGGTCTCCGTCTCTCCCTAGTACCATGCGTATGGCACCCAATAAAACCTCTGTCTCTGGTAACCGCCCCGGGCCTACAGCGCCCGACGCGAGACGACCTACAACGGGACCGACGATAAAGGCTCCTCGCTCTTGTAGTAATGCGAGATTGGCCTGTGTCGCCGGATGTTCATACATGTTGTGGTACATCGCGGGAGCCACAAGTAAAGGTGCCCGAGTTGCCAGTGCTACTGCGGTTAACATATTGTCGGCTATGCCGTGTGCGAGTTTGGCAATCGTGTTAGCGGTTGCAGGCACAAGTACCAACATCTCCGCCTTTTCACCTAGCTCAATGTGCATTTCTGCCGCATGACCAGACGCTTCCCACAGATCAGTATACGCTGGTCGATGGCTCATCGTGGTAAAGGTGAGCGGACGGATAAAATCTTCCGCATGCTTCGTCAAGATAACATCTACAAGTACACCTGCTTGCTGTAAATGGCTAACAAGTTCTATGGCCTTATATGATGCAATCCCTCCACAAACACCAACGATAATGCGCCTGTTCAGTAACACATTGACCCTGTTCCCTTTACATAGGACGGTGTTCACTGAGAACACTTCTACAATAACATATGGCGATACACAGCGACAAGCAAGTAATCAGAAGTACCATTTCCACTTTAGCCTCTTACATCTTTTCTTTTGAGGAAGTAGGCAGTGAGACAACCTAAGACGAGAATGGTCAAGATTAGAAAAAACCAGCATAAGAGCAGGTGAAAGACGGCTGCCCCTTGACTGTACTTTGAGAACAGCGTACTTTGGAATGACCATGCATCTGCTCGAATAGGTACGCCATGTAACCCTACCGTTGACCCCATTGCTGCCATTGCCCAGCGTGCCGGAAAGAAAGCGGCTATAATTGGTAGAATGGGACCCTCCAACTTAAAGATGATACCCGAAAATATGACTTGCGGAATGAGTACCAATGGAACAATACTCATCGCACGGTCATTATTGGGCACTAACGCCGAGACAGTTAAACCTGTCATCAAACCTGCAAGCGAGGTCAAGGCCATGGTAACGTAAATTTCCAGGAATGGTGGTAAGAAGGTGGCGTGTTGAAATGGAGCCTTCAAGCTGACCAGGAAGGTAAGCACGAGACTCTGGGCAAGACAGAGCACGCCTAGCACAACAATTTTTGAGAACATGTATGGGGCGATACCCAGGTTGACCGTCCGCTCACGTTTGTAAATCGGGGCTTCCTTCACGATTTCGCGTGCACCATTAATACAGCCGAACATGACGGCGGCAAAGGCCATGATGAAAAGAATTTCTTCCGCGTCTCCACCGCCAACGTTTACACCTTGATCTAACAATTCTGCTGGCGTCTTGCCCTTTGATTGGGCATATTGTATTCCTTGTGGGCTGAATAGAAGGTTACTTAATTCCTGGCAGCTATGATAGACTACCTTCTGACCATTCACTACGAGACCGCTTTGTGGATTACAAAACGCGACACCGCTAGGAATGTCAATACCGAATGTGGTTGGACTAGCAAGTATGAACAGCACAATGCCAATAATAGGGGCCTGTAAAAGCAGAATCAGTAGATTGCCCACATCGTTTTTGAGGAGTTCCAGGTAGCGTGCCGAGAGCAGGGCAAACTGCTTCCAGGGATTGCCGCGTTTCGGTTGATTAACAATAGCAGGAGCTGACGGATTGGCAAAACGTCCGCGATCTCTTCTAAGAGGCGTATCTACGTATTTCATGAAGTCCGTGGACTGCCTGAAACGCGACTCCGCCTCTTCTGGAATTTTTGAGGTATCGTCGGGTGGTTCCAGGGTACTGTAAATTTCAGCAAAATCGCTCTTGCCAAAGTAGGCTTTTGCCTCGTCAGGTGGTCCAAAATATGCTAAGCGTCCACCACGACATAGGAAACATACGTAGTCGCAGGATTTGATGTTATTGGTGGCGTGTGTTACCAGAACGATGGTACGTCCTCGGTCTGCTAGAGTACGCAAGAGTTGCATCATTTTGCGGTCAAGACCTGGATCGAGACCCGATGTTGGCTCGTCTAAGAAGAAAACGTTGGGGTCAGCAAGTAATTCGAGTGCGATAGAGACGCGTTTACGTTGGCCACCTGAGAGCCTGCTTACCAGGACTGAACGGCGAAATGTCATGTCTACGTCACTCAGCACTTCGTCGATGCGTTGCTGAATCTGCTGTTCGGTAAAGTCGCTTGGCAGACGGAGTTTCGCGGCATAGTACAAGGCACGTTCAACTGTCAGATCGCGGTGAATAATGTCGTCTTGTGGCACATAGCCTAGTTGCGTACTAAACGAGGCAAGGTTTTGGTAATAGTCCTGTCCATTATACAGGACTGTACCTGTTTGTGCAGGTCGTAGTCCGTTGAGAACATCCATCAAGGTAGATTTGCCCGCACCAGAACCGCCGACGAGTGCTACAAAGCTACGCGGAGGAATGGCGATGGAAATATCATTGATGATGATCGTTTTGCCGTTCCCCACCGCTTTTGTCACGTTCAAGGCGTCAATACGAATACCACTACGCTCATCGTGTTGTGTGAGTTCAGTGCCTGTATACGTGAGCTTAAAAGGACCAATACGTATCTCATTGCCAACAGCTAGCAACTGATCTCTTACTAGTTGACCGCCAACGTACACATGGTTAGTGCTACCAAGATCAACAATTCTATAGCTGTTGCCGCTTCTCTCCAAATGGGCATGATGACCTGAGACCTGTGGGTGATTCAGGACAACCATATTATCAGGGGAGCGTCCAATCGTGACGAGGGCGGCACCAAGTTGAAATGGCTTGATTTCAGGTACCGCTTCTTGAACTGCTCCACTACCATCGTTATAGGCGAGTGTGACAAATGAGCCATGTTCATCGGCGATACGGAAGAAATCGCCGCGTACTAATGTCTTACGGAACGGCGTATTACCACGATAAACTTGCCCATTGTAACTCAATCCGTTGGCCGTTGAGCCTTTTTGTGGGTGTGGATGTACGATGACAAGCTGGTTCCCCTCACGAATAATCTGTGCGTGAAAACCTGAGACAGTTGGCCTATTGATAACAATATCGTTTGATGGATCACGTCCAATATTGAAGACCTGCTTTGTTGGAGGCAATTGATAAAGCTTTTTCTCAGTATCCGTGTTAGCAGTGACTTCAAGGGAGGGTATGCTTATGCCAATTGTACCGTCCCGTGGAGCGGGAGCGGCAGGTCCGCGTTGTGGTGCCGCATAAGCATTTGGTGCGAATGATGGTGAAGGTGGTGGGGGTGGGGGTGCAGAACGAGCAAGGGGTACTACTGGTGGTGCTTGTATGCCATTGCCATTGTTCAACGCTGCGGGCGATATGCTGCCTACGCTACTGTTATTGACCTGGAAGCGAAAGGTTATATTCGCTCCTAAACCAATAGTATCTCTATCATTGAGCAGTCCCTGTTGCGTATCACGAGTATTGACGCTCATCGTGTTCTGGAGCGCAAGCTTTGCGATTGTCCACGTTCCATTCGTACAGGTGATTTGTGCATGGTGCCGTGATATAGATGCATCGGAAAGCACAATGTCATTTGTTGGTTCACGCCCAATGGTGATCACAGGCTTTGTGATCTGAAATGTTTTTCCTGCCTGTGGTCCCGTCAGGAAGGTAAGCGAGCAAAGTTGTCCATTCATAATATCCATATACTATACTATGACCGTAGTAAGTACTCTCATAACAGAATGCTGATACGGTCGCTCCTTTCCACTTTCAAAATAAATAGGGAATGGGTACATCGGTTTACTCACCCTGGTTTTCTCTTCCCCGTTCATTGGTCAAGTACTGGGTCGCTACATAATTCTTGAGGGCAATTATACTGTAGTGTTAAACACATAGCAAGGGAATAATTCACATTTTTATAATTGCCCTTTGTGAATGAAGATATCTCCTGTACTGACATCCAGTGTAAGTACGGCGGCTGATTGGACTGAGGCTGTGGTATTGAGGGGACCACGATAACTGGCGGAGCCACTACTCGTCGTGGCGTTGATCGGGAAGTCGCTGTGGATAGTACCAACATTAGTGTTCGCACTGAGTACAACATTTGTGCTGCTGGGCAAGGTAACATCTAGTTTTCCCGTCTCATTACGGATAACAAAGCTAGCCTGCGTCGTTGTGTCACTAGGAGCTGCTAGTATGCCGTTAAATGTCACATTGCCCTGACCGGTCCCGATGCTGGAGCCGCTGATAAGTGTAGTATGTGTAACTGTTACATCACCACTGCTACCAAGAATGTTCACTATGCCGCTTACTCCATCGACGGTGACATTGCCTACAGCCGCTTGAATGTTTAATTGTAGTGGCGTGCCTGCACTTGCAAGCAGCTTTGTAGTTAGCGTGATCGTGATATCAACGGCATCACCCGCGCTATGTATGAGGCCATCGCTATTAGGAATTATCGTATTGATGAGCAAAGCACCTCCACCTACTATAGTAGAAGGTGTTGTAGTGGTAGTCGGTGTTCCTGCCGAGGATGGGGCTACACAGGTAAGGCTTTGCGTGCCAGTATTGGGCTGTTGCACCAAGGTGTTGATGCGTCCAAACTCTTGATCTGCACTCGCTTTACTGCTTGTGTGAACGATTTTAGTAGTTTTGATACTCGCTGTATTTGCATTAGGATCGACGACAACGGAGACGTTGCCGATTTTGTCACATATCTGCATCTGCGCTAGACTGTTGAGTGTGATGGGCTTTGTTGTATCATTGGTGAACGTTTTCGAGGTTCCACCAAGACCACCGATAATTGGTATGCTGCCAGTCTGTGCGGTATGAACGCTAAAAAAGACGACAACTGCTGCTGCAATTACTGTGAAAAAAATACCAAGGGCACAGCCGCCAAGCAGGACAGGCCAGGCACTCCGTCTACGGCGTGGACGCGCTGTTGGACGTAGTACACGCGTTGGATTGCTTGTACCTGACGAATGTTGCACACCAGGTGGATAAGGACGTTGCGTGCGTTGAGAGCGTTGTGGACGTTGAGATGACTGCTGAATGCGTTGTGTAGGACGTGGACGTACTCGCCTTACCTGTCTTACAGGTGGCTCCTCATACACTTCATCCTCGTACTCTTCAGGGTATTCATCTTCTTCATAGTGAACCTCATAGCGTCTTCTATGCCCATTCCATTCATCTTCCGGCCTAACTCTCCCTTTGTCCATATGACGCCTCACTTTCACGGGATCCACGCTCGTTGTCTATTGCTGTACTCGTGCTGGTGACAACTCCTCCGCACTGAGTACGGAGGCTTCTCAAGAAACGCATTAGGTATCCCTAGACGTTGACTCTTGAAGGCTGTGCCCCAGCCCTAGACCGCGCTTAAGTATATTTTGCGCGGCATTGACATCACGGTCGGCTATATAGCCACAGAAAGGACACAGGTGAGTACGCACACTGAGGGACTTTTGCACGATCTCCCCACATGTGTAGCACTTTTGCGACGTAAAACGCGGGTTGACTCGTATCACTTGGTGTCCAGCATTCTCAGCTTTGACAGAAAGTATAGTGAGAAACGCACCCCAACTCGCATCCATAATGCTCTTTGCAAGGTGATGATTTTTCACCATGTTGTCGATCTGCACTGCTTCAACAACAATCGTCTTGTGAGTATCGGCATACTGCTTTGCCGTTTTGAAATGGAAGTCTTTTCGTTGACGTGCAATCTTGAGATGTGTTTGTGCGGTACTCTTACATGCCTTGCGTCGTCTACGACTTCCCTTTTTACGTCGGCATACGGTTCTCTGTTTCCGACGCAACGTCGCTTGACTTTTGCGATAGAAACGAGGATTGTCAACGGTGTTGCCTTCGGAGTCGGTCAGGAAAGACTTGAGTCCCACGTCAATACCGATATCAGAATGTGTACACTCTGTAGCGATATGCTCATTTTTAGGTTCGGTTTCGCAGACAATGAGGACGTACCAATGACCATCGGCACGAAGAACAAGATGTGCCGTTTTCGGAGTCCCTTCTATGAAACGATGATACTTGATTTTGACCGAACCTCCAAGCATTCTCGGAATGTACAGGTGCTTTTTATCGGGGGCAAGCATCACATCACGTCGGTTCTTCTCATTGCCGTATTGCCTGAGCTGGATACTATGCCAGCGATTCGGTTTCTTGAAACGGGGAAATCCCACATTAGGCAGTCCCAACGTCTTTGCGGCAAGGAACCGTTTGAGGGACTTGGAGAGACGGTCAGAGAGCATTTGAATCGTCGTCGCAGGAACATGCGTACCGTGACCCTTGAAGGCTGCTTCAAGGTCATACTTACCAAGGAACGTCTTGTCTTGCTCATACTGTTCCTTGACCATCTCAAGCATGCTGTTATAAATCATGCGAGACTCGATGAGGCACTGCATGAGCAAATAGTGCTGTTCTTTATTTGGGTAAATACGATACTCGAATGTTCTCATGTATATATTCTACTAGAAAATGTTAGAAATATCAAAAGGGCGGCAATTCACCCCCTACCGAAGGTGAGGGGCACTCTTGCCGCCCGATACCGTAGAAGGACGCTCGTTACTACTACTACGAACAGGAGACAATGAGAGTTTTCTTCCCTCTAAAAAGAGTGCGGGGATAAGCGCAATAAGGCATACAATGCCAGCTGCAAGAAAGATATCGGTGTAGACTGTGTGCGCGGCGGACACGAGATAGTTTCCATAGAGAGTATTGTAGGTTGGGCTACCAAATTTAGTCCCTGCTGGTGCTTTGAAGAGGGCACTCAGTGCGCGAAAGCGTCCCAGTCCCCAGGAGGTAAGAGCTGCGAGGCCAAGAATCATGCCCACCATGCGTAAGACGGTGACGATAGACGAAGCCATGCCCATTTGATGCCGGTTGGCTGCGTTGATCGCCGTTGTGCCAATGGGAGCGATAACGAGTCCAAAGCCGAGTCCAGCGATGAGCGTGCTGATGGTGATTTGTGTCCAGCCAACGTTGAGCGGCCAGAGATGCATAAGCCAGAAGCCGAGAGCGGTAGGAAGTAATCCAAGAATTGCAGTCCCGCGGCAGGTGATTCGTGAGCAAAGCCAACCGCCGAGCAGGGCCCCAACAGGAATCATAGCAGTAAGGCGTAACAGTGCTAGACCACTATCGAGTGCTGGCCGATTCAACACTGTGGCTACAAAGATAGGAATATCAGCCATTGCGATAATCAATGCTGCCCCTATAAGCAGACTAACAAGAGTGGCAGCCGAAAATGTACTGCGTTTGAAGAGCGACAGTTCGACAACGGGCCAACTCTTCCGCCGCTCACGTGAGATCTCAAAGGTGATAAAAAGAGCAAACAGAAGCAGCGCGACAGCAATGAGCCAGGGATTATTTTGCGCACCAGTATTTCCTGGCACGGTTATCGTTGGTGTAATCTGTGCCGCTTCTTGTGAAAGGCCGAGGCTAAGGCAGGTGAGTGAGGCACCTAGAAAGAGTGTACCGAGGAGATCGAAACGTGAACGCCGTTGTTTTGTCTGGACATCAGCTATTGTGGTATGGGAGGAAGAGGGAATACAACGCCAGATTAGAAAGAGAAGAATGGCGACAATGGGCAGATTGAGATAGAAGATCATCGGCCACCCTGAAAGTTGCACAATGATGGAGCCGTAGAGCGGTCCTAACACTCCGCCAGCCTCAGTTACCATGCCAATAAGACCGAGAGCGAGTCCGCGCCTCTCCCAGCCATAAAAATCACCTGCAATCGCCATCGCAACGGGGACAACTGCGCCCCCACCTATCGCTTGTATGAATCGTGCCGTGACTAGCCAGATCAAACCAGGAGAGTCGATATTCACACCAATGCCTTGCAGGGGTGCAATAATTTGGGTGCCAAGATCATTACTACCCAGAATAGGACTGAGTCCGCACAAGAGCGAGCCAGAGGCAAAGATGCAGAGACAGATAATGAGCACGCGGCGGCGTCCGTAGAGATCGGAGATGCGTCCCATGAGTGGCATAACTATGACGTATCCTAGCAAGTAACCACTAATAATCCATGCCGCGCGATCAAGCTGGTTGATTGGTATGCCTAGATCAACAACAATCTGTGGTAGGGCAGTAACGACGACAGTCTGGTCGAGCGCGGTAAGAAAGACCGCGATAGAGGCCGCTAATAACGCAAGCAATCCCGCGTTACGCCTGAAGGTTCCTGTTGTATCACGATTTCCCAGCCCTCGCATACGGTACCCTCTTGCGCTAAAGTGGTGCAACAATAGAGATATTTTCGTTGAACTTTGAGAGTTTGAAGGTACGAACTGTTTTATTAGTATCACCCTGTATCGCTATACCAGAGATACGAATCAGATAGGGTAAGTTGTCTGATTTACCAATGCAGGTTGTGACATCAACCTTTGAATTAGATGGAGTCCCGCCGCCTGTGATGCCCTGAATATCTTTTGCGTTCAGTTTACCATTGATATTCCAGCAAGGCTTGCTATCGATACTACTATCAGTAGGAGTGCTGGGATTCTCAATGAGTCCAAGTATAGCAACAATACCTGTCTTGGAGTTCGAGAGTGTGCGTGGGTCAAGCAAACCAGAGGTTGATTGCCACTTACCGCTAATAGGGTCAGTGACGTACTGCTTATCTGCTAAAGAAATAATTTTTACTTTTACGACATTGCCTAAAACGAGTGCATCGGCATTAGCCTGAAGCTTGTCTGGTACGACTGTATCACCATCAGCACTCTTCACAACGAGAAAACCACCCGCGCCAGCATTGTCTGCGACAAGATTAAAATGATATGCGCTCACCTTTGAGAATGCAGCTTGCGCATTCTTGATAAGTTGCTGTGCGCTTGGTGCTGAAGATGAGTTACCCCCGCATGCAGTAAATATGAATGTGAGCAGTATGAGGCTAAATAGAGGAAATAGAGAATGAAAACTATTTCTCTGCATAAATATTTTCCCTTGCATATTCATTATTGCATTCCGTTGGAATAAGACCAATTATGCATACGTTTCTATTGTATCATACTGAGCAATAAACATTTGTAGAGATTCTAGTCATTGCCCTTAACTCCAGTGAATTCATAGATTGTTCTATAGAGTAGTGTGGGAGCATAACAGCGAGGATTTGCTCTATTAGTTGATAGAGCAAATCCTCACTGTTATGTTCTGCTACGTATTGCTGACCGCGCGGGAGATCAGATTATTTGCAGCGGGACGTACACCCTCTTCAAAGAAGGCGTTTACCTCTGCACCCAGAAGAATAATGAGCGCGAAGAGGTAGAAAAATGCAACGACGGCGAGGACAAGCCCAACCTGGCCTACGTACCCTTTCGTGAAGAGACGCACGTATGTTGGGAAAAATTGCAACATCAACTGTAGGACTATTGCTGCTACTAATGCACCTTTCCAACTTGTCCTAAAGCGATACATAATACTGTTCACGTTCTCGGTTCTGTTGGGAATGAAGACGTAGAAAGCTTCAAAGAGCAGGAATGAAACAATCAAACTGCTGAGAACACCAAAGATGGTAGTGATTGCATTATTGCTGCCTATTACCGTATTTTGTAGAATAGACAACACAAATTCAGGAACCGTTGAAGCAAGCACAAGAAATGGTGTGAATATCACGAAGAGAATGAGCATTCCTATGGCAATCAAGTTTTTTTGCACAAATGAACGAGGTTGTAATCGGTAGATTACATCGAAGCACATCTCCATGAGTACGAAGAGGCGTGAGCCAAAGATAAGTGCGACGACGATAGCGACGAATATAAGGAGGCCAGAAGAACTGGATAGTTTATTGATAGCTGATGTTAAGAATTGTTGTGATGATAGTGGTCCCGGTAGAGCTTTAGCGACATGTCCAATAAGCTGGTTCGATGCACTTTTGCTCAAGGTGCCTACGAAAAGCCCAAAGATAGCGAACAGCAAGATCGCGATAGGAATAAGTGCCGTTAACAGGCTGAATGCGAGTGCCTGAGCGAGGTGAGTAGCCCAATCATGTTGAATTTTTTTCAAAAAATCTTTAGATGAGCCAGCACTACGGGTAGCAGTGTGTGCCGCTTGTGACACGCCACTTTGCACTGTATTGGTAGGTTGCCTTTTCGTTGCCATGATGTTTCCTCACTGCTAAAATTCTTTGATTAAGAACGTAGACATTTATACATGAGTATTATATGTGGTACGGATTAACTCGACAGAACGTTTCACTGAAGCCTTTTCAATATGCATATAGCACGCTATAATGGGACAATCAAGTCAAGTATCTAATTCAATTGGAGCAGGAGTACAGGCTATGTCGACTCAGCAACGTTTCTTCGTTCGCTTTTGGGGCGTACGAGGAAGCTACCCCACACCTGGAGCGCGTACCGTACGTTATGGCGGTAATACTTCGTGTGTTGAGGTACAAGTGGGCATGGAGCTAGGGCATACGCTGATCTTCGACGCAGGGAGCGGCATTATTCGGCTTGGTGCGGAACTGATGCAGCCTGATGAGCGGAAGACGCACGACGAGACCGTACTTGATGCAGCGCTCTTTATTACACATGGACATGGGGATCACCTTATAGGCTTTCCCTTTTTTGCACCTCTCTTCGATGCGCGTACATCTCTCCACGTCTTTGGACCACAACTTGTCAACTACAATATTGAGCAACTCGTAACCCAACTCATGTCTCCACCGTATTTCCCTGTAGATATGCGTGATTTGCCATCACACCGTACCTTCCACACGATTAGCGACGAACAATGTATCGTGTGGAGTGGCGAGAACGTTGCGCCAAGTGTGGGTGTCTTACCACATTCTGTCAGACATGATGAGGTATGTGTTGCAGCAAAATTTACGCAAAGTCATCCGCAAGATGGCGCAGTTATTTATCGTATTGAATATGCCGGGCGGCGTGTGGTTTATGCAACCGATGTAGAGTGGAATCAAGGCTGTGACAATGATTTTCTAGCCTTTATAGAGGGTGCTGATCTCCTTATTCATGATGCACAATACACGAGGCACGATTATCAGCAGATGAAACATGGCTTTGGACATAGTACGATAGAGATGGCGGTAGCGGCAGCACATGCAGCCCACGTTCATGAATTGATACTTTTTCATCATGAGCCGACCTATGACGATAGACAATTGGATCGTATGGAAGCGGAGGCGCAGACTCATTTCGCATGCACCCGTTCAGCATACGAAGGTATGGAAATTGATCTTCTTAAATAGCAAAGGAACGAGTGAAAACAGCTATGCGTGATGGTATAAACGTTTTACTGGCATTAATGATTATCGGCTCATTTCTTTTAGCCGTCGCACTTCATGAATTTGGACATGCGATCATGGCTCGCTGGCTGGGTGATCGCACACCACAAGCGGAAGGGCGGCAATCACTTAGTTTGCGCTCACATATCGACCCCGTAGGACTCCTGATATGTGTCATTCTCGCCTTCCAGCCCATTTCCGCCTTCCCTGTAGGTTTAGGCTGGGGTAAGCCTGTGAAGGCCGACCCATGGAAGATGCGCGCAGGGGCTAATCTCGGTCTTTTTACCGTCGCAATAGCTGGTCCATTGTTTAGTCTCATCCTTGGTTTACTGGTTGCCACTATTGTACGCTTTACAGACATCTATCTACAACACGATCTATATTCGATACGCTTATTGCAATTGCTGATAGTTTTTGCCAGTGTCAACATCTGTTTGGCACTCTTCAACCTTATTCCACTTTATCCGCTCGATGGCTACCAGATTGTGTATACCTTGTTGCCGAGTAAGCAGGCGGTCCAGTTCGCGAAGTCGGCGCAGTATGGACCATTTATTATCCTTGTGCTTTTCTTCTTTCTGCCGTTTCTGGCTCGGTTATCCGGTGTTGGCGCGTTTCCCCTCTTTCAACTGGCTTACTATATTCTGCTTGGATCGCTCAATATCATATCGCTCGTTGTAGGTAATTTTCCTGCTAGCCTTTCTATTCCATTCATTTATGGGTTTTAGATGCATACGTGTATGAATGACAGAGTAGCGTGGTATCGAACTATTGTGTATCGCTTAGGTCAGGTAAGGCAGCAGCTTGGCTTTGTCGCGCCACTCTCGGGAGAGGATAAACAAGAGGTGCAACGCCGGTTGCCTCCTTCTGCGTTGTCGCTCTTTGATGTCATGTCAAATGCGGACAAACAGCACAGTTTACGTGTCTGTCGAGGCTTACAAGAGCGAGGCTGTTTCGAGAACGATATGCTCGCGGCAGCACTACTGCATGATGTTGGCAAGGCACAGGGACGTGTACCGTTTTGGACACGACCAGCTATTGTGCTTGGAAAATTATGTGCGCCACGTCTCCTGGCACGGCTTGTTATCACACCTAAGTTGTTCGAGCAGTATCACGTACCCGCCTGGAGACGTGCCTTGAGCTATGCATGGTGGCATGCCGAGGTTGGTGCGGACCTTGCTGCTGAAGCTGGTCTTTCTGAACGCGCTGTACTCTATATTCGCACGCATCACGAGCCAAATGGACCTGCGGTAGCATTGCATTGTATCGATGAGGTATCGTGAACATGGCGGAGCAATTTGATGTCGAAGAAACTGTAGATATCTCCAATTCGCAGTCACGCTATGTCGTCCATTTGCCCACCTTCGAGGGACCACTAGACCTCTTGCTGCACCTGATTGAGAAGCGGCAGATGGAGATTACAACTATCTCGCTGATGACTGTTACCGATCAATACCTGGCTTATCTGCACCAATGGGACACCGAAAAGCTGCCATTAGCAAACATGGCGGCTTTTGTTGCGATTGCAGCACGACTCCTCTTCATTAAATCACAAAGTTTACTTCCTCATTCAACAAAAGAAGAGGTGAATAGTGAGATCGAAGATGCTGTTACGATGGCGGAAGAACTGCGACGGCACCTGGTTGAGTACAAACTGGCAAAAGAGATTGCAACCTATCTGCGACAGCGCGAAGAGCAAGGTCTGCAAACGCATGGGCGTTCAGGTTTGCTTGCTGGCGTCGAGACACAACTTGCCTGGACACCACCTACACTTGTCGGTCTTGATGCGCAGTCACTTACACAAGCTTTTCGACGCCTTTTAGAGTTACAGGCGAAAGAGGCTGTCGCAAACAATATGTCGCTATTATTGACGGCGCGTGTGCGTGTAAGCGAACGTATTGCCGAAATCATGAGTCGTTTGCAAGTGTGGAAGTGTGTACCCCTCTCTGATGTGCTTGCAAATGAAGAGTCGCGCTTCGTTATTATTGTAACGTTCCTCGCTGTATTAGAACTCTGGAAATGGGAGCGTATCAACGTCCTACAAGACGAGTTGATGGGGCCAATCGTGCTAGAACGCGGCGAAAAGTGGAATGAGAAAATGGAAGGAGTCCGGGTGGAGGAGTGAATATTGCCAAAAGACGAAAAACTTGACAAGCATTGACTCAAGTTTTATACTAGAAGAACAATAAAGATTATATAAGTTCTTGTCTTTACGATAGATAGCACGTATCAAGCAAGGAGAAAATGGTACATGGAGGACGCACAGGGAATGTTTGCTGAACAACCAAATTTTAATAATATAGCATCGAACGAATCTGCTCGCATTGCGGAGCTAGAGGCACAACTGACACAGGCGCGGCAAGAAGCATTGGAAAACTGGAACAAGTTTTTACGCGAACGCGCCGATATGGAAAACTTCCGCAAACGTCAGGACCGTGTGCTGACGGATCGCGTGTATAACCAGAAGAAAGCACTTATTAACAAATTTCTTGGAGTGGTGGATAACGTAGAGCGGGCGATGGTGTATCAGGAAACCATGAGCCAACAGGACTTGCAGCAGGCGCTACGCATGGTGCAATGGCAGATGAGCGAAGTGATGCGTAGCGAGGGTCTGAATGCTGTGCCAACAGTAGGCGAGCCATTCAACCCCTATCTACATGAAGCAATTGAGGCGGTAGAGAACAGCGATAAGCCAGAGGGAACAATTGTTGAAGAGGTACTCAAGGGCTACACTCTTGGCGATGAGACGCTACGTCCTGCACGCGTGAAGGTAAGCATGGGGAATAAATAATATTCGCGCGTGAACCTTGGAGGGCGTAGTAACGTCTTTTCAGCATAAAAGAGGGCTAACATATGGAATATAAGGATTATTATAAAATACTTGGTGTTGCGCGTGGAGCTAACGCAGATGAGATCAAGAAGGCTTTTCGTAAGTTAGCCCGCAAGTACCATCCCGACGTGAACCCGGGCGACAAGAAGGCAGAGGCGAAGTTCAAAGAGATTAACGAAGCCTATGAGGTGCTTTCCGACACCGAGAAGCGCAGCAAATATGATACACTTGGACCCAACTGGCAAGAACAATTTGGTCCTAGTATGTCAAATACACGACGCAGCTATAGCTATGGGAACGGTGCGACGGGGAGTCGCACACAGCCGCAATTCGAGTTTGACCAGGGCAACTTCTCGGATTTCTTTGAGACGTTGTTTGGGCGTAGCAGTGGTGCGGGAGCAATGGGAGGTGGTGGTGCGCGTACAAGTGGGATACGTAACGATATACGCAGGCGTACTGGTGACGATATCGAGCAACCCGTCGAGGTTACGCTGCAAGAGGCATATGTAGGAGGAGCGCGTACCTTCAATATTCAATCGACGGAGGTCTGCCCCACATGTCAGGGAACGGGCGAGGTTGGGAACAAAGTGTGCTCCACTTGTAGTGGTCAAGGGATGGTGCCACGTAACAAGCGCATTCAGGTCAAGATTCCTGCAGGTGTAGACAATGGCTCAAAAATTCGCGTAGCAGGCGAAGGGCAACCTGGAATAGGTGGTGGCCCAAGAGGTGATCTCTACTTGATTATCAGTGTCAAGCCTGACCCAACATTTGAGCGTAAAGGTGATGATCTCAATGTCGATGTTGATGTCGAGCTTGTTACCGCGATGCTCGGCGGTGAGGTTCCCGTGCCATTACTTGACGGGCGAAAAGTCGTACTCACCATTCCAGCCGAGACACAGAACAATCGCATTTTCCGACTTGCGGGTAAAGGTATGCCACGTCTACGTGCTGAGGGGAGCGGCAACCTTTATGCACGGGTACGGGTTCTGTTGCCAACACACCTTTCGCAAGAGGAGCGTAGATTGTTTGAGCAGTTCGCGCGTGGACGTAGTGCCGAGGTTCATTCTTAGCGCGAAAGAGGAGCAGTGCATATGGCTGAGAAAGGTGATGGCGCATGGTATATTATCAGCGTCGCAGCACAGCGGGCCGATGTGCATGAACAAACATTGCGTCATTACGAACGTTTAGGATTGATCTCGCCTGCTCGTAAAGGCGAAAGTCCACACAGTCCACGTCTGTATACAGACCGAGATATTGAGCGCGTTGTGCAGATACGGGGACTGATGCGTGATCTAGGAGTAAATCTCGCAGGTGTCGAGGCCATTTTACATATGAAAGATCGTATGGAAGAGTTACAGGGAACACTGGAGCAAGAGATGCTTAACCTACGTTTCCAGCATGAAGTTGAGACGCGGCGACTCAAAGAGATTATCGAACGTTTACAGCGCGGTTCATCGTAAATATAAGCCATTCCACTACTTGAAGTAGTGTTAGTGGCAAGAGTTCTAAATAAAGGGCTGTATGTATAACTCGATACAGGTACATCAGCCCTTTATTTAGTTGACAATACTCACGAACGAAAAATTCCTGTCGTATTTTTCCCTTTGTGCTTAAGCTTAGAACGCAATTTTCCAGGGTTTATTGCCTTGGTTGTCTTGGTAGTGAGTAACGTTTCTCGCGCTATGTTTGGCGTGTGCTCTTCTTGCGTATCGTGATACGGTTCCTCTTGTTGAGTGGTGTCTGAAGACATGTCCCCTGGATATTCCTGATGGTCCTGGTCTATGTTTTCAAACGTCTCTGCTACACTTTCTTCTCGTGGCTCTTCGTCTTGATATTCTTCTAATACTGACATGTCAGTATTGTTATCGGGGGCGACGAATGTGTAAAAAGAACTTTCCTCGACTACAGAGGGGTGCTGTTTGTCGCTTAGAGCGGCTGGAACTGTTGGAAATGAGCGTTCTTGTACTGTGCCCTCGTTCTCTGCAAGCGCTACCTCTTGTTGTGTACCCTCATTTTCTGCGGCTATGATATCCAGCCACTCAAACTCGTCCAACGAGGCTTCGTCGAATGGTACAACGGAGCTAAATATCTGCTCCACGGCCACTGCTGGCGCGACCTGTATGCTTTGCCCTTCAACGACAGGTAGGGTTTCTCTCGTCTCGACTGGCTCAAGCTGTGATTTTTCCCGTATCTCCGTTGGAGGTCTCATCTCAGGTGTCGCCTTAGCTTCAACAATCGGCATTTCCTCTGTTGGTGTTGTTGCTTGCTCTCGCTCAACAATGGACGTTGGAAGCGACGAAGGTACAGCTTGATTTTGTTCCACTTGCTCTGGCTTTGTCCACGAGACTAGCGGCACTAGTGGTAAAGGCTGCTTTGTTGATGTTGGTAGAACAGGCGTGACAGGTTGTGTTGCTGGCACATTTACTGCCGGTTGCGCTACTTCTTTTTGTGCCAGGTTCTTTGTAATAAGCGGGGATGCCTTAATGAGATCAACAACAGCAGGTCTGCGCTGGGGCGCAGAAGCGCGTACATTTGGCACTACTGATGCAGGCAAGAGTGAGTAGTCAAAGACAACTTTGATTGCTCGTTGGTCGCGTTTAGCCAGCGCAGTCATGAGTGCCTGACGATAATTGTTCAGGGCGAAGTGATGTGTAATTAATTGCTCTGGATGCAAGAGTCCATTCATAATCAGGTCTGCGGTGACGCTAAAAGTTGAACGCTGCTCTTGCGTTCCGATAGGCCATACCTCCATCCCTTGCCCTAATGTGCCGATGAGGTTAATTTCTTGATACCACACGGGAGTAAGGTCAATATGCATCATATGCAGATTCAATCCGACAAGGACAACCGTCGCTTTGGCACGCGCCCAACGTAAGGCGTTATGAATGGTGTCTTGATTGCCAATTGTGTCATAGATTACATCATACCCACCAAGAAGCATCTGGTTTCCCAACATACCCTTATAGAGTTGAGCTTGTGTCGCCTGTTGCACACCACTGTAGCTATCTTGCGGATAAATGATGTGGGCTGCTCCCATGCGTGTCGCTTTCTCTACCTGAAAGGGATAGCGTGCCAGAACACTGATCTCTGCTTGTGAGGCGAGCGAACGCACCACCTGGAGTGTGAGTAGTCCAATAGTTCCTGCCCCTATAATTAATACACGGTCTCCTGCTTGCGGAATACGGCGCAAAACAGTATGGACAGCGACAGCACTTGGTTCTAGTAGTACAGCTTGTGCATCGGTCATAGCGGATGGTACAGGGAAAAGTTGTTGTTCGTGAAGCAGCATCTCCTCGCTCCATCCACCACCAATAGGATGGGGGCCAGGAAATGTACCACGTTCACAGAGACCATAATTACCAGAGGCACATGAGCGACAGAGCGGTTGCACGCTAGAGGAGAGGCAATTTATGTCATGTTGTAACACCACGCGGTCCCCTACTTGTAGTTGGTGTACATCATCGCCTATCTCGATGACGTCACCGACAGCCTCATGACCAAGATAGATATGGTCATGACCAGGAAGGGCGGCGGGAGCAACGCGCAAGTCTCCATCCGCGGAGAGTAAGTGCAGATCACTTCCGCAAATACCTGCGAGACGGTTGCGTACTCGTACCCAGTTTGGGCTAGGAAGGGGTTGGCGAGGAACATTTTGTACACGTAGGGGAGCAAAAGAGGAGAAATATGCGCCACGCCAAAACCGTCCGAGAAGATTTGTCAGAATCACTCGGCTTGGACTGAGGTCTAATGTCGAGGTCCACACTGTCGTATCTCACCTTCGCTAGAGCAAGAAGCCACACATAACTACTATTCCATCTATCTATGCTTAGTATAAAAACACGTACATCATACTCTTTTGTCGCAGTGTATCATGAGTGGCATAGGTGGTCAATGTAATAGGAGTTATCACTTTTTCATATGTAAGTGCAGAATTTAATCCACACAGGGAAATTTAACTGTGAAAGTTGTGCCTTTACCGAGTTCACTGTAGACAGAGATAGTACCATGATGGGCGCGTACAACGGCAACAGCAATGGTCAGACCTAGACCTGTGCCGATAGCACTACTCCCATTGGAGGCAACAGGATGCTTGTGTTGACCGCGATAGAAGGCGTCAAAGATATGTGCGAGGTCATCAGATGGGATGCCTTCGCCATTGTCAATAATACGCACAATCGCTTCTTCGTTGTGTCGGTTTAACTGAACGGTGATTGAGCCCTCAGGGGCAGGGCGATTATACTTTAAGGCATTATCAAGTAAGACAAAGAAAAGCTGCTGCATGCGCTCTGGATCACCCTTGATACCAAGGCGTTGCTCTGTAAGAATGGAGAGTGAGATGGGACAGGTATTTTTAGCACGAATACGTACCTTCTCAATCTCTTCGGCGGCAATTGCGAGCAGGTCAATGTACACATTCTTTGGTGGACGGCTATCATCAAGGCGTGCAAGCGTCAGGAGATCATTGATAAGAAACGTCATGCGTTCTGCCTCCCCTTTCATCAATTTGAGCACGCGCACAGACATTTCTGGATCGTCTTTCGCGCCACGCATGAGCACCTCTGTAAAGCCACGTAGCGAGGTGAGGGGTGTACGCAGTTGATGCGAGGCGTCAGAAAAGAAACGCCTAAAACGCTGCTCGGATGCAAGTTGCATCTCTTCCGCCCGCTCGAGGCGCGTTACCATCTCATTGAGACTGCCTGCTAAACGGTCAATTTCGTCTTGTGGTGGCAGACGTAGAGGTAATCGTTCACGCTGCTTCAAATCGCCTAGTGCGATTGCTTGTGATGCATCAGTGACGCGCCAGAGTGGTTGTAATAAAAGCGTGTTCAGAAGAAATGCCAACATGGTACCTAAAACGATGATGCCAATAGTAATAGGACCTGCGTAGGGAATCGAGGCGTGCTTGTAAAAGAGCATAAAAAGAGCAATGCCGACAGCACTCAGAATAAAAAAGTATGCGATGGTGAGTTGTGCTCGTAGACTGAAAAAAGGACGAAGCCACCGTGGCGCATTGTTGACTGATACTCTCTGTTCTACAAAAAGTGGTGAGGGGGGAACTTTTTCAGTTGATAGTTCAACGACATAAAGATGCTGTGCCTGCGTGTCATCCGTGCCATTTGCTTTTGATGGCTCCTTTGCGCCGATACTTTGAGACTCTGACATAGAAAACCCCACTTCACAGATGAACAGTAGATGCTTCTTGAGAAAACACTTTGGTCGATACTCCCTACAAAGAGTATCCAAGTTTATTTATCCGGGCCCACCTATTCCTATGCATCTCCTTTTAGTACATAGCCCACACTACGTACTGTGTGAATGAGGCGTGGCGTACTCGGCGAGTCTTCAATCTTCTCGCGTAAGTAACGTACGTAGACCTCAATGATATTAGTTTCACCGAGAAAGTCATAACCCCAGACTTGATTGAGGATGGTTTGACGATCAAGTACCTGGCGTGGATGTCTCATGAACAAGTGTAGCAAGTTATACTCTGTCGCGGTTAATTCAATGATGCGACCACTGCGCGCAACTTCGCGTGTAGCAGGGTTAAGCCGCAGGTCAGCGAATTGGAGTACCTGACCGTTATTATCATCATTTCCATCAGCACCAATATGTGTAGACTTTGCGCGGTTTTGACGACGCAAAATAGCACGAATACGTGCTAATAACTCGTCAAAATCAAACGGCTTGGTGAGATAGTCATCCGCACCTGTATCAAGGCCAGCGATACGGTCACGTACCTCGTCCTTTGCCGTTATCATGAGGACAGGAACATCACGTGTAGTCGGGTTTGCACGGAGACGGCGACACACTTCTAATCCATCAATCCCTGGCATCATAATGTCGAGCAGGATAATATCTGGATTAATGCGTTGTGCCAATGTTACCCCTTGCTCACCATCAGAAGCAGACTCTACCTGAAAACCCTCATAGCGTAGTCCTATGCGAACCAGCTCTACAATATTTTCTGCATCGTCGATCACCAGGACTTTCAAAAGTGGTTGTTTCTCCTGATGCCCTTGCCAGGTTGTACCTTGTTGCATAAGACGCCCCTTAGATCAAATAAAAACAGTGAGAAATCAGTAATACATAAAAAAACTTTTGCTGTTTCATTATAATTGCCTCGTGTATAGAGCACAAGTATATTTTGACATAATTCTTAGAATTCTCAGCAAAATCTAAGTTTTGGAAAATACGTAGGAAATTGAGATGTTTCTTCAAATGTTGCTCTCAACTCTTGATAGCATCCTTCCTCATCAGTATACTTATTTGTAACCGATACAGTAAGCGGTAACCGTTACAAAACCATCCGAAAACCTGTAGAGACTACGTCGTGGTATACTACTTTGATTTGCTAAAGACCTTTGACGAAGTTCCTATAGATAGAAAACAATTTTAGAACAAACAGGAGTATGCATGAGCGATGTACAACGCCAGATCTTGACAGATGCCACCCTTGTCTCTGCATTCCCACCAACATTTTTGTGGGGAACGGCTACCTCTAGCTATCAGATAGAGGGAGCGACGCATGAAGATGGGCGTGGACAGTCAACATGGGATGTGTTCGCCGCGACACCAGGGAAGACGTATCATGGTGAGACAGGCGATGTGACGGTAGATCACTATCATCGAATGGCGCAAGATGTAGAATTGATGGGGCAACTCGGCTTGGATGTGTATCGCTTCTCCATCGCGTGGCCGCGCATCTTGCCCGATGGCAGAGGAAGTATCAATACACGTGGTCTTGACTTTTATGATCGTCTGGTTGATGCTCTGCTGGCAAAGGGCATTCACCCTGTTGTAACACTCTACCACTGGGACTTACCCCTGGCCCTCTATAACGAGGGGGGTTGGCTTAACCGTGATACAGCCTATGCTTTTGCCGACTATGCAGAGATAATGGCACGCCAACTTGGTGATCGTGTCGGACATTGGATTACACACAACGAGCCATGGTGTTCTGCATATCTGGGCTATGGCAAAGGTATACAAGCTCCTGGTATACAAGACATGCAAGCGGCAATAACGGTAGGCCATCATCTTCTGCTTTCACACGGGCTGGCCGTACCACGCCTACGCATGCATGCAAAAGCTGATGCGCAGGTTGGCATAGCATTGAACTTCACGCCTGTCTATCCTGCTGACGCTAGTGAGGGGACGAGACAGGCTGCCGCACGAGCCGACGCCTTTACGAATCGTTGGTTTGTTGAGCCATTGTATAAAGGGGCGTATCCAGAGCATCTTTTTGAGAACATGGGGCTAAACACACCACCGATACAAGATGGTGATTTCTCCATTATTACAACGCCCATTGATTTTCTCGGTGTCAACAACTACACACGTATGCTTGTACAGAGCAATGCGTCAAAGCCGGACGGAATTGAATACATTACACCTGTTCCCGGTGCGTTATATACTGAGATGGGCTGGGAAGTCTACCCTCAGGCAATTAGTGACCTATTAGAAAGGCTGCACCGAGAGTATGGCGTGCCATCTCTGCTGGTTACCGAGAACGGAGCGGCTTTCGATGACCACATAGATGCTGATGGGACGGTTAACGATACACTACGCGTTAATTACTTACGTGAGCATATACGTTCTGTTGGGCGCGTGCTTGAGCAGGGCGTTCCTGTACAGGGGTATCTCGTCTGGTCGTTACTCGACAATTTCGAGTGGGCCGAGGGCTACAGCAAACGCTTCGGTATCGTTTATGTAGATTACGCGACGCAGAGACGTATCGTTAAGGAGAGTGGACACTGGTATGCATCGTTCATCGCATCACACAGGCAAAAGTAAGCATGATAGGGACAAGGTTATTGAGACACAGCCATTCGTAGAATCGGCCTGTGAAGCAGTGGAAGTATGCTCTTTCGTTCCGCTCCATAGGCCACTTCACTCAATAACCTCGTGTTTGTCCCTATCATGCTTACAATGCTTCGCCCAATGAGCTCACAACAGCCCTAGTACCTTGATTATACCCATTGACATATGCTCTTGCTACTGATATATTCTACTTCTGGAAGCTGAAAATCATCTTCAAAACAAGGAGGGGACTGGTGGGAGCGCGTGCAAGAAGAGACTAAAGCCGGAGTGGAACATGATAATCGCAAAATTATTGCTATTGTTGAGGACGATGCACGTTTAGCTAGCATGTTTTCCGATATGCTGGCCTTCTCCAGCCAATGGCAGGTGCGAGTGTTTTCTGATGGTGAGTCTGCACGTGACCAAATACCTGCCCTCGGCGCACACCTTGTTATACTGGATGTTGGGCTTCCTAACCTGGACGGCGCATCCCTCTACAAAATATTGCGTGGTCACAGTAATACACGAAACACCCCAATAATTGTTGTTACTGGTAGCCATGACTGGGAACTTCATCGTATGGGTCTCCAATCAGGGTTTCTCTTGCAAAAACCATTTAGCCCCAACGATTTACTCAATATGATTCATGCCTTGGTACCAGATCGAAGCTCGTAAGCACAACCTATAACTTTTGCATACTTTGAATCGTTCAAACAATTAAAATAGGTAATAGAGTGTGATACGTTGAACCGCCCCTACACCATATTTTCAATGAATAGAGGTTGGTATGATACAGTCTATGAGCAATACGCGCACATTTTACCAGAATCGCGCCGCCTATATACGTACTCGTCGTCTTGGATGGCTAACGTGTGGTGCATTTTTTCTTGGTACCCTGCTTTCTCTCGCGCTAAGTTTTAAGCTGTGGGGCACCTATACTCACGTCTTTACTTTCTACCTGAAGTGGCAAGATGCTCTCGTTGCGCTTCTCTGGTTTCTTGCGTTTCTCATGATGGGCGGGAATCTGCTGGTACTGCGTTTTCTGCATGCGGTACGTGTCGGCTATAGCAAAGGCGTATTTTCACTTGTCGACACTACGCATATTGTTGTCCGTGATCTTTCATCAGAAAATCTTGGCAGCATCTTTTGGATGCTCAACGCCTCATTCTGGTGCTTTGTTACAGTTCTTGTTGGCCTGGTACCCGTTATCCTGGTTGGCTGGACTCTTCACCTTGCCTCTGCTTCACTCGCGATTTTTGCTACAGGCTTGGCCATTCTACTGAGCCTTGCTGGAGTTGTTTTGAGTGTAACCTTTGCAAGTTTTATCGTTGTAGGCTGTTTCGGAGCCATTTCTTTCTGGCAAAAACTAGGCTCGGTGCATATCTATAAGTTGAACACACAGACTACTGTGCGTTGTGATAGCAACATTCTTACCGTCATTTATCCCGATATGCCGGAGTCAATGCTCGACCTTAATGCGTTGGACGTGGACGATAAGCGGCAGTTAATCTCAGTGCTACAAGAGCGCTGGCTAGCCTCTGAACAACTATGGACACTGGAATTTCATGATGAACAAATGAATACTGAGGCTACGCAAGAAGTTGTACAGAATGTTGTTCTCACCTCATAATTACAGATAGGGAATAAAAAAGGTATGCAGAATGTTTTATTGCTATGCAGAGTATTATTCCATACACATATTTTTCATGCATAAGAAACTTGTAGTAAAAAGTATTGACATATGTATGAGGGCGTCGTATAATAGTCACTTGTCAGAGTAAGTACACTTGTAACATTTGTGTTTCAGACGCTTTACCAAACAGAAATTCGGTCAGGTACATAAAGCAAGACTATTCATTCCCCAAAACACTTGAGGACACTACCATAGACCACACAATTATGTATTTTCGGCATGTCCCGAAGGTACTACAGCGAAAGTAAGAGATAGCCAAACCACTGCATTGTTCGTTATGTCTTTTATAGATAATAGCAAAATGGAGTGTCTTTTGTTGTCTCTGTATAGATTGTGCTTTATATAAAAATTTCTTGTCTTATGTATGCTGTGGTATGAAGCGCATCAACCGTTGCGTGTGTATTGTTCTTCTTGGAGGGGAGCGTTATGTGGGTAATGGTATGTATGAAACTGACAATAGGTAGATAGACCGAGAGGGATAGGAGTAACCGCCTGTAAGAAGTAGTGGAGGTTACTCTTCTTGTCGTAAACCGTTTCTCAACACAGACTACTTGGCATTATTATCTAAATTTTTTCCTTTTTTCCGTTACTCGAAAGAGGAATACACTTATGTGTATTTCTCGGTTCCTCTATGGGACGTGTGGAGCGTGAGTTATCGCGCCCCTGCAGTGTGAGAGGAGATCACCAGGTATGGCAATCAGTACGAGAGCCATTGCTCTTCCAGAACGTGTTTCATTTGCGCGTATTCCAGACATTCGGCCCATGCCGGGCTTAATACAAATTCAGCTCGACTCTTTTGAATGGTTTAAGAAAGAAGGTTTACACGAACTCTTTCAAGAAATATCTCCAATTGAAGACTTTACTGGCAAAAATCTAAGTTTGGAATTTATTGTTCCACCAGAACCCTTTGGCAAGCCAAAGTATACTGAGGATGAATGTCGTGACCGCGATGCAACATTCGCTGCTCCACTCAATGTAAAGGCACGTCTTGTCAATAAAGAGACAGGCGAGATCATCGAGAAAGATATATTCATGGGTGACTTTCCTTTGATGACAAAGGAAGGCACATTCATCATTAACGGTGCTGAGCGCGTGGTAGTCAGCCAGTTGGTGCGCTCCCCCGGTGTCTACTTCACTGTAGACGAAGATGCCACCACAGGTCGAAAACTCTATGCCGCGAAGTTGATTCCTGCACGTGGTGCATGGCTTGAGTTTGAGACTAGCAACAAAAACTTGTTGACCGTCAAGATTGACCGCAAGCGTAAACTACCTGTCACAACACTCCTGCGTGCTATTGCTAGCCTTGCTAAGGACCAGTGGCATGCTGAAGACCTTGATCTTTCAAGTGATCAAGGGTTGCTCGACGCGTTCAAAGATATAGACAATGACCCCAACATTCACTACTTACAAGCGACGCTTGACCGCGACCCTGTGAAGCGTGAGGAAGAGGCACTACTCGAACTTTATAAAAAGCTTCGTCCCGGTGATCCTGCTACTGTTGACAACGCCCGTTCACTGGTGAAAAATTTGTTTTTCAACCCACGTCGCTACGATCTGGGTAATGTTGGTCGCTATAAACTAGACCGCAAGCTGGACCTGTCCATTCCACAAAACCAGCGTATTCTGACACAAGATGATCTAGTAAACATCATCCGGCGTTTGATCTCGCTCAACAATGGGCATGGCAAGAAGGATGATATTGATCACCTCGGCAACCGACGCGTGCGTTGTGTTGGTGAGTTGATTCAGTCACAGTTCCGTGTTGGTTTACTCCGTATGGAGCGTGTGGTGAAAGAGCGTATGAGCATTCAGGAGCCTGGTCAGGCCACCCCGAATGCCCTTATCAACATTCGCCCTGTTGTCGCCGCGATGAAAGAGTTTTTTGGTGGTAGTCAGCTATCACAATTTATGGATCAGACCAATGCCCTTGCGGAAATTGGTCACAAGCGTCGTCTTTCGGCACTTGGTCCTGGCGGTCTCTCGCGTGAGCGTGCAGGCTTTGATGTGCGTGACGTTCATGAGTCTCACTATGGTCGTATCTGCCCAATTGAGACGCCTGAAGGTCCAAACATTGGTTTGATTGGTAACCTTGCAACCTATGGCCAGATCAACCCCTATGGCTTTATCGAGACCCCGTATCGCAGAGTCATCAAGCGTCTTCCCGCAACTGATCGTCGGTTGATTGGGCGTGAGTTTCGTGGCGTTGTCGGGCGTGAGCGCGATGATGTTGTCACGGCAGAGGGAGAAGTGCTTGTTAAGGGTCGTGAGCGCGTTCGTATCGATGAGGCATTGTTCGATAAGCTCTCGCAAGTCCTTGGTGATACAGAGGTACGTGTTCGCTCGTATGTTACCGACGATGTTGATTATCGCACCGCCGATGACGAAGAGAACTTTTGGATTGCACAGGCCAATACGGTTCTGACTGAGAACAATGAATTTGGCGAAGAGCGTGTTTTGTGCCGCTATCAAGGTGAGTTCGCGCTAGAGACCGCCGATAAGGTGGACTATATGGACGTATCGCCACGTCAAACAGTGAGCGTTGCAACCGCCCTCATTCCTTTCTTGGAGCATGACGACGTGAACCGCGCACTCATGGGCGCGAACATGCAACGTCAAGCGGTTCCTCTGCTGCGTCCACAGTCACCAATTTGTGGTACTGGTATCGAGCGGCAGGTAGCTATTGACTCTGGTCAGGTTGTGATTGCCCGTGTAACCGGTGAGGTGGTGTCGGCAACAGCACGCCGTATTGAGATCATTGATGAAAACGGCGAGGTACAGAGTCATCGTCTGCGTAAATTTGTACGCTCAAATGCTGGCACATGCATCAATCAGCGTCCATTGGTAAGCAAGGGCGATTATGTGACGGCTGGCCAGGTGATCGCTGATAGTTCCTCAACTCAAAAGGGCGAATTGGCATTGGGCCAGAATATTCTAGTTGCCTTCATGAGTTGGGAGGGTGGAAACTTTGAGGACGCCATCCTTATTAGTGAACATATCGTGCGCGAAGATCTCTTCACCTCTATTCATATTGAAAAGTATGAGGTTGATGCACGCGATACCAAGCTTGGGCCGGAAGAGATCACACGCGATATTCCAAATGTTGGTGAAGAGGGACTCCGTAACCTTGACGAGCGAGGCATCATCTATGTTGGTGCAGAGGTCGGACCCCAGGATATTCTGGTTGGCAAGATCACACCGAAAGGTGAGACCGAGTTAACGGCCGAAGAAAAATTGCTACGTGCCATCTTTGGTGAGAAGGCGCGTGAGGTAAAAGATACCTCGCTTCGTGTTCCTCACGGTGAGCGTGGCAAGATCGTTGAGGTCAAAGTCTTCTCGCGTGACGCGGGCGACGAACTACCTCCAGGTGTTAATCAGCTTGTCCGTGTCAGTATTGCGCAAAAGCGTAAGATTGGTGCTGGCGACAAGATGGCTGGTCGTCACGGCAATAAAGGTGTTATCTCACGCGTGTTGCCAATTGAAGATATGCCATTCCTGCCCGATGGTACGCCTGTCGACATTATTCTTAATCCATTGGGTGTACCGCACCGTATGAATATCGGTCAGATCATGGAGACACACCTTGGCTGGGCTGCCAGTGTGCTTGGCTTCAAGATCGCAACACCGGTTTTCGATGGCGCAACAGAAGAAGATATTGAAGAATTTTTACGCAGAGCAAACCTGCCCGAAACAGGGAAGGTACAACTCTACGACGGACGTACCGGTGAACCATTCGATCATCCTGTGACCGTTGGCTACAACTACATGTTGAAACTGGCTCACCTGGTGGAAGACAAGGTACACGCGCGTTCAACGGGTCCATACAGCTTAATCACGCAACAGCCACTTGGTGGTAAGGCGCAGTTCGGCGGTCAGCGCTTTGGTGAAATGGAAGTGTGGGCGCTCGAAGCCTACGGAGCGGCAAACATCTTGCAAGAGATTTTGACCGTCAAGTCCGACGACGTGGTAGGCCGTGTGAAGACGTATGAAGCCATCGTGAAGGGCGAAAACATCATGGAGCCAGGTGTTCCAGAATCCTTCAAGGTGCTTGTCAAAGAATTACAGAGCCTGGGCATCAATGTTGAAGTTCTCAACGAAGATGAACAGAAGATACAGTTTGTTGAGGATGCCTCAAGCGACGTGATGCCTGAACTGGGTATCAATCTTTCCGGTTTTGAGGGAGATCAATAAGGTAGAGTGTTTGTCTACTCTTCATCTATATTCAGATGAAGAGCAGACAGGCATGAACCAAACAACGGAGGTAGCATGCTCGAAGTAAATGATTTTAACGCTATCCGTGTCAGCCTTGCCAGCCCCGAACAAGTTCGTGGATGGAGCTATGGTGAGGTTACGAAACCGGAAACGATTAACTACCGCACACTCAAGCCTGAGAAAGACGGTCTGTTCTGTGAACGCATCTTTGGACCAACGAAAGACTGGGAGTGCTACTGTGGTAAATACAAACGAGTTCGTTTTAAGGGCATCGTTTGTGACAAGTGCGGTGTAGAAGTTGCACGCTCAAAAGTACGCCGTGAACGTATGGGCCATATCGAACTGGCATCCCCTGTAAGCCACATCTGGTACTTTAAGGGAACGCCTAGCCGTATCGGTCTCTTGCTTGATCTTTCACCGCGTAACCTTGAGCGTATTCTGTACTTTGCGCTATACGTCGTAACGCATATCGACGAAGAAGCCCGTCAACGCGAACTCATGAACATCGACGAAAAGATCATTGGTCTCGATCAAGACCAGGATGGTAAGGTCGTCGAGCGCATTGAGAGCTTGAAAACACGACGTGAAAACGATATCACGCGAGTTCAGAATCGCATGGCTGAGGCTCGACGCCTAATTGAAGAGGACCGTGAGGAAGCTATTCGTGAGGCAGAGCACGCCGAAAGCGAGACTCTCGCACAACTGCGGGCCACTATGGGTACAACTGCAGAAGAGGATATTGTGTTTGTCTCTGGCTCAAACACACACACGATTGTAGAGCAGAGCAAGACAGTTGCGCCAAAAGATACCGAGGTGCTGTCACGTCTTGCAGAGGTGACACGCAATGATATCGCGGAGCGAGCACGTGTGGAATTGCGTGAGTCACAATCACGTGATGAGAACGAAATTGAGCGTATCAAGCTTGAATATCAGGCGCAGATCGACACAGCACAGACGCAGATAGAGAAAGAGCGTAAGGAAAATCATCAGCTCTATGAGCAGCAACGACGTGACCTGGAAGGCGTCAAAAAGATGGACCTGCTTCAGGAGAACCGTTACCGCGAACTCAAAGATGCTTTTAGCGATGTCTTCCGTGCTGGTATGGGAGCTGAGGCAGTCCGTGAACTGATCACAGATATCGACCTGGAAAAGCTCTCGAACGACATGCGCCGTGAGATCAACTCTACCGTTGGGCAGAGACGGAAGAAGGCTACAAAGCGACTCAAGGTCGTCGAAGCTTTCCGCAAGTCAAACACCTCGCCAGAGTGGATGATTTTAACGGTATTGCCAGTGTTACCACCTGACCTGCGTCCAATGGTGCAGCTTGACGGAGGACGTTTCGCCACGTCTGACCTGAACGACCTGTACCGCCGCGTCATTAACCGTAACAACCGTCTCAAACGTTTGTTAGAGTTGGGCGCACCAGAGATCATCATTCGTAACGAGAAGCGTATGTTGCAAGAGGCGTGTGATGCCTTGATCGACAATGGGCGTCGTGGACGTGCCGTTGCTGGTTCTGGTAATCACAAACTCAAGAGTCTGTCCGATATGCTTAAAGGCAAGCAGGGTCGCTTCCGTCAAAATCTGCTTGGTAAGCGCGTTGACTACTCCGGCCGTTCCGTAATCGTGGTTGGTCCAGAGCTGAAACTGCATCAATGTGGTTTACCAAAGCGTATGGCGTTGGAGTTGTTCAAACCATTCGTGATGCGTAAACTGGTGGAGCAAAACTTCGCGCATAACATTAAGAGTGCTAAGCGTTTTGTTGAGCGTGTCAAACCAGAGGTATGGGATGTCCTTGAAGAGGTCATCAAAAACCATCCAGTCTTGCTGAACCGCGCACCAACATTGCACCGTCTTGGTATTCAGGCATTTGAAGCAGTCCTCGTCGAAGGCAGTGCAATTCAACTACACCCATTGGTGTGTTCGGCTTTCAATGCTGACTTCGATGGCGACCAGATGGCGGTTCACGTTCCGCTCTCTGAAAAAGCTCAGGATGAGGCGCGGCGTTTCATGATGTCGACGCGAAATCTACTTTCACCACAAAATGGTGAACCGTCGATTGGTGCTAGCCAGGACATGGTGCTTGGCTGCTTCTACCTGACACAGCAGCGTCCTGATAAGAAAGGCGAAGGACGTGTCTTCGCCGATACAGGCGAGGCTATGCTTGCTTATCAAGCTGGATTCGTCGAATTACAGGCTACGATTAAGGTGCGCTTGACAGAAGGTATAGAAGTCTTTAACGACCCACCACCATCTAAACCAAATGTGCATAGCAAACTGGTCGAGACAACTGTAGGGCGTATCATCTTCAACGAGGCACTTCCTGAACGTTTGCGTTTCAAGAACTATGCCATGAAGAAGGAAAACCTCAAACAAGTCATCGCCGAGTGCTTCAAAGAGTACGGACGTGTCAAAACCACCGAGTTAGCCGACGAGATTAAGCGACTTGGCTTCACGTTTGCCACAAAGGCGGGTGCCACCATTGCGATCAGCGACGTAAAGGTCCCAGCTGGCAAGCAAGATGAACTAGCGAAGGCCGATGCAAAGATTATCGACCTGGAAGAGCAGTATCATGATGGCTTGATCACGTCAAACGAAAAATACCTGCAAACAATCGATATCTGGAATGACGCAACCGAGAACGTCAGAAAGATGGTTGAGACAACCCTTGATCCTTATGGCTCAATCTACACCATCGCTAATTCTGGTGCAACAAAAGCGAAGTTCCAACAGATTCGTCAGTTGTCCGGTATGCGTGGATTGATGGCAAGCCCATCTGGCCGTATCATCGAAATTCCTATTCGTGGTAACTTCCGCGATGGGCTCACTGTGCTGGAATACTTTATTAGTAGTCACGGCGCACGTAAAGGTCTGGCAGACACTGCTCTACGTACCGCAGAGTCGGGTTATCTCACCCGTCGTCTGATTGACGTTGCGCAGGATGCCATTGTCACGGAAGAGGATTGTGGTACTCCTGATGGCATCCTCATTACAGAGGCTGACAGTAAGGATATGATGCAGTCTGACAATCGTGGCCGTTTGAATGGACGTGTCCTGGGTGAGGCTATTCCTGAACTTCCTCACATTGAGGTCAACGAAGAGTTAACTGATGAGACCATCGATGAGATCATCAATGCAGGCATCAAGGCTGTGCGTGTACGCTCTGTCTTGATGTGCCAGGCACGACGTGGTATATGCCGCAAGTGCTACGGACGTGATCTTGCCGCAAACGCTCTTGCCGCTATCGGCATGGCTGCTGGTATCGTTGCCGCTCAATCAATTGGTGAGCCAGGAACGCAGTTGACCATGCGTACCTTCCACTCCGGTGGTATCGCAGGTGCGCAGGGAGACATTACGCAAGGTCTGCCGCGTGTTGAAGAACTGTTCGAGGCACGTGTGCCTAAAGATAAGGCGGAGATCGCGGAGATCGATGGTGTCGTAGAGATCGTAAAGGACGAGAATACGAATGCGCGCACTGTACGTGTCGTCTCGGCCAACGTCTTTTTCGACGAGTATCCACTGCCCGAAGGTGCCAATAAACTGGTTGCTGATAAGGACAAGGTACAAAAAGATCAAGTTATCGCGATGATGCCTGCTGAAGCAGGAAACGAAGCTCAACCTGTGATGTCACGTACTGAGGGCGATGTACTTATCAATCCTGATGGCTTGTTGAGTATTCGCTTTGAGGAGCGTGAAGAGCGTTCGTATCCAATACCAGCTGCTCGCAGTATCGCGGTAGAAAATGGTCAGAAGATTCAAGCAGGGACCGCCCTCACTTCTGGTCAGAGAGACCCGCAGGATGTCTTGCGTATCCAGGGACGTGAAGCCGTTCACCTGTATCTTGTCAAAGAGGTACAGCGTGTCTATCGTAACACTGGTGTATATATCAATGACAAACACATCGAGGTTATCATTCGTCAGATGCTGCGCCGTGTGAAGATTGACGACTCAGGTGACACTGAGATGTTGCCAAATGACTTGGTTGATCGTTTTGTATATGCAGATAACAATGCACATGTTCTGGCTGAGGGCGGAGAACCGGCTAAAGCGCAGACAGTCTTGCTTGGTGTTACCAAGGCTTCGTTGAACACCGATAGCTTCCTCGCAGCAGCATCCTTCCAGGAGACCACTCGTGTCCTGACGGAAGCGGCAATTGAGGGGCAAACAGACCATTTGGTGGGCCTCAAAGAAAATGTCATTATCGGCAAACTCATTCCGGCTGGGTCAGGTATTGCGCAACGACTGCGTGATCAGATCGCGCGTCAGCAAGCTGCTGCCGCTCGTCTCTCGAATGGAACAAACGTGGTTAGTAGCAACATTCCAACCGCAATCGGAAATAGTACCCTGGGTTTGACACTTGACAGCCGAGGGGAAGAGTGATACCATATGCAACTGCATAAGTATTATGTTAGGGCGCACCAAAACGCGCCCTTGCAGTATAGAAAAACCCAAGAAAGACAGGGAGGATCGTTCCTTGCCGACAATTAATCAGTTGGTCCGAAAGGGCCGCTCGCAAAAACAGAAAAAAGTAAAGGCTCCCGCGCTGCTGTACTCGTACAACGCGTTGAAGAACCGGACCTCCCGTCTGCGTGGATCGCCACAGAAACGTGGTGTTTGCACCCAGGTGCGTACTATGACGCCTAAAAAGCCGAACTCGGCGATGCGTAAGATCGCTCGTGTTCGCTTGACTAACCAGATGGAGGTCACGGCGTACATTCCAGGTGAGGGTCACAACTTACAAGAGCACTCAGTGGTACTCATTCGTGGCGGTCGTGTAAAGGACTTGCCAAGCGTGCGTTATCACATCGTTCGTGGTACATTGGACAGTGATGGCGTTTCAAAGCGTCGTCGTGGTCGCTCCAAATATGGTGCGAAACGTCCAAAACCCGGACAGGCAGCGGCACCAGCCAAGGGCAAAAGGTAGGACGCGCTATAGCGCACCCCATGCCGCAATGAAGAACTGTAGAGGTACAACGACTTGTTCTGCCTCTGCCCGATACCACCTGAACGCCTTCAGGTCCGTCGGTTATCACACATCATCAAAAGAGGGTGACGCTGCTACGGTGTTACACCCTCTTCTGATGAGAGTCGAGTGTCCTCCTTACCAGGATAGGTACTCGCGTGTAGGCGTCCGTAGGAGATTGCAAGGCATTGCCACGCAGTTGAATCGACGCCTTTTCTAATGTCTATCGATGGCATGCAAAAATAATAGCAAGGCATAACAACGAAGCTAGCCAGCGATATTTGAACTGAACCGCTATTGACTGATATTTGCAGTTCCCGCTCGTAGAGGGCAAGAGCTATGATGGAACGAGCAATACCCAGTAACAGACGCAAGATAAACGCAGCTAGGGAACAGGCATTATGCATGTACCATACCTATGGAAGCAGAGGCCAGTGTACCCGCTAGTTGATGAGGAGAGAAACCTTGCCAAGACGTAGAAAAGTAGTGCATCGGCCTGACGTGCCGGATGCGCGATACAAAAGCAGAAATGTGGCTCGCTTTACCAATAAGCTTATGCTCGATGGTAAGCGTAGCCTGGCAGAGCGCATCATCTATGATGCCTTTGATGCTATTGAAGCGAAGCAGAAGCGATCACCACTGGATGTATTTGAGCAAGCGTTGAAGAACACCACACCTACTACTGAGGTCAAACCTCGGCGTGTTGGTGGCTCAACGTATCAAGTGCCTGTGGAAATCCGTAGAGATCGTGGCAACACATTGGCAATGCGCTGGCTTATTCGCTCTGCTCGTACTCGTACTGGAAGATCAATGGCGGAAAAACTCGCCAGTGAGCTAATGGATGCTGCGGCGGGTCAGGGCGCAACCATTAAGAAACGTGAAGAGACCCATAAGATGGCGGAGTCTAACAAAGCTTTCGCTCATTATCGTTGGTAAAAAGATATCATGGCAAGAGATTTTCCACTCGAAAAAACGAGAAATATTGGTATTATCGCTCATATTGATGCTGGTAAAACAACCACTACAGAGCGCATCCTTTTCTATACCAAGAAAATTCACCGCATTGGTGAGGTACATGAAGGTGCGGCTACCATGGACTGGATGCCTCAGGAGCAGGAACGCGGCATTACCATCACATCCGCCGCTACCACTTGTTTCTGGCAAGACCATCGTATCAACATCATCGATACACCAGGACACGTTGACTTTACCGCTGAGGTAGAACGTTCGCTGCGCGTACTTGATGGTGGCGTTGTTGTCTTCGATGCGGTTGCAGGCGTTGAGCCTCAATCTGAAACCGTTTGGCGTCAAGCAGACAAATACAACGTTCCACGTATGTGCTTTGTTAATAAGATGGACCGCACTGGTGCCGATTTCTGGCGTACCGTTGAGATGATCCGCGAGCGCCTCGGTGCCGTTCCTGTGCCGATTCAGATTCCGATAGGCCGTGAGAGCAACTTCAAGGGCTTTATTGATCTTATCGAGAACGAGTCAATCATCTTTACCGATGATCTAGGTACTAAATCAGACCATACTGAAGTTCCAACAAGTATGGAAGCTGAGTACAAACAGCATCGGGAGTTCCTTCTGGAGCGTATTGCAGAAACTGACGAAGAACTAACGCTCAAGTACCTTGAGGGCGAAGAAATCACAAAGGAAGAGTTGATTGTCGCTCTGCGTAAGGCAACGATTTCTAATGCACTTGTACCCGTACTGTGTGGTACTGCTCTCAAAAACAAGGGCGTTCAGGCTATGCTTGACGCAGTAATTGCGTACCTGCCATCGCCACTTAACATTCCTGCACCAACAGGCATCAATCCCGATACGGAACAACCTATTGAACGTCCCGTCGATGACAACGCACCGTTTAGTGCCTTAGTATTCAAGATTGTCTCTGATCCTTTCGTAGGACGTCTTTCCTACCTGCGTGTCTATTCGGGAATGCTTTCTAAAGGTTCGGCTGTTGAAAATAGTACAAAGGGTAAACAAGAGCGTGTTGGACGCTTGCTGCGTATGCATGCAAACCACCGCGAAGACATCGATGAGATACGCGCTGGCGACATCTGTGCAGCCGTAGGCTTGCGTAACACCTTCACGGGTGATACGCTCTCTGACTCTCAGAACCCGATTGTCTTGGAGTCTATTGTCTTCCCTCAACCAGTAATTGAAATCGCTATTGAGCCAAAGACGAGAGCCGACCAGGACAAGATGGCGATTGCTTTGAACAAGCTTGCGGAAGAGGACCCTACTTTCCAATTGCACACCGACCTGGATAGTGGTCAGACTATTATTGCGGGTATGGGTGAACTTCACTTGGACGTTATCGTGGATCGTATGTTCCGCGAATTCAAGGTAGAGGCGAATGTGGGTCGACCGCAGGTTGCCTATCGCGAAACCATCACAAAACCAGCACAGGCACAGGGCAAGCATGTTCGTCAGACAGGCGGTCATGGTCAGTATGGTGACGTGTGGGTGAAGGTGGAACCAAACGAGCGCGGCAAGGGCTTTGAATTTGTCAATGCCATTGTTGGTGGCGTCGTTCCAAAAGAATATATCAAACCTGTCGAAAACGGTATCCGGGAGACATTAGAAAACGGCATTATCGCTGGCTTTCCAATGATCGACGTGAAGGCTACTCTTTATGATGGGTCTTATCATGATGTTGACTCAAACGAAATGGCTTTCAAGACTGCTGGTTCGATAGCGATCAAAGAGGCTGCACGCAAAGCGTCACCAGTTCTGCTTGAACCTGTGATGTTAGTAGAAGTGACAACATCCGAGGAGTTCTACGGAGCTGTTATCGGCGACCTCAACGGACGCCGAGGAACGATCCTGGGTATGGAAAGCCGTGGAGTGCAACATGTGGTGCGGGGATATGTACCCCTTTCCGAGATGTTCGGCTATGTAAATGAACTCCGTTCTATGACAAGCGGACGTGCAAACTACTCAATGGAATTTGCACACTACGATCCAGTGCCGAGAGCTATCGCTGAAGAAATTTCAGCAAAAGCCTCCCGCTAAGAATCTTTTGAGGGAATGATACACTATTCATTCCCTCAAACAATGCAGGCATAAGAGACCTGATATTTGTTGGGTCTCTACTCCTCATGAATTACAACATGAGACGCGTAATTTTTGCGCTATCTACCCAATCCGGCTCAGTGCCGAATCAGGGAACAGGCCGCCTGAGCATTAGTATCTTCTATTGTGTCTCTTACAACAGGCGAGAGATGCACGAATTTATACAAAGAGGAATGAAATGGCAAAGAAGAAATTTGAGCGGACAAAGCCGCACGTCAACGTGGGGACGATTGGACACATCGACCACGGCAAAACGACCCTGACCGCCGCAATCACCAAAGTGTTGGCCACCTTGAGCAACATCAACAAATACACGGCGTTCGACCAGATCGACAAGGCTCCCGAAGAGCGTGAGCGAGGCATCACCATTGCCATCGCCCACCTGGAGTACGAGACCGAGCATCGCCACTACGCCCACGTCGACTGCCCCGGTCACGCCGACTACATCAAGAACATGATTACCGGCGCTGCCCAGATGGACGGAGCTATTCTCGTGGTGAGTGCTCCCGATGGCCCCATGCCCCAGACACGCGAACACGTGCTGTTGGCCGCCCAGGTGGAAGTGCCTGCGATGGTGGTCTTTCTCAATAAAGTCGACATGATGGACGACGAAGAATTGCTCGAACTCGTCGAGCTTGAGGTCCGTGAGCTGCTCAGCAAGAACCAGTTCCCTGGCGATGATGTGCCCGTCATTCGTGGCTCGGCCTTACGCGCGTTGGAGAGCAAGGGGGATCTGACCCGCAACGATCCAGCGGCCAAGAGCATCTGGGAGTTGATGGACGCCGTAGACAGCTACATTCCCACGCCCGAGCGAGCCACGGACAAGCCCTTCTTGATGCCGGTGGAAGACGTGTTTGGCATTAAGGGACGAGGCACGGTGGCCACAGGTCGTATTGAGCGTGGCATCGTCAAGGTGGGCGAGAACGTGGAGATCATTGGCATGCAGGAGACCACGCGCAATGTAGTCGTGACGGGTGTCGAGATGTTCCAAAAGACATTGGACTCCGGGATGGCAGGCGACAACGTTGGCTGTCTGTTGCGTGGCATTGAGCGAGCGGACATCGAGCGAGGGCAGGTGCTTGCCAAACCAGGGTCAATCAAGCCGCACAAGACGTTCAAGGCGCAGGTGTACGTGCTCTCCAAGGAAGAGGGAGGTCGTCATACGCCCTTCTTCAACGGCTATCGTCCGCAGTTCTATGTGCGGACCACCGACGTGACGGGAGCGATCAAGCTGCCGGAAGGTGTAGAGATGGTGATGCCTGGGGACAACATCGAGATGACGGTAGAATTGATACAGCCGGTAGCGATGGAAGAGGGCGTGAAGTTCGCCATTCGTGAGGGTGGTCGTACCGTTGGTGCAGGTATCTGCACCAAGATCGAGAACTAAGATTGTTTGGGGCCGCACTATAGTGTGGCCCCACACCCATATCAGGAGAGAAAAATGGCGACAGGAACAAAACAGCGTATTCGCATTCGACTCAAGGCATACGATCATCGTATTCTTGATCAGTCGGCAATACAAATTGTGGATACTGCTCAGCAGACAGGCGCACGTGTCTCAGGTCCAGTACCGCTACCTACAGAAATTGACAAATTTACAGTTATGCAATCGCCGTTCGTTCATAAGGATGCGCGTGAGCAATTCGAGATTCGTACACATAAGCGTTTGATTGATATTATTGATCCGACGAACCGAACCGTTGAGGCCCTGACACGTTTGAATCTGCCCGCAGGCGTAGATATCGAAATCAAACTGTAATGGGAATGCATGTGCTGGTATGGGCGCGGTATGGCGTGTCTCTACACCGTAGCACCCCGTAGGGACACGAGAAGTGTGTCCGTACAGTGAAGAGAGGAGAAGATATGCTGGATGCATTATTGGGCAGAAAGATCGGTATGACTCAGGTATTTGGACCCAACGGAACGGTAGTACCTGTGACAATCATCGAGGTCGGCCCCTGCTTTGTAACACAAGTGAAGACCGTTACGAATGACGGATACGAAGCCGTTCAGATTGGCTTCGAGCAGACAACAAATAAACACTCGACACGTCCTGAACTGGGACATTTGGGACATAGCCTTCCACTATTGAAGGCGCAACGCAAAGCATTGCAGACACATCAGCAGGACCAGCGCACAAAGGCGAAGGCCGATGCGGGTACAACCGAGGGTGAGACAGAAACAAGTGCTGCAACTACCTGGGGAACAACGGCTGAGAAGACTAGCAAGCAGATTCAACGATTGTTGAAGGTGCAGGCAAATCATCAGCGTCGCCCAGGTCCAGAGCTTGGACCATTCAAAGTGGTACGCGAGGTTGGCCTACAAAACGGCACGACATCTGAAAAGATTGAACTCGGCGCACAATTTGACGCTGGTCTTTTTAAGATTGGCGAGGCAGTTGATGTCGTCGGCACTACAAAGGGTAAAGGCTTTCAAGGTGGTGTCAAACGACATGGATTTAGGGGTGGCCCTAAGACACATGGTCAGTCGGACCGTCACCGTGCTCCTGGTTCAATCGGTTCGGGTACGACTCCGGGCCGTGTACTAAAGGGGACGCGTATGGCCGGTCATATGGGCAATGTGCGTGTCACCGCGAAGAAACTACAAGTGGTTCAGGCTGATCCTGAGCGCAACCTGCTCGTGGTAAAGGGGTCCGTCCCCGGGGCTAACGGCAGTCTGCTCACGGTCAAGAAGCATGTGATGAGGTAAACCGAAATGCCCTCGACTAAAGTGTACAACATGGCTGGTGAAGCCGTAGAAGAACTCGAACTCAGCGAGCAGGTGTTCGGAGTTATCCCAAACGTGTCAGTTCTGCACCAGGTTGTGACCGCACAACTGGTGAACCGTCGCCAAGGGAATGCTTCGACCAAGACTCGTAGTGAAGTATCGGGTGGTGGTAGAAAACCTTACAAACAAAAGGGAACAGGTAATGCCCGTCAGGGTAGCATCCGTGCTCCGCAGTATCGACATGGTGGCGTTGTGTGGGGTCCTCGACCTCATCCTTATCATCACGATGTACCGAAGAAGATGCGCCGTCTGGCAATTCGTTCGGCCTTGTCAGACAAGGTAGCGAATGAGAGCCTGATCGTCGTCAATGAACTTGGCTTGGAGTCACCAAGCACGAAGGGTATGCTGAAGCTCTTAGCCCAGTTGCCCGCAGCCGGAAAGCGCGTTTTGATGATGTTGCCACAGCGCGATGAAAATGTGGTGTTGTCAACACGTAACATTCCTCTCGCGAAGGTGCAGCATGTTGCCTCGATTAACGTAATTGAGCTGCTGAAGCATGACTATGTCATCATGCCTGTCAAAACGGTTCGTTGGCTTGAACTCGTCTTTGGCGAAGGCTTGAGCGCGGAAGCGGCGACAGCAAGAATCACCGAAGAGGCTGGTACGACCGCGGCAACAGGCAGTGAAACTTTAGCGGTAGAGCCACTTATTGCGCCTGCTGTGGGAGAGACGTTGCCATTGGTACCTTCACCTTCCGAGGATGGAGAGACACCTAGCGCGTCGTCAACCGATAGCGAAGCATAGAGGAGAAAACCGTGGAGATTACAGAAATTCTGCGTCAGGGTCTTGTAACCGAAAAAACGGTACAACTGCAAGAGCAGAATAAATATACCTTCAAGGTAGCGGTGCAGGCCAATAAAATTGATGTGCGCCGTGCTGTTGAGACCATCTTTAAGGTGAAGGTTGTCTCAGTCAACATCATTCGTATGCCTGGAAAGGCTAAAATGATTCGACGAAAGGGCTCTGCTCCCCGGCCAGTAGAGCCGCGTGAGTGGAAAAAGGCGATTGTGACACTCCGTGAAGGACAGACAATCGACGCATTGAAGGCGTAAGGTAAGGGATTGAGCTATGCCAATTAGACAGTATCGACCAACCTCTCCTGGGCGTCGCGGCATGTCTGTTTCGACATTCGAGGAGATTACCAAGACAAAGCCAGAGAAGTCTCTGACCGTCAAGCTGAATAAACATGCTGGACGTAACAACCAGGGCAAGATCACCACCCGTCATCGTGGCGGTGGTGCGAAGCGTGCATATCGCATAATTGACTTTAAGCGCAACAAATTGGATGTGCCAGCGAGAGTAGCCTCTATCGAGTACGATCCAAATCGTACTTCACGCATTGCACTTCTGCATTATGTAGATGGCGAGAAGCGTTACATTCTGGCTCCTGTAGGACTCAAGGTCGGAGACCGTGTTCAGGCGGGACCAGATGCAGACATTCGCGTTGGAAATGCGTTACCATTGAAGAACATTCCAACTGGTACAACCATTCACAATATCGAATTGGAAAAAGGGCGCGGCGGCCAAATGGTCCGTAGTGCTGGCGTAGGGGCGCAGTTGATGGCAAAAGAGGGTGATTATGCACTCATTCGTTTGCCTTCAGGTGAGCAGCGTAACGTCAACATTCTATGTATGGCAACAATCGGGCAGGTTGGAAACGTCGATCACGAAAACCAGAGCATTGGTAAAGCGGGTCGTTCACGACATATGGGCCGCCGTCCAACGGTTCGTGGCTCGGCTATGAACCCGAACGATCATCCACATGGTGGTGGTGAGGGGCGCGCACCTATCGGTGGGCAGCCACAGACACCCTGGGGTAAACCAGCACTGGGCTTCAAAACTCGTAATAATAAGAGAACTGACCGCTTCATTGTTCGTCGTCGCAATGCAGGCAGGAGGAAGTAATGTCGCGTTCGAGAAAAAAAGGACCATATATTCATCCTTCGCTCAGAAAGAAAATTCTGGTCATGAGGAGAAGCGGCGACCGCCGTTTGATCAAAACCTGGTCGCGAGCCTCAATGATCTTCCCAGAGATGGTTGGCATGACCATCGGTGTACATAATGGGAAGATTCATGTGCCGGTCTATATCAGCGAGAACATGGTTGGTCACAAACTAGGTGAGTTCTCACCCACGCGCCACTTTCGTGGTCATGCGGGTGGCAAGAACGAAAAAACGACATCGGTACGGTAGGGGCACGATTTATCGCGCTCGTTGGCACGATTTATCGCTCTTGTTGAGGCGGAGAAATCGTTCCCCCTTAGAGGTATAAAATGCAAGTCAGGGCTATTGCAAGAGATATTGGCATTCCGCCGCGCAAAATGCGTCTGGTCACAAACGCGGTGAAAGGGCTTCGGGTAAATGAGGCTCTGGCTATTCTTCAATTCCTGCCCCAGGCAGGTGCGACCCCCGTGAGTAAAGTGGTAGCATCGGCGGCAGCAAATGCGGAGAATAACTATAATCTCAATCCAGATAGACTCTATATTCTCAATATTATGGCGGATGACTCATTTCGGATTAAGCGTGTGAAACCACGATCTCATGGGCGAGCAGCGCGCATTCTGCGCCGCTTTTGCCATGTTACCGTGATTGTTTCAGATGATCCGGCTGACCGAGCCGCTCGTTAGGAAGGAGAACGCTTTTGGGACACAAAGTACACCCAACAGGGTTCAGGCTCGGCGTCGTTAAAGGCTGGCAATCGCGCTGGTATGCTGAGCGTGATTATAAGGACGTTCTTGCCGAAGATTTTTTAATTCGTAAGGCAATCAATAAAGACCTGTTCAATGCCGCCGTCTCCCGTATCGAGATCGAGCGTGCCGCCGCTAACCAGGTGTTGGTGAAAATTCATACCGCTAAACCTGGTATTGTCATTGGCAAGAGCGGTGAAAAGGTCGAAAAGCTTAAGGCTTCGCTTGAAAGCAAGACTAAAAAGCGTGTCCGCCTGGATATTATCGAGATTCGTCAGCCAGAACTCGATGCATATTTGGTTGGTCGTGGCATCGCGGAGCAGCTAGAAAAGCGCGTTTCGTTCCGCCGTGCTATGAAGCAAGCGGTACAGAAGTCGATGCGTGCCAACGCGAAGGGCATCAAAGTTATTGTTGGTGGACGGCTTGGTGGCGCAGAAATTGCGCGTACCGAGAAAGAGGTTGAGGGGAAAGTTCCTCTACATACCTTACGTGCCGACATTGACTACGGTCTGGTTGAGGCACATACAACCTTTGGTGTCATCGGTATCAAAGTATGGATTTATCGTGGTGATATCCTGCCTAGCAAGCGCCGAGAACTTGGCGAGGTGCAGCAGGAGACAGTGCAGCAGCCCGCGTTCCAACCAAGAGATGGAGGGCGTGGTGGAGACCGTCGGAGTGGAGACCGCCGTCCAAATGATGGTGGAGCACCTCGCGGTGATCGTGGCCTGCGTCCGCAAGGAGACCGACCACAGGGAGACAGGCCGCGTGGTGGCGATAACAGAGGTCCACGTCCACAGGGCGACCGACCTCAGCGTCCACTAGGAGACCGACCTCCACGTCCAGCAGGTGATCGTGGTCCGCGTCCACTAGGAGACCGACCACAAGGTGATCGCAGCCCACGACCACAGGGAGACAGGCCCGCTCGTCCTCCAATGAGTGATCGCGGTCCACGTCCACCACAAGGTGATCGTCCGCCTCGTCCTGAGCAGGCACCTGCAAGTCAGACACCTACTAATGAGGCAGTCGTGAATCAGACACCTGTAAACGAGGTTGCACCGACTCAGCCTACTGCACCGACGCCGCCACCAGCTGCACCAGCCCAGGATGCTAGTGCTACTCAGAGCGAGTAGAGGAGTTTCAATCAATGTTATTGGCACCGTCACGTACAAAATACCGCCGACAGCATCGTGGTCGTATGAAGGGTGAGGCCCATCGCGGCAACACTCTGGCCTTCGGTGATTTCGGATTACAGGCTCTTGAGCCTGTATGGATGGAGGCGCGTCAAATCGAGTCCGCTCGTATTGCGCTTACCCGCTTCATGAAGCGCGGTGGTAAAGTATGGATTCGAGTTTTCCCTGACAAGCCTATTACCGCCAAGCCTGCCGAGACCCGTATGGGTAGTGGTAAAGGTGCAGTTGATCACTATGTCGCGGTTGTGAAACCAGGCCGCATCATTTTCGAGATCGGCGGCGTCAGCGAGGAGATTGCAAAAGAAGCTATTCGTCTCGCTGGTCACAAACTACCCGTCAAGACACGCTTTATTACCAGAGGGGAGGCGGAAAGTGTCGAAGGTTAATGAACGTCGTAAACAGGTTCATGAGTATAACGAAGCCGAAGTGCAACGTGACCTTAAGGATTTGCGACTCAAACTGTTCAACCTCCGCTTGCAGCAGCAGCGCGGTGAAGTGAAGAACAACCGCACATTTGCGCAGACGCGCAAAGATATCGCGCGCTTGATGCATCGCCTAACAGAGTTGGAGAATGGACAATGACACAGCAAGCAGCATCAACGCCTCAGAAGACCGTTGCTCGTCATCAGCAAAAGGTTGGGCGTGTAGTAAGCAGTAAAATGAACAAGACGATTGTTGTTATCGTCGAGTCTCTGAAAAAGCACCGCATCTATAAGCGTACATACAAACAGACAAAGCGTTTCTATGTGCATGACGAAGCGAACACTTGCAAGGTCGGTGATACCGTCCGCATCGAGGAATGTCCGCCTGTCAGTAAGCTAAAACGCTGGCGTCTTGTTGAAGTCGTCAGGCTCGGTAGTGGTATCGTTCCAGTCGAAGAGTTGTTGGCAGACGTTGATCCCGCTCTGACGAACTCCTCCGATCAAGCAGAAGCAGAATAGAGAGAGCGTCAGATGATCCAGCCACAATCGCGCCTGAAAGTTGCCGATAACACAGGCGCAAAAGAGATTATGTGTATTCGTGTCATTAGTGGCTCTGCCAAACATTATGCAACGGTTGGAGACATTATTAAAGCTTCGGTAAAGCAGGCATCACCAAATGGGCAGGTCAAGAAAGGCGATGTTGTAGACGCCGTTGTGGTTCGAGTCTCTAAAGAGTATGCGCGTCCCGATGGGTCGCACATCCGCTTTGATGAGAACGCAGCCGTCATTCTTGCTGCCGGTAACAATCCACGCGGTACACGTATCTTCGGACCCGTCGCACGCGAATTGAGAGAGAAGAACTTCTCACGTCTCATTTCGCTCGCGCCTGAAGTGCTCTAGCGATGGTGGAGTTCAGTGAACTCCATACCATAGAGGAAGAAAATGGCAGTAAAACAAAAAGAGAAGAAGCCTCTTCACTTAGCCAAACTGAACATCAAGAAGGGTGACACTGTTTTGATTATCACTGGCAAGGACAAGGGGAAGGAAGGAACCGTCTCGCGGGCGATGCCACAGGCCAACAAAGTTATTGTTGAAGGTCTGAACGTGGTAAAAAAGCACATTCGTCCGCAGGGCCAGACCCGTCAGGGAGGCGTGATCGAGAAGGCAATGCCTATCCATGTCTCCAACGTCATGCTCAAATGTACTGAATGTGGTCAGCCTACACGCGTTGGTCATGAGCGCCGCCCACTTGGAGATGATAAGAAGATCCGCTCCGTGCGTGTGTGTAAGAAGTGCGAGAAGCTCATTGCAGATCGGACGAGGAGTAGTTAAACGTAATGGCATCACGATTAAAAGAGAAATATAGACAAGAGGTCGTGCCTGGTCTGCAAAAGGATTTTAACTATGCTAACCCGATGCAGGTGCCAACCGTCAACAAGGTGGTCATAAACATTGGTATGGGTGAGGTCATCCAGAACGCTAAGGCGATGGATGCAGCCGTTGGAGACCTCGCGACCATCACAGGTCAGCGCCCAGTTATCACGCGTGCCAAGCGTTCTGTTGCAACCTTCAAATTACGTGAAGGTATGCAGATTGGATGTATGGTAACGCTACGTGGAGAGCGCATGTACCAATTCCTTGATAAGCTCATCAACGTTGCTTTACCACGTATCCGCGACTTCCAGGGTGTTTCAGCCGAGGCATTCGATGGTCGTGGCAATTATACACTTGGCTTACGTGAGCAACTGGTCTTCCCAGAGATTGACTATGATAAGGTTGACAAGGTACGCGGTATGGAAGTGAGCATTGTTACAACGGCTCGCACTGATGAAGAGGGACGACGGCTGCTCAGATTGATGGGCATGCCCTTTAAGAAGTAACGCTGGAGGGCGACAATGGCAAAAACATCAATGATTGTAAAATCTGAGCGCAAGCCCAAGTTCAAGGTACAGCAGCATAATCGCTGCCATGTCTGTGGACGACCTCGCGCATACATGCGTAAGTTTGGTCTATGCCGCATTTGTTTCCGTGAGCGTGCGCTACGCGGTGAGTTACCCGGTGTGACAAAGTCAAGCTGGTAAGTACGAAGCTGAAGGGCTAATGGAGGAATATCCATGAATATGACTGATCCAATTGCGGATATGCTTACGCGCATTCGCAATGCGGTCACAGCACGGCATACCCGCGTACTGATTCCGGCATCGAAAATGAAGCTGGCTATCGCGCGTGTGCTCAAAGAAGAGGGCTATATCAAGGACATCGAAATCCTGAAAGATAACCCACAAGGAACAATTCGTATTACGTTACGCTATGTAGAGAAGAATCCAGTGCTGACAAACGTGAAACGTGTTAGCAAGCCTGGTTTGCGTGTCTACTCAAAGCGTACTGATATCCCCCGCGTCCGTGGTGGCCTTGGGATATCTATTGTATCGACGCCAAAGGGACTTATGACTGGTAGCAGTGCCTATCATCAGGGTCTCGGTGGAGAAGTCGTCTGCTACGTTTGGTAGACAGGAGGGATTGCATGTCTCGTATTGGACGCGCTCCGATCACAGTGCCAGCGAAGGTACAGGTAAACTGGACCGAAGGCAACTTGGTCACAGTGAAAGGACCCAAAGGCGAGCTTTCACAGCAGGTCGATCCCGCTCTGACACTGAAGCTCGAAAACGGAACACTCTCAGTAGCTCGACCATCGGATAGTAAAGAGCATAAGGCAAAGCACGGTCTGTACCGTACTCTTGTCAACAACATGGTCGTTGGGGTGACAACTGGCTTTACCAAGCAGTTAGAAATTCACGGCGTTGGCTATCGTGCCGCCAAAGTGGGTGAGAATTTGGTAATCCAGGTGGGCTACTCCCATCCGGTAGAGGTGCAGCCACCTGATGGTATCTCGCTTTCTGTCGAGGGTGTTGACGCTGCGACGAAAGCCACAAAGGTCAGCGTTACTGGAATTGACAAACAATTGGTTGGACAAGTTGCTGCGATTATTCGCAATGTGCGTAAGCCCGAACCTTATAAAGGGAAAGGTATTCGCTACTCTGGTGAGATTGTCCGCCGCAAGGCTGGTAAAGCTGGTAAAGTCGGCGGCAAAAAGAAGTAAATAAGGTAGGGAGGTCAAGAGAGACGTAGTGCCGACCACGTCTCTCCATAACTCCTCCCTCCAGTGCTCAGTATACGAAAGGGGAGATGCGAAAACTTCATCAAAACGAACGTTTTCGCTCCTTGCATTATGATTAAACGCTTTCATTCAAATCAAGCACGGCTGCGGCGGCACCAGCGTATGCGACGCCATGTGGAAGGTTCACAAGCGCGTCCGCGTTTGAACGTCTTCCGTAGTGGACAGCATATCTACGCCCAGGTGATTGATGACACCACTGGCAGAACTCTTGTCGCAGCGTCATCGCTCGAGGAGGCATTGCGCTCCTTTAAGCCTGCGCAGCCACAACAGCAAGAAGAGACAAAAGAGCCTACACTGTTAGAAAGAATGAGTAACGCCGTTCAATCTGTAACAGAAAAGGCAGTTGAAGTCGCTACAGATGTACTTCCTGGTACTAAAGGGAAGAGTGCTAAGACTGAGAAGGCTACACCGGCCAAAAGCACACAGCAAAAAGGCGGTAAGGCTGGACAGGCTGCGCCAAAAGTAAACCTTCCGGCCGCTCAAAAGGGTGTAGCAAAGACTCCGGTCGAAGCACTCGTTGCGATTTCCAACAACAGGAAGGTCGCACTCGCGCGTGAGGTAGGTAAACTGGTAGCGCAGCGTGCAAAAGAACAGGGTGTCGTTCGTGTTGTCTTTGACCGTGGTGGATATGTATATCACGGACGCATTGCTGCACTCGCTGAAGGTGCTCGCGAAGCGGGCCTGGACTTCTAGGACTGCAAAAGGAAAGTAGTAAATGGCAAGAATAGATGCTACAAAACTAAATCTGGAAGAGACAGTGGTTGAAGTCAGCCGCGTCTCCAAGGTGGTCAAAGGTGGCCGGCGCTTCAGCATTCGCGCCCTGGTGGTAGTTGGTGATCACAATGGCTATGTCGGCTTCGGCTTTGGCAAGGCAAGCGAGTACACTGAGGCTATCCGTAAGGGTGTTGAGGATGCCAAAAAGCACCTCCTGCAAGTTCCTTTGGCGGGAACTACCATTCCGTTTATGGTAAAGACAAACTTCGGCGCCTCCGAAGTTCTGCTCAAACCTGCTGCACCCGGTACTGGCGTTATCGCTGGTGGCGCAGTGCGTGCAGTCATGGAGTCTGCGGGAGTGAGAGACATCCTCACTAAGACACTGGGCAGCACCAACAAGGCCAACACCGTGCAAGCCTGTCTCAAGGCATTGCGTGAATTACGCTCTCCCGATACTGAGGCAGCACGTCGCGGCAAAACTGTCGTAGAAATCGTTGGTAAAAAGCAGGCAGAGCGTATCGCGATAGCCACCGCGAATGCAGCAGAGCAGGCAGCAGCCATGCGTGCAGCACGAGAAGAAGAGGCGCGTGAAAGCCGAGCGACATCAAACCGTAGGTCTGGTGGCGAACGTGGTGAGCGTCGTGGTGGCAACTCTGGTGGATCGGGCGACCGTCGTGGTGGCGGTAGCGGTGATCGTGGTGACCGTCGTGGTGGCGGTGGCGGCGAACGCCGTCGATAGGAGTAGACAATGGCAAAACTACGTGTGAAATGGGTGCGAAGTTCTATTGGTTACCCAAAAGACCAGAAAGCAACAATTAAAGCTCTGGGACTACACAAGCTTCAGCGCACCGTTGAACATGAGGACAACCCCGCAGTACGCGGTATGATCCGTAAAGTGATTCACCTGGTGCAGGTAGAGGAGATCGTCAGTGAAACTCTCTGATTTACGACCCGCTCCTGGTTCGCGCAAAGACGAAAAGCGCCTCGGCCGTGGACATGGCTCAGGTCGTGGTAAAACGGCAGGACGTGGTACAAAAGGCCAGAAAGCGCGTACTGGTGGTAAAGTTCATCGCGCCTTTAATGGTGGTCAGACGCGACTTTCTAAGCGTTTAGGATTCAGACGTGGTCTTGGGAATACGAATACCGCCTTCCGCGATGATTATGCTGTCGTGAATATCACCGACCTGGAATCGTTCGATGCCAATGCCGAGGTCAAGCCAGAAAACCTGGTAACAGCTGGTCTGATGACACCTGCAAAGGGTCGAGGGCTGGTGAAGATACTTGGCAACGGTGACATTGATCGGGCGCTCACCATTCATGCACACAAAGTTTCAGCTGGTGCTCGCACGAAAATTGAGGCTGCTGGCGGCAAGATCGAGATCATTCCCGTAAGAACCTACGAGAAGACCAAGCGCAAAAAGGAAGAGAAGGCTCCAGTTCAAACAACTGTGGCACCCTCCCCCACTGCTCCTGAGCAAGGAAGCTAGTAAAGTAGCCAAGAGGTCAGGGAGTAGAACTCCCTGGCACTTTGCTCGTATAGTCTATATTGTAGACATTTCGGTAGGTTGTTTAAATATTCTTTTCTGTATGTCTTCGTCTACATCATTCAAATACGAGTTGGATATAGATTGAAGAAAATGTGTCAAAAGCGAGTATAGAAGGAGTCTTCTATGTGGGAACGACTGCGAAGTATCTGGACCGTTCCTGATCTACGCAACAAAATTCTCTTTACGTTGGCGATGCTGCTGGTGTTCCGCATTCTTGCGCATATCACAGTTCCATTAACAACGGCGGAGAAGAGTCAACTACTAAATCTTTTTTCCAGTAATAGCAAGAGCAAGGACTTAGGCCAGTTACTCGGCTTGCTCGATGTTTTCTCAGGTGGGTCATTGCAGACGTTCTCCATTGTCGCGTTTGGAGTTTATCCCTATATCACTGCTACTATCGTGATGCAGCTCCTGCAACCAATTATACCTGCCTTACAAAACTTGTCGACACAGGGCGAGGCTGGGCGTCTACGCTTTAGCCAGATCACCCGTATTATCACTGTACCATTGGCCTTACTCCAGGCTTTAGGACAGTGCGCAATATTCCAGCAAGCGGGTGTGCTGAACAACTTCAGTCTTGTTGATCCAAAGTATGCGTTAGAAACATTCTCCATTTTGATTGCCTTGACTACCGGGACGATGATCCTGGTATGGATTGGTGAATTGATTACAGAGAACGGCATCGGCAACGGTATCTCCATCATTATCTTCGCTGGCATTGTGAGTCGCCTCCCTAACTTTGTACAACAGGGCTATCTGGCGTCCACATCAAGTGGTGGTACGGGTGGTGGCGTCGTTAGCATTGCTGTCTTCCTGGTGATTGGTTTGATTACCATTTTAGGTGTTGTGTACATCTATCAAGGGCAGAGACGTATTCCTGTACAGTATCCAACAAAGCGTCAGGTAGGACGCGGCATGTTGGTTGGCTCGGCACAGACAACGTACATTCCTATGCAGGTCAACAGTGCAGGCATGATTCCGCTCATCTTCGCCCAGTCAATGCTCATTTTCCCGGCGGTACTCTCGAAGTACCTTACGGCAAGCACAACGCCTTGGTTGAGCGCGACAGCATCGTTTATTACTACCTATGTTGTCAATACCAGTACGTGGTGGTATTGGCTAATCTACTTTTTCTTGGTAGTGGCCTTTACATACTTTTATGCATATGTAGTGTGGCAGCAGCAGAATATTCCAGAAAGCTTACAGAAACAGGGAGCGTTTATCCCAGGCTATCGTCCAGGTGAACCGACCAGCAAATATCTGTATGCTATCTTGAATCGTATTACCCTTGCTGGAGCATTGTTCCTGGGTATTATTGCTGTCTTGCCATTTGTTTCGCGTATAGGCGCGAACCAGTTGCTGGGTAGTGCTTCAATCCTCATCGCTGTTGGTGTGGTGTTGGACACGATTCGGCAGCTTGAAGCTCAAATGGTGATGCGTAACTATTCCGGCTTTCTGTCATAATGGAGAGCGCGATAACACGCGCTCTTCACGCATACCATTCTAAGGGGAGTATGTTCATTGTGACAATCTTGCAAGGAATTGCTTGAGTGCAATGACGCGCTCCCACGATATTTCACCGGAGAAAAAATGTGAACATTATCCTGTTTGGTGCGCAGGGGTCGGGGAAGGGAACACAAGCCGATAGCCTCGCGCAAGCTTTAGGCATTCCTCATGTTGCTAGTGGGGACTTGTTCCGAGATGCGATAAAAGAACAATCCGAGTTAGGGCTTAAGGCCAAAGAGTACATAGATCATGGAAGATTGGTTCCTGATGATCTTACCGTCAAAATGGTTCTAGACCGCATCGAAGAGCCAGATTGTACGCAAGGGGTGCTGTTAGACGGCTTCCCACGGACAATTGCGCAAGCTCAAGCACTAGATAAAGGATTAGAGACGCATGGGCGGCATATTGATGTCGCGGTCTACTTGAATGTCCCGCGTGACATTTTGCTGAGTAGGCTCTCTGGTAGATACATTTGTCAGGCACATCAACACGTCTATAACATAAACACCAATCCCCCAAAGGTCGCGGGGAAGTGTGATAAAGATGGTAGCGAATTGTACCAACGTGCCGATGACAGCGGTGAAGCGGTACAGAAGCGTCTGGATATCTTTTTCAATGAAACAATCCGTCTGCTCGACTATTATCGACCTCAGCAAAAGCTATCAGAGGTCAACGGAAATCAGGGAATCGAGCAGGTACAGCAAGACCTCGTTAATGCTGTACGACATCACGGTAATAAGTAACGAGAGAATATATCATGGCTGTAATCATAAAATCAAAAGAGGAACGCGAAAAAATTCGGACTACTGGTCACATGGTCGCAGAGATGCTTGCAGAACTGCGTGCCGCTGTCCGTCCAGGCGTAACAACGCATGAACTCGACGTACTCGGTGCTGCAGCGTTAAAACGAATTGGAGCCAAGTCTAGCGCATTGGGCTATCATGGTTATCCCGCCTCGCTTTGTACGTCTGTAAATGAAGAAGTTGTACACGGTATTCCAGGAAAGCGCGTGCTAAAAGAAGGCGACGTGGTGACGTTGGACTTCGCCGCGAACTACAACGGTTGGCATGCTGACTCAGCAATTACTGTTCCCGTGGGAGAAGTGTCTCCTGAGGTGCAGCGTCTCCTAAAGGTGACGGAAGACGCACTCTATCGAGGTATTGCGGCTGCTCGCGCGGGAAATCGGTTGCACGATATTGGACGAGCCGTCCAGCAATTTGTAGAGGCAGCTGGCTTTTCGGTTGTTCGCAACTATGGTGGGCATGGAGTAGGTCGCAGTATGCACGAGGACCCTCAAGTACTCAACTATGTTGAAGCTGGCTATCCTAATTCCGTTCTGAAGCCAGGGATGGTTATTGCTATCGAGCCAATGGTCATCATGGGTGAAAAGAAGACACAGGTGCTCGCCGACGATTGGACTGTTATCGCGGCTGATAAAACCTTTGCGGCACATTTTGAGCATACGGTAGCAATTACCGAGGGTGACGCAGATATTCTGACGTGTTAGTGGCGCGGAGGGAAGATACACATGTGTAAATTTTCCCTCCGTGTCAAGTCAACTGAAAATGTTACCGAATGATGATGGTTCCCTCAATTGAAAATGTTACCAGAGGGCGGTACGCGCCTCCCTTCCCACCCTCCCCTGCCAGTTCATCCGTCTGCCGCCTCTC
>JAABUZ0100001154.1_pt1 | contig 53061 bp, 46 predicted proteins | sample 5562091 | NCBI WGS metagenome assembly JAABUZ01 (sample SAMN12813069, study PRJNA571459) | rock metagenome | isolation source: Antarctica rocks | place: Antarctica: Victoria Land, Linnaeus Terrace sud | collected 2015-12-21 | reverse complement strand
CATGAGCCGTAGCCGCTTAGTGGGAGTTGTCACAACACCAGTGGCGATGGGCATCACCGCTTTTGCCGCCCTGACGTTACCTGATGAAATGCAGTCAGCAGAACCGTTAGTCCCAGCGCTCAAGTCAAATTGGCTGATGATGCACGTTAGCGTCATGATGCTAAGTTATTCGGCTTTGATGGTGGGGTCTATGCTTGCGATCGCATTCCTCGTCGTCACTCGCGGTCAGAATATCGAACTCCGGGGTAGTTCAGTTGGCACCGGCGGCTATCGTTTGCACCGCGCTACAGATTTGCTAACTCAACAACAGCCATTCGTTTCTCAATCAGCAATGGCTAGTTTAAGCCAGAATAATGGCAACGGCAAGACTGCCGTTCTCGATTTAGTCACCGCCCAGTCCGCTCAAACCGTAGCGCTTAATGAACCCTCCGGGTTCGCAGTCGCCGTTGACTGTGGGAAACCCGTTTCTTGCAGCGCTGTCTCACCGCTTTCACCTCAGCGCCTCAGCCTTGCTGAAACCCTCGATAACATCAGCTACCGCATCATTGGACTGGGATTTCCCCTGCTGACGATTGGCATCATTGCTGGTGGAGTTTGGGCTAATGAAGCGTGGGGTTCCTACTGGAGTTGGGACCCGAAGGAAACCTGGGCATTGATCACCTGGCTGGTATTTGCTGCCTATCTCCATTCCCGGATCACCCGTGGTTGGCAGGGACGCCGCCCTGCGCTCTTAGCTGCCACTGGTTTTATTGTGGTCTGGGTTTGCTATCTGGGAGTCAATCTCTTGGGTAAGGGGTTACACTCTTACGGCTGGTTCTTTTAAGCATAAAAGCCGCCTGTTTTAAGATTCAATTGAGCTAAAATTCAATCATAGCAAGCATTTCAAAAGCCAGCTGCCCATGCTCGAAACCCTGGAAACCCGACTGTACGAAGTAGAACAATTTGCCAATGCCCTCGTTTCCACCCAGTTGACACACTTGGGCTGGGTGAGCATTGGCGTGATCTTTGCCGCTGGGTTGCTTACCAGTCTGACGCCCTGTATGCTTTCCATGCTGCCTATTACCATTGGCTATATTGGGGGCTATGAAACCAAAAGCCGTCTCCAAGCAGCGCTAGCGTCAACCTGGTTTTCTCTGGGATTGGCAACCACCCTAGCTGGTTTGGGAATACTGGCGGCAGTCGTGGGGCAAGTCTACGGTCAAGTTGGAATTGGTTTGCCGATTATCGTCAGCATCGTGGCAATCTTGATGGGGCTGAACTTATTGGAAGCACTGCCCCTACAGTTTCCATCAAATGGTAGTTTGGATTGGATTTCAAAAGACTTACCAGAGGGAGTGCGATCCTATCTGATTGGCCTGACTTTCGGTGTAGTCGCTTCCCCCTGTAGTACACCAGTTTTAGCAAGTTTGCTGGCTTGGATTGCCACGACGCACGATCTAATTTTAGGCGGCGTTTTGCTCCTGTCCTACACAGCTGGCTACGTCGCGCCATTGATTTTGGCAGGTACCTTTACTGCCTCGATTAAAAAGTTACTAGAGTTGCGCCGGTGGTCTGGTTGGATTAACCCGGTTAGTGGGGCACTCTTGGTAGGATTCGGCGTCTTTTCGCTGCTGTCTCGGATTCCGGTCAGAAGTTTTTAATTGAAATGACTTTACAAGACTCAGTTTCAAAACAATCAAGTCTGTGGTTAGCTCCAGTACGGTTCTTACGGCGGGAGCTGTTGCCGCTGCTGACAGATTTACGCTTGGCAATTTCGCTGCTACTGACAATCGCAGTTTTCAGTATCAGCGGCACTGTAATTGAGCAGGGCGAGAACGTAGCGTTTTACCGCTCCAACTATCCAGAACACCCAGCAGTTTTTGGTTTCCTCAGTTGGAAGGTCATCTTAACCCTGGGGTTAGACCATGTGTATCGTACTTGGTGGTTTCTGGCGTTACTAATTCTGTTTGGCACCAGTTTAACGGCTTGTACCTTCACCCGCCAGTTCCCAGCCTTAAAAGCTGCCCAGCGCTGGAAGTTTTACGACCAACCCCGCCAGTTTCAGAAACTAGCTCTAAGTGCTGAACTCGATAGTGGTTCACTGTTGTCTCTCACCCAACTGTTGCAGAACCGGCGCTATCGAGTGTTTCAGGCGGAGGGAGATACGCTCTACGCCCGTAAGGGAATAGTCGGACGCATCGGCCCCATCGTGGTTCATGTTGGCATTGTAATTATTTTGGCTGGAGGAATTTGCGGAACCATGACTGGCTTTGTAGGCCAAGAAATGGTTCCCAGTGGGGAAAGCTTTAAAGTTCAAAACATTATAAAGGCTGGGCCTTGGGCAGCGTCGTCGCAGATTCTCAAAGATTGGTCAATGCGTGTGAATCGCTTTTGGATTGACTACACCCCGTCAGGAGGAATTGACCAGTTCTACTCTGATTTATCTGTCTTAGATAGTCAGGGAGAGGAAGTGAAGCGTAAGACGATTTACGTCAACGAGCCTCTGCGTTACCGGGGTGTGACTTTCTATCAAACTGACTGGGCGATCGCCGCTATTCGCATCCAGCTCAACAACAGCCCGATCCTGCAATTACCCATGGCGGCTCTGAACACTAAAGGTAAAGGTCGGCTCTGGGGTACCTGGATTCCGACCAAACCGGATTTAAGTGCTGGTGTTTCCCTCCTGGCAAGAGACTTACAGGGAATGCTAATGCTTTATGATGCCAAGGGTAAGCTGGTTGATACCCTTCGTCCTGGAATGTCTACAAACGTCAACGGGGTGACGCTAAAAATTGCTGAGGTGGTCGGCAGCACCGGCTTGCAAATTAAAGCTGATCCAGGCATCCCGATTGTTTACGCTGGGTTTGGCTTGCTGATGCTGGGCGTCATGATGAGCTATGTTTCCCACTCACAGATTTGGGCGCTGCATCATAACGGTCATCTCTACGTAGGTGGCAAAACCAATCGCGCCCAGGTAGCCTTCGAGCGCGAAGTTTTGGATGTTTTGGATAACTCAGCATCCAGCCCAAAAGAGAGCAGGGGGAGCTGGGGAAGCTCTTTCTGGAGCTGGGGGAGAAGATGAGCATGGGGAGCTGAGCGAGAAACAGAGAGGAGGATCTGGGGCAGAGGGTACACCTAGATAGTCTTCTTTAAACAGTCTTCCCCCCCTGCTTCCCCTGCCCCCCCTGCTTCCCCTGCTCTCTTCTGGTGACGCACCTCAATCACCGTATGCACATTCCCACGGGGAGTAAAATCCCCTTTAATATGGACCTCCTCGGGGTCACAAGCGGCAACAAAATCATCCAAGATTTGATTGACGCTTTCCTCGTGGGAAATGTAGCGATCGCGGTAACTGTTGATGTAAAGCTTGAGTGCCTTCAGTTCTACCACCCGCTGATTAGGAACGTAGGTAATGTGGATTGTGGCAAAGTCTGGATAGCCAGAAAAGGGACACTTACAGGTAAATTCCGGCAATGTAATGTGAACGTCATACCGGCGTCCCAGACGCGGATTGGGAAATGTAATCAGATGCCCCTCTGCAATCTGGCGTTCGCCATACTTCACCTCCAGCGCCGACATCTGAGTACTAGAGCTAGAACCAGACTCAAAGAATGACTCTTGCGGGGAGTTGTTCATCATGATGAAAAACTAATTTTTATTACAAAGCACGTTTTCTTTGGTGCGACTAATTTTGCTGTTCCCAGTCCGGGCAGTTCTCGCCCTCCCAACCAGAGGGATGCATCCCGCAGACTAACAAATTGCCCCCGTAAACTTGACCGTGATAGTGATGGCAACCGATACAGGCAGAATGTTCTTCCAGGGTGGGTTCTACTGTATAAGGAAAAGGCTGCTCCACCTCCCCCACAATTTCTTCGAGTTCCCAGTAAACCTCAAACAGTGGTTCAGCCAGCTCATTCAAATACTGGTCAATCTCAGTGGCAATGGTAGTCTGTACTTGATCCGTAATTTCTTCGGAGAGCTCGAAGAGCGTTTCTACGATCTCAGATACTCCAACGAAGAACTGCTCTACCTCATCCGCCACTGTTTCTAGCATCTCAAAAAGGTTTTTTTGCCACTGTTCCATACGCTTTCTTCGCGCTTGCTTGCTATAAGTGGAGTTTTTAAGCCAATGCACGCTTCTACTGATTGCGCTTAAGCCGTCGTAGTTCTTCCTGCAGTCCTAGCACTTGTTGGCGTAGCTTCTCCACATTCTGATCGCTCGACGACTCTGAGGCAGTTGGCTCTTCATCTTCAGAGAGGATTTCTATCCGGCGCGGCTCAGGGGGGGTTGTGCCACCAGTGGCTGACTCAGAGGTAGGGGGCTGTTGGGCTTGTTTCATTAGATCTTCGACGAAGCGTTTTGCTTCTTCTGTCGTCATCTCGCCTTGTGCCACCATTTCATCTGCCAGCTTTTGGGCAACGAATCGCAGTTCTCCTAATTTTCCACCTGCTTTCTCGCCTGCGTAAGCAGCTAATCCAACGCCGAGGTAAAGCGCCTTTTGGACAATATCTCTGAAACCAGCCATACCCACGCATCCCTCCCTAAAACCAGGCGACCCGGAGACCACGCCTACCACAAGCATCCCGTGTTGCTGCTACCTTCCGGTCCTGACAAGATTTGGGCGTTGCGATCGCATGGATCCAGGTCTAAGAACAGTATAACATTTCAAGGCAGGACTGTGTGTTAGATGGGCAAGGCAGCCCTGATTTTTATTCCACTACGATGCGCCACTCGTACAACTGGTAGTTGACGCAGCCATTTTTATCTACAATGCATGCTTCAATCTTGACAAACCAAGGCATTCCCTTGCATCCTCTAGGTTAATAAGTAGTATTTTCAACTGCGATCGCCTGGTTTACGATCACCTCTATCACCTGAAATTCCTTGGCTCCATCAAAAAGTCGCTTTTTTATTGCTCTATTACCGCCACCGGAGGTTCAGGACTACGCTAACCAGATCAAGCAGTACTTTGCTGAGCACTATGCCAGCCGTGGCGCTCAAAAATCCCCGCCGCACATTACGCTGCAACCACCGTTTGAATGGGCTACCCAGCAAGTGCCGGAGCTAGAACAATGCGGCAGTACTTTTGCGAATGGTCGAGAGTCAGTACCAGTCACACTCAGTGGGTTTGGAGCCTTTCCACCCCGCGTCATTTATATTAACGTTGTCAAAACTCAGGAACTCCTGACTCTGCAAACCGATTTAATGGCGTACCTTGAAACCAGGCTGGGAATAGTTGATCCGCTTATCTTAACACGCGCCTTTGCTCCCCATATGACCGTTGCCTTTCGGGACTTGACACGGCAGAACTTCAAGGCGGCATGGCCGGAATTTCAGCAAAGGCAGTTGCAGTTTGAATTCACAGCTACCCAGCTAACACTGCTGCTTCACGATGGCAGGCGGTGGAACGTTAGTGCAGAGTTTCCCTTTTCGTCGGTCAGTTCCGCCTAGGCAATCCCCCACTCCCTACTCCGGGCGGGCACAAGGCACCGCCCCTACTCCCTACTCCCTATTCCCTACTCCCTTTTGTGGTTCGATATCATATACACGTCCCGTCGGTAGCTAATGATATGGCAGTCACAACCCAACAATTGATCCAATGGAAACAACAGGGGCGTCCGATTGTAGCCTTGACAGCTTGGGATTATGCGATCGCCCGCCTGTTAGATGCAGCTGGGGTGGATTTAATCCTAGTGGGGGATACTTTGGCGGTGGTGTTGGGGTATGAAACGACGCTGCCGGTGACACTGGAGGAAATGCTGCATCATGCTGCATCGGTGCGCCGGGGCGTGAAACGGGCATTACTCGTTGTCGATTTGCCGTTTTTAACTTACCAAGAAAGTCCCCAGCAAGCGATGCACTCAGCTGGTAGGGTGTTGAAGGAGACCGGTGCCCAGGCGGTGAAGTTAGAGGGGGGGTATCCGGCAATGGCAGAAACGGTTGCCCAACTGGTGCAAGCTGGCATTCCCGTGATGGGGCATATCGGTCTTACACCCCAGTCTGTTCATCAGCTCGGCTTGCGGCAACAGGGGAAGTCACCAGAAGCGGGGGAGAGGATTGAACAACAAGCGATCGCACTTGAACAAGCTGGTGCCTTTACCATAGTTTTAGAGCATATCCCAGATGAGTTGGCGTTGCGGATTACCCAGAAGTTAACCATTCCCACGATTGGCATTGGCGCAGGGCCGCATTGTGATGGTCAAGTATTAGTCACCTCTGATTTGCTGGGGCTTTCAGAGCGACAACCGCCGTTTGCCAAGTGTTATGCAAATCTGCGGGAGACAATTACGCAAGCGGTGCAGGATTTTGGCGTTGAGGTGAGAGAACGGAAGTTTCCCGAAGCGGGGCAGTAATAGAAGCGCACAACACCTCAAAGGAGATTGCAATCAAATGAACAAGCCTGTTACCATGTGGAAACCTGAACTGCTAGCCCCAGCTAAGAATCTGGAACGGTTAAAAGTCGCCATTGCCTATGGTGCAGACGCCGTTTATCTAGGGGGGCAAAAATATGGTTTGCGAACCCGTGCGGACAATTTTACGGACCACGACTTAGAGAAGGGCGTGATATTTGCCCATCAGCATGTTGCCAAAGTCTACGTCACGCTGAACGCCTTTCTCCATGATGCGGACTTTGAGGGGTTGGAAAAATATTGCCAGTTTCTCGAATCCATTGAAGTCGATGGCGTCATTGTGTCCGATCTGGGCGTTCTCCGAGTCGTTCGAAATAGTTCAAATCTCAATATCCACCTATCCACTCAGGCATCTTGCCTCAATTCCTATGCCGCGTGTTTGTGGAAGCAGATGGGGGTCAAGCGCCTGATTGTGGGCCGGGAACTTAGTATTGCCGAGGCTGGCTTGATTCGACGCTCAGGCATCGACGTGGAGATGTTTGCCCACGGTGCTATGTGTATGGCTTACTCCGGTCATTGCACGATTTCAAACTTCACAGCAGGCCGGGATTCCAATCGGGGAGGATGTATCCAATCCTGTCGATTACCCTATCACTTACAAAGTAATGCAGAGGAACAGGGCTGGGAGAACAGGAAACAGAATGATTTGGTGACGTTCATGTCCTCTAGAGATTTGTGGGGAATTTATCAGATTGGAGAGTTTTTCAAACATCAGATTTGTTCAGTAAAAATCGAAGGACGGATGAAATCTTCGTTCTACGTGGCTCTGACTTGCAAGGTCTATCGACAACTGATTGATGCCTATGCAGCAGGGACATTGAGTGCAGATATGCTCAAATGCGCGGCAGCGGAACTCGAATCCGTTCCGCACCGAGACTATTTTTCCGGTTCGCTGGAAACGCCAGCAGGCAGTGATTCTGTCTTCGGACAGTTGTCAGGTATCAACACTGGCACTCAACAATATCTGGGCATAGTCATGGATTCAACGCCCCAGGAGATCATCCTGCGACTGGTTGAGCCCCTGGCAATCAGAGATGAAATTGAAGTCATCCCATTTCAGGGGGAACCGATACGCTGGAAGGTGAATCAGCTCTTCTCCGTTATGGGTGAAAGTTTAGAGTCCATGCGGCAGGACAGTGTTGTTCGCATTCCCATTGATGCGTCAACACGATTGCATGATGTTGCGAAACTGAATGTGGTTCGAGTCGCACAAGTGGTTGAACCAGTAGGCAATGCAATTTAATACCTTTGTCTCATCAATTCACGATATAGAGCGGTGCGTCAATGCCCCCAATCTGCAGGAGGTGTTGTTGGAACCAGCGCTTACCGCGCGCCTTGGGGAACTCCCAGAGAACAGAGTGCATTCATTAGCGTCCGAAGCAGTGCAGCGAGGATTGCGCCCGGTGCTGGTATGGGACGTACTCATGCCGGAACACGTGATGACGAACGTCTGCGATCGCCTGAGGCAGTGGGATCTAAGCAGCTTCGGGGCAATCCGCGTGTGCGATCCAGGTGCTGCCTATTGGCTGAAAACCCATTTCCCGCAAATGCCGCTGCACTTCATTGTCGAGACAGGCAATCACAACCTGGAGTCGCTCCGGGGCTGGTGCGATATTTTTTCCGAGTCGTTAGAACGTCTGGTGTTGTCGATTGAACTGCCTGAAGAGAAGCTGGTTGAATATTGCCAAACGCTTCCCGTTGCCTGTGAGCTGCTCGGTGTCGGACAAATTCTACTCTTTTATTCGCCGCGATCGCTGCTTGCAGAACATTTGCTAACACATAAAGCCACTGCTGCCTTTGCAGAAGCCCCCAATCGGCACTTCCCTACATTGGAAACAGCGCATGGTACCTTCATGTTCCTGGACAAAGATCAGTTCATTCTCGATAGATTGGATGCGATGCTTTCAGCGGGTCTGCATACGGTGCGTTTGGACTTGCGGCATCTAAGCCGGGAGGGTGACGTAGCCGTAAATATTGATCGGATTTGTCACCAAATTTTGTCAGAGCCCGCCTCGCTGCGGGTAACCTGGCCACGAGAAACACGCGCACCCTTTTTCAAAGCCAATCGGACAACGGCCCTGTTCCCACGGATGAAATCGAAACTAACCAAATACCGAAATGACGTTTGTCTGGCCGAGGTTCTAGCCGGGGAGGGGGGAAAATACGTTGTGTTTTACACATTTTGTCCCTTCGAGGTTTCGCTGATTAAGAGCATTATGCTGCCAACAGGTGAAGAGATTGAGTTTCCCCAAGGGGTTGCCTTTCGCAACTTAAACGGCGAAATGCTTGACACCTTCGATCCCGAACAGATTCTAGTCACGGACTGGATCAAAAAGGCGATGCCAGGCTCCCTGCTTCTAGGCAAGAATTTGTCGGACTAGCAAGACTCTTGAGTCGTCGTTGTTACGAAGTCGCATAATTTTGGAGTAAATCGTAGTTAAACGGTGCCAAACGAATAGCGGTAGCCATCAGAGCTATGGATTGATTTCGCATCTCTTGGATTGAAAGATATCCGAGAACCTAGCACTGTAATCTCGCAACTGCCCGACGCCGCAGTCTTAATCCTTCCAACAAGTGACGTGCCTTTACGCTTCCCTTTGCTATATACTACTCTAATAATATCTCCAGCCGTCCAATCCTTTAACGGCTGCTTAGGTCTAGAACACGGGAAGCCATATTTATTCATTCGTACAAATTGACGACTTCCATGCCCATTGCACTGATCCGCTTGACCCAGGTTTCAACTGTAGCTACACGGTGAATTAAACTTGATTGATCGGTGCCGAAGTTCATGAAACCCAATCCGTACTTTCGCTTCAAACAGTTCACAATCATTCAGGATCGGTGCGCCATGAAGGTCGGAACCGATGGTGTCCTGTTGGGGGCGTGGACAGACACCACAGGTACACAACAAATTCTCGATATCGGGACAGGGACGGGCTTGATTGCGCTCATGCTGGCACAGCGATCGCAGGCGCAAATCGACGCGGTGGACATCAATGAGGACGCGTGCATTCAGGCCAGGGAAAACATTCTTAGATCGCCCTGGTCAGAATACATCCAGGTATACCATTGTTCCATCCAAGACTATGCAACCACTTGCCCAAAGCGGTATGATCTCCTGGTCTCTAATCCACCATTTTTTGAAAACGCCTATAAAGCACAAGAGTTGGCAAGAACCTTGGCGCGGCACAGTGATTCTCTTCGGCAAGTAGATATATTACAGGTAGCGGAACAGCTTCTGCATCGGGACGGTAGGCTGGCTGTGATTTACCCGCCTGAGTCAGCCAAAATTTTCCAAGAAAAAGCCAAAGCATTCGGTTTTTTTTGCAACAGGAAACTATGCGTCAAAACGACATTAGAAAATCAAACCAAGCGGATTCTGATGGAACTGGGCAAAAGTAAGTCGCAATACCAGGAAACCACTATCACCCTGGAAGCAGCTAAAAATGTTTACACAGCTGAATTTATTGCGTTGATTAAGGACTTTTACCTGAAGTATTAAGCTGGCTTACACTCAACTTCCATAAAATACAGTCTCTCCTATTTAGTACATGACCGACCAACTCGATACAGAACTTTATCACACAGAGCTTTATCTGAGTCCTGAAAAAGATGAACTCTTTGAAAAAGGGCCGTGGCCCAAGCCGTTTGTCTTTAACGAGGATGTAGTACGCGTCTTTGACGATATGGTTTCCCGCTCAATCCCCCTGTATCGGGAAGTGCTAGCCTGTGCAGCCCATTGGGCCAGGGCTTACTATCAGGCGGAAACCCGGATTATTGATGTGGGCTGCTCCACCGGAACATTTCTTGAATTACTGGGGCGATTCTTGAAGCAGCAAAGCAAGCTGGTCGGCATCGACAATTCTCAACCCATGTTAGAGAAAGCGCGGCAGAAGTTAGTTCAGGTTCAACAGATTCATCAGGTTGAATTAATCTGTGAGAATGCTGAAAACTGCTCGTTTGAGAATAGCAGTGTTGTAGTCATCAACTACACCTTGCAGTTTTTGCCCTTGCAGGAGCGCCAAAAGTTGCTTCGGTCTGTCTATGAGGGCTTGACTCCAGGCGGCTTATTATTCTTAAGCGAAAAGATCAAATCAGCGTGTCCGCAATTTCAAGAGACAATTACCTTGCACTACGAAGCCTTCAAGGCGCGTAATGGGTATGTCCGCACCGAAATTGAACGCAAAAAGGAGGCACTGGAGAATGTTCTGGTGCCTCTAACAGAAGCACAACAAATGCAAATGCTGTACGAGAGCGGCTTTGAGCAAGTCGATTCGCTGCTCAAACTGCACAACTTTATCTCATTGGTGGCCCTGAAGTAGGAATCGCCCCATGTTTGATGAAACCGTCGGTTACGTGCCACCCGATTATCTTGATCGCTATGATGCTCCGTTTGAACGGGAGGCGATTTTAGCAGTCCGTCGGGAGCGGCAATCCAAGTTATTCGAGCCCCAGATCAGTAAGTACCGCGAAGCAGTCCAAGCTGTCCGGGACATCCGGAGCAACGGGTTCGACTTCTCTGACGCAGTTGTGAAGGTCGGTCGAGCTGATGAACTCTCGGCAGAACAACAGCAGCGGTTTTATCAGGCCCTACAAGCCTTTTGCCCGTGGAAAAAGGGGCCATTTGAGCTGTTTGGCGTGACCATTGACGCAGAATGGCGCTCCGACTGGAAATGGGCACGTATCTTGCCCCATATTCATTCCCTCAAGAATCGCAGGGTGGCGGATATTGGCTGCCACAACGGCTATTTCATGTTTCGAATGGCCCACCAGGAGCCTGCATGTGTCATCGGGTTCGAACCAGTTGCCAAACATTTTTGGAATTTTCAGCTCATCCAAAATATAGTTCAACAGGAGGTTCTCGGATTTGAGTTGCTGGGTGTCGAACACATCCACTTCTATCCCGATTTCTTTGACACAATCTTTTGCCTGGGGATTCTGTACCATCATCCAGATCCCATTGGCCTGTTGTGCCTCATGCGGCAAGCCCTGGCACCCAAGGGAGAAATTATTGTGGATTGTCAGGGGATTCCAGGTGATCTGCCGGTTGCCCTGACCCCACGCAAGCGGTACGCAAAAGCGCGAGGTATCTGGTTCCTGCCGACTCAGTCCTGTCTAGAGAATTGGATGGCACGCGCTGGCTTTACCCAGATTCACTGTTTCTTCGCAGAACTCCTCTCGGTTGAGGAGCAGCGTCGCACCAACTGGGCAAACGTAGATAGCCTGCGGGAATTTCTCGCTCCCGACGATTCCTCGTTGACAATAGAAGGCTATCCGGCACCGTGGCGTTATTACGTTATTGCCCGTAAAGATTGACTCCCTTGCCTCTTCTTAACGCAGCCAAAGTTTTCTCAATGACGCGATTTCTTCCCTGTTCTTTGGCTTCATAAAGCGCCTCGTCAGCAACAGCAATCAGTGCTTCTGGGGAAAACTCCTGAGTGGGGACCGTGCTAGAAACTCCTACGCTCAAGGTGACATATTCACTCACAGACGATTGAGCATGGGAAATCTTGAGTTGTTGTATCTGCTTGTGGATAGCATCAGCTGCATGAACAGCTCCTGAAGCATTTGTGTTAGGCAGAATCACTGCAAATTCTTCTCCGCCGTAACGAGCCACTAAATCCGCCGGACGCTTGACTACGCGGCTAATTGCTTGAGCTACCTGCTGTAAACAAGCATCTCCCGCTTGATGACCATATGTATCGTTATAGCGTTTGAAATAATCAATATCACACAAAATTAAACACAGTGGGGTAGTCTCCCGTACCCCTCGATGCCACTCTTGGGACAGATATTCGTCAAATCGGCGGCGATTGGCAATTTGGGTTAAGTCATCTAATGAGGCAAGGCGCTGCAACTGTTGGTTGGCTGTTTGGAGAGCGGTTTCTGCCCGCTGGCGATCGCTGATTTCTTGTTGCATCTGCTCATTTTTTGCCAGTAATTTCAATGTTCTCTCTGTAACTTTTTGTTCCAATGTGCGTGAATAGTTCTCTAATTGCTCATAAAGCTGTGCATTTTCTAAGGAGGCAACAGCTTGGGAACACAGAAGCCTCAAAATTTCTAACCGCTGTGAGTTAAAAGCACCAATCGTTAAATTATTTTCTAGGTAGATGATACTAATAAGTTTGCCTTGATTCAGAATTGGCGTGCAGAGAACTGACTTTGGTTTCTGGGTAGTAATATAAGGGTCATGACTAAATCTGCCGTCAGCCGTTGCCTCACTGAGAACAACCGTCTCCTTCGTTCTTTCTATATAGTTAATTAACGTAATTGGTAAATCTTGACTGGTAGTAACCGGGATAGACTGCCGCACTATCTCCTGAGCTGGCTCCACTATACCCGCCGCTTCTATAAAGAGTTCTTGTTTTTTTGACATAATGAAGTAGCCTTTTTGTGCTCCAGCATTCTCCATCACAATTTTTAACAACTTTGCTAGTAACTTATCTAGCATAATTTCACTGGAAATGGCTTGCGATGCCTTCACCACGGTTTTTAAGTCCAGTTCTTCACCGCTGCTGGAGGTTGAATCTTTTGTGTCAATAATTTCAGTTCTGGTTCCCCCAGACATTTTGAAAATCAACTGATGATAGCGCGTATCTAAATCTCTTACCTTGCGCGTGGCACCCCATCTCAGATAGCAATAACGAGCATTCAACATATAGGTTTGGGCGATAGTAATTTTACCTCTTTCCAGATAAACTTTAGCGGCTAGTTCATTGGCTAAGGCTTCTTCATTGATATATTCATTTTCTTTCGCTAACTCAATGCCTTGGTCGTACAAGTCCATTGCTTTCGCATATTGACCAAGAATCCGGTGCCGCTCTGCTTCTACAATATAAAACTTATGCAAATAATTCATCGGGGCATAATGCGCCCATTTCTTCATCTTTTTCTGGTTAGCGGTTACCTTTCTGAGAATACGCTTTTGCTCAGACTTCTGAGCATCAGGGAACACTGACAGCCGAGCCAGAGAATCGTAAAAATAGAATAGAGGCACAATTGGCGTCGCTGTCGCAGCGTCTAGATAGTTTTCGGCGATGGCTGCATTTTCAACAGCTTGAGAGTACTCAGCAAACAGATAACAGAGGAGAAGTTTGCTGAGATATAAAATGTAAATTCCGGTTCTATCATTCGCTTGCTGATGAAGCGGCAGCATAGTCTGCTCGTCGTAGCTTTCACCGCTCAATCGGCACGCAATTTCAGACTGCCCCATCAAGTTCAAGACTACCTGGCGCATCATTTCATTATAATTGAGTTGTGGTTCTTGCCCCAGTTGGGCTATAGACTCACTGTAGGTCGCCATCTCTCGTTCAAGAGCTGGCAGTTCTTTGGCGATAAAAAATGAATAGCAGGAGTGAATGACTGCACAAATGGCAGCCGCTTCTCTATGTCCGGTTTCCAGTCCACTGTGATAACCTGAGCGCAAAGGTTCTAATGTTTCTCTGACATGCTCCTTCCAATGGCTTACATGAAAGCTAACAGTCTCGATTATCTCAGCTTTCATGTGTTTGGCATTGAATCGGTCTAACAACCTCAAAGCCAGTTGGCCAAATTGATAGCCAGAGTTAATGTCTCCCACTACTCCGCACAGAATTAACGCGTGACCGGCATAGGCACTGGCAGATTCATTTGCATTGCCATGTTTGACCGATAAGTTGACCTGTTTAAACAAAATCAGCGGGTATAGTTCGGGAACGGCGCTATAGGCAGCAAGATTTATCCTCACCAGGATACGTATGGTTGCCAGCTTGTACGGATCAGTCATTTCCGGCAGGTCGATTAAGTCCGAGGGTTTTTTGCCTGCTAAAGCTAACTTTGTCCGCACGAGACCTAGCAAGATATTCAATTTATTCGGCTTTTCAGGAAGCCTCACCCCCAACAGCTTCAGAACGGCTAGCCCGGTCTTGGCTGCTTCTAGCATCTGGTTCTGCGCTTTATAGGCTTGGATTATGACCTCATACACTTTCACTTTATCCAGCAGCGTTTTAGCTTGTCGCAGCACCACCTCAGCTAATCTCTCCATCTCGTCGAAATAGGTGCTGAGGTAAGCTGCCTCTGCCGCTTCCACATATAGGTTAAGCGTCAGCTCATACTGTCGAAGCCAGCTGTTTTCCGATAACAGACCTACGCCAACCATAAAGTAATTGAAGGCAGGTTTATACGCTGCTGACGCCTTCGCTTTCTTGCCAGCAATGAGATTTAATTGGGCTAGTTCATCCCTCTGGGACTGATGGTTAATTAATTCAATGCCTAAGTTCAGTTGATTGACGATGTCAAAAATTTGACCAGAGCGCTTTTCGGATACGGTATTTTGCAGCAGCAGCAGCCCCACTTGTCGGTGTAAGGCTTGCTTTTTCTCAGCAGGAATGAGAGAATAGGTCGCCTGCTGAATCCGGTCATGGGCAAATTTATATTCAACCTTTAAGCCATCTGGTGGCTGTGGCACATCTAGCTCAATCGACTTGTAAGCATCGCTAAGGGGCAACACCATACCTTCTGCGATCGCTCTTGCCAGCAAGGCCACTGTTTCTTTCTGAGATTTTTCACAAGACATCGCCAGCGTATGTAGATCAAACTGATTGCCAATACAAGCTGCCAACTGTAACACCTGTTGCGTCGCAGCACTCAACTTTTGAATCTTGCCTGCCATCAGTTCGACGACATTATCCGTTATACCCCTTGCTTGAATTTGCTCTAAATCCCACTGCCAACTGCCCTGATTAAAGTCAAACTCCAATAACTTTTCAGTATGAAGTGATTTTAAAAATTCATTGATAAAAAAGGGATTCCCATTTGTTTTGTTTAGCACTAATTCTGCTAATGTATTTCCCTTATGTGGACTACATTTGAGGGTTTCTGAAATTAACTGCCCAACGCTAGGCAAGTGCAAAGGCGCAAGGGAGATATGATTGACACTTGCCCCGGCTTTACGAATCTGCTCTAAAGTTAATATTAATGGATGAACACCGTTAACTTCGTTGTCCCGATATGCTACGATTAAAAATAGATATTGGCTATCAGAGGCAGTAATCAGAAGTTGCATCAGTTGCAGAGACGCAGCATCAGCCCACTGTAAGTCGTCCAGAAAAATCACCAGTGGATGTTCTGGTGCCAAGACCCGAATTAAGTTTTGAAACACCAATTTTAAACGATTTTGTGCTTCCGTTGGAGGTAGTTCAGGCACCGAGGGTTGCTTTCCCACAATCAGTTCCACTTGGGGAATAACATCAATAATTACCTGACCATTAGCACCGAAAGCTGCTAAGAGTCTCTCTCGCCATTGGTTAAGCTGTGCTGATGTTTCTGTTAGCAGTTGCCGCATCAAATCAGAGAAGGCGCTAACTACAGCAGAATAGGGAATATTACCCTGAAGCTGGTCAAATTTACCAGAGATGAAATATCCCCTTTGCTGAGTAATAGGTTTATAAAGAACCTGCACCAAAGCTGACTTACCGATACCGGAATAACCAGATACCAACATCATCTCAGTTGTGCCTTGAATCACCCGCTCGAAGGCCGCCAGTAAGGTTTCAATTTGTTGCTCCCTACCATAGAGTTTTTGCGGGATTTGAAACTTGTCTGAAATATCTTGACAACTGAGGGGAAATTCTGAAATTTTGCCGGTACGCAGTACTTGAGTTAGACACTCCTCCAAATCTGCTTTAACTCCCCAAGCACTTTGATACCTAGACTCAGCCGTTTTGGCTAACAACTTCATTACAATATTTGAAACAGCTTTGGGAATTTGTGGATTCACTTGATGGGGCGGTATCGGTTGCTTAGCAATATGAAAATGCACTAACTCCATTGCATCATTAGTATCGAAAGGTAACTGATCGGTAAGCAGCTCATAGAAGGTGGCACCAAGGGAGTAAAAGTCAGTGCGATAATCCAGGGGTCGGCTCATTCTGCCAGTTTGTTCTGGCGATATATAGGCTAAAGTGCCTTCTAAAACATTCGGATTTTTAATCTTAAGAGTTTCCTGGCTCATCACCGTGGAAATCCCAAAATCGATGAGCTTGACCTGCCCAGTTTTGTTCACAACAATATTGGATGGGTTAATGTCTTTGTGGATGATATTGGCAGCGTGAATCTGACTTAAACTCTCAGTAATCTTTATGCTAATGTCCAAAAATTCTGTCAGCGTAAATTTTCGGTAATCAATTAATATATTGAGTGAGGAGCCACCAAAGTCCTCGAATATGATTATCAGTGTCCTCTGATACTTTTCTAAGGTATAAGCCTTAACAACGCCATCCAGATTCAAATTTCGGGTGATTTCATACTCCTGCTTGTATCTGGTAATCTTTTCCGGCGTGGGATAGTCTTGGTTCAGAACTTTGAGGATAACGGCTTTGTTATCCTGATTTCGGAGTCCTCGGTAGACCAATGAATTTGCGCTTTCATAGATTTGGGTGAGAATCTGGTAACCGGGAAGCGCGATCATAGCTGGTGATTTTAAAAGCGACAATATCAACCCTCTGGCTTCTGCTAGCTAGCAATACATAGTACTCGCTACCAGAATAAGATACCCCAAAATGATCCGGCTAGATCAGTATCGAACCCGCTTAAGCAGACAATCGTTAAACAAGCAACAATACATCTATCTTGCCATTCTGCTTGAATGAGGGGTCGCCAAAATTATCTTAAACTTCATAATTTCCTGCTTGACTGTAAAACTTTAAAAATTATTAACGTAGGAGCGCGTCTTGGCGATCCAAAAAATCTTAAATGGGGAAATATATAAGCGGATTTGCAATTAAATATGAACCATTCTGAGACAACATCCTGGAGCCACGTCCGCGCCACTTTCCAAAAAATCTGGGGATATGAAGATTTTAGACCACCTCAAGCAGAAATTATCCGCAGCCTGTTGTCCCAGCGTGACGCCCTAGTTATAATGCCCACGGGTGGGGGCAAGTCGATTTGCTTTCAACTACCAGCCCTGCTGCAAACTGGGTTAACGCTAGTGGTTTCGCCTTTGGTGGCGCTGATGGAAAATCAGGTGCAAGAATTGCGCGATCGCAACTTACCTGCTGCCCTCCTACATAGTGAATTGCCAATTCATCACCGACGGCAGACTTTGCAAGCTTTGGAGCGGCAACAACTAAGATTACTGTACTTGTCGCCAGAAACGCTGCTGAGTAGACCAGTATGGGAGCGTCTGTGTCAGCCCTTGCTTAAAATTAATGGTCTGATTCTGGATGAGGCGCATTGCCTGGTACAGTGGGGAGAGACGTTTCGACCAGCTTACCGGCGTCTGGGAGCGGTGCGACCGGCTCTGCTAAAGTCTAAGCCAGCTGGGACACGGATAGCGATCGCCGCCTTCACAGCCACAGCTGACCCAAAAGCCCAAGAGATTATTCAGCAAGTCTTACAATTAAAACAGCCAGATGTTTTTCGGCTTAATCCTTACCGGCAAAATCTGCACCTCCTGGTTCAGACAGCCTGGACACCGCGATGTCGCAAGCAAAAGTTGTTGAAGTTGATTCAGGCTCAAGAGAACGGTGCAGCTGGGTTGGTTTACGTCCGCACTAGGCGGGACAGCGAGAGTCTAGCCCAGTGGTTGGGGCAGAGTCGTTACGCAACAGCTGGTTATCATGCAGGGTTGAGTCCAGAAGAACGCCGGTCAATAGAAGCCAAATGGCTCAGTGGAGCAATGCCCTTTGTCGTCTGCACCTCTGCCTTTGGCATGGGGATCAATAAGCCAGATGTGCGCTGGGTAGTTCACTTCCATCCTCCCCTGTTGCTGTCGGAGTATGTCCAGGAGATTGGACGAGCCGGACGGGATGGCAAGCAGAGTATCGCCCTGACGCTGATGAGTGAGCCAACAGGGTGGCTAGATCCAGAGGATAAACAGAGACGGCAGTTTTTTGAAGATAAGCTGCGATCGCAACATCGGGACGCCCAGCAACTGGTGAGCAAACTCCCAGTACGGGGGGAGGTTAGTGCGGTAGTGCGGCAGTTTGACAATGGTGCGATCGCTCTTTCCCTACTTCACAGCAGCGGTCAGCTGGACTGGCAGGGGCCATTTGATTATGTGATTCATCAAAGCGCGCGCTTGCAGCAGTCCCCGGAGCAATTATCTGCTGGGCAGCAGATGGCTCAGTATCTTACCATCCGCCAGTGCCGCTGGAAGTTTTTGTTGAACTCTTTTGGCTTTGGCAAAGAAGCGGCGAATCTGGGTTGTGGTCACTGCGATAATTGCTGCAAGTCTTGAGATCCTCTCAATGATCACCAAGTCGGGACGTGAGTGGAAATTGCTGCGTCGCCTCGCCATCGGCTAACTAGCACTGCTGATCAGCAGGATGAGTTCGACGATGATGAGCGTGAGGAGGAGGATGACGATGAGGACAATGACGAAGATGATTATGACGACTTTTGACAGTGTAGGCGATCGCCATCCTACCCATACCAGCAGTGGCTCCTTACTCTAAAAAGGAATGGCACTGACTTAAGCCGTGACCGCACTGACACCCACACGTGATCAAAAATTCTCCCAGGCTGCATCCCTAGAACCTAGACGGCAACGGGTCGAGGCTACAACTATCCGATGGCCGGGCGTGAAGATACCAGATGTTTTAAGCCTACTGGATACCAAAACGCCTCTAGAGTGTGTTCTCTAGAGACGTTACAGGCGTTAATTTATAGTGCTTAGCTTAGTTATTGTCGGTATTGAAACCAGTTAAAAATTTTATATGCAGACGTAGGCAAATTTTAGCGTTTATGCTAAGATGGGTGTAATCAGTTTGGAACATGGATGAAATTATCCGACTACGCTAAGAAACTGGGAATCAGCTATACCACTGCGTGGCGACTATGGAAGCAAGGTAAACTAGACGCCTATCAGCTGCCTACAGGGACAGTCATTGTCAGAGAGGAGACTGAAACACGCTCATCATGCATAGAGATAGCTTGCATCTATGCAAGAGTTTCTAGTTCAGAAAATAAAGACAACCTTAAGAGGCAGTCCGAAAGACTAGTCCAGTACGCTACAGCGAGAGGCTACCAAGTTCATAAAGTTGTTGAAGAAGTGGGCAGTGGGTTGAATGACAATCGCAAAAAATTGATTTCTGTGTTGTCAGATCAAAGCTTTACAGTTTTGCTTGTAGAACACAAGGATAGGCTGACTCGGTTTGGGGCTAACTACATCCAGGTTTTGTTAACTCTGACCGGCAGAAGGCTGGAAATAGTCAATGGGGTAGAAAATGGTAAAGATGATTTGATGGCTGACTTTGCGGCAGTAATTACATCATTCTGTTCCAGACTTTATGGTTTGAGACGTGCCAGGCGTAAAACGGAAAAGATTATAGCTGAGTTGCAGGAAAATGGAGAAGATGATGCAACTAGTTGAAAAACATGTGATTAAATCAGGACATAGGTTCTTTGATGAAATAGATGCACTATGCTTTGTGTCGAAGAACCTCTACAATGCGGCTAATTTTGTCATCAGGCAGAATTTTATTTATGGTTGGGGATACCTGAACTACAACGCTATCTATAAGTTAATGAAATCCCATGAAACTTATAAAGCAATGCCAGCAAAGGTAAGCCAGCAGATCCTCATGGTTCTAGAGCGTAACTGGAAGTCATTTTTTGAGGCGAGTCAGGCGTACAATGAATCGCCGGAAAAGTTTACCGGCAGACCAAGATTGCCTAAATATAAAGATAAGTCAAAAGGTAGGAACCTTTTAGTCTATACTATTCAGGCACTAGGGAAAACTGCGTTAAAAAACGGATTAATCAAGCTATCTGGTACGAAAATAAAGTTTCCTACCACTGTTGACCCTGCTCTTATCTGCCAAGTTAGGGTAGTCCCTAAATGTGATTGTTATATAATTGAGGTTATTTATGAACAACAAAAGTCATTAGATACGTTAGTCAATAGTAGCGCGATTGCATCTATAGATTTAGGGCTGGATAACTTAGCGACGTTAACATCAAATCAAATGGGATTCGTCCCGCTCCTGATTAACGGACGACCGCTCAAAAGCATCAACCAGTTCTACAACAAGCGCAAGGCACAACTACAATCATTGCTGAAAGTCAACCGGAAAACATCACATCGGATTCAGCGTCTGACTCGGAACCGGAATCAAAAGATTGATAACTACCTGCATCATTCAAGCCGATTCATCGTGGATTGCTTGGTAGAGAATCACGTAGGTACTCTGGTTGTCGGCAAAAATGCTCAGTGGAAAACTGAAATCAATTTAGGAAAACAGACCAATCAGAACTTTGTGGCGATTCCACATCAGAAGTTCATCGAAATGTTGGAATATAAGTGCAACTTAGTAGGAATCAAGGTTCTAGTGTCTGAGGAGTCGTACACATCAAAGGCAAGTTTCCTGGATAATGATGCGATTCCAACTTACGGAGAGAGTGACGCCGATTCAGTTGTGTTCAGCGGCAAGCGAATCAAGCGCGGATTGTACAAGTCCTCAGACGGCAAACTGATCAATGCTGATGTCAACGGTAGTTGTAACATCATGCGAAAAGTAATCCCAACGGCTTTTGCTAATGGGATAGGGAGCTGCGTAGTTCGAGCCTTGCGCGGGTCGAACCGCTCAAAGTGAAAATGAAGGGGAAGGCTGTAACACCTTCCAAGGCTGTTTAATATTTGCCTATACTTTCACTAACTATATACACAGCTTAATCAGTGAATTCGGCTTCAGTGTGAAGAACACGCAAATATGGGCTTGAATATTATAAAAAGAGTGTTAAGATTAGTGGTAGCTTGGGGTTCTCTACAATTGGTGCTTCAGAAATTCAATGTAGCGTTCGCTTCTTGTTCGGCTTTCTTTGGCTTGCTTGTTGCGTAATTCTCTAGTGTCCAGATTCCAGACTTTAATAGTTTTGCATTACTGCCAAAGCGCGAGAGTCTGACCATCCGAGCTAATAGCGACAGACCTAAACTCGTCGGCAAACCCCGCAAAAACACGGATTTGCTCTCCCGTCTTAAAATCTCACAACTTGATAGTTTTGTCACCACTGCTACTAGCAAGAATCTGAGGATTAGGGCTGAATGGTGCAGAAATTAATTTGCCTTTCGACGTATTCAGTTTTGCAAACAGAACATTGAGCCACAGCTATACCCAAATTCAACCAGACAGCATTATCATGACCTCTCCCTAACAACGATGACTTCCGGGTCTTTACGGTCAATTAATACCATAATTACAACCTTAGTGATAGTTAGGTATAACTGCTCCTTTATGCTGGCTTGCAGTACTTGTAAATAGTAGTGTTGAAAATACTGAAAAAAGCATGAGGAATTTGCGAACGCTCACACAGTATAACATACATCTTGGATCAGATTGTGTACGTAAGATTCAGTAGTATATGGCGCTCACGCCAGTTCCTCGAATCGGTGCTTATCTGTCAAGGCGATCGCTATGATTGGACTCCTAGCTACTATGCTTAAGAGTTACTAGTATAGGTATCTGCGTCGGGGCCGCCATACTGAAACTATTTTGCCTCCTCTATAGGGCTTACCTCTCAAGGCACCAAAAGCGTAATTAAGCTTGTGCAAACTACATAGAAGCTTTGTCGATTTTGACTGACCGCCAACCGAATATCTGATTGCTATCACCATAGCGTGTCCACGACTCAGTACCTGTGCCTTTTCAATAGATACATTTTGTTCATCGTCCGGTGTACAAGGAAATACGCCTACATATTCAGCTATCTCTTGATAGCATTCAGGGTTACCACGGAAGTAGACATATTTAGAGTTATTACCGCCCTGATCTGTTTCAATCTTCAGTTGTGGTTTACCTAGAGAGTACTTCTTGACTTTAGTCTCATTTAGAGAGGGTTTAAGGAGGTTAATGTAGTATCGCTCCGTCTTGTCTAGTTCACGAGGAGCACAAGGGAGCCAAAAAATACTGAAATTTCGCTTACCGTTTGACCTACTCAACTGAGCATATCTATGATGTCCACGCCCATTCCACCTCTGATTCAGGTTAACTGCTTGACCAACATACCAAACATGAGCTGTGAAATCCACAACCACATAAATCCCTGAAATAGAGGGTAGCTTGTGTTTTTCCTTAAACGGCAAACATTGCCATTCTTTCCACTCCATTTGCCTACCCTCAAAGCATCTGCTTCTTGTATATACTTGCATACAGGGGTGAAATGCCGTCTGCTACTGTCCTGCACTCGTCATGGAAGTCACGCCTTCTTTGCCACCGTGATAAATATTGTTCCATAGCCCACAGGCAAGCTTACTTATCTCAGAGAAACCTTGGGAGTTTGGCATTGATAGTCATGTAGACCGACCCCTTTATCTTGGCTTTTGTAATTCCAAATAATGGTTTAGAAATGATGAAGAGGCATGAAGAGTTTGCGATCTACGACAGGCAGATATCGCAGCAAGTGAGTAGATCGCCCTTTTCAAATACGCCATCAACGTCTTTCTTCACTTTTGTGGGATACGGCTGACTACTAGAACTTACGCGAAAAAACTCAATCGTACTAATGCGAGGTGGCGAATTGATGAATTCAATTTGGGCTATCCTGCCATCCCCTTTGTTTAGTTCCTGTAATGGCTCAATGCCGTACTGCATCAAAAACCGTATAGAGTCGGAATACTACCGCATGGCACAGTCAGGAATTCTGAGCCCAGATGAATGAGTCGAACTGATTCAGGGGCAGATAATTGAAACGAGTCCACAATTACCGCCTCACGCTACAGCTATCGGTTGCGCGTCTGAATATCTGAAGGAATTGCTGGGAAACAGGGTTACTGTTCGTGTCCAACTGCCCGTGACTCTTAAACCAAAATCTGAACCAGAGTCAGAGCCAGAACCTGACATCGCCTTGGTTCAGCCTACACACCGTAGATATCGAAACCATCACCCCACTCAAGGCGAAATCTTTCTGGTTATTGAAGTGGCAGACAGAACCTTGGGAAGCGCTATGCTCGATCCTCACGGCGATGAACCGCCGTCGTACCCCGAAGCGATCGCACCTCACGGTTGTGGTTGGTCGCCGTTGCCAACCAGCCCTGGTGAGGTGAGGCAAGTGGGGCGGTGATCATGTTAAGCATCCGTCCTCAACTCCCGTAAAATCTCATCAATCTTGTTTTTAAAGTCCGGTAAATTCCGCTCAACCGCGTTCGGTGACTTCGTTTACATCCACGCCTAGATAGTCGTGAATCAATACATCCCGGAACGCAGCAATCCTCCGCCAGGGAACCTCCGGGTAATTTTGCCTCAATTCCTGGGAAAGTTTTTTAACACCCTCTCCAATCACCTCAAAATTACGAATGACTGCGTCTTGAATTAGTTGGGACTGCAAGAAAACCTCACGTCCGCCTTTGGTGTAAGTCTGGATGCGCTCGATGCGGTTCGCTATGTCCGTCAAATACAGCCGGTCATCTGTCACAAAGACACGGCTTCATTGAGAATGCGCTCGCGAATGCACTCCCGTAGTCCAATGTCCGTCGCCACATCTACCTTTCTGCCTAAAAGATCTGACAAATCCTGGATTAATGCCACATGATCTAGCAAACTGCGTTCAGACTCTAGTTCCACCAAGAAATCAACATCGCTATCAGGTCTTGCCTCCCCACGGGCAAACGAGCCAAAAATCCGCACATTGGATGCCCCGTGTTGAGCCGCAATGCGGAGAATGTCTTCTCTGTTCTGACCAAGCAGATCATCAATTCCCATCTTTTCCTCCAACTTCTGCGCTTGTGTTCCCACACAGGCTTCAAGTTTGCGCCGTCGCCGATACTCTCTTTATTAGCTGACTCTCAAGCAGCAATCTTAAATTGCCAGACCCACAATCAAGGCCAAAATGAACCCACATAGTACCAACAAAAGCGCTCGTGGGTTCATCATGGAACACCTCACACAGAAGCTTGGTTTAGATGCACAAAACTATCTTCCTGTCAATGTGTAAGTCCTAGGAATATGCCTCTTCATTGCCATTCGTTTCTAGGTAGAAGGGTGGGTAGTTTCCATCGGCTACGGCGGGTTAGCTTAGCCGTGTACCTACAGGTTGAACCTCTCTCGCCAAACCAATGTGCGCCAATGACAGTGAGATATCGTTATACTTCAGACCAAGATTAGCCCACTGAAGCTCAAGTGTCCCCACCCAGAAGCGTGCCCGGTCGATGACATCCGGTAGCATGGGATAGTCGCTTTCCATACGCCGCACAATACTTTCACCATAATTACCAAGTTGCACGGCGATGTCACAAGCCGGGTCGCCCAAACCAGCAGTGCCAAAATCGAGCAGACCGCTGATCCTCTCTGAGACAGGGTCAAACAGAATGTGATACACTGCTAAGTCGCCGTCGAGCAGTACAGGTGTGTAACTGAGATTGAGTTCACCCGATACGACAGGTGCAAAGAGTTCGTGTATCCAAGTTTGCTGATGACGCCACAGGTGAGGAAAGAGAGTTTCCTGAACTTGCTCGTACAACTGCAACCAATCTTCAGGCGTTCGCACCGCACCAGAGTCAGATACTCCAGCATTCACTAATACTTCAGTGGGAATGCTGTGTAACTGTTGGTGAAAGGTGGCAAGTTGGGAAATAACATGGGCTGGCGCGGCAAGAGCGTCCCTGCAATTGTCTAAGAGCGAGACTCAAGGTACTCATTTGAAGGGACGTGTAAGAATCCTTGCTCTTTGGCTTTGCGGTACCATTTCTTGGCTAACTCCCGATCTGGGGCTACACCCTCATCACCCGCCATGAAAATTCCACCCAAATTGTTTGATGCTAAACCATAACCCTGCTCAGCCGAACGAACATACCACGAAATCGCTTCTGAGACACTCCTCTCCAAACCCAGTCCTAAATGGTACATATTTGCGATGAGGCATTGTGCCTCAGCATCTCCCTGCTCAGCCATCGGCTTTAACAAACTAAATGCCTTTGTGTAATCTTCAGCAACAAATGCAGCTAGACCTGACTCTAAATTCAGCATTTTACTAAACTCTTCTTTATCTCAATCAATGCTATATAAATCATGAACCAGGAAAGTTCCCATCAAAAGATGGGGGGCAAGGCCGATCTTTTGGCCAGGGAAAAGTGGCTAAAGCACCATATCCTCTACATTTGTAGGCGCAAGTCTTCGTAGTTACATTGGGAGCGGTCGAAAAGTATTCTCCAAAAAACTCGCATCTCTTACGTCCTTTCATGGAATTAAGCCTTTCCCACGGTCAGCAGCATTACTGTTTGTGAAAAAAGGCTGAATGGTTATGTACATTCGACATACCACCAGTAGTTAGAAAGATACAAGATGCAACTTCTGTATGGCCCTCAATGACCCTCAGACTATACTGTGAAGAAGGGCAATAATCATGCTCTCCTAACCAATATTCATACTTGTAAATGCATAGGTTATCGGCTGACCCTGGCGTGTAGGTAGGGTCATCGTCTATAACGATATGGTAATTGCTTGTTTGCAAACGCAACATGGAGCGCACCTGTTGGTGATGGGGTGTAATGAGCGGAACAACGTGGCTACCATGTTTGTCAGTCAAGGATTGACGAATCTTCGTTTCACTCGCTTTCAGCTTTGAGGTGCCAGGAATTTTCTCAAACAGCTTCATAACAATTCAAAGTACGCATTTTGTATTATTTTATCTAAGTAATTGTCAATATTGTACTGATGCTTGTCGCCAGCACAAAACGCGCAGTTCGAGTCATCTCGTCGATAATCCGATACTGCTCGTTTGTTCCCCCGACCAGATAGCGTTTCTGAAGTCAGTATTCTTAAGCGTGGCAGATGTAAAGTCAGCGTCAGTTAAGTCAGCACCGTAAAAACTTGTGCCTCTTGCAGTAAAGGCAATGACAAACTTCCGAATCAAGGCATATTTTTCGTCTCCAGCCACAGCACGCCAACCAATGTAAGCACCAAGTAGCGTGAGTGCGAAAGCGAAAGCGAAAGCGACAACTACAAGGAAAGCGACAGCGATAGTCCCAGCGACAGCGATAGCCCCAGCAACAGCTACAGTGAGAGCGATCGCTCCCGTGACAGTTCCAGCGACTACCATTGCTCCAGCAACAGATCCAGCGACAGCGAAAGCTCCCGTGGCAGCAACAGTGACAGCGAAAGCTCCAGCGACAGTGACAGCGGTAGCGACATTGAAAGCCACAGCGACATTGAAAGCGACAGCTACAGCTAAAGCGAAAGCTCCAGCCACAACTCCGATACCATGGCGGATAGTGATAATAAAGAACACTACAAGCATGACTAAGGAAGCCACACCAGCGCTGAAGTTTTCAGGTTTGGTTCTGTCAAATGCAAGTGTGACCATATAACCAGCCAATCCTGAAAAAAGCCCTGATATTCCCGCCAATAGCCATGAGCCTACGACCAAACCAATTGCCCAGCGGCGTTGCAATCCTGCCTTGGCATGGCTGAAGTTGGCACCTCTGAGAATAGCCTGAGAAAAATCTGCCCCTCTGATGTCAGGGTAGCTAAAGTTGGCTCCAGATATGTCAAGGCCAGTGAAGGAGCGGCCTTGCAGATTCTGATAGGAGTTGTCCTGGGGCATCACTAAATAGCACTTAAGTTAAGGTCGGACCCTTAAATAGTACGAGAGCCTGGGAGAATAGTTTTGGCAACTATAGCTATTTGTCAATAATTGAAGCTCATGAAGTATTTTCAACGACTAGGTGCAATTGTCTTAGCGCTCATTCTTCTAGTAGTCTTCCCGATATCTGCACAAGCAGCCAGCTCTTCTGCCACTTCCCGCGATACTGGCTCTGGTGAGTTTAAGGGCAAGGATTTCTCCGGTCAAAACCTCCAGACGGTTTCGTTTGCCAGTGCCAATCTAGAACAAGCCAACTTTAGCAATGCTGACCTACGCGGTGCGGTGTTTAATGGCTCGACGATGATGAAGACGAATCTGCATGGAGCGGATTTCACGAATGGCATTGCCTATCTGGTTGACTTCACGGGTGCGGATTTAACCGATGCGGTTTTGGTAGAAGCGATTATGCTGCGTTCCAATTTTGACAATGTTGATGTCACGGGTGCTGACTTTAGTGATGCGGTTTTAGATGTGGCTCAAATCAAAAAACTCTGTGCCCAGGCAACTGGTGTCAATCCAAAAACAGGAGTGTCAACCCGTGAGTCTTTAGGGTGCCGATGAAGCAGTTGAACAGCTCAGAATTGCTGCAAAAAGCGCAAGTCGCTGGTATACAAACGGCGAATATCGTCAATCTGGTGTAGTACCATAGCCAATCGCTCCACACCAAAACCCGCCGCAAACCCCGTGTAGGCTTCGGGGTCGTAACCTACTGCCTTAAGGACGTTGGGATCAACCATGCCGCAGCCCATGATCTCCAGCCAGCGCCCTTTCCACTGCACATCGACCTCTGCCGAGGGTTCAGTGAAGGGAAAATAACTGGCTCGGAAGCGGATTGGCACCTCGCCAAACATCTCCTGCAAAAACACCTTGATCGTGCCTTTAAGGTCTGTGAATGTCAGCCCCTGGTCAACTGCCAAAATTTCAAGCTGATGGAAGACGGCTGCGTGGGTGGCATCCACTGTATCCCGCCGATAACACCGCCCTGGAGCTGCAACTCGAATCGGTGGGTCATTGTCTTCCATGTAGCGAATCTGAACGTTAGAGGTATGAGTTCGCAGCAGATTCCCATCTGGTAGGTAGAGGGTATCCTGCATGTCACGAGCTGGGTGGTCTGGCAGGAAATTTAGCGCCTCAAAGTTGTAGTAGTCCGTCTCCATTTCTGGCCCTTCAGCTACGGTGTAGCCCAGACCGACGAAAATATCCAGCGCCCGTTCAATAGTGCTGTTGAGCGGATGAACACGACCGATGGGACGATAAACACCTGGCATTGTCACATCCAGAGTTTCAGCGTCCAGCTGGGCTTGGATTTGGCAGGAGCGTAGATTCGTCCGCTGCCGTTCTAGGTCTATTTGCACGGCTTCTTTGACTTCATTGGCGATCGCCCCAATTCGAGGGCGCTCCTGGGCACTCAGCTGCCCCATACTCCTTAACAGCGCCCCGATCTGACCCTTCTTACCGAGGTAGACTACTCTAAGTTCCTCCAGGCGTTCCAGGGTATCGGCGGCAGCGATCGCGCTTTTCGCTTCCTGTCGTAACGCTTCCAGTTGAGCCTCTAAATCAAGCGGCTGATTCGTCATGCTATTGATTGTCAATCGAACAGTGATTCTTCGCGTGCGTGCTGTATCAACAAACGCAGCGACTACTCTCCCAGTTTAGAGCGATCTGGCTTTAGCCAGATCGCCTTAAGGATTTGAAAGACTAAACTATAATTAAATGAAATTACTAATCAGTAACGATGACGGTATTTTTGCGCTGGGCATTCGCAGCCTAGCTAACGGCCTAGCAGAGGATGGCCATGATGTCACTGTGGTTTGCCCAGATCGAGAGCGATCGGCAACTGGGCATGGTTTGACACTACACCAACCGATCCGCGCCGAAGTTGTAGAGTCGGTTTTTCATCCCGCTGTTAAAGCCTGGGCCTGTTCTGGTACTCCCGCTGACTGCGTTAAGCTAGCATTGTGGGCCTTGCTAGACAGCCCCCCCAATTTTGTTCTCTCCGGTATTAATCACGGTTCCAATCTGGGTACCGATGTTTTGTACTCTGGCACCGTGTCAGCGGCGATGGAAGGCATGATTGAAGGCATTCCCAGTATCGCCCTGAGTCTAGCCAGTTTCTCTTCTCAGGAGTTTCAAGCCGCTGTCACCTTTGCTAAGTCCCTCTTAACTCAGCTACAGACTCAGCCCCTACAGTCAATGATGTTGCTCAATGTCAACGTACCAGCGCTAAAGTGGGAAGAGATATCTGGAGTCGCCCTCACCCGTCAGGGAGTGCGTCGCTATATCGATGTTTTTGAAAAACGGGTTGATCCCCGTGGCAAGACGTACTACTGGTTAGCTGGAGAGTTATTAGAGGAAGTCGAACCACCTCGGCTGAATCTGCCTCAGCACATTCCCACTGATGTCCAGGCAATCCGCGACAACTACATTACCGTGACACCTTTGCAGTACAACTTGACCGATATTGCGGCGCTGAATTGTTTAGAAACGTGGAAATTCAATTTCCCGTAGTGCTAGGATTGGCATCCAATGCCCTTTATGTCAAAATGTAAAGCGTGTGGATTACTTCATCTCCAGCTAAGTCTCTAACGCCAAGCGCTGTTGCCCTTGGAAACTTTGATGGTGTACACCGTGGGCATCAAAGGGTAATTCAACCTGTTTTGAATTTTGCCGGTGCCTCAGTACACCACTACGCGACGGTTGTCACGTTCGATCCCCATCCGCAGGAGTTTTTTACCGGGCAACGCCGTGCTTTGTTGACACCTGTAAATGAGAAAGCACAACAGTTGCTACGCTTGGGAGTAGAACAGCTGGTGCTATTGCCCTTTGACCGAGAACTAGCTGCTTTAAGTCCACAACAGTTTGTGGAAAAGATCCTGGTGCAGCAGCTGCGCTCTCAACGGATTAGTGTGGGAGAAGATTTTCGCTTTGGCAAGGCAAGGACTGGAACTGCCGCCGAGTTACAAGCGATCGCCACCACCTATGGTATCCCCGTCACCATCGTTCCCTTACAAACCTGTGAAGGCGAACGGATCAGCAGCTCATCCATCCGTCAAGCCCTCCAGCAAGGCGACTTACAATGTGCTAATCAGCTACTCGGTCGCCCCTACACCCTGCTCGGTTCCGTCGTTAAAGGTCAGCAGCTGGGTAGAACAATAGGTTTTCCCACTGCTAATGTCCAGGTGCCTCCAGAAAAGTTTTTGCCTCGGCAGGGGGTCTATGCTGTACGAGTGTTCATACAAGAGGGAACACAGAAGACACAAGAAGTCAAAATTCCGCAGTGGTTTAGTCCGGAGCCAGAACAAGTTTTGTCTGACTTACTGGGCGTGATGAACATTGGCTATCGCCCCACAGTCAATGGCACCAGTCCTACCGTAGAAGTGCATCTGTTAAATTGGTGTGGAGATTTGTATGGCAAGACAATTACGGTGCACCTGGAAAAATTTTTGCGCCCAGAACAAAAATTTGCTTCTCTAGAAGCACTCAAAGCGCAGATTCAAGCTGACTGTGCCATAGCCAAATCTTTTTTGAGTGCTGAGTAATGATAAAGGAGTCAGAAGTCATGAGAGAACAAATTGACCAACTGACTCAGAACCTGGGTCGTGCAATCGTTGGTAAAGCCGAACCAATCCGCTTAGTGCTAGTCGCGCTGCTTTCTGGTGGTCATGCCCTGCTGGAAGACGTGCCTGGCGTTGGCAAAACTCTCCTTGCCAAATCTCTGGCTCGTTCAATTGACGGACGATTTCAACGCCTGCAATGCACCCCTGATTTACTCCCTACAGACATCACCGGCACCAACATCTGGAACTCACGAACTGGCGAATTTGAATTTCTCCCAGGTCCGGCATTTGCCAACGTCCTGCTAGCCGATGAAATTAACCGCGCCACACCCCGCACCCAGTCGGCTTTGCTGGAAGTCATGGAAGAGCAGCAGGTAACAGTCGATGGTGTTTCCCGTGCCGTTCCAGTCCCTTTTTTTGTCATTGCTACCCAAAACCCGATTGAATACCAAGGCACTTTTCCCCTACCAGAAGCCCAGATGGATCGCTTCACCCTTTCTTTGACTTTGGGCTATCCGACTGAGGCGGAAGAACTCCAGATGCTGCAAAGGCTCCAGAATGGCTTAAATGTAGTTCATTTACAGCCCTGTATTACGCCTGCCCAGGTGCAGGGATTACGCCAACTTTGCGCTCAAGTCAAAGTGGAAACTTCCTTGCAACAGTACATGCTCAACCTCGTGCGGGCGACACGGCAGGATGAAGAAATCACCCTTGGCGTCAGTCCGCGCGGCACTGTCGCCTTACAGCGGGCAACCCAAGCCCTAGCTTTTCTCAATGGTCGCGATTATGCGATTCCCGACGATGTGAAGTTTCTCGCCCCTCATGTCCTTTCCCATCGCCTCATCCCAACTGGGGGACGCAAGGCTAAAACGATTGTTGAGCGACTACTGCGCTCCATTCCCATTCTGTGAATCCAACACTTATTACCAGAATGATTGTGGTAGTAAACAATTGAATTAAAATTAGTCAGCTGCAATCTCCAGCAACGCACACGAGTATTGGGTATGTCATATTTAGTCAGGCTAAAGTCCCACCGAGGAAAACGGGGGCGTATTCCCATCGTTTTGTTTTTGTTAATTTTACTTTGGAGTCTTGCTATGGGGTGGGGGCTAGCCTTTGTAACTAATGCCCAACCATCCTCTATCGGCACCGTTGACCCAGTTACCCAGCGCTATAAATTAGGTCAAGATCTGTACTTGGAAAACTGCGCCTCCTGCCACATTGGGCTACCCCCAGCTGTTCTGCCAACGCAAACCTGGCAACAGTTGTTACAAGACCCGCAGCACTACGGTCAACAGCTGCAGCCGTTGGTTGATCCGACACGCTTGCTGGTGTGGAGCTACATCCGAGCTTTCTCCCGTCCCCAAGCAAAAGAAGAAGATACTCCATATCGAGTGAACGACTCTCGCTATTTCAAAGCCCTGCATCCTAAAGTCAAGCTGCCCCAACCCGTCCAGATTAGCAGTTGTGTCACCTGTCATCCCAGCGCCAATCAGTATAACTTCCGTCGCCTCACCCCAGAGTGGCAAAACTCCCAGTGAAAGGGAGCAGGGGTCAATTTTGGCCGGGGGGTGTGGGATCACTCCCAGCAGCGATCGCATTGCCCCACCATTCTAGCTGAGGGCTAAATGATACTATGAATACAGTCTCAAATCGAGGCTATCAAGTCAGAACTGACTGAAAAAGTTTTGAGTTTGTAGAGACGCTTCAACTGTGGCGTCTGGGCAGAATTTTGAGTTGAAAGGACTTAAATCAACACTCAAAACTCAACACTAAGCATAAATCCTAAATTTTCCCTCACCTGCCATGCTAAAAACCTTGCTGGGCGATCCAAACGCTCGTAAGCTCAAAAAATACCAGCCTTTCGTTACTGACATCAACGTTCTGGAGGAAGATATCCAGGCACTCTCCGATGAGGCGCTAACTGGCAAGACAGCGGAGTTTAGACAGCGGCTGGAGAAAGGCGAATCACTCGATGATTTGCTAAGCGAAGCATTTGCCGTAGTCCGGGAAGCCGGACGGCGGGTGTTGGGGCTGCGCCACTTTGATGTCCAACTCTTAGGTGGGATAATCCTGCACAAAGGGCAAATCGCCGAGATGAAAACCGGCGAGGGAAAAACCCTGGTCGCCACGCTACCGGCTTACCTAAATGCACTCACTGGTAAGGGAGTACATATTGTAACGGTTAATGACTACCTGGCTCGTCGAGACGCCGAATGGATGGGACAGGTGCATCGCTTCTTAGGGCTTAGCGTGGGGCTGATCCAGCAAGGAATGGGACCATCTGAGCGCAAGAAGAACTACGACTGCGACATCACCTATGTCACAAATAGCGAGGTAGGCTTCGACTACTTGCGCGATAACATGGCAACCTCAATAATCGATGTCGTGCAACGCCCGTTCAACTACTGCGTCATTGACGAGGTGGACTCGATCTTGGTTGACGAGGCGCGGACACCGTTGATTATTTCCGGGCAGGTAGAACGACCGACGGAAAAATACCTGCAAGCGGCACAAGTGTCATGGGCGCTGAAAAAAGACGAGCATTACGAAGTGGATGAAAAAGCGCGTAATGTGCTGTTGTCTGATGAAGGATTTGCCGAAGCCGAGCGACTGCTCGAGGTACAAGATTTATACGACCCCAACGACCCCTGGGCGCACTACATTTTCAACGCAATTAAAGCCAAAGAACTGTTTCTTAAGGACGTGAACTACATCGTCCGCAACGGTGAAGTGGTGATCGTGGATGAGTTTACGGGGCGGGTGCTGCCCGGACGGCGTTGGAGTGATGGACTGCATCAAGCGATTGAGGCAAAAGAACGGGTAGAGATTCAACCGGAAACTCAGACCCTGGCGACGATTACCTATCAAAACCTGTTCTTGCTTTATCCGAAATTAGCAGGGATGACCGGGACTGCCAAGACGGAAGAAGTGGAGTTTGAAAAGATTTACAAACTGGAAGTGACGGTCATTCCCACAAACAGATCCACGACCCGTCACGACTTGTCTGATATGGTATTTAAAACCGAGGAGGCTAAGTGGCGAGCGATTGCCCAAGAGTGTGCCCAGATGCATGAAGCGGGGCGACCGGTACTTGTCGGAACTACTAGCGTCGAGAAATCGGAATACCTCAGTCAACTGTTAAACGAGCGAGGGATACCCTACAATCTCCTGAATGCCAGACCAGAGAACGTAGAGCGGGAGTCGGAAATTATTGCCCAGGCAGGACGTAAAGGTGCGTTGACGATCGCCACGAACATGGCAGGTCGAGGCACAGACATCATTCTGGGTGGAAATGCCGAATACATGGCGCGGCTGAAGCTGCGGGAATACTTTATGCCCCGGATTGTGCAGCCGGAGGATGAAGATACCTTTGGCGTGCGGACTTCTAGTCTACCATCAGGAACTGGTGGCAGTGGTGTAGGCTTTGTCCCAGGCAGGAAAGTTAAAACCTGGAAAGCGTCGCCACAGATTTTCCCTACCCAACTGTTACGGATGACCGAACAGCTGCTGAAACAAGCGGTGGAATTTTCCGTGAAAGAGTATGGGGAGCGGAGCTTACCGGAACTCGAAGCAGAAGACCGGGTGGCGGTGGCGGCAGAAAAAGCACCTACCGATGACCCTGTGATCCAAAACCTGCGGGAGGTCTACAACCTGATCCGTCAGGAGTACGAACAATTCACCCGCACCGAACACGATGAGGTTGTGTCCCTGGGGGGCCTGCACGTGATTGGAACAGAACGTCACGAATCGCGGCGGATAGACAACCAGTTGCGAGGCCGTGCGGGGCGACAGGGCGACCCAGGTTCGACTAGGTTTTTCCTAAGCTTACAGGATAACTTGTTGCGGATTTTTGGTGGCGATCGCGTCGCTGGCTTAATGAATGCCTTCCGCGTTGAGGAAGATATGCCAATTGAATCCCGGATGCTCACCCGCAGTCTGGAAGGCGCTCAGAAAAAGGTTGAAACCTACTACTACGATATTCGTAAGCAGGTGTTTGAGTACGACGAGGTGATGAACAACCAGCGTCGGGCGATCTACGCTGAGCGTCGCCGGGTACTTGAAGGTCAAGACCTCAAAGAACAGGTGATCAAGTACGCCGAAAAAACGATGGATGAAATCGTGGATTTCTACGTCAACCCAGACCTGCCTTCGGAAGATTGGAACTTAGACACTCTGGTTAGTAAGGTAAAAGAATTTATCTATCTTCTTTCAGACCTAGAGCCGAATCAACTAGAGGAGCTTTCGGTTGGCGACATCAAAACCTTCCTACATGAACAGGTGCGGATTGCCTACGACTTGAAAGAAGCGGAGATTGAGCAAACCCAGCCAGGACTAATGCGACAAGCTGAGCGGTTCTTTATCTTACAGCAGATTGACACTCTGTGGCGGGAACACCTGCAACAAATGGATGCCCTACGCGAGTCGGTGGGACTGCGTGGTTACGGTCAAAAAGACCCGTTGATCGAGTACAAGAGCGAAGGGTACGAATTATTCCTGGATATGATGACCAACATTCGCCGCAATGTGGTATACTCACTATTCCAATTCCAACCTCAAATTCAGCCACCGCCGCAAGCACTATCAGAGTTGGTTTGAAAAAGAAGGGTCAGACCCCTGACCCCTATTTGAGTTATGGATATATATCAACTCGGAATCCGGCCTCTTTTGTTCTCTGGGTTAAAGAGCGACCCAGAATGGCTACACCAGCAGACAATAGGCGTTATGGGCTGGCTAGAGCGGCTCAGGGTACAGCAGGGCAGAGATGGAGGCATTCACCCCCCAGTCAGCTGGGTGCAAGCCCCATTAAAGCAGTCCTTATGTGTACGCGACGCTCGCTTGCAACAAAAACTGTGGGGTGCCTGTTTCCCCAACCCTGTAGGCTTGGCTGCTGGGTTTGATAAGGATGGCGTTGCCGCTGGCGTTTGGTCAAGCCTCGGCTTTGGCTTTGCGGAACTAGGAACTGTTACCTTGCAGGCGCAACCAGGGAATCCCCGTCCCCGCTTGTTTCGTTTGCCGCTAGACAAAGCCGCCTTGAACCGGATGGGTTTTAATAATTGCGGAGCGGCGGCAATGGCGAAACGTTTGGCTGATACGGTTTCCCTTGGTGCGACCCAACCGATCCCGATTGGCATCAATTTGGGTAAATCTAAGGTAACACCGCTGGAGCAAGCGGCAGCAGATTATTTGGGTAGCTTTCGCCTTCTGAAAGATTTGGGAGACTATTTTGTAGTCAATGTGTCTTCGCCCAATACAGCGGGATTGCGATCGCTCCAAGAAGCCGCTGGGCTGAGTGCGATCCTGGATGCCCTGCAACAGGAGAACAAAGGGCAAAAGCCCATTTTTGTAAAGATTGCACCCGACCTAGAGTGGGAGGCAATCGCGGATATTCTGGAGCTAAGGAAGGCTTACCAGCTGGCTGGGATTATCGCCACTAACACCACTATCCGCCGCGACGGTCTTAAAACTCAGCTGATTCAGGCAACCGGCAAATCTGTCCACGAAGAAGCCGGTGGGATTAGCGGTGTCCCAGTGCGCGATCGCTCCACCGAGGTGATTCGCTTTATCTGGCAAAAAACACACGGTCAACTGCCCATTATTGGCGTCGGTGGCATCTTCACAGCTGACGATGCCTGGGAGAAGATTACCGCTGGTGCTAGCTTAGTTCAGGTCTACACGGGTTGGATTTACGAAGGTCCTTGGATGGTGCGGCGCATTCTAGAGGGATTGCTACAAAGGTTGGAGGAGCGGGGATTGAATTCCATTAATGATGCTGTCGGTTTGTCAGGTTAGAAAAGTTTAAACTGCGAAAAACCCTATTGCGATTCAGTTTCCAGCGGCACAAAGTCCTTAGTGGCGGCTCTGTATTTCCAGGCAATTTGCTCTGGATCTCTGCTACGACTCCACTCTGGGAAGTCTGGATCAGCTCTGCGTTTATAAACAGTGCTGGAATGAACGTCGAGTCGCTTGGCGAGTTCCGCTTGGATCAGAGATCCAGGAGCCGAATCTTCGTGACTCGCCTTGGTAAGTGATTCTGTTTGTCTCTGCTGCTCTTGAGCCGAAGCTTCCAGAAGTTTTGGGGCATTACTGGCAAATGGTTCAATCTTAAATTGGCTGGGTGGTTCACTATCGTCAAATATGCTGCCTAGAGTGCTAGCGGTTATAAAGTAATACACTGTACCCCGGTCTTCATAGTCTTGACGCTGGGCACCGAATTCTTCGGCTTTAGTATCCAGGTACCGCTTGGCTATCGCCGCCGAGAAATTGGCCTTCATTGCCAAGTCCATTGCCGTAACGCAGCCCCGGTTTTCCTGAATCAGCTGATGAAAGAGCGGGTTCACCTGCTGGCTCCACTGTTGCCACTGATAGCGCTGCCAAAGATTCAAAATAGCGCCTAACACAACTAGCGCCAGAAGCGCTGGCCAGGCCGCGAATAGGAAGGTAATCAAAAGCGCGATTGGAAAGATGAGAATAAGACAGCCGCCGGCGCTGCTATCTATTGATTTTTCAGTCATGCCTCTTATGGCAAATTAAATTGCTGGCAAACAATCCTATCTTTGCAAAAATTGCGCGCAATTTCTTGTGGTGTTTTAAAATTGCTGACGGATTTTTGCCACAAAATTGCGCAAGACATGGTAAGACAAGGCAATGGCAACGTCTTCGCTTCACGTAAAAGCCGCTTTGGGACTCAACTTCACACGGATCTAGCACAATGCTCCAGATGGCGATCGCCAACTTCATCCCCGGCAAATTTACCAGTTGCGAGAGGGGCAATATTTTTCATCCGAGCGCAAAGCTTGCCATTCCATCAGCACCAGCCCGATACTGCGACGTTGAAAAGCGGTTTTGAAGGATTAGAAATGAGCGAGGTATCCACCGTCTACAGCCAAAACCTGACCAGTGACGTAGGATGCGGCTGGAGAAGCAAAGAAAACGACAGCACCAGCGATTTCTTTTGGTTCCCCCCAACGACCAAGGGAGGTTCGTTTTTGCAGCCAAGCGGCAATTTCCTGATTCGCGACCACGTCCGCATTGGATTCAGTTGCGAAAAAGCCTGGAGCAACGCCATTAACAGTTATTCCGGACGTTCCGAGTTCAGCAGCAAGAGCCCGAGTTAGTGCTTCGAGTCCCCCCTTAGCGGCAGTATAAGCAGCGTCGCCTGCGCCCGCAATCGGGCCAGCAATCGACGTTACGTTGACGATTTTCCCCTCACCATTCTCGATCATAAGCCGCGCTGCTTCCCGGCAGAGATTGAAGGGAGCGATGAGATTGGCTTCGACGAGCCGACGCACCGCATCCATTTCAAATTCGAAAAGCCCACGGCGATCTCGCACACCAACATTATTGACAAGGATATCGAGACGCCCGTGTTTGTCTCGAATTCCGTTGAACGCTTTTTCAACAGCTGCTTCATCCGTGATATCTAACTGCAATGGCGAGGCTAATCCGCCAATCGAGGTGACAGCTGCAACCGCGCGTTTTAGGCTTTCATGGCTTCGCCCATTGACGAGAACCTCCGCACCGGAACTGGCAAGTGCCTTGCTGATTTCTAGCCCTAACCCTCGGCTCCCTCCAGTAACCAGGGCGATTTTTCCATCCAATGAAAATCCAGTTTGTGTCACAGCGGCTTATCGCAGGCAAAAACAGTGTTCACTAAAAAATCGAAAGCTTTCGTAGATAATATTGCTAATTAGCCGCGAACAAAAAAGTAGATTGTCATGCTGAAACCAACTCCGATAACAAAGTGACGTACCCATTCTGGTTTGAGCCGACGCGCGTAGTGAGCACTGAAGTAGCCCCCAAGCATTGCACCAATCGACATCAGGACTGCCTGCGGCCAAGCAATTACACCAGCAATAATGAATGGGATAAGAGCCACACCATTGATGCACGTAGCTAACAATGTTTTGAATGCATTCATAGTGTGAATATTCTCTATACCCATAAGAGCTAGCGTCGCTAACATGAGGATGCCTATCCCCCCGCCAAAAAAACCGCCGTAAGTGGCTATCACTAACTGTAGAAGTAAAATGCCAGGCATTGGCAAAGACTCGGTATTGGATAGCTTCTGATGACGGGCTCGTAGCCATGTTGTCAGAGGCTTACTAAACGTAAATAGTAGTGTAGCTAGTAATAGTAAATAGGGAATCAGTTTTGTAAAGAGTGTCTGTGGAGTGTATAGCAACGCCACAGAGCCAAGGACTCCACCTATCAAGCTAGTTGCACTAAGCATGATAAGTTCTCGGGGTTGAGTCGAAAGTTCACTGCGGTAGGCTCTAACACTTGCAAGGGTTCCAAGCCATAGTGCTGCGTTGTTAGTAGCGTTAGCAGCAATTGGTTGTACACCTGTAAAAATGAGAGCAGGAAATGCGATAAAGCTACCGCCTCCAGCAATTCCATTAAGCGCACCTGCCAACATAGCAGAGCATAAGAGTAGTAAAGCCTGGAAAAGAGTTGGTAATTGTGAGTGGATCATGCCGATGCTTCATAAAAATCGCGAACTACTGAAATGCTTGATCAGCCAATCGAGCCGGTGGTCGAGAGTACTAGCGCGCCAGCAAGCGCAGGTGTTGCATCGTGCTGTCGAGGTACTCAGCAGGCAAAATCAGCCGCCAGCTTTGCGAGAGCGCGAACACTCGGCTCAAACTGGGTCAAGGTAGGATAGCGATAGCCTCAAATCCTTCCAAAGAGCATTCCCATGACTTTGAGCGTCAAACATCTGGAACAGCTGCAAGAAATCCTGCAAGAGTATCACATCGATTTCCATATGGAACTGGAAGATGGAAAGATTATCGTTATGGGACCGTCAGATATACAGTCTAGCGAAATTGGTGGTTTGTTTATTCGGCAGCTTGGCAACTGGGTTTACCCCCGCAAGTTGGGGCGAGTGTTTGATTCCAGCGGCGGCTTTATCCTGCCCAATACAGACTTAAAAGCACCCGATGTCTCCTTTGTCCGTGCCGAACGACTCAGACGTTCACAGCGCTACTTTGCCCAGATGGTTCCCGACTTGATTGTAGAGATTAAATCCCAAAGTGAGCGCATCCAGCCTCTGGTAGAGAAAATCCGGCTATTCCTCACTCTAGGATCACAAGTCGGTATACTCATCGACCCAGATCAGCTAATTGTTACAGTCTACCGCCCATCTGGTAAGCTGATAGTGCTGAACGATGCAGACACAATTACTATTCCAGAGCTATTCCCTGGCTGGGAACTACCAGTTTCGGAAATCTGGCCCCCGGTGTTCGAATAGAAAGTTTTTCTACGAAACAGCTCCTTGACACATTGCCAGCAGTGTGCATTCCCAAACTAGTCGCGGTTGAGCGTAGCAGAGTAGGGATTTGCGGGCTTGTTCTAGCTGCTGTAGCGGTGAACGCTGAAGTCTCCCCACCAAAAATTCCTGCCAGTAACAGTGTTGCAGATAACCCACCAACCATAGCTGGGCTTCGGTGTCCAGGGTTTTGTCAATTTGACGGGCTAGTTCAAGGGCATCTCGCAGGGATTTGGGCAACTTGGTGACAGCCTGGAGTAGGTCAGCTGGGATGGCTTGGAGTTGCTGCCAAGATGCGATCGCTTCCCCTGGACTACCTTGCGCGATCGCTAATACCGGCAGCTGGTTCAAAATCTCCTCATGACCAGTCTGCCGCAATACCTGAGCCATCCCAGCTTTGTCTAGGCGATAAAAAGGAATGCGCTGACACCGGGATACCAGCGTCGGCAAAAGAGATTCAGAGTCAGGTGCAATTAAAATCAGCGTTGCCTGCCCCGGCTCCTCCAGCGTCTTCAGCAAGGCATTCGCCGCCGCTTCTGCCATTGTTTCAGCCTGCTCCAGCACCACCACATTCCTCGATGCTGACAACGGAGGACGGCTCAGAAACTGGGTAATTTCCCGCACCTGCTCCAGCCGAATCACAGGCGGTGCCTTACGCTTCAGTCCAGCAGCTACCGCTTCATCTGCTGAGAGTCGCTGCCCCTGGTGGAGATAGGTGGGTTGCACCCATAGCAGATCGGGGTGATTGCCCAACTTTAAGCGATTTTGAACCTGTTGCTGCTTATGAGTTGGGACACTGACGCAGAACAACTGCTCTATAAAGCACCGAGCCGCTAAATTGCGTCCCACCCCATCTGGTCCCGCAAACATATAGGCTGGGGCAACCCGGTTCTGTATGACTGCCTGAGTTAGTAGCTCTACCGCTTGGTTTTGCCCTACCAATTGTGCAAAAAAATTCATCCTCCCCAGCTTCTACCCCCTAGTACCATTGAGTCAACCGTTGAGACAAAATCGCCTGAATCTGCTCTTGCACAGCTTCTTCACTCAAACTGGCATCCACTCGCACAATCCGCTTTGGGTGTGACCGGGCTAACTCTACATAGCCCTGCTGTACCCGTCGATGAAATGCCAAGTCTGCTTGCTCAATCCGGTCAGGACGAGAAAGCAAACGTTTCCGTGCCAGACTCACCTCGACATCAATATCCAGCCACAGCGTCAAATCGCTTTCCAGCCCACCCGTGGCAATCGAGTTAAGCTGATAAATCTTGCCGACCATAAGACCCCGACCATAGCCTTGGTAGGCAATTGTGGAATCAGTGTAGCGATCGCACAAAATAATCGCCCCCAATGTCAGTTGGGGCTTGAGTACCTCTTCAACGTGTTGCGCCCGGTCAGCAGCATACAACAACAGTTCAGCCGAGTCCTGAATCGGTTTTCCAGCATCATTTGAAAGCAACAATCTCCGAAGGCAAGCGCCCAACTCCGTACCGCCTGGTTCACGGGTTACGACCACTGGCGGGACCGACCCAGAGTCAAGGATACGTTGGAGCCATTCCCGCGTTCGCTGCAGTTGTGTTGTTTTGCCGCAGCCTTCCACGCCCTCAAAGACAATCAGTTTGCCTTCCATATCCTGATAGCTGTTCATTCTTCAACAGCTGGCATCATGTTGGGAGCAATCAACGTAATATCCCACTCATCCAGTGGCCCCGATTGCATGGTATCTTGCCTCAGCAAGTAATAAACAGCGCGCACCTGAGGGCCAAAGACAATCTCGTCTTCATTTCTCAAGTCCTGGGCTGGGAGTTTGCGACCATTAATCAGCAGCCCATTTGCACTAACTCTACCCGCAGAATCCCCATCCACAATCCGATAGTAGAAGCTACCATCTTCCCGTGGCAACCTGACTAATGTCGCATGGCAGCGCGAGACAAATAGCGAGTACAGGCGAATATCGCATTGTTTGTCTCTGCCGATAGAATAGACAGGACCGTTTAGATTAAATTCCTTACGTCCTTGATCGTCTTCAATAATCAGTATATGGTTTGGATTTGGTGGTGAAGCCATTGAAAAACATCCAGCTTGTCAACGACCTAGTCTAACCGATACTTTTTTGCTAACGGTTATTAACAAATACAATCACTAAGATGTTCTTTTAGCGATGGCGTATCAACCAATGCACGAAGGAAGATCCCCCGCGCACCATTCCAATCCCTTGGCATTACTCGCCCGTCAAGCTTAGATTTGATGAATTTTGCACCACCAAGGTTGTGGACGATTTCACCAGTCCAGCTCACTGTTTTTGAGGTGTAGGCTTCGTTAACGTCAAGTACTACCTTGCTGTTCTCAAAAGCTTTGTGCTTAAGAAACTGCTTAAACTTGTAGTGACTTAAAGTCAACATCTGTCTTACAGACTTTGACCTAATCCTACGTTTAGCTTTCTTCGACATTTGAGATGTCTCAAAAGTTGGTAACAGAATAACGTCAAAGTTATCCACCAAGAACCGGGCAGTTTTCTTGTGTAACTCGTCTACTAAGTGCTTAATTTTACCACGTATACGAGTTGCAGCTTTTTTCATTCTTTTCTTCTGTTTGCATTTAGCTTTGCTGAATTTAGATATCAGTTTGTCTAAACGAAAACACAGTTTTTGGATTTTCAGGTTAGCGGCGCTACCTAATTCTCCAAAACTAGTCTCTGAGAAGAAAGTAATGAACGAGCGGATGCCAGGGTCAAGTGCCACGACGCGGCCTTGGTTTTCAACCTGTTGTCGTGGCACATTTGAGGGAACCGTCAGATAGTAATCACCATAGGCAAACACTAATCTACAATCCCCAAAGCGAGGCGGTAAGGCTTCAGCGAATGAAGCTTCACCTAAAATAGTGTGATATATTCCCGAGGATGACACCGCAGATTTAGGAATGTAGCAAGACTGTACTGGATCTTTCCTAGACCGGAACCTCATCCTGCTGATACCACCACCATTTGTAAACTTTATTTTGGCGTTACTAACGGCCTTACAAGCGTCTTTAACAGCAATAGACTTAATTTGGTACGGTATTGGTTTACAAAAATCAGGCAGAGAGCTTAATATCCCGCCTTTGATTGCTTTCCAGTTAGCTTTAGTCCCTGGTTGCTGCAAATACTCGATTGTCTGATTGTAGACAAACCTAGAAACACCAAACCACTGTTTAAGGAGCTGTCTCTGTGCTACCGTCAGATAGAGTCGGATCTTCCTTGATCTTTTTACTGTATTTTCTAAGCCCGTGCATTCGACTAGAGTTAATATGGAGGATTGAGAGAAGATCTTGGGTAAGTTCTGATTCTGGGCAGTGTACAGTTTGGTCAAGAACCACGATTTGTCCACCGTTTTGTTCGACGATGTACTGAATAAGCTCGAATCCAAACCGAGCGAGTCGGTCACGACAGGCAATAATAAGCGTGAGCTTATCTCCCTGCATAAGTCTGTCCAATACGGAACGCAATCCCTTTCTTTTGAAGTTGAGTCCTGAACCGATGTCTCGGACGATTTCTGCTTTTGGGTAGAGAGATTGCATGTAGGCAACTTGTCGCTCAAGATCGTCTCGCTGCTTTGTGGAGCTGACTCGGCAATAGCAAATAATGGAAGCTCTAATTGCAGAAACGAGGTAAGCTTCGACGTTGAAGAGTCTTTGCCCTGCTTCGGTTTTGATCGTTTCGATCTTGCCTTCATCCGCATATCGCCTCAAAGTGTTTGGGTGCAATCCCAGTCTCTCTACCGCTATCTATCGTGGAACATATTTGCTACTCATGTCCCCATGTTAGCAAAAGTAAGCTTTGGTGAGCAATAGTGAGCAAATCTTTAACTAGTTATCAACCTCTGGCAATAGTAGCCGCTAGCCAGGTGCCTACTGACTACTGACTACTGACTCCTGACTCCTGACTCCAGCAGCCTGCCGCGCGCAAATCGCCATCGTAATAACACCGAGTTGGTGACGACGCTGACGGAGCTAAAGGCCATTAATGCACCGGCTTCCCCTGGGCTGAGGACAAAACCAAAGCTGGGTAACAAAACACCAGCGGCGACTGGAATTCCCAGCGTATTGTAAGCAAACGCCCAGAATAAATTCTGGCGGATTTTGTTGAAGGTGGCACGACTGAGCTGGATTGCTTCTACGACGTCGGTGAGGCGATCGCGCATCAAAACAATCTGAGCCGATTCTATTGCCACGTCTGTCCCAGCGTGCAGGGCAATTCCCACATCGGCTTGAGATAATGCCGGGGCGTCATTGATGCCATCCCCGACCATTGCAACTTGGCGTTGACCGTTAGATTGCAGCTGTTGGATGGCAGTTGCCTTACCATCTGGGCGAACACCTGCCAGGGTATCAGCCGGGCTGAGTCCTAAAGAAAGGGCAATAGCACCAGCTGCCTCTGGTCTATCCCCAGTCAGGAGCATCACCCGTAAACCCATCTGGCGCAACTGATCTACTGCCGCTTTAGCATCCGGTCTTAAGGACTCAGTACAAGCAATCAATCCAGCTAGGACGCCGCCATTTGCCACATAAACCACCGTTTTGCCATCTGCCGCCAGTGCAAGAGCTTGTGCCTGATCCGTCTCACTGATAGCAATTGAGTGCTGAGCTAGCCAGTCCCAGTTGCCCAGCAATACCTGTTTGCCTTCTACCCGTGCCGTCACTCCTAGCCCCGGTTCTGTGTAAAACGACTCAGCAGCGAGTGTTGCTACTCCTTGCTGCTGGGCTGACTGCTGAATGGCTGTTGCCAGGGGATGACAGGTGCCACTTTCTGCCGCCGCCGCCAGTTGGAGGAGGTCAGAGTCGGTCAGATCGCCTCCCGCACTGGGAAGGCAATCGGTGACTCTAGGATGACCAGTCGTGAGGGTACCGGTTTTGTCAAACACCACTGTGTTCAGTTGGTGTACTCGTTCCAGGACGTCGCCGCCTTTAATTAACAGTCCCCGCTCTGCTCCAATTCCAGTGCCAACCAAGATGGCTGTCGGCGTGGCAAGTCCTAAGGCACAGGGACAGGCGACTACCATAACTGCTACGCCCAACTTCAAACTCAATAATAAAGGAGAGGGCTTGAGCGTATGGATGTTGTGTGTTAAGTGTTGGTTATGAAGTGTTAGGTGCTGGTGGGTTCCAGACCAATCCATAACTCCTAATACATCAGGCCAGACGTGGGTGCCGACAAAGTACCAAAAGACAAACGTTAACAAAGCAGCTGCTAGTACGCCATATGTAAAGTACCCAGCTACCGTATCTGCTAATCTCTGCACTGGCGCTTTTCGCATTTGAGCCGCTTCTACCAGTGCCACAATCTGAGCTAGGGTCGTATCCTTCCCCGTGCGAGTGGCACGTAGAGCGATCGCACCCGACTGATTCAGAGTACCGGCAGTAACTAGATCTCCCGATTGCTTTAACACTGGCATCGGTTCCCCAGTCAACATCGATTCATCCACCGTTGTCTGCCCAGCCATCACCTCACCATCGACTGGAATTTTCTCTCCAGGCAAAACTTGCAACCATTCTCCCACCCGCACGCGGTCAGCTGGGATTTCCACGCTCGAAGCAGCAACACCAACTTTCTTTGGCTCCCCAATCAAGCGGGCAACCTGTGGTTGGAGCGCCAACAATTGCCTAAACGCTGCTGCTGCACGACCTCTAGCTTGTTGCTCCAACGTCCTACCCAGCAGGATAAAGCCCAATAGCATCACCGGCTCGTCAAAGAAGCACTCCCAACCCAGCTGGGGGAAGAGCAGGGCGACCAGGCTCGCAGTGTAGGCTGTCAGCGTTCCCAATCCCACCAAGCTGTTCATATTGGGTGCATTTTGCCGCAATCCTCGCCAACCATCTACTATGAGCGAGCTTCCCGGCCCCAACAACGCCACTGTTGCCAGCCCACAGTGGAACCAAATGTTATTTAAAATCGGCAGCATCGGGCCACCCAACTGACTCAAATGCCCTAAGCTAGATAGGAAAAGCAGGACACCAGCCGTGATCAACTGCCACGAAGACCGCAAATAAAAGCGCGATCGCGACTCGGGGTCTGAGGTCGCCGAATTCTCGCCTGCTATACCTGATTTGCCTTGGGCATACCGGGGTTGACTCGCAAACCCAGCTACTGTCAACCGCTGAGCTAGGTCAGCTGGGTCAACTGCACCAGCTTCACACTCAACTACTGCCACTTCCGTGACTAAATTGACACAGGTGTTTAGGACGGCAGGATGCTGTGTCAGCTGTTTTTCCACTACCTTCACACAGCCTGCACACTTCATACCCCCGACATCCAGGGTAATTGTCTCTGTGGCTGGGGCAGATAAAGGCGCGATACCTATAGCGGGTTTCGCCAACGCGGTTTTCCGGACAAGTTGCATGGATAATTCTGAGACTTGCTGCGATACTTCCACTGTAGAGCCTCCACTTCGAGGTTAGGCGAAATGCCGCAAACTTACCCATATTTTTTCTTTTTTTTGCAGCTACAGTCCTCAACTCACTAAGAAGGGGCCAAATTTTTCTGATGGTTTATAACTTTTTCTGATAGACAAAATTGAATCTATAGCTTAAAGTCTCTGATGATAGAAAATTAGAGCATCACTGATTCAAAGCCAAGTTCTTAGTCAGCCCCCACGCGATACGCGCACAAGGGTTTCTACTCGCCAATGTTTACCTGCTTACTACTTACTTATTACTTACCCTAAACTGGAAAATGTGGTGAATATCTACCAAAAACTAGCAGTTGCCACCGCTGGAGTAGCCCTGAGCTTCACCCCCATTGAAGCTAGACCGGCACAAGCTGCTACTATCACATATAATTACACCGAAACATCCACAACGGATTTTTATGTGAGTGGAAGTTTTAGCTTTGATAATAGTAAAAGTGTTGACGGAACTAGATTTAATGTGACCGATTTCACCCTGGATTGGTACCGGTCTAATGGAAGTCTAACAGCCGTCTTTCCCTATGGTAACGCTTCTGCTCCTACTTCTCTCCCGCTGTGGGACTCATCTCGTGATTCATTAGTAGGAGAGTATCAGCAAAGCGAGCGAGCAGTTTCTACAGATAATTTTTTCAGAAACGATCAAACCGAAAATGACCAACTATCTCGCCCTGGAGGAACAGATTCGTCTTCCGGTTCGGTGAGTTATACGCAAGTCCCGGAACCAAGCGGTGTAGCGGGACTTTTAGTTCTGGGTCTAGGCTTACTCCTGAAGAAAAAGGTAGCATCTTCTGCGCGGACATAACTAAGAAGTATTGAAGGGGGAGTAGGGAATCCTACTCCCCACTCCCTTTTCCGTCAGGAGGAGCCAGTTCTGAAGGAGGGTTTCCGAGCCAGTTTGCGCGTTGCCGGGTTCCCCGGCGTAGAAAACTGGCGTCCTCCGGAGGAAACTGGCGTTCAGGAGCTACTGCCTAGGATAAAGAGGCTTAGTAGGGTGCCGCTATTCCAGAGGCTGTGGAGCAGCATCGGAGCTAGAAGATTGCGCGATCGCGTGTAAACTACTCCCAACACCATCCCTAACACTGTCAGCGGCAGAATTTCAGACAGACTCAGGTGAGCAACAGCAAACAACAAGCTACTCACCACAACTGCCCCCCACACTGGGAAGTAACGAGTTAGGGATGGCAACAAAAAGCCCCGGAACAGGAACTCCTCAAACAGCGGTGCTGCGATCGCCGCCGTAAAGAAGAATATTGCAAGTGCTACTTGATCTTGCCCCTCCAGTGCCAAGGACAAAAGCGGATTACTACCCCCCTGTCCTTGCCACAGCTGTTGGTTAATTAGCGACACCACAACCACCAGCGGCAGCGCCACGCAATAGCCACCTAGTCCCCACAAAAACCAGTTACCCCGCCAATCGAAGCGAAACCAACCTTCTGGCAGCGGCAAAAATGGCTTCAGAGATACATACAGCACCCCAAGAGCGCCCAAAGCCAGGATTAGATAACTTGCCAGGACATAGAATGCTTGAATCCGCACACCAGAGCTAGCTGGTTTGAGCTGGAGCAACGAAAACACCAGCGGTACTAGGATTTGTCCCATGAGGAAAAAGCCCAGTATAAACACCTGCAAAACCGTCTCACCATCCCAAGGTGTTGACCAAGTGACGTCTGCATTGTGAGCTAATAGGGATTGCTTCCTCTTCAGCAACTGCTGACTCACCAAAAAAATTAGCAGTCCTACACCGACCAAGCCCCCCAGTGCCGGAATACCACCAATCAAGGCTAATTTCAACAAATCTTGCTCAGCTACCTCTTGTTCGGCTGCCTTGAGCGCTACCAGCGCTTCTTGGCGTTGCTGGAGTTGGTATAACTGTGCTAAGGCCCGATAGCGAAACCAACCGTCTAAATTCTTTTGAATCAGCTGCTCGGCATTTGGTAGCAGACGGGCGGGATTGCTCCAAAGTCCAACCAAAATAGCAGATGTTTCGACTAATGACTCTTGAGTGTGAGCCTCTGAGCGCTTTCTTAAGTCCGTCCAAGTCTTTAGGGCTGTATCGGTTTGTCCTTGCTCCACTTGTAAAAGTCCCAGCCGCAGGTCGATTTCAGCGGTTAATCGTTCCACCTGATTAAGCGACTGCTGCAACTGTTGCTGCTGTCTAAGGCGAGAGGTGTCGGTAATAGGGGCAATTTCCGACTGGGGTTTGGGAGTTGTTGGGGTGCCAAGGGGTTGCGATCGCACTTGTTCTAGTTGTGACTTAGCTTTCGCCAGATTTGTCTCAGCTAATTCACGTGCCTCTTTATACTGCTCGGTTGCAGATTCTAGGGGTTTCTCTCCAATCAGAGTGTTACGGGCGGTGGTGAGATTCCCCGCGACGCTTGCTTTTGGTTGCCACTGAGCTGCGTGGAGCAGGATATTAGTTTGGTACAGTTCCAAACGACTTTGGATCTGGGGTTGCTTCCAGCTTTCAAATAAAGACACACCGGCGAAGAAGAGTGCCACCACCGTCAGCAAACCTAAAATCAACCGCTTAATTGTCATCAAACCCCCAAATTCCCAGTATTACAGCGATCGCCTAAATTGAATTATACAGGCCGCCGGTAAAACCCCACTCTTTCTTCTACTTTCCTTGGCAGTCAGTGCTGTATATTTATTTCCATCTTCAAGCTTGGTTTCATACAGCAGAGCCAGTCTAGACTTATGTAAAAATCAAAACATTTAAATATATGGATCAAGAATTTCTCCAGTCAATTCAGAACGAATCTTCATGGTGTGAGATTTCAACCAATGCACTGCGATCCAATGTCGATATGTTCCGAAAAAGGGTTGGATCAGACGTCATTCTTGGTGTAGTGATCAAGAGCGACGCCTTTGGACACGGTTTATTACCATGTGCAAGAGAATTCATCGCTGCCGGGGTGGACTGGTTGATTGTCAATTTTGCTTATGAAGCGGTGACACTCCGCCAAGCAGGTATCAACGCACCAATTTATATCTGTGGCAATGTTTCTTGCGCCCAAGCTCGGATGGCAGCTTTATCTCAGGCAAGAGTAGTACTTTACGATTATCAAGTGGCTCAAGCACTGGCGGCATCGGGTCGCGAAACAGGTCACCCAGTACCCGTTCATTTGAAAATTGAAACCGGTACCCATCGCCAGGGACTTCAACTGAGTGAGGCAATTGAATTGGCGCGCGTCGTGTCCCAGATGGAAGGTATAGTGCTTGAAGGGCTGACGACTCACTACGCAGACATTGAGGATACGACAGACCATCGCTTTGCCCTGAAACAACTTGCCCTACTCCAAGAGGCACGCCTCGCGTTCCGACAAGCTGGATTTGATTTGCCGATGGTTCATTCTGCTAATTCAGCAGCGACTATCCTTTGGCCTGAAACCCACGGCTCTATGGTGCGAGTAGGCATCGCCGCCTATGGGCTGTGGCCTTCAACAGAAACTTATGCCACAGTACTCCAGACCTATGCTGCTCGTGGTCAAGGTTTTATCCCTAACTTGCAGCCAATATTATCATGGCGTGCCCGTATTGTCCAGCTCAAGGATGTAGCAGCCGGAGCTTATGTGGGCTATGGTCGCACCTTTCGGGCAACTCATCCAATGCGGATTGCCATTCTACCTTTAGGCTACCATGAAGGCTATGATCGCAGGCTTTCTAGCCTTGGGTACGTATTGGTCAACGGCAGGCGATCGCCTGTGCGCGGTCGAGTATGTATGAATATGACGATGGTCGATGTAACCCACATTCCCGGAGTGCAGGTGGGGACAGTTGCAACATTGCTGGGGACTGATGGTGATGAGCGAGTTAGTGCCGAACAGTTAGCCGCCTGGATGGGAACGATTAACTATGAGGTAGTCTCCCGTATCCATCCATCGCAACTTCGATTAGTTGTGCAAGGTGAGCCTCGCTATGATGCGGCTGAGTCTAATTGCGAAAAGGCGCGAATTGGTTTGACGGGTGTTCAGGCAGGTTAAAATGACCCTGACCGTCATTTTACCGCTGTTGGAGGATAGAACTCTGGCCACTCGTGTTATCATTGTACGTCACGGTCAAAGCAGCTATAATACTGAGCGGCGTATCCAGGGCCGCAGTGATGCGTCAATCTTGACGGAAAAAGGCTGCTCTGACGCTCGTAAGGTTGCCACTGCCCTGAGTGGCATCTCCTTTGCTGCCATCTACACCAGTCCCCTCCAACGAGCTAAACAGACAGCAGAAGTTATCGAGTCTAGTTTGCCTCTTGATTCTCAAGCGTCCCCACCCCTGCAAACCTCGGCTCAGCTAATGGAAATCGACCTGCCTTTGTGGGAGGGTATGCTGCTTCAGGAAGTGCAAGAAAAATTTCCTGAAGACTACCGCTGCTGGCAGGAGCGTCCCCACGAGCTGCGAATCGTGGTGCCACCGGAGGGAGGAAGGGAACACTTTCCAGTCCCAGATCTGTATGAACAGGCGCGGCAGTTCTGGCAAGAAACCCTGCCCCGCCACGCAGGGGAAACCATTTTAATAGTGGGGCATAACGGCATTAATCGGGCGTTGATTAGTACCGCGTTGGGGATTTCACCGACTCGCTACCATTCCATACAACAGTCTAACTGTGGCATCAGTGTCCTGAATTTTGCTCACGGGTTGGGACAACCAGTCCAACTAGAGTCGATGAATCAGACAGCCCATTTGGGAGAAATTCTGCCCTCATTGCGACCGAATCATCAAGGACAGCGTCTATTGCTGGTGCGTCACGGTGAAACCGAGTGGAATCGCCAAACCAAGTTTCAGGGGCAAATTGATGTTCCAATCAATGACAATGGCAGGCAACAGTCTCAGAAGGCAGCTGAACTGCTCAAGGATGTCCCGATTGACTTTGCCGTCAGTAGCCCAATGCTGCGTCCGAAGGAAACAGCTGAGATTATTCTGAAATATCACCCATCTGTCCAGCTGGAATTACAGGACGGCTTACGGGAAATTAGCCACGGACTTTGGGAAGGAAAATTAGAAGCAGAAATTGAGCAGACGTACCCGGGTGAGCTGCGCCGGTGGCGGGAAGAGCCAGACAAGATACAAATGCCCCAAGGGGAAAACTTGCAGCAGGTGTGGGAGCGCAGCGTAGAGGCTTGGCAGTCCATCTTGGAATCAGTTGAAAACCAAGTCAAGACTGGTCTAGTGGTCGCTCATGACGCCACAAATAAAGTCCTGCTTTGCCACATCCTCGGTTTAGAACCGGAACATTTCTGGAACTTTAGGCAAGGTAACGGGGCGGTCAGCGTCATCGACTACCCCCAAGGTCTAGCTGGACTGCCGGTAATGCAGGCGATGAATATCACGAGCCATCTAGGGGGAGGCGTCCTTGATAAAACAGCAGCTGGAGCATTGTAGGTGACGAGTGAACTGCTGCAACAAGTACGGGTGTTAGACCCAGTTTCTGGAACTGACGAGCTGGCTGATGTAATGATTGCAGGCGGCGTGATTCAGGCAGTACAGCAGAGAATTTCTGACTACCCAGCTCAAACCCAGATCAGAGATTGCCGGGGACTGGTTCTGGGGCCGGGGCTAGTGGATTTGTATAGCCATTCCGGCGAACCGGGTTTTGAAGAGCGGGAAACACTGGCGTCACTTGCAAGTGCTGCAGCAGCTGGGGGCTTTACGCGGCTAAGTATTTTGCCGGATACGGTGCCGCCAGTGGATAACCCAGCTGGGTTGGCACGGTTGCAGTCGCTCTTGCTGCCTGATACACCGATTCGAGTTCACTACTGGGCAGCTCTCACTTTGGGGGTGCAGGGGCAGCAAATGACTGAGTTGGCGGAGTTAGCGGCTACCTCCGGTGTGGTAGGCTTTGCGGATGGTCAGCCACTAGGAAATCTGGCGCTGGTACGGCGCTTGTTGGAATACCTCAAGCCTTTAGGAAAGCCAGTGGCGCTTTGGCCTTGTGACTGGCAACTGGCAGGAAATGGAGCGATGCGAGAAGGGTCTTTTTCGATTCGCTTTGGGTTGCCCTCTGTACCCGCTCTAGCGGAAACAGCTGCCCTAGCCGCCCTATTGGAATTAGTCGAAGCTATTGGCACCCCAGTACATATCATGCGCGTTTCCACTGCTCGCAGTGTTCAGTTGATTGAGTCGGCTAAGGCGCGGGGCTTGCCGATCACTGCCAGTACTAGCTGGATGCACTTGCTACTTGATACAAAAGCAATTGCAAGTTATGATACAAGTTTACGTCTAGAACCGCCCTTGGGCAACCCAGCTGATTTGGCGGCGCTGCGGCAGGGAGTGCGTTTGGGTGTGCTGGATGCGATCGCCATTGATCACACTCCCTACACCTACGAAGAAAAAACTGTCGCTTTTGCCGAAGCCCCTCCAGGTGCAATTGGGCTTGAACTCGCCTTGCCGCTCCTGTGGCATCATCTTGTGGAGACTGGGGAATTGAAAGCTCTGGAATTGTGGCGAGTCTTGAGTACGCGTCCAGCTGAGTGTTTACAGCAAATTCCATCGGCGATCGCCCCCGGTAAGCCGGCTGAACTGACTTTGTTTGCACCGCAGCTGAGCTGGAAAGTCGAGAAGCAAACTCTTCATAGCCGCTCGACTAATACCCCTTGGCTGGGGCAACAGCTGAACGGTCGCGTTGTGCAAAGAGGGGATGTGAACTACGTGACGCTCCTACACTGACCGCAAGCGGTACAGTGTAGGCTTCTGAAATCCCCGCAGAGATCTGAGAACTTCCATCGCGGTAAGTAGTTAAACAAAATTAATTACATAATTTCTGCCAAATTCTCTTAAAATTTTCTCGACAGATGCCACAAAAGTTGACCAGGATTTATAAGCCTCTATCTCAATCCATTCATACTTAATAAAT
>JAABUZ0100001148.1_pt1 | contig 53224 bp, 55 predicted proteins | sample 5562091 | NCBI WGS metagenome assembly JAABUZ01 (sample SAMN12813069, study PRJNA571459) | rock metagenome | isolation source: Antarctica rocks | place: Antarctica: Victoria Land, Linnaeus Terrace sud | collected 2015-12-21 | reverse complement strand
AGAGCTCGACAGTCGCGCTCTTCTGAGAGGCGACTGTCGCGTGGAGCGCGGATAACGACACGCACACGACAGTCGCCTCAGCGCTGTCCTCGACTGTCGAGTTATGGCGCGCGCAGGGTCCCCTGAGGCAAGTAGCGCTCGGGTCGCGACGCGCTCGGGTCGCGACGCGCTCGGGTCGCGACGCGCTCGGGTTCTCCCCCTATTTTCACCGGACCCGGGCAGCCGGCGAAGCCTGCTCAAAAAATGACCGCTTGGGTAGCGAGCACCCGGACCCCGGGAGGCATCCGCGCGACCCCAACCGCCCGCCGCCACCTCCACCAACCGGCTCGGAGCCCAAAACAGCCACCAACACCGCACAGCCCTCGAGCCGCCACCCACACCACCCCCAACAGCCTCCACGTCACCAGAGTCTTGCGACAGCCCGCCTGGAGGCGTTTCGAATCAATCAGAATGCCGAGGAAAGCCCCGGCTGGTCAGGGTGATCGAGATGGCGAGGAGGCGCATGACCCGAAATCAGGCGCGGGCGAGGGCGATCCCGGAGCCTCAGGCGCGGGCGAGGGCGATCCCGGGGCCTCCGGCGAGGGCGAGGACGATCCCGGGGCCTCCGGCGAGGGCTCGCAGTCGACCGGGAATCCACGGAACGCCGGGTAGTGAGGAGGTCGAGATGGGAGGCCGAACGCTCCTGATCGCGCACCTGCCTCTGCTTGGAGCTTGGGGAGGGCGTGGTGCCCGTCACGCGCCCGGGGCGTGATCCTTTGCCCAAGCGACGATGCGACCAGAGCCGCTCACCGTAGTCCCATCGGTGAGGCGCAGTACTGGAAGCTTCTCCTGTCCGCTGAGCTCCTTGAGCTTGGGGCGCTTGCCCTTCGTGAAGAGCCCGAGCGGGCGGTTGCCGTCGAACACGACGGTTTCGTAGGAATGGCCGGCTGTCGTCAGCGCCTCGTGGGCACGGCGGCACGGATGGATCTTGGGACCACCGCGATCCAGCTCGCAGGTGTACAGCGTCAGTCCGGGGGAGGCATTCATAGGGCGCGGAACGGATTAGAGACGTTGACTGTATGCATGACGGCTCGAGACGATACTAGCGACACCTGATTGGGTGCGGCTTTTCCACGCTCGGAGGTGAGCGGCGCGTGGACGGGGTGAAGGGGGATTGGCTCCCAGCAGCCCTCGCGCCGACCGCGCCGCTACGATCGGCCGCCCGTGCACTACCCGGTCGAGAGTTTCACCGACAGCGAGCGATTGCGCCTGGCGGCCCATTTCACGAACCTCGATCGCCCGGTGTTCGCGCTCGTCAACCTGCCGGAGACGGTCAAGGGCGCGCTCTTCGCGCGCTACTCGCGCTACCCCGGGACCCTCAGGCGCCTGTTCCTCGAAGAGTTCGCGTCCGACCTTCCAGCCGCTGGCGACTGGGCCCACGCTAGTGCATCGCCCGCCGCCGCCGGTCCCTCCGTCGCCGCCGGACCTCGGGTCGGTGGCGAGGGTTCCGGCACAGTTCAGGAGCCATCCACTGTCGCCGGCCTGCGGGCCGGCGGCGAGGGTCACCGCGCGGCCCAGCTCTATGAACGGATCTTCCTCGGCTACGGCGATGACTCGGTGGCGCAGCTCGGCGGCGCGCATATCGCTTGTGAGTGGGTCTCCAACGTCCTGACGAAGATCCTCCAGCGCCCCCGGCTGGGAGCCTATCTCGAGCAGTCGACTCGCTACATCTCCTACGGCACGCCAATGCCCGCGCCTCCGGGCGGCTACCGCTATTACCGCGATCCGGAGCTTGGGCCAGCCTATGCAGAGGCGATGGACGAGCTGTTCTCGATTTACTCGAGTGCGCTTCCACACGTGAGCGCGTGGGCGGAGCTGGAGTTTCCCTGCGGCGAAGCGGAGGCGCCCGCCGCGCACGCCCGCGCGGTCAAGGCCAAGTCGCTCGACCTGCTACGCGGCTTGCTCCCCGCAAGCTCGCTCTCGCATATGGGGATCTTCGCCAGCGGGCAGACCTACGAGCACCTCATCCTCCACCTGCTTGCCCACCCCTTACCCGAGGCGCGCTCTTACGGTCGCATGATCCTCGATGAGATGCAGGCGGTGATGCCGAGCTTCGTGGCGCGCGTGGGTCGTCCTGACCGCGGTGGCGAGTGGATCGGATACCTGCAGTCACGGGCGAGCGCCGGCGAGCGCTGGGCGCGCCGCCTCGGGTTGGGTGAGGACTCCGGGCTGGGCGGGCCTCCCGGGCTAGACGAGGGCTCCGGGCTGAGCGGGGACGCGAGGCTGAGCGACGGGGATATGCTGAGCGCGCGCCTCGGGTGCGACCATGGTTCCGGTCCGCACCAGGGACCCTCGGTTAGGCTGCTCCGGGCCGAAGGGGACGAGGACGACCTGCTGGCGGCGCTGCTGTTCGAGTCGGGTGCGAGCGCCGAGAGGACGATCCACGAGGCGCTGCGCGCCCTCGGTGCGCAGGAGCGCGCGGCGCTGCTGGCGGATCTCGTCGGGGAGCGTTCTAATCGCCGTCACCGCCCCGGCCGTGGGTTTGAGGCACTTCGCTATCGCTTTGAGATCGTCTCCGACTACGGAGCGTTCCGGGATCTCCAGCGCCATCGGATGCTGACCGTCCAATGGCAGGCTTTGACGCCTGACCTCGGTGCCGAGGTGCCCGAGCAGATTGTGATCGCCGGCTGCGGTGACGAGTACCGGCGCGCACTCGAGATCTCGCGCCGGGAGTACGAGCGGCTCGCCGAGGAAGGGCTCCGGGCGGCCGCGCCTTACGCGCTCTGCCTCGGCTACCGGATCCGCTACATCATGGATCTCAACGCTCGTGAGGCGATGGCGCTGATCGAGCTGCGCTCCGGGCGTGAAGGCCATCCCAGCTACCGCGCGGTCGCACACGAGATGCACGCTCAGATCGCCTTGGTGCATCCGGCGGTCGCGGGCGCGATGACCCACGTGGACCGCGAAACCGAGCCGCGACTGGAGCGCATCCTCTCGGAGCTTCGCGGCCACGCCCGCGCCCCGGCCCACTCCTGAGCGCTCTTGGGACTCCCGATTGCATCACACGACACGGCAAGCCTGCGGGTTGGAGGAACGCATCGCAACTCGATGCCGGCCGCACGTTCTTTCGCTACTTCGCCGACAAGCGCGAGGTGCTGTTCTGGGGTTCGGAGGCGCTTGAGGAGCTGTTCGTGACCGAGGTGGGCGCAGCACCCGAGTCCGCAGCGCCGCTCGATGCCGTGGCGGTGGCACTGGCCGCCGCCGCCGCCAGCTTCGAGCAGTGGCGTGAGGCTGCTGCCCGGCGTCAGCAGATCATCGCCGCCAACCCCGAGCTGCAGGAGCGCGAGCTGATCAAGCTCGCGTCACTTGCCGCAGCCGTGGCGCAGGCTCCTTCGCCCGTAGGCACGGGTGATCTAAGCGGGTTGGTGTGGCGCGTGCCCCATGATTGGGAGCCGCTTACTCCCGCCGAGTCTGATGCGGCGACGGGTGCGGCGGCGGTATTTCCAACAGGATCCCGGTTGCTGGCCAACGAAATGGTGGGCGTGGTAATGGATCACGTCGCGCCAATATTGCTCCACCGTCAGCTCCACGGGCCGCTTCCGTGAGTCGATCACGGCCAGCGTGACGCCGAGGCTTGTCAGCCAGTGACCGTGCTCAATGGGCATGGCGTTGTCGAACGTGACCAATACGGCAGCGGGTTCCGAGAGGTTCGCGACGATCTCCAGCCATTCCGGATCTGCAAGGCCACTCGCGTTGAGGGCATAGTTCGATGTGCTGGTGTAGCCGCGCGCCTTCAGTTCCGCAGCAATCGACCAAGGAACGTTCTCATCGAGAACGATCTGAAGTAACTCAGGCGGCAAACGCCTCCGCTACATCCGCTTCATACTGGACCGCGTCCTCGATTTCTTCCTCGGTCAGTCCGAATTCTGTGCGGAGTAGCGTGCGGCCTTCGTCTCGGTCGGCAAGTTCGGCAACCATGGCAGTCGGTAGACGCCGGTCGCGAATCGTAGGTCGTCCCGACAGACGTTGCGGGTCAACCTGAATGTGCGTGCGGGGCCGCTGTAGCGCAACCCAACCCCCGCGTTCAAGTGCCTCGCGAACCTCGGTGAGAGAAAGGAAGGTTCCTTCTTCGACGAGATGGTCCGGATGATCGACCAAATCTACGAGCACCTTGTCGCCTTCTCGGATCACGACCAAGCCACCCTCATGTTCAAGCGGAGCGCGGGCCATGGGCCATTGGCCGAACCGCTCGCGCAGGCGCTCGACCATCTCGCGGATCTTCTTTGGCTTGACGCCTTGGGCGATCAGGTAGCGAGCGATCACGGCCTCGCCAGCATCGGCGTAGGAATAGATGCTCGGTCTGCGCGAGACCCGAGGGACGATCCCGTAGCGAGCCCACGAGCCGATCCGCGTCGGCGAAACCCCAGCCAGCCGGGCGACCTCACTGGCCGAATAGTGGCCTATCGCTGCGGGCCGATCGCCTTCTTTCTGATTCATTTCAGCCCTTTTCCGTCCGATGCCTACCGTATTATTGCCCTCTCAGCGTGAAAAAGCGACCGCCGCGAGGCGGACACCTCCGGGGGTCTGGACCACAGAGATTGAGGCTCCGTGGACTCTCAGAAGGTACCACCGCGCTCGGCGGTTTCCGAGCTTGCAGGGCTTCTCGACTCGCCGGGAGTTGCGCGGCTGATCGCGGAGCTTGAGGTAACGCGGTGGACGGGACGCCCCGGCTTCCCGATTCGGGCGATGGTGGCGATGATGCTCGCCAAGGCGCTTTACGCGCTGCCTAGTTGGACGCGTGTGGCCAGGCTCATGGCGGAGCACTCCGAACTGCGTGCGGTCGTCGGCTGCGCTCCGTCTGAGTGGGCCTGCTACCGATTTGCTCGTAAGCTCCGCGAACACAGCGAAGCGCTTGCCGACTGCCTTGACCGTGTGATCGCGTCTCTGCACGAGCGGCTGCCCGAGATGGGCCGTGACATAGTCATCGACGGCTCGGACCTTCCCGCCTATGCGAACGGTCAGCGTTACCTCTCCAAGCACGGACCCGAGCGCGAGCGGTTCAGCGATCCGGACGCGTCCTGGGGGCACCGCTCCGCTGTCTCGACGCGGAAGGGTGGCGGGTTCTACGGCTACAAGGTTCACGCTGCCGTGTGCGCGATTACGGGCCTCCCGCTCGCGTGGACGGTCGAGACTGATCTCAGTCGACGAGCTGCTCCAATTCGTCGAGGACTGCCCGGACGCGCTCCCCCCGCGCGTGCGCACATGGTTTGAGTTGGCGACCACCTGAGCCCTCACGCTTTCACTGCTTGACCCTCGGCGGCGCCTGTCAAGCTGGCCCAACGCTCAGCCGACGGATATGGCGGGGGACGCCAACCGATTGCCAATTGAGGCGAATTGAGGATGGCGGCAGTTGGGGTAGAATCGCTCCGGAATCATGGGGTAAAGTCGAGAATGGAAGCTGCAAAAGGTGTCGATTTACAGGACAAAACGAGTTTCGCCAAAGCCGCCTAGGGCATCGAGTCCAGCCTCGGCTGCTCCCATGAACAGGGTAGTACCGAGATCTGCACGTTGGGTCACGTCTCAGGGCAAAACGTCGACCGGTACGTGCCGCGTCGTACAGGTCATCTCACGGCCCTACGGCGAAAACATCGGAGACGCTTGCGGGGTTGGAAAAGCGCTGAGCTATAGCTAGACGATCGGGGTGTCCAGCGCCACCAGTGCCTCGGCGTCAAGCTCGATCTCGGCGACGCGCAGGTTCTCGTCGAGGTGGCCAGCGAGGAGGTGCCCGGGATGAGCAGGATGTTCGGCGAGAGGGCGAGCAGCCACGCCAGCGCCACCTGCGAGGCCGTGAAACCCACCCGCTGCGCGGTCGACGTGACGCCCGGGTGGGAGAGCACCGGCTTGCTCGCGTCAAAGGCAGAGCCCAGCGGGAAGAACGGGACGAAGGCTTTGCCGCGGGCGACGCACTCCTGCAGCACGGGCGGCGACGCGCGGTCGACCCGTTCAGCGGGTTCTGCACGCAGGCGATTGGCGTCGTGTCCAGCGCGTGCAGGAGGCTCGCGGGAGACGTTGCTCAGCCCCACACTGGCGATCAGCCCGTCCTCGCGGGCCTGCACCATGGCGCCTAGCTGGTCGTCGAAGCTGACGCCCGTCTCGTGCCCGGCGTCCATCAGGCGCAGGTTCACGGCGGCGAGCTGCTCGATGCCGAGCGTGTGCTTCCCGCGCTCTACTCGGGAAACCGGTCGGCCCTCAGCGGCGCTTCGATCGCATCGTCATCCCCTGATAGGAGCGCCTCAGCGACGATTCTGGCCGACGCCACGCCGGTCGATATGCCCCGCCCGCCATGTCCTGTGGCGAGCCACAGCCGCGCCTGCCGGGCGACTCGGCCCAGCAGGGGGCGGCCGTCGAACGATCGCGGCCGGGCACACGTCAAGACCTCGCCGACGCCAGCACCGCCCAGCAGTGGACAGAACCTCGTCCCATGGGACAGCAGCGCTGTGATCCACTTCTCGCCAGCGGGCTTCTCTCGCAGGAAGGTCGAGCCGAGCGCCAGCGAACCCGGGGCGGCGATCAGGCTGAAGGCGGTGCAGTCCGCCGGTGCGCGGCCAGTCTGAATCGAGGCCACCGCCCCTTCCAGCAGAACGTGCTGGGGATGCTGGGGCAGGTCGACCGCCACGCTAACACCCCAGAGTGGACGAACGGGGCGCCATCGCCCGGCCGGATCGATGACCTCTGAAGATGCCGCGCCCGCAGCGACGAGCACCGCGCCCGCTCGATCGTGCTCGCGATCACCGCAGACCCCACGGACGCCACGGACGCCGTCCCGATCGCGGTCTAGCGCGACCGGCGTATCGAGATGAAAGCGGACTCCCAGCTCACGAGCGCGATCCGCGTAGGCTTTAGCCGCCAGCGATGGCTGAATGGGATAGCCGGTGCTCAGCCTGCACGCCCAGAGGTCATCGGCCAGCAACGGCTCGGCGGACGCGATCTCCGCGGGTCCCAGCAGCGTTGGATCGAGCGCCGCGAAACGACGGTGGCCTGCCGCGATCTCCTTGGCAAGCGGCTCCGTCTCGGTGACGAGCAGGACGCCAACTGGTGCTGCGGGCATCGCCGGCCCGAGCACCTCTGACAGCAGGGACACGGTTTCCTCGTAGAGAGACTCCTGAGCGCAATCGTATGGATGCTCCACCACGCCGGCGTTGCGCCCGGACGCCCCGGAGGCGACTGTGCCGGCATCGAACACCGAGACGCGTAGGCCCTCGTGCGCCAGGAAGTAAGCAGCCGCGCAGCCGACCACGCCGGCGCCGATCACGATCACGTCATCGTTCATCGTGCGGGCGGCCCACCGAGACCCTTCGCTTCCGGTGCAGGCGACCCACCGAACCCCGCCAGCTCCGCGAACCGCATCCCGCGGTGCTCAAAGGATGAGAATTGGCCGAAGCTCGGCGCTCCCGGTGAGAGCAGTACCGAACCACCCCGCTTGGCTCGCTCGCGAGCCAAGGCGACGGCGCGATCCAGATCGTCCGCCTCGAGCAGGTGATGGGTGGCAATCCCGGCGTCACGTGCTTGGCGCACGAGCCGTGTACCTGTCGCTGGCAGCCCGATGATCACGACATCCCGTGTCGCGAGGATCGCCGCGAGCTCCCGGTAATCCTGCCCGCGATCAAAGCCGCCGCCAATCAGCACCAGCGGGCGGTCCGCGAGAGCGGCGACGGCCGCGATTGCGGACTCGGGCGTCGTGGAGATGCTGTCGTCGATCCATTCGACACTGTCTCGGAAGCCCAGCGACTGAAGCCGGTGGGGGAGGGGCTGGAATGTCTTCATTGTCGCGGCGATGTCCTCTGGCAGCTCCGCTCTGGTCTCGGCGGCGGTGAGCGCCGCGCACAGGTTGAGCAGGTTGTGGGACCCGCGCAGGCCAAGCGCCGATTCGCACAGAAGCGTGCTCGTGCCGCGGCGGACGACGCCGTCGGCGCTCGTGAACTGTCCCCGGCAGCCGTATTCGATGGGCTCAGGGCGGACAGCCGCCGCACCCGAGTGGGCTTCGACGCCAGCGGAGCGGGCCGCCGCCGCACCCGAGTGGGCTTCGACGCCAGCGGAGCGGGCCGGCGCCGCACGCAGGTGGGCCGTCACCTCCTCGAGACGAGCGTCGCAGGCGTTGAGCACCACCGCGCGGACGGGAGCCAGCTCGGCCAGCCGGAGCTTGTCGGTATAATACTGCGCGGTGGAGCCGTGCCAGTCGGCGTGCTCGGGGTGGAGGTTGGTGAACACCGCCACGTCCACGCCACATTCCAGGTCGGCGATCTGGTAACTGGACAACTCGATCACGTAACAGTCAGGGGTCGGGGCGCCGAGGAGCTCTATCGCTGACCGGCCGATGTTTCCCGCGAGCTCGATCACCACGCCGGCGCCCCGCAGCAGATGGGCGGTGAGCGCGGCGGTGGTGCTCTTGCCCTTCGTCCCGGTCACGCCGATCACCGGGACATTCCGCGGCTCAGCCAGCCACAGCCCGGTGGACGTGACTACTGCGACGCCCTGCCGGCGCAGGGCCTGGAGCTCGGGACGATGGGTCGAGACTCCCGGCGAGCGCACGACCACGTCGCACTCCAGCAGTGCCGGCATTATCTCTGCGCCGCTGACCTCCGTGCCACCGCTTGGCGGCAGATCGCCGGTGCCCCGCGCGCTGCCCGATCGCAAGTCCCTGCTGACCCGCGCGCTGCCCGGTCCCAAGTGCGGTCCTGGGGGCCTCGAGGGCGCGTCCAAAGCCACCACAGAGAACTCCTGATCGAAGCACCGCGCCAGCTCGCGCGCCAGCGATCGGGTCTCTCGCCCGACCCCCCAGGCTCCTACCCGCTTTCCTTCAAGCTCCGAGAAGCAGGCGGGCATGCTTGGCGATCGAGGGCGGGATCTCGTGGTCCTCGGACCACGCCAGCACGCGCTCCGGAACACCCATGTCGTCGCGGAGCTCGGGGAGCACGTCCTCAGCGAAGCGCCGCACCACGCTTGTCGTGCGCCAGCCAGAATCCACGGCGAGGAGCCGGAAGGCGGCGATCGCCTCATCTGCTTCGCCGACGCACTCGAACGGCTTGGTGCCTCCCACCCCCGCCAAGAGCGAGAAGCCCTCGTATTGGCGAGGATCGTCCAGCAGGTTGCGCTCGCCGAAGATCGAGGTCAGCTCGCGCGGGGCCATGAACGGCGCCAGCGCCAGGAACACGAACCTGCACTTGGGGCAGTCCCCGCACCAACTCGGCGCCCTGCGGCCTTCGTCGAGGCGAAAGACCGCGTTGCAGCTCGTGAATGCTCCGTGGTACTGCGGCAGGCGGGCAAACGCACGTGCGATCGCCAGCTCGGAAGCCCCTCGGAGCACAGAGAAGTACGACAGATCTGGCATCGCCTCAGTCAAGGCGGCGCGAAACAGGCGCTCAGCCCTGAGGCCCTTGCTGAACTGGTGGTTGACCTCGATCCCGAAGGCGTGCACGTTCCCGCTCGACGCGGAGCGTTCGTTTGCCATCACGACCGCGCGGTGGCCGTTCAGCGCCGCCACGAGGCAGGCGACCGAAGCGATCACCGCCGTCACGGGGACGTGTCCATTGAGAGCGCCGTGGGCGTTGTAGCGCAGAAGCTGGAGGTCAATCCGCCGGGACGCGTGCAGCCAGGGAAGTCCAGCCTGTGCAACGGTCTCGGCGATCGGCTGCGCGGTGCCGACGGAGAACAGCGTCAACCGCTCGCCGGTGGTCCGGAGCGCTTCGATTGCGACGACCGAGTCCTTGCCGCCGCCGACCGGAACGAGCAGTCCGGCGCCAGCCTCCCTAGCGACCGGGGACACGGTTGCGCGCGTCGAAGGTCCAGAGCGCGCAGAGGGAAACTTCGGGCGCGGCAGGTCGATGCCATTCTCGAACGCGAGCTCGCCAAGGCCCTCCGAGTACAGAGCCTCGAGCAGGCGGGCGGTCTTCGGGCCGGGGACCAGATCGGCGTAGGTAATCGTGGGCGGTACCGCCGCCTTGAAGTAGCTGACGCCGGCGACCCAGTGCACCAGATCGACCAGCGGGCGGGCGCGGGCCATGAGCTCGCCGGAGAGCGGGGCGCTAACGGGCACGTGGATGCGCTCGACGAAGCACAGCGGCCCGTCGAGCTGGTACTCCAGCTCGACAGTGCCATCCGGGCTCAATTCCGCCGCTCCGAACCGCAGCTCCTTTACCCGGTCAGGCGCCGGAAACGTCGTCGGCTGACCGGAGACCAGAGACATGACTACTACAAGACTAGGGGCAGCGGCGAAACTCGTACGCCCCGTCACGCCTGAATGCTGGCCGGGCGTTCGGCCGGCGTGCCGCCCGAACGCCGCTCGCCTACGCCCGATTCAAGCTGACCCGCTGACCCACTGCCTCGCTGACCCGTTACCCGGGCTCTCCGCGCGGGCGTAGCTCGATCCGCCTGATCTTCCCGGTCAGCGTCTTGGGCAGCTCGGGCACGAACTCGACCAGCCGCGGGTAAGCGTAGGCCGAAAGGTGCTCGCGCACGAACGCCATCAGCTCCTCGCCCAGCTCGGTGCTTGGCTGGAAGCCTGCCGCCAGCACCACGAACGCCTTGACCACGTTGCCGCGGCGCTCGTCGGGGAATGCGACGGCGGCCGCTTCGGCCACGGCGGGGTGCTCCAGGCAGGCGGACTCGACCTCGAAGGGCCCGATTCGATACCCGGCCGAGATGATTACGTCGTCTGCCCGCCCCTCGTACCAGTAGTAGCCGTCCTCGTCGGTCTTGGCGGCGTCCCTGGTGTGAAACCAATCGCCGCCGAACGCCTGCTCTGATTCCTCCGGGGGCTGGTTCCAGTATCCGAGCGGGTAGTGGGGATTGGTCCGCGCCCGCAGGCAGATCTCACCGCGCTCTCCGGCCTTCAGCGGGCGCTCGTCCTCGTCGAGGATCGCGACCTCCCAGCCCGGCATCGGCTTGCCCATCGAACCCTCGCGAACCTTCATGAAGGGAAAGTTGGCGCACAGCGGATATGACTCGGTGAGGCCGTAGTAGTCGAGCACGGTCACGCCGTACTGATCGCGGAACCAGCGGATCGCCTCCGGGTTCAGCGGCTCTCCAGCCGAGCAGACGGCCCGGAGCTTCTGCGGGTAGCGCGTGCCCGCATCGGATATCGACATCATCGAGCGGATCGCTGTCGGCGTCGAGAATGCGTTGGTGACGCCATGGCGCGACATCACGTCAAGCTGCTTGCCGGGATCGAAGCCCCCGTCGCGCTGGTAGACGACCTGCACCGCTCCCAGCCGCCAGGGCCCGAGCAGCGGGGCGATCCCGGCCGCCCAGGCCCACTCGCCCATGCTGTGAAAAAGCTCACCGTCGCGCACCTCGTGGCAGTACTTGAACTCCTCGTGGCCGAGGATGTAGCGGTGGGCGTGGAGGATCCCCTTCGCCAGCCCGGTCGTCCCGGAGGAGTAATAGAGCTGGGCCGGATCCTCGGCCGCAGTGTCGAACGCGTTGAACGCGGTGGAGCCGTTGTCCAGTAGCGCTTGGTCGAGGATCAGTACCTGCTCGACCAGTGAGCTCTCGATCCGATCGACGTTGGCGGCGTTGGTCAAGAGGACCGCCGGAGCAGAATCGTGCAGCCGGTGGCGGATCCCGTCGTCGCCGTAGAGGACGGACATCGAGAGCAGGATCGCGCCCGTCTTCCAGGTTCCGAAGAACGCCGCCGCTGTCTCGGGCGTGGGCGGCAGCAGCATCGCGACCCGATCCCCCGGCTTCACGCCACGGGTGCGCAGGACGTTGGCCAAGCGATTGGAGTCATCCTGCAGTGCTCCCCAGCTCACGCGGCGCACCTTGCCCCGCGAGTCCTCGTGGATCATCGCGAGCTTGTCTCGCGGATGGCGATCGCAAACGTCTGCGGCGATGTTGTAGCGCTCGGGCACGTTCCAGCGGTGACTGGTGCACGCCTCTTCGTAGGAGATGCTCATCGGCACATCATCCTCGCTTGCGATTCAGATCAGAGCCTTCCCGCGCCAGGCCCGCGGGCCGGGCGCGGTCCAGCGACATCCTGGCAACGTTATTCCTCCTGAGCCTGTTCCTCCTTGACCTTGTCTCCGAGCGCCGCCATCACATCGGGATCGCGCAGCGTGGTGACGTCGCCCAGAGCTCGGCCGTCGGCGATGTCGCGCAGGAGCCGGCGCATGATCTTCCCCGAGCGGGTCTTGGGGAGATCGTCGGCCCAGATGACCCGTCTGGGACGCGCGAACTTCCCGATCCGCTCGGCGACCTGCGAGCGGATCTCCTCGATCAGCGCATCGGAGCCCTCGGTGGCACCCTGCAGCGTCACGAACGCGCAGATCGCCTGGCCGGTGTCCTCCTCGCTCTGCCCGATCACGGCCGCCTCGGCGACCTTCGGGTGGGAGACGATCGCCGACTCGACCTCGGCCGTGGAGAGTCTATGTCCCGAGACGTTGACGACATCGTCGGTCCGCCCGATGATCCAGAAGTAGCCGTCCTCGTCCTTGCGTGCGGCGTCCCCGACGAGATAGACATCGTTGCCGAACTTGGAGAAGTAGGTCTCCACGAAGCGGTCATCTTCCTTGTAGAGCGTGCGCAGCATCGAGGGCCAGGGGCGCGTGAGCACCAGCAGCCCCTGCCCCTCGGCTACCGGTTCGCCCTCCCGCTCGGAAACCACCTCGGCGGCGATACCCGGGAAGGGCCACGTCGCCGATCCGGGCTTGGTGGCGACGATCCCGGGCAGCGGCGTGATCATGATCGCGCCAGTCTCGGTCTGCCACCACGTGTCGACGATCGGGCAGCGCTCGTCCCCAACGACCTTGTGGTACCAGAGCCACGCCTTGGGGTTGATCGGCTCTCCGACGGTGCCCAGCACGCGCAGCTTGCTCAAGTCGTGCTTCTCGACGTGCGCGGCTCCCCACTTCATGCACGCCCTGATCGCCGTCGGCGCCGTGTAGAAGATGCTCACGCCGTAGCGCTCGCACAGCTCCCACCAGATTCCCTTGTGTGGGTAGTCGGGCGGGCCCTCGTACATGACGCTGGTCGCCCCGTTGGCAAGCGGGCCGTAGACGATGTAGGAGTGACCTGTGACCCAGCCGACGTCTGCCGAGCACCAGAAGACGTCCTGATCTGGCTTCAGATCGAAGACGTAGCGGTGCGTGGCGCTGACCTGAGCTAAATAGCCGCCGGTGGTGTGCAGGACGCCCTTGGGCTTGGCCGTCGAGCCGCTGGTGTAGAGGACGTACAGCGGGTGCTCGGCGTCGAGCTCCTCGGCGGGACACTCGGGGTCGGCCTGCTCGCAGATCTCGTGAAACCAGACATCGCGCCCGTCCTCCAGCTCGCACTCGGTCCCGGTGTGCTTGACGACGACGATGTGCTCCAGGGACTGCACGCCGCCCATCGCGGCGTCGACCTGCTGCTTGATCGCGGCCGTCTTGCCCTTGCGCCGGGCGCCGTCCACCGTTACCAGCGCCTTGGCTTGCGAGAACTCCATCCGCTCTGCGACCGAATCGGCCGAGTAGCCTCCGAAGACCACGTTGTGGGGCGCGCCGATCCGGGCGCACGCGAGCATCGACACCACGACCTCGGGGATCATCGGCAGGAAGATCCCGACGATGTCTCCCTTGCCGATGCCAAGGGCCTTCAGCGCGTTGGCGAAGCGCTGCACGTCACGGTGCAGGTCGGCATAACGAATTTCGCGCTCCTCGCCTTCCTCCCCGCGCCAGTAGAAGGCGACCCGATCGCCGTTGCCCGCCTCCACGTGGCGGTCCACGCAGTTGTAGGAGGCGTTGATCTTGCCGTCGGCGAACCACTTGTAGAACGGTGGGTTGGAGTCCTCGAGGGTCTCGGTGGGCTCCGTGAACCAGTGCAACTCCCTGGCCTGAGTCAGCCACCACCCCCTCCAGTCGCGCTCGGCCTCCTCGTAGACAGAGCCGTCGCTGAGTAGCGCCTGTCCGCGCAGCTCCGCCGCCGGCTCGAAGGACTCGATTGCGAGCATCTCTCCGAGCTCGGCTTCGAGCGCGTTTTCGCTACCGGGAGTCTCTGCGTTGTCCGCCATCGGCGTCTAGTGCCGGCGCTTGCGCTTGCGCTTGGGGGTATTCGAGCGCGTGCTCCGCGGTGGCGGTGCGCTCACCGCTTCGGGCGCGGGGGTTGGCAGCGGCTTGGCCTGTCTAGCACCCCAGCCGCCGACCAAGCCACCCAAGCCACCGAAGCCGCCCCCGCCACGGCTGGCGCCCAAGCCGCCCCCGCTACGGCTGGCGCCCAAGCCGCCCCCGCCCCGGCTGGCGCCCAAGCCACCCCCGCCCCGGCCGCCGCCACCTCCCGCGACCTGTTGCTGGCGCAGCGCCTGCGAGGAGGGCCACGGCTCCGCCCGGCCGCTGCGCCAGGACGGCGGCACGCCAGTCGGCCAGCGGCCCGAGAACAGGTAGGCGAGCGCCAGCAGCCAGAAGCCCTGCACGACTGGGACTGGCGCTCCGACCGGGAAAATGACAAGCACTCCCGCGAAGATCCCGAGATAACCCATGAAGCGGGTCAGCAGCCCCACCTGCATCGCGTTCAGCGCCGCCAGCACGAAACCGATCGCCAGTACGAGTGCCGCCAGCTCGCCGAGGAGCGGGAGGACGGTCAGGACGCCGCCCGTCAGGTGCTTGGCCTGGTCATAGGTCTGGCTGCCGTGGGTGACGAACTGATTTGCCTGGACGGCGATCACCGCGGCGTAGGCGACCCCGGTCGCCGCGTTGAGCAGCGCCCCCACGATCGCGATCGGCTTGAAGAACGGCGGCATCTGGGGCTTGCGCGCGCGCGCGGCAATCAGCAGGAAGACCAGCGTGCCACCCACCGCCAGCAGTCCCGCCGCGTTGATCGCTGACCCGATCAGGTCGATCGGGAAGCGCTTGTGGACGGTTATCAGGCCGAGGGTCAGCTCGTTTACGCTCGCATGAGGGCCCGAGAGCTGCACGGCCGCGGCGGCGACGAGCAGGACTCCCGCCAGCCCGGCCAGAATCGCTTGGCGCATCCGCACGCGCGCCTCGTAGATGAGCTGCTCGTCCACGGTCACCTAATCGACAATGCTAGCCGCGGGCCTGCAGGCCCGCGGCGCCGAGAGCTGGACAGGGAGCTGGACATAGACTCGCGCGCGTGCAGAGCGGCGCGCCGAAGGACCTTCCCTGTCCGGCTTGTGGCGGAATACTGGCGTCTTGGTGCTCGGTCCCGGCCTCCGAGCCCGCCCCCCAACCGATGTCCTTCGAGCTGCGCCGGTGCACCACCTGCGGGACTGCGGTGACGATCGGCGATGCACCGCTCGCGCTCCACGAAAGCGGCGCCTACGGGCCCGGTCGCCCTCGGCTGCACCGGGCCGCCGGGCCGGCTCTGCGTGCCTTCGACAATCGCCGCCTGGGGCTGCTGGGCACGCTCGTGGCGCCGCCGGCGCGGGTCTTGGACGCGGGCGCGGGGCGGGGCCGGTTCGTCGCTGCCGCACGAGCTGCCGGCTATGACGCGTTCGGGATCGAGCCCTCGCCCCGCGGCTGGGGAGCGGCTGGTACAGCCGGCGTGCCGGTGCAGGGCGTGAGCATCGAGCAGGCACAGATCCCGGACGCCAGTTTCGACGCGGTCACCCTCTGGCACGTGCTCGAGCACCTCGATGAGCCGGCGCGCGCTCTCGCGCGCCTTCACGAGTGGCTGGCACCGGGGGGTGCGCTGCTCGTCGGCGTGCCGAACCTCGCAAGCCTCCAAGCGAGGCTCGCCAGCGCGGATTGGTACCACTTCGACGTGCCGCGCCACCGGGTCCACTTCACCCCGGCCGGCGTGAATGCACTACTGGTGAGGCAAGGCTTCACGGTGCTGCGCACGCACCACCTGCTGCTCGAGCACAACCCGTTCGGGATGTGGCAGTCGCTGGTCAACCGCGCGACGAAGAACCCTTCCTACCTCTACAACCTCCTCAAGCGCAATGCCCCGCTGCGCTCGCCCGACCTGGCGATCACGGCCCTGGCGCTCCCACTCGCGCCACTCGCCGCGCTCCTGGAGCTGATCGCGGGCCTGTGCGATCGTGGTGGCACGATCGCGGTCCTGGCACGGCGAAGCTAGGCCAGCCGGGTGCGGAGCACTCACGGAGTAGCATTGAGCGCATGGAAGGAAGCGGTGGACTCGGCGACATGTTTGGCGATCCCGAAGAGCTACAGCGCAAGCTGGGTGAATTCGCGGAGCAGATGCAGGGTGCTCAGCGGCTCGCGTGGGCCGACAACGCGATCAAGCTGGCGGTCGACCTCACGGTCGCGGCGATGAATCGCGCCAACATCCAGGGAACCACCGAGCAGCAGTCCGAGCAGCTACGCGCGGTGATGGCCGTGATCTTCCCCGAGGCCGTGACGCTCGTGCGCGAAGCGCGCGAGGGCCTACAGTAGCCCTCTTCAGGCGGGGCAACCGCGCCTTCATGGACCGCAGGCGCCGGACGCATCCGACGAACAACAGCATAGCTCAGGGACCCCGTGAGCCCGTTCTGTGCGCCGGCGTCCTATGCCATCGGCAGCGAGGTCCCCGCCGGCTTGGGCGCCACCGGCATGATCCGCATCACCGGCGAGCCAGTCGGCGAGAGTGCGATCAGGCTGCGGGCCGCGTCGCGCAGCGCCTGCGCCGCGGGGTCCTCAGGATCGGAGAAGACCACCGGCAGGCCGGCGTCGGACTGCACACGCAGGTCCATCGTCAACGGAACCTTGGCCAGCAGTGGGACCTCGAGCTCCTCGGCGAGCAGTTGCCCGCCGCCCTCGCCGAAGATCTGAATGCGCTCCCCCCCGGGCGCCAGGAAGCTCGACATGTTCTCGATTACGCCGGCGATCTCGACCCTGAGCTTGCCGGCCATCTCGGCCGAGCGGCGCGCGACCCTCTGTGCGGCTGGCTGGGGGGTGGTCACGATCACGAACTTCGCCTGGGGGAGGAGCTGGGCGAGCGTCATCGAGACGTCGCCCGTGCCGGGTGGCAGATCGATCAGCAGGTAGTCGAGCTCGCCCCACTCGACGTCCTCGAGGAACTGCTGCAAGGTCAGCTCGAGCATCGGGCCGCGCCACACGACCGCTGCGTCCTGCTCGACGAAGAAGCCCATCGACATCACGCGGATGCCCTCGTGGGCCACGAGCGGGATCAGCTTGCGATCGGCGCTCACACGCGGGCGCTCTGCTCCCAGACCGAGCATCCGCGGCTGTGAGTAGCCCAGCACGTCAGCATCGAGCACTCCTACCTGCTTGCCGTCGGCCGCCAGTGCGGCGGCGAGGTTGGCGGTTACGCTCGACTTGCCGACCCCGCCCTTGCCGGAGCCGATGCAGATCACGTTGCTGACCTGTGCCAGCGCGCCGGCGGGCAGCGTCTGGCGCCCGAGCTTCTGGGCGAGTGCGGTCTTCTCGTCACGGGTGAGGACATCGAAGCTCACGTTCACACCCCTGACGCCCGTGAGCCCGCCCACGGCCTGCGCGACGGCGGTCTGGAAAGCGCCGCGGATCGGGCAGCCGTCCGTCGTCAGCGACACGATCACGTCGACCACCCCATTCTCGCGGGGCTCGATCGAGCGCACCATCCCGAGCTCGACGATGTTCTTGTAGAGCTCGGGGTCGATGAGCGCGCGCAGCGCTTGCGTGATCTGAGCTCTGGTGGGCATGTCGCTCACCTGAGCCCTGTCCGTGCGGCGGCGACGGCGGCGTCGGCCTCGCCCCCGAGTAGCCGGGCTTGGTAGAACGCTGAGCCTGGTTGCTGGAGACGACCTCCCTGCGCAAGAGAGCCCGTATCCACGGCCGCAAACCCGAGCTGCTCGATCAGCGCCACGACGACGTTCTTCGCGTCGTTCTGGCCGGCGAACCCGCCCGGCGAGCTCGGATCTCCGTCATCGCAGGCGAGGAACATCGCGAGGCGCTCCTCGCGGGGCGCATCGACCCGCGCGGCCGAGGCGAGCGTGTCGAAGTCCATCGTGTTGAACGCCTTCACCACGCGCGCTCCAACAAGGTGCTGGGCGATCAGCTGGGTCGAGGTGATGCGGTCGGCGTCGAGCTCGGCGATCGAGCCGTCGCGACCGGGGTGGTAGTTGGTCGCGTCGATCACGATCCTGCCTCCAAACCCCTCCACGGGCAGCTCGACGTGGCGTACAAAGGGCACCGCGAGCACGATCACGTCCGCGCCGATGGCGACCTCGGTCACCGTGCCCGCTCGCATACGACCGCCAAGCTCGCGCACAAGCTCGGACATCGGGTTGAGGCTGGCGATGACGGCGACGTGTCCTGCGCCCACGAACAACCGGCCGGCAGTCTCCCCGATCCTGCTGCTGCCAATGATGCCGATCCTCATCCGCTCACTGCTCTCGCATCGTGAATCGCGTCGTGCGCGTCACGTTATCACCGGGTCGGGCCATCTGCCGGCCACGCCGCAGTCGCGCACGACTCACTTCAGCAGCCGCGAGAGTCGCCTGTCCTTCATCAGCTTGCCGGCGGTCTGGCACTCCGGGCAGTAGCACATCACGTAGTCCTCGTAGAACACTGCCTCGATGCGCTCCCCGCAACGCGGGCACGGCTCCCCGTTGCGGCGATGAATGCGCAGCGGCATCGGCAGCTTGTCGGGGATCGGCAATTCAATCGTCTGCTCGTAGTGGGCGATCGCCTCGCCCAGCCTGTCGACTACCGCCTCGCGCAGCCGTTCCGCCTCCTCGGCGTCGAGGTCACAGCCGCGCTTGAACGGCGAGATCCGCGCCGCGTGGAGGATCTCATCGACCCAGGAGCGCCCGATGCCCGCGATCACGTGCTGGTCGCGCAGCAGCGCGTAGAGGGGACGGGGCACTTCGAGCAGCGCCGCCAAGCGCTCAGGCGGGGGCGGGTCAGGCCATGCATCGGGGCCCAGCGCGGCGATTGTCGCCTCGTCTGGCACGCCGGAGGCCGGTAGCAGCTTGACCCACGCTGCCTGCTTGGTGCCGAACTCGCGTAGGCGCAACTCGCGCCCCTCGCCCAGGCGCACCAGCAGGCGCGAGGCCCGATCGCGCGCCGACGCCCGCGTGCCGAACAGTTGCAGGCGTCCGGCGGACATCAAATGGATGAGGATCGTGAGCCCGCCCTCGACATCGACCAGGAAGAGCTTCCCGCGCCGCCGCACCCCCAGGATCTCCCTGTCCTCCAGAGCCGACAGCGCTGGCTCGTAGGTCTTCAGCGCATTGACGCCGGGGGCGAGCGCGGACTCGATGCGAGCGCCCGCGAGCGCTGCGCCGATCAAGTGTGCGGTGATCTCGACTTCGGGAAGCTCGGGCATGACTCATGACGAGCTTAGGACGACATGCGCTTGGCCGGGTGCAGCGACGACCACCGCGCGAGCTTCCGCCAGGACCTGGCTGCCACCCTCCGAGCGGCGCCGCGCCCTTTCACAGCTCGAGCTCGTAGTAGAGCATCTGCGTCTCGGGCCTTCCCTCCTGCTCGAGGTTGGTGAACCCGAGGCTCTCGTACAGCCCGCGCGCCGCGGTATCGTCGAACGCAGTGCCTAGCTCCATCGTGGTCGCCCCGCGTTCGCGCGCGAGGCCTACGGCGGTCTGCATCAGCATCTGCCCGTGGCCCTCTCCACGGCGGTCGGGCACCACGTAGAGCTCCTCCAGGTAGCACATCGGCGCGCCGGTGAGCAGGTACTCGCGGAAGCGAAGCTGGGCGACGCCGACGTGCGGCGGCCCGGCCAACAGGAAGACGCTGAGCTCACGCGCGATGTGCTCGCGGATCCGCGGCGCGAGGACCTTTGCGCCCGGCGTGTACTCGTCGAACTCTGCCTGGAAGCGGTCGAGCAGGTCGGCGACCTCCTCGGAGTCGGCGCTCGCAGCGATGCGGCTTTGCTCGGGCGATGAAGCCATCGGCGGTCAGAGTACGCCGAGCGACCTCGACCCGGATGGGCTGGCCGGCACAGGCTCAGAGCGCGGTGGCGTGGGGCTTCGCTCAGGCCGCGACTGGCAGGCTGAAGCGAACCGAGGTCCCGATGCTCGTCTCGGGCAGCCAGATGCGCCCGCCGTGGGCTTCGACGATCGCGCGTGAGACGGCCAGGCCGAGCCCGGCGCCGGTGCCGGTGCGCGCGGCGCCCGCGCCGCCGCGATAGAAGGCGGTGAACACGCGTTCGCGCTCCTGGGCGGCGATCCCGTCGCCACTGTCTGCCACCTCGATCTCGATCCGGTCGGCGATCGGCTCGGCGCGCACCACTACGCTGCCATCTGCCGGCGTGTGGCGGATCGCGTTCTGGATCAGGTTGAAGAGCACGCGCTGAAGCTTCTCCGGGTTCGCCTTTGCGGGTGCGAGCACGGCCGGCACCTCCGCCGAGACGAGCACTCCCTTTGCCTCGGCCTGGACTCGCATCGCCTCGACCGTCTCGCCCACCAAGTCCCCCAGCGGCACGCGCTCCAGCGACCAGCTTATGTCGCCGGCCTCGAGCCTCGAGAGCTCGAACAGGTCGTCGATCAACGCGCTCAAGGCATCGATATGGGTTCGCATTCGTCCCAGGTAGGCGCGGCGGACATCCCCGTCGACGACATCGTCCCCGACGGCTTCGGCCAGAAGCTGCAGCGAGGTGATCGGCGTTCGCAGATCGTGTGAGACGGCGGCCACGAGGTCCCGCCGGGCACTGTCTGACTGGTCGCGGGCTTGCTCCTCGGTCTGCAGGCACGAGATCATCGCGTTGGCCGCGCCGGCGAGCTCGGCCAGCTCGTCGCTGGCGGTGGTCTCGATCCTCACGTCCCGCCTGCCGTCGCGGACGGAGGTGAGTCCGTCCCGGATCGCCCGCACGTCGTGCAGGATCCCGTCCGCGACCAGCTTCGACGCGAGGATCGCCACGAGGCCCGCGAGCACGACGATCGCGGCTACCAGAGCCGCGTCGTGACCGGAGACGAACATCAGCCCGGCCACAATCACCAGCGCCAGCAGCACCGGCGCGATGGCGATTGCCACCGCGAGCGCGAACTGGCGGGAGAGCGAGCCCGCTCGATCTCGTCCGCGGGCGGCGATCGCGGCGGGGAGCATGGCGCGCGCGGCGGGGGGCACGGCGCGCATCATGGCGGGTAGCAGAGCGCGCGTGACGGCGGGTAGCAGAGCGCGCGTGACGGCGGGGAGCAGAGCAAGGCGCGGGTCACGGCTGAAACCGGTAGCCCACTCCCCACACCGTCTGGAGGTGCTCAGGCCGAGCGGGGTCGAGCTCGAGCTTGGCGCGCAGCCGGCGGACGTGGACGGTGACGGTGGAGGTGTCGGTGTAGAAGGAGTATTGCCAGACGGCGTCCATGAGCTGATTGCGGGAGAACGCCTGCCCCGGGTGCCTGGCGAGGAACAGGAGCACATCGAATTCCCTCTGCGTGAGCTGGACCTCGGCCCCCCGGGTGAAGACCCTGCGAGCCGCGGGGTCGATCGTCATGTCGCGCAGCTCCAGCGGCGCCTCGTGCGCAGGAGAAGTGTCGACTCGGCGCAGCACGGCGTCGACGCGCGCGACCAGCTCGACGGGAGAGAACGGCTTGACGACGTAGTCATCGGCGCCCAGGCGCAGCCCGATCACGCGGTCGGACTCGTCCGCCTTGGCGGTCAGCAGGATCACCGCGATTCGCTCCGGATCCTGATCGCGCAGGCGGCGCATCACCTCGAGCCCGTCGATGCCCGGGAGCATCAGGTCCAGCACGACGAGGTCGGGGCGCTGGCTGGCGGCGGCTGCCAGCGCCTGGGCGCCGTCCCCGGCGACCCGGGTGCGGTAGCCCGCGCGCTCCAAGTAGCGCGAGAGCACTTCGGAGATTGTGGGCTCGTCGTCGACGACGAGCACAGAGCCACGGGCGTGATCGTTCACACCGGCTATTCTCGCAGCCATCGGCAGCGTAGCCCGCGGGCTCCGCTGCCAAATTACGGTCTGTTCACCGGCTGTTCATAGGTCGCAGAGCGAGCTTCGGCGGGCTCGGCGACGCGCGAGCGCCCGGCGGAGCGCCGTTCTGGCTCGGCGCCAGGCCAGGCATGGCTGGCAGCCCTTCAACGAAGGCTGCTCGAGACGAAGCCCGCGAGCGCCTGACGCAGCGCTGCCAGGCGACCTGTGGTCAAGTCGTGGTCGACGCCTTGCAGATGGACCCAGTCGATCCGGGCTTGCCCCGGTGCAGACCGCCGACCAGGTGGCGCACGCCGGCGCAGCCACGTTCAGGTCCGCGTTGCTGGCGGAGACGAGGACCGGAGTGCGCGGGCGCAGCTCGGCGTCGAGCTGGGCGTCGTCGTAACGGTCTTCCTCGGACAGACCGCGCGCGTTCACGCCGGAGAAGAACGCGGCGAAGCCGGAAAGCGGCATGACCGCGTTCGGTGGATGCGCGGGACGCGCCGCCGACAGGCTGGAGGGCACGGTCCCCCCTTAAGAGGCTTTGACCTTGATCTTCTGCGCGACCCGCGTCCTGCCGGCGTCGACCGTCCGCACCGCCAGCGTCAGGCTCTTCCCCATGCGGTTCGCAACGAGCCGCGCGAGAGCCTGGTCGACCAGCAGCGCGCCGCTTCCGATCGCGATCGTGACGGTGGCGGCCGGGTGCGCGAGGATGAGCGTCAGCTTGCCGGCGCTGAGGCGGAGCGAGTAGCGCAGCCGCGCGTGGCGAGGACCGGTCACGGCCACGCCGGCGAGGACGCTCGCGCGTGTAGCGTAGGCGATCCCGCGGGGCAGCCGTACGGCGATCGACGCGATCGCACGGCCGGGCAGGATGATCCCGGCCCGGCCCGGCCCGGCCCGGAGCGCGAACGCGAGCGCGGGCCTGCCCCGCGCGAGCCCTTTGAGGGTCGCGCGCGAGAACGCCGGACGGGCTGCGCTCTGCGCCAGCGCCGCGGGGTGGGTGGAGATCTGCACGGAGTCCCCCTGCACCACGAGGCAGAACCGCGCCGACGGACACGAGATCTCTGCCGGGCCACCCACGAAACCTGGAAGCCTAGGATTCTCATTCTGTTGCTTTAGCATCGTGCCCGTCCACGCCCGCGGGCCGGCGGCCGGGTCGATCGAGCTGTCCAGGTCCTCGTATTTGTCAGTCGCGAAGCACAGCCGGCTCGAGGGACACACAATCGCGGTAAAACCCCGCCGCTCGCCAGTTGGCCGGCGATGCTGCTCAGCTTCCACGTAGCCGCGCCGCCGGTGGGATCGGTCGAGGTCAGCAGCTTCCCGGCCGAGTCCACCGCGGCGCAGAAGCGAGTCGTCGGGCAGGACAGGCCCGCGAGGTCGAACCCAGCAAAGAAAAGGCCGGGTGGGAACGGGGCTACTTGCCAGGTGCCCGCGCCGCCCGCGGGGTCGGTGGAGGTCACCACGCGCTCCGTTCCCTGCCCCGTTCCCCGGTCGAGCGCGACGCAAAGGGTCACCGACGGACACGAGATTGCCGTGAGGTGTAAGCCCTGGCCGAGCGCGACGACCTTCCACGCGCCGCCAGCGCCCGGTGCGGTCGAGACCGCGATTTGATCGCTGGCGTCGACCGCGGCGCACAGGCTGCTCGCGCCACACGAGACAGGAGAGACCCCAGCCGGCCAGAACGGGGCGGGGGTGACCGTCCACGCGCCCGCGCCGCCGGTCGGGTCCGTGGAGGCGAGCGCGTTCCCGGCGCTGTCAAACGACACGCACACGCCGCCGCCGGGCGAGCACGTGATGCCGGCGGTGTACCCCCCCGATGGGAGCGTCTCCACCGGCCTGCTCCTCGCCCACGCGCGCGGCGGCCCGGTCGGGTTCCTCGAGCTTACGATCCGCGCCGCGAAATCGATCCCCACGCACAGCCTCGCCGTTGGGCACGACATGTCACCGACCGTGTACGTGCGGCTCGCGCTCCCCAGCGGATACGTCCGCCAGAACGCGGACGACGGCGCCGGGGCGCCGAGCATCGCCGCGAGCACCAGCACGAGCACACCGGCGCGAGCCGCCCACCAGCGCGCCGCCAGGGGACCGACCGCCCGCAACGGGTTCAGCCTCCAGCCAGCCCACCAGCCGCCGTTAGCTTGCGTGCTCGGTGCGCTTCGGATCACGGCTTGAAGCTCGTCCACGTGTAGAACGCGGGCCGCTCGAACTGGGCGGCCGTCTCATCCGGCTTCTGGGGGCCATGCTCGTTTGGGTACGTCGGGGGCTCGTACTGGTCGCACAGCCCGCTGAGGTGACGCCTTGAAAAGCCTCCGGCAATGTCGTGGCCATCCCATTCGGCCTCGTGTACACCCCGATGTGGAACCACGGCTTGTCGTAGAAGAGGAAGTTGGTGAACATCTCGACCCCGTGTCCCGTGGGGGTGTGCTGCAGCGCCTCCACGGCGCCGCCGATGGCGAACGCCTGTAGCTGCCTCGGTACCACCGCGGGGTTGGCGGGGGATTCGTGGTGTCGTCCACGCTGCCGGCAGCTATGCCAACCCGTGGACGAGTTCGGTGCCGGGCTATTGCGCGTGGAGGCCAGGCTGGCCAAGGGCCCCGTCGGCCAGTGTGTTGCCCAGCACGATCACCGCGAGCTCGGGAAGCTTTGGTCCATAGATGGCGACGCACGTCTGCCGGTTGATCAGCAAAACGGGGGAAGTCTCTTCGGCGCGCCCGCGCCGTCCAAAGAGGTGGCCCCGGAGCATGAGCCATCCGCCATGCCAGAAGATCGACCAGGCATGGGGCAACGTATCCTTAAGGGGGTCGGCACCGGTGGCGTGGCGCAAGGCGAGTTCGAGCCGGGTCTGCTCGATGACTGCATCGGCGTCGGCGTCCTCGGTGTGGAGCACATAGGTCAGCTGCCGGACTGCTCCGATGAGATCCTGCACCGTGGCAGGCTCTCTGGCCAGGCCAGCGTCGGCGGCGTGAAGCGGATGCATGGTTCAGGATGGTCTTTCGCTAGGACGAAGCCCGTCGAGGTAGTCCGAGACCGCTTGCTCGTTGAAGCATGCGGGCAAGGCCGCTAAGAGGCGGTTGAGGAGACAGATTCGACCATAGATCCAGGCTATTCCCCCTGGCCGGCGAAGGATGTTGTGGGCTGACCCAGCGTTGAGCCCGGCGTCGAGGTACTTGCGCGTGTAGCAATGGCCGAGCAGGACGCACGGCCCAGACCGGGATCCTCTGAAGCCGTCGTTGCTCTCGCCGGTGTCGGCCTTCAGACGCTCGCTGTTGTTGACAAAGGCGTAGACCTCGCGCGTGTTGTCCTGGTAGACGGCCGTCCAGCTACTCGCGAGCTCCAGGTCGTAGAGCTTGTAGGCGATGTCCCATCGATCGCCCGCGTGTCGGCGCGGGTCGGCATCGAGAAACTCGCGTTCCGATGCCCACTTCCGTAGCCAGGGGTCGACGTCGTCGATGGCAAAGATGCGATCACCGTGGGCAGCATCGCCCAGACTCGTGTCGTCGAGAGACAGGTCCATTTCGGCAACCCCCGGTAAGGTCGCACCGCCACTGATCGGCCCAGTCGCGAGCTGTTTGACGCGGCTGACGCTCAGCCCTGCCGCCTCAGCTAACTCGCGCAGGCTTGCAGTGCCGCTGGCTTTTGCTTCTGCGATGGTGGTGTCGCGCGCGCGTTTAGCGCGTTCGCATTCATGCGTCGCGATTCGAACAAGCTCTAGCGGGGAGGACGTGTCGAGGGGGTCGGGATCGCTTTGGTTGGCGTTCTTGCGAAGCATGCTCATGCGCTCAGACTAGCACTTTACTGACCGCTCAGTGGATAAAATATCCAGCTCTTTTTATAGCCCGATACTAGACACCAAACTATTTCGTATGCTACCTTCTGGTTTGTGAGCACGCAGTCCTCCCCTGAGCAGCTAGTCGCCGCCGCCAACGGCCGGCAGCTCTCGCTGATCACGCTCCCGCGCCGGTCGGACTGCCCGCCTGAGCTCTCGGATGTCATCGCGGCCTTCGACGCGGGCGACCGCCCGGCGGCGACCGCCAGCGCCCGGTGGCTGCGCGAGTCAGCGCTTGACCAGCACGGATCAGCGCGCGCCTATCTGTGGCTTGCCGCAGGACAGGCGCACGGCTTCTTCGCGATCTCGGTCGGGACCGCCAAGCTGCTGCCCGAGAACCTGACCGCGCTCGACGCCGGTCCGTGGCCATTGCCGGCGATACTGCTCGCCCAGGCAGCTCGATCGCCCGGCGGAAGCTTGCCGGCGGGGGCGATCCTCACCAGTGCGCTCGGAGTCGCGGAGCGGATCGCGCAGTACGCAGGCGTAGCCGCACTGATCCTCGATCCATTTGACGCGCCGACCAGCGCCATGTGGCAGCGCCGAGGCTTCCAGCCGGTGCTCGACAAGCCACCGCCTGGACGGCAGCCCCGGTTGTGGCGCGCGCTCGGCTCCTAGCCGAGCAGCAGACGCCCGTCGCGCTCAAGGGCATCGAGCGCGCTCAGCGCCGACTCGCGCTCGGCACGGCGCGCCGGACTCTCGCGGTCGGCCTCAAGCGCGCCCTGGGAGACGGTCCCCAGATCGCTCAGGTCGAGCGCGGTGGGCAAGATCTCCTGATCCTGATCCTGTGGGTTGGCAACGGACATGCCTTTAACCCTAGCGCGCTAGATTAGACGGCTACCCAAGCGCGGTGCCTACGCCGCGAGCTTGAGCTGCTCCGCAGGCACGATGAGTGCTGCCTCGAGGGCCGACTTCTTCGGGCGCCTTCGCACGATTCGTAGAAAACTGTGGCGCCCGCGGCCTCCGTGCGCCTCGAGGGCGACGAAGGACTTGTCGGCGGCGCGCACCCGTTGGCCCGCCTCGTTCAGCGTTCGCCGCCGTCCCGCGTCGGCGGAGTTCCTCAGTGCGAAGCGCGGATGGGCGCTGCGAAATGCTGGCCCGGACGTTTGCGGCGTGTGCTTTGGTGGTCCGGTGCGCTTGGAGCAGGGCGAGAAGCTGGGCGTTGGTCATCAGCTCCTCATTTCGTTTTCAGGTGGTCGCGTCCGGTTTGCCCGGCCGCGCCGGTGCGAGGTTGCACCCCTCGGCCCCGGCGGAACTCGAGCAGCTCCTCCTAGCGCAGCGCGCGGTAGGCACGCAGGACGTTCAATTGACCTCCTAAGCAGGGAGAAAGTGGCTCTACCTGGCAGCCGCGGCCCCGCTCAGGGGTCACCCACATGGTGAACGATGCGCTGAACGCGATCAAGGTCTGTTTTGACGATGATCGGTCGGTCGCTGACGCGGGGGTGCTGCTGGCAGCGACGCTCGCGCGGCGGCTGGGGATCGAGGCGCTGGTCAACGAGTGCGTGGATCATTGTCCGGGCTGTTGTAGGCGTCGCGCGTGGAGATCTCGGATGGGCGTCGGACGACGGCGTTTTCTGACCCTCGACGCGACGCCAGAACTAGGCGACCCGGGCGTTCTTGCGCAGCCACGAGTCGACGTAGTAGCCGCCGAAGGGAATCACCGCGCCGATGAGTATGAGGATCGTGGTGCGGTTGCTCCACCGTTGCTGTGAGTGGACGCTGATCGTGACGAACACGTATGCGAGAAACAGGATCCCGTGAATCGGGCCGAGAATTGACACTGCGGTGTCGCCGGCGGACGTGTTCGCCCCGACTTTGAAGTAGGTCGCGACGAGCAGCGCGAGAAAGCTCGTCGCCTCGGCCAAGGCCACGTAGCGTAGGTTCTTGATCGAACTCAAAATGGGGCGCTCCGTTTCTTGGGCGACTGATGATGGTGGCAGGCTAGCTGGCGGGTCATTGCAGCACGCTGCTATGTACGCGCGTCGAGGACTCGCTGCGAACAGCGCGGCCAGGTAGGCGAAGCAAGTAGAGGTAGAGACGCAGCGCCGAGGCCCGGTCGGCTTGTCGGTGCAGACGGACGGCCGCGGCGATGAACAGCCCGCCCAGGGCTGCCGACCCGGCGAGATAGATCGCCCCGAAGCCGACGCGGCGCGCGCGAGCGTCGCCCGTTCTGACCCATGACGTGTTCATCCGGCTCGTGTTCAAGGCGCTGGCTGAAGCGGCCAGCGAAGGTCTTCATATGGAGGCTTTCGAGGAAGGCCCGGATGCGGAATTCCGCGATGGCCGCCGATTCCCACGCCCGCCGCTGATCCGAGCCCCCGAGCAGTGGCTGATGATGAGCCTGGCAAGGTCCGGTTATGGGCCGCGCTGCGCGACCCAGAATCCACCGCGAAAGAATCCACCGCGATTCCCCGCGTCTGGCTCGGCGACCGTGACCTCGTCTTGGATGTGCTTGAACTCTGGCATCGAGATGTCGTTACAGAGCAGTACTGTGACGAGGACGGTTGCTTTGAGGGTACCAGCCGTGCCGGTGGTCAGGCCCGCCTCAGGGAAATCCACCCGGTGCTCGCCATGCTCGATCCCCCGCTCGACATGAGAAGCACTGGACAGATCGTGGAAACCGAAGCTCTCGGATTGACCGATCTGACAGACCGCCCGCTTCCCGATACCAGGCCGGGCGACGCCGCGCGCGAGAGGGTGATTGGACGCAGTTGCACTCCAACCAGAAGCTCGACTACAGCCATGCCTTTGACGAATGGATATTCCACGCCTTTCTCGCGGCATCCGCCTGACAGTGCTCTGTCTCGCTGAGAGCTGACCGATGCATTTCGGGCCGGCCAGGTCTTTGTCTTCGTCCCGTCACGCTTACGTCGTCTCCCTCTCATCCACGGGGATGGCTGGCGACCGCGATCCGCTGGCTGAGGTTGCCGGCGCCCGACCCCAAGATCGCCCCCAGCGACTCTCAGCGCCGGGCAAAGCAGTTCTTGGCTACGACCGGTTTACGACCTTGAACGCCGTCGCGGTGGCGACTCCGAACAGGACGTGAAAGCCGACGTCGGGCGCGAGCGTCTCAATCTCGTACTTCCAGACCGGCGGGGCGAGCTTCATCAAGGGCAGCTCGACGAGGCTCGCGCACCAGGCCACCAGCCCCAGTGTCAGGCCCGAGCGCAACGCTCGTGGGCTGTCCCTGCCTCTGGAGACGCCGTACGCGAAGCCCCAACCCGTCCCGTAGAGAACGTGCATGGCGTTGTTGAGCAGCGTTTCGCTCCCCGCGGGAATGTCCTCCTCAAACAAGCCCTTGATGATCCGCTTACCCACTTCGGCCGGCGCGTTGCTCGCCTCAGCGTCGGTGAACTTCATGTAAATGGTCTGGGCACCGGTCATCACGGCCGTCCCGATCACTCCGGCCACCAGACCATCCCGCGCCGACCTGCGCGGCGCCGGAGTGATCTCGATGCTCTGCTTCCTCGACACGATCTTCTGCTTTCTGGACGGGATGCTCTGCTTCCTTGATGGGATGATGCTCTGCTTTCTTGACACGTCGCTCGCTCTCCTCAGTTGGCGAAGGTACCGATCAACCGCGCCTGCTCGATCACGTGATCCTCGATCCGTGCGAGCAGCGCTTGGCGCTCCAGACCGGGCTCGAGCTCGAACTCCTCGTCGAGCGCGTAGACCCAGAAGTAATAGTGGTGCGTTCCGTGCCCAGCGGGTGGCGCCGGTCCGTTGTAGCGCTGTTCGCCGAGTGAGTTGATGCCCTCGATCGCGTCCCCGCCCCCTTCGGGGAGGCCGGTCGCGCCGCCGGGGATACCGTAGGCGACCCAATGGGTGAAACCGTCCACGAGCGGGGCGTCGGGGTCGTGGACGACGAGCGCGAACGCCTTCGTGTCCGGTGGGACGCCGCTCCACTGCAGCTCCGGGGCCACGTCCTCTCCCGTGCTTGCGTACCGGTCGGGAATCCGCTGGTGGGACTTGAAAGCCGGCGAGGTGATCCTCAGGTCTGCGACGTTCAGCTCTTGACTCATCTCAGGCCACTACGCACATTGGTCACATTCCTCACAATACCCTTTTCTCACATCTTTCCACCGGCCGCTCCCCGCAGGACGAGCGTGCGAGCTCTTGGACGGGAGGGCTGATCTTGATAACACTCCTCGCACTGAGCCCCGGTCAAGCCGGATCGAGCTCGATCGACTCGATCTTGGGGGGATCCATGGGTCGGTTCTGGGCGCGGGTAGGCACCCCTTCGATCGCGTCGACAGCATCCATCTCGCCGCTCACCTGGCCGAACACGGTGTGCTTGCCGTCGAGCCACGGTGCGCTCTCCTTGGTCACGATGAAGAACTGCGAGCCGTTGGTGTTCGGCCCGGAGTTGGCCATCGCCAGCGCGCCGCGCACCACCTTGTGCTCGTTGAACTCGTCCTCGAAGCGGTAGTCAGGGCCGCCAGTCCCCGTGCCCTGGGGGCAACCGCCCTGAATCATGAAGTCGGGGATCACGCGGTGGAAGATGAGCCCGTCGTAGAAGTGATCGGCGGCGAGCTTGCGGAAGTTGGCGACCGTCTTGGGCGCATCCTCGTCGAAGAGCTCGAGCGCGATCGTCCCGTGGGTTGTGTGCATTTGGGCTTTAGACATGTCACTCAGCCTACCGCCGCGCCGGCTCCAGGCGCAGCGCGTGGCCGTGGATCTCGGTGCCGCTCACCTGCTCAACCACGCGTCCGGCGTCGTGCTCGGGCACTTCGACGAACGCGAAGCGCTCCAGGACAAGGATGTTGCGCACCGCTTCGCCGTCGAGACCCGTGGCGGCAGTGATCGCGTGGATGATGTCCGAGGGCTCGATTCCTGCGCTGCGCCCGCCGGAGACGATCAGCTTGCGTGCCGGACTGTCGCCGTTGCGCGAGACGCGTGGCTTTGAGTGCCGCCGCGGTGGCGCCTTGACGGGGGTCGGCGCCACCCGGGCATTCTCGACCCAGGGCGACAGCTTGACGCCCGCGTGGCGCTCGATCGCCTCGATCTCCTTAGCCTGGCGGGGTTCGAAGAATGTGATCGCGCGGCCGCTGGCGCCGATCCGGCCGGTGCGGCCGATCCGGTGGACGTATACGTCGGGAGAAGTCGGCACGTCGAAGTTGACGATGTGCGAGATGCCCAGGATGTCCAGTCCGCGAGCGGCGACGTCAGTGGCGACCAGCAACGGCAAGCGACCGTCCTTGAACGCGATCATCACGCCGTCGCGTGCCCCCTGCGTCATGTCGCCGTGCAGCGCCTTGACGTTCATCCCGCGGTCGCGCAGGGTGCGGTTGAGCTGGTCGCAGCGGATCTTGGTGCGAACGAACACCAGTGCCTGCTCCGGGCGCTCGGAGCGCAGCACCTCGACGAGCCGATCGGCCTTTTCCTTGGACTGCACCTCGAGCGCGAACTGCTCAACCGTGTCGACGGTCAGCGTCGCCGTCTTTACCTTGATCGTCACCGGGTGATACAGGTACTTGTCCGCAAGGCGCCTGATCTCCAGCGGCATTGTTGCCGAGAAGAGCGCTGTCTGGCGGCTGGACGGGGTGAGCGACAAGATCCGCTCGACGTCCTCCAGGAAGCCCAGGTCGAGCATCTCGTCGGCCTCGTCGAGAACCACGAACCGGCACGAGTGCAGCATCAGCGAATGGCGCGAGATTAAGTCCTTTACGCGTCCCACGGTGCCGACCACCACATGTCCGCCGGCGCGGAGCTGCGCCTGCTGGGTGCGGATCGGAGCGCCCCCGAAAACAGCTACGACGTCCACTCCCTTGCGCTTTCCGTAAGTGCGCAGAGCCTGCGTGACCTGGATGCAGAGCTCCCGTGTGGGCGTCAGCACGAGAGCTTGCACCTCAGGTTCGGACGGATCGACGTACTGGAGCATCGGCAGGCCAAACGCCGCTGTCTTGCCCGAGCCGGTCTGCGCTTGCCCGATCACGTCCGAGCCCTCCAGCAGCGGCGGGATCGCCTGCTCCTGGATCTCGCTGGGCGCGTCATACCCGACGTCGTGAATGGCCCCGAGGATGTCCGGGGCGAGGCGCAGGTCGCTGAAGGCGGGCATCGTCAGGCGCAACGATAGACGGCTGTGACTCCGCGAGCGGTCCCGGGAGCAGATGCTCGGCGTGCTCGGCTCAGGGCTCGGCGGTGCTCGTGGTCGTGAACGTGCCCGCTATGCGGCGCACGAGCGCGGGCGCCAGCGTTCGTGCGGCGCCAGCCAGCCAGTAGGGCCGCGGGACGTAACGCTCCGCCTTGCCCCCAGGACCGGCTTGCACGATCGCTTCAGCCACCAGTTCGGGCGAGGAGACCATCCAGCGCGTCGCGCGGCGCGCCCGCAGCCCGGCGGCAGGAAAGCCCTCCGTCTCGACGAAGCCCGGCAACACCAGGCCGACGTGCACGCCGTGCCGGCGCTCCTCCAGGTGCAGCGCGTCGCTCCAGCCGGCGAGCGCGGACTTGCTCGCGCCGTAAGCACCGGAGCCCGGTCGCGAGACGCGTGCGGAGGTGCTGGCAACGTTGACGATCGACACGCGCGCGCTGGCAGCCTCGATCTCGCTCTCCGCCCGGCCCCTGATCTCGTTCCACGGGCGGCCCCCGATCTCGTCCTCCGGTCCGGCCCCCGCCTCGCTCCCCGGCCCGCGGGCCGCCGGCTGCGAGAGCAAGCCGGCAGCCGTTTGGCGCAGCACGGGAAGGAGCGCCTCGGTCAGGCGCGCCGGCGCCCCGAAGTTGAGCTTCATGTGGCGCTCGAGGCTCGCCCACCCGGTCTCGGCGAACTCTCCGTGCCACGCCGCGCCGGCGTTGTTGACGAGCAGGTGCAACTGACCGTGCTCGCGCTGCACGATCTCGCTAAGCGCGGCCGGCGCGTTCGCGCCCGTCAAGTCGAGCGCCACCACTGTGGCGCCACCGAGTTGCATCGCCAGTGCGCGCAGGCGCTCCTCGCGGCGGGCCACGAGGATCAGCTGCACCCCTTCCTCGCGCGCCAGCCGGTGAGCGGTCGCTTCCCCGATGCCGCTGGATGCCCCTGTCACAAGGGCGACGAAATGGCGGGGAGGGAGCATGCCAGACGCAGCGTATTGGCCCGCCCGCCAGCACCGGGCTCAGCCGCTGAGCACCGAGGCTCCGCCGTCGAGTAGCGTTGAGCGTCCCTTGAGCAAGAGCACGGTGGCCTTGATCACGATTCCGTTCTTTACGGGCGTGATCGGCTATGTCACCAACTGGACGGGCGTGCTGATGCTGTTCTATCCGGTTCACTTCAAGGGCTTGCGAATCACGAGCGCGGTGGCGCTCGTGAAGCTGCTGCCGCGCAAGGTCCGCGAGATCCCCGGAGTGATGATCGGGGGCCTCGGGTGGCAGGGGATCATTCCCTCCCGCGCGGCCAAGATGGGCAGCCTGTCGGTCGACAGCGGGATCGCCAAGCTTGGCACCCCGGCCGAGTTCTGGGAGCAGCTCGACCCCGAGAAGATGGCGCAGCAGATCATCGGCAGCATGCAGGAGGAGATCAGGGGGATCGTGGAGCGAATCATGGAGCGCGAGCAGCCGCGCCTGTGGCAAGAGCTGCCGGCGCAGATCAGGGAGCTCGTCTACCGGCGGGTGGAGCAGCAGCTACCCGACATCGTCCACGATCTGACCGATCAGATCGGGCCCAACTTCGAGCTGCTCGCCGACGTCAAGCTGATGGTGATCCGGCGCTTCGAGGAGCGGCCCGAGCTCGCCAACCGGGTGTTCCTGGACATGGGGGGGCGCGAGCTCAAGTTCATCCAGAACTTCGGCTTCGTGTTCGGCTTCGCGCTGGGGATCCCGGTTGCGGCGATTACGCATCTCATACCCGTTTGGTGGCTGCTCCCAATCCTCGGGGTGATCGTGGGCTGGAGCACCAACTGGGTGGCGCTGTGGATGATCTACGAGCCGGCTGAGCCGCAACAGTGGGGGCCGTTCAAGGTCCACGGCCTCTTCATCCGCCGCCAGCCCGAAGTCGCCGGGGTATACGCCCAGATCGTCTCGGACGAGATCCTGACGATGGCCAACTTCGGCGAGGAGCTGCTACACGGTCCTCGTGCCGATCGCACGCGGGCGATGATCGAGAGCGTGATGCGCCCGGCAGTCGATCGTGCGGTCGGTTCGGCAAAAGGGGCAGTGCGGTGGGCGGTGGGAAGCGAGGAGTACGAGCGGATCAGCAGCTCGTTCGCCGCTGAGCCCGTCGATCAGCTCATGACCCCGCTCAGCGACCCGGAGTTCAACCGCGAGCAGAGCGCCGCGATCCGTAAGCTGATCTCCGAAAGGATGCGCGAGATGGCACCGAGCGACTTCGGGAACATGCTGCGAGCGGCGACGAGGGAGGACGAATGGCTGCTCCTGGCGCACGGCGCCGTACTGGGGTTCGCGGCGGGGCTGGTGCACTTGGCACTGTTCGGGTGAGCACGTGAGCGAGTATGAATACGAATACCGGCGCCCTGGTCCGCTCGACGTACTTCCCGTGTTGGTGCGGGGCGCCGCAGGGCTCTGGCTGCGCAGCGCGACGTGGGGCGTGCAGACGTCGGCTCGCGCCGGGGGCAGGCTCGTGCGCGCGGCGGCCTCCCAGGAGTCTGCCGCTGAGTTGTGGCGTGACGCCGGCGCCCAGCTCCGGGGCTGTGCCCGTGAGCTGCTCGGCGTCTCCGAGCTCGACCACCGCATCGCACAGCTCATGCCACCAGTCGATGCCCCTCACGGCGATGAAGTGGATGACGTCGATGACGCCGATGACGCCGATCCGTCCAGTCCATCGGCCTCGCCTCCAACGCTGCGCGAGGCCGGGTCCGAGCTACTGCGTCGCTCAGCGGAGGTGGATACCGAGGACGGGACGCCGGACGACGAGTTCCACCCCGCGTTCGGGCGGATCCTCGGCGAGCTACACCCCGACGAGGCGCGGATCTTGCGCCTACTACTCCTCAGCGGCGCGCAGGCGTCGGTGGATGTCCGCACGAGCGCGCTGATGGGCCTCTCGTCCCAGGTCGTCGCACCAGGCCTGACGATGATCGGCGCCCGGGCGGGGTGCCGTCACGTAGCGCGCGTACCCGCCTACCTGAACAACGTGCAACGGCTCGGCTTGATCTGGTTCTCTCAGGAGTCGCTCGAGGATCCGATGAGCTACCAGGTGCTTGAAGCTCAACCCGAGGTGATGACCGCGATCAAGCACGCAGGGCGTGCCAAGACGGTGCGCCGCAGCATTCACCTGACGCCGTTCGGGAAGGACTTCTGCGAGGCCTGCCTGCCGCTCGAGAGCGCCGGGACCGAATTGGTGCTCAGTACGCGCCGCGATCAGCTCTGACTTCAGCGCTCGGCGCCGGCGCCTGCGCGCCTTGCGCACGCAGGGGCGACAAGCGTGGGCTGGCGGGTGTGAGCGCGCTGGCGGGTGCGAGCGCGCCGCCCGAGACCGTTCGCCGCGGGTTCTGGATTCCGAAGGCCGCGAGCACGCCCCCCACGAGCGCCAGCCCGCCACTGATCCCGATCCCGATCCGGAAAGCGTGCACCGATGCGTCCACGAGCGCGGCGTGAAGCGTGTGGCGTGCCCCGCGGGGCACGCCACTGACGTCGGTCACGAATGGTCGCGTGCGGTCGCGCGCCACCACTGCGCGGGCCTGTGGACTGAGCGCGCGGGTTGCGAGGTCGTGGTCCAACCGGCCGGCGAAGCTCGCAGAGACCACGGCGCCCAGCGCCGCGATTGCGAGCAAGCTGGCGACTCGCGCCACCGCGTTGTTGACACCGCTGGCGAGACCCGAGTGTCCCGGTGCCACCGAGCCGAGCACCGTCGCGGTCAGCGGTGCGATTGTCGTCGCCATCCCGAGCCCGAATACGGCTACGCCGGGAAGGATCGTCCCCGGGTAGTCCGGATGGGCCCCGACGCGCACGAGCTCGAGCAGTCCCGCGCCCGCGATCAGCGGTCCCAGGGCCATGAAGAGGTGTGGCCCGAAGCGGTCGGCGAGCACCCCGAAGCGTCGCGAGAACAAGAAGATCATGAGCGTGATTGGCAGCAGGGAAAGCCCAGACTGCAATGGCGTGTAGCCCCCGACTTGCTGGATGAACAGCACCACGAAGAACGCCGCGATGCCGAGGCCCGCATAGAGCATCAGCGTCGTCAGGTTGCCAACCGCGAAGTTGCGCACGGCGAACAGGCTCAGCGGCATCATCGGCTCGGGGGCGCGTCGCTCCCAGGCCAGGAATGCGACCAGCAAGAGGACCCCGCCGATGAGCGGGACGAGCACGAGGGGGGCGCTCCAGCCGTAGCGTGGCGCTCCGATCAGGGCGAATACGGGTCCGCCGAGGCCGAGCCCACAGAGCGAAGCGCCGAGCGCATCGACGTGTCCCGGCGAGCGCTCGCCCGTTCGGAGCCGGCGTAGCAGCGCCAGCGTGACGAGGACCGGCACCAGGTTGATCGCGAAGATCCATCGCCACGACCCTGCCTGTACGAGCGCGCCGCCGCCCAGCGGGCCGATCACCGTCGCCACGCCCGTCCACGCCGTCCATGAACCGATCGCTGCCGCTCGCTCGCGTCCGGTGAACGTATCTGTGATCAATGCCAGCGTGCTCGGGACCAGTAGCGCGCCGGCGGCCCCCTGCACCGCCCGCGCGCCGATCAAGAGCCCGCTGCTCGGAGCCAGCGCGCAGAGCGCCGAGCAGGCCCCGAACCCCGCGAGTCCCGCTGCGAATACCCGTCTGCGCCCCAGTAGGTCTCCCAGCGAGCCGCCGACCAGGAGCAACGAGGAGAGGGTCAGCAGATAGGCCTCGACGACCCACTGCTGATCGGCAAGGCTTCCGTGGAGGCTCGTACGGATCGCCGGCAGCGCGACGTTGACGATCGTTCCGTCGAGAAACACGATCCCCGAGCCGAGGATGCACGCCACGAGCGTGAGCTGCTTGCAGCGCCGGTCGGCGACCATCGGGGCAGCGTAGTGACGCGTTGGGACCGGCTACGCCAGTCGCGTGAGCACCGGGGCCTTGGGACCGGCTACGCTGGGGTCGCGTGAGCACCGGGGCGGTGGGACCGGCTACGCCGGGGTCGCGTGAGCACGGGGCGTTGGGACGAGCTCTCAGCCGGTGCCGACGGCGAGCACGGAGTTGGGCTCGTAGCCGGAGAAGCGGACGCTGCGCGCGAAGGGGAGCTTGGTGTTGACGATCACGCAGTAGGTTCGCCGGCTCTCGGCGCCGAGCACGCACGTGCGGTACATGCTGCCCGGCTCGATCGCGAATGTGCTGAGCACTTGGAGGTTGCGCCGGAACTCGGCTGGCGCGCGGTCGCCAATCCACGCCTGCGCGCGCGTAATCGCGTCCTGCATGTCGTGTCGATCGGAGAGCACGGAGGAGCGATGAACGATCCCCGTGAGCAGCAGCGCGAGCGCCACGCAACCGACGGCACATGCGCCCGCATAGTCGCGGGCCACGATTCGCGGAAGGTCACGGCGCCGCCGGCGCAGCACGGCGCCGAGCGGCACAGAGACAAGCACGACGGCAATCAGGTTCAGCCACAGGCTCGACAGGGCGGCGCCGAAGAGGTCCTCTGATTCGCCCGCGGGGGGCAGTGCGTGCCCGACGAGCGCGTCCGCGGCCGTCACCACGGCAAATGCTGGCCAGAGCCAAGCGCCGCGCCGCCGCCAGCGCATGCGGGCAAGCCAGGCATTGTCCATCGCCAAAGGGTAATGCCGCAAACGAGCGGGCGAGCCCGGCGAGCCCCCGGTCAGCGAGCAAGTGCGCCTTGCCCGGCGCGGATGCGTTTTCAGTAAGCTCGCCGCTAGCCCGATCGAGGGACCGGAGCGGAAATCCCGGGACGGTTGGCGGGTTCGGACGGAGATCCCGGCCGGCCCAGGCACGAAAGGGAGCGCATAGATGGTTATCGATACGGCTCAACGGTCCGCAGCGCAACCACCAGCGCTGGTCGGGCACCTGAACCTGGACGATCGAATTGCGCTGCTGCGCGCGATGCTGCTGATGCGCGGCCTGGAGGCGCGGGCAATGAGCCTCTACCGCCAGGGGAAGGTGCCGGGCTCGTTCTACGATGGCTTCGGTCAGGAGGCGGTCTCGGCCGGAGCGGCGTTTGCGATGGCCCCGCAGGACCGGCTCTGCATCCTGCATCGCGACCTGGCAGCGCACTTGATACGTGGTGTCACGCCGGCCCAGATCCTCTCCCAGTACCTGGGGCGCGAAGGCGGAGTGAGCGCCGGACGAGACGGCAACGTCCACTTTGCGCAGCGCAGTCTCGGGTGCGTGGCGATGGTCTCGATGCTCCCGGACATGATGCTCGTCGCGACAGGGATGGCGATGGCGTTCAAGCTGCGCGGCGAGCCCCGCTGCGCGATCACCTGGCTCGGCGAAGGCTCCAGTTCGAGAGGCGACTTCCACGAGGCGATGAACTGGGCAGCGGTGCAGAGGCTGCCCGTCGTATTCGTGCTGGAGAACAACCAGTTCGCGTACTCGACTCCGCTGCACAAGCAGTTCGCGGTCAATCCTGTCGAGCGTGCGGCCGCTTACGGGATGGCCGGCGTGACTGTCGATGGCAACGACGCCGAGGCGGTGTTCGAAGTTACCCGCGCCGCCCGCGGGCGAGCGCTGGCCGGCGGCGGTCCGACGCTGATCGAGGCGGTGACGATGCGGATGCACGGCCACGCCGCCCACGACGACATGAAGTATGTGCCCCCCGAGCTGCTGGAGCACTGGCGGGCGCGCGATCCGATCGACAGGCTCCTGGCTCGGCTGGCCGAGGTTGGCGTCGACACCGAGGCGGTAGAGGCGGTAGAGGCCCAGGTGCAAGCCGAGATCGACGCCGCCACCGAGCAGGCGCTGGCCGGGCCGATGCCCGATCCGGCCGGCGCCACGCTCGGCGTCTTCTGCGAAGGGAACGCCGAGCCGCTGGGCGACGGCGAGGCGCCCTGGAGCGGGTTCGCACCATGACGACGATGACGCGCTCTGGAGCGGCTTGAAACCCATCATGACGACGATGACGCGCTCTGGAGCGGCCGTGAACCCATCATGACGACGATGACTTATCTAGAGGCGATCTCCTCGGCGCTGCGCGACGAGCTTGCAGCCGACGAGCGGGTGCTCCTGATGGGCGAGGACATCGGGGTCTACGGCGGCGCGTTCAAGGTCACCGAGGGGTTGATGGAGGAGTTCGGCGCCGACCGGGTAATGGACACGCCGATGGCCGAGTCCGCGATCATCGGGACGGCGATCGGCGCCGCTGTCGTGGGGATGCGCCCGGTGTGCGAGATGCAGTTCTCAGACTTCATCTCCTGCGGCTTCGATCAGCTCGTCACCGTCGCGGCCAAGCTGCACTATCGCCAGGGGCTCGCCGTGCCGATGGTGGTAAGGCTGCCCTCGGGGGGCGGCTTCTCAGGGGGCCCCTTCCACTCTCAGAACCCCGAGGCATGGTTCATGCACGCACCCGGGCTCAAGGTCGTGGCGCCCTCGACCGCGCAAGACGCGAAGGGTCTGCTGCACGCCGCGATCCGCGACCCCAACCCGGTCTGCTACATGGAGCACAAGCATCTGTACAGGCGGATCAAGGGCGAGGTCCCGGACGGTGTCTTCGAGACGCCGATGACCGCCCGGGTGGCGCGGACCGGCTCGGACCTGGTTGTGATCGCGTATGGAGCGATGGTGCACGTCGCTCTCGAGGCGACCGCAGACCTCGACGGGGCCTCGATCGAGGTGCTCGATCTCCGCTCGCTCGTGCCGCTCGACGAAGATGCCATCCTCGCATCGGTGGCCCGGTGCTCGAAGGTGGTGGTCGTGGACGAAGCCAACGCTACGTGCGCAGCCGGAGCACAGGTGGCGGCGCTGATCGCCGAGCGGGGCTTCGAGGATCTCGACGGTCCGGTGGTTCGCGTGGCGACGCCGGATGTCCCGATCCCCTTCTCCCCACCGCTCGAGCAGGCGGTGCTGCCGGGCGTGGAGCGACTGCGAGAGGCGTGTTCTGAGCTCCTTCGCTATTGACCATTTGACCGAGGTGACGATGCCCCAGATGGGCGTCTCGGTCACCGAGGGCACGCTCGTGCAGTGGTGCAAGCAGGTCGGGGATCGCGTCGAAGTCGACGAGACGATCTGCGAGATCTCAACCGACAAGATCGACACCGAGGTCCCTGCGCCAGTCGCGGGCATCGTCACCGAGATCCTCGTACCCCCAGATGGCACTGTCGCCGTCGGGGTGGTGCTGGCGCGGATCGCCGGCGCTGATGGTGCGGGCGCCGGCGCCGGTCCAGCGGGGGCCGGTGCCGGTGACGGCGCCACGCCCACCCCAACCGGCGCCACGCCTTCCCCAACCGGCGCCACGCCCTCGCGAACCGGCGCCACGCCCACCCCAACCGCCACGCCCACCCCAACCGGCGCCACGCCTCCACCATCTGCCGAGTCCCCCTCCGCTGATACACCGGACTCTAGTTCTATAAACGGGCGCCCCGCCCGCGGGCGGGGGCGCCATTCGCCAGTCGTCCAGCGAATCGCGGCCGAGCACGGGATCGACCTGGAGGAGGTTGCCGGCAGCGGCCGGGGCGGACGCGTGCGCAAGCAGGATGTGCTCGCGTCGATCGACGGGGCGCCTGGCGCTGAGCGCGCGGGGGATGATCTGGCGCAGCTGTCGCGCACCCGCCGCCAGATCGGCGAGCACATGAAGCGCTCACTGCAGACCGCCGCTCACTGCACGACCTGGGCCGAGGTCGACATGAGCGCGGTCGAGACCGCCCGGGCGCGTCTGCGCCTGACCGCACTGCCGTTCGTCGCGCGCGCGTCGGTCGCCGCGTTGCGAGCGCATCCGGCGCTGAACGCGTGGCTGGAGGATCAGCGCTATACGCGACACGAGGGCGTGAACCTCGGGATCGCGGTCTCGCTGGGCGAGGATGGTCTGATTGTGCCCGTCGTCCACGATGCGCACGAGCTCTCAGCGGAGGGGCTCGGCGCGCGCATCAGGGAGCTCGCTCTGCGTGCACGCGCGCGCGAGCTGACCCCTGACGAGGTGCAGGGCGCGACGTTCACGATCACCAACCCCGGCCAGTACGGCTCGATCATGGCCACGCCGATCATCAACCAGCCACAGGTCGCGATCCTCGACCTCGAGGCGGTCCTCAAGCGCCCGGTCGTGTTGACCGATCCGCAGGGAGCCGACTCGATCGCGATCCGCCCGATAACGATTCTCGGGCTGAGCTGGGACCACCGCGCGCTCGACGGCGCACAGGCGGCACAGTTCCTCGCCAGCGTCAAGGGGCACCTGGAGGGATGGTCCTTGGCGTAGGATCGAGCTCGTGTATCCCGGTCGGGAACGCTCCGAGCTTTGGGTATGCCATCTCGGCATGCTCGAGTACCGCGATGCACGCCGACTGCAGGAGCGGATACGCACCGCGCGTCAGCTCGACGAGGTCCCGGACGTGTTGCTTACGCTCGAGCACCGGCCTGTGTACACCCGTGGCCGGCGCTCGGCGCCCGGCGAGCTGCCGATGGGCGAGGACTGGTACCTGAACCGGGGAATCGAGATCGTGCAGACCGATCGCGGGGGCAAGGTGACCTATCACGGCCCCGGGCAGCTCGTCGGCTACCCGATCGTGGGTGTCGGCGACGTGGTCAGGTATGTGCGCACGCTCGAGCAGGCGCTCGTGGCTGCGCTCCGGGAGGAGGGGATCGTGGCCCGTGCGCGGCCTCGAGACGGACCCGACTTCACCGGCGTCTGGGTGGCGCAGCGCAAGATCGCCTCGATCGGAGTCCACGTCGCGCGCGGCGTCGCTACGCACGGATTCGCGGTCAACGTCGAGAACGACATGCAGCCGTTCACGTGGATCGTTCCGTGCGGACTCGACGATGTCCAGATGACCTCGATCGCCGCGGAGACGGCCCGGCCCGGCGGGCGGATGACGTGCTTTCGGCGTCGCGCCGCCTGGCACCTCGCGCAGGCGCTGGGCCGCCGGCAGCGACTTGTCAGCCTTGCGGCGATCGAGTCGGCGACCGGCGCTCTACAGCCTCAGTAGCGCCAGGAGGTCGCGGCGATCTGCCCCCGCGCTAGCCTTTGGAGTCGTGAAGACAGGCGAGCATGCGACGACGCGGTCCCGCGCGCACCCCGGTGGCTTGCCCGACGTGCTGAATGTGCTCGGGCGCGATGTTCAGCCCCACCGCGGGCGCAAGCCGCCGTGGTTCAAGGTTCCCGCCCCGGGCGGTCTCCGTTACCGCGAGCTCAAGGCTCTGATCGAGTCAGAAAATTTGCACACCGTCTGTCAGGAGGCGGCGTGCCCGAACATCGGCGAGTGCTGGCAGCGTGGCACGGCTACCTTCATGATCCTCGGCGATACCTGTACCCGCCGCTGCGGTTTCTGCAACGTAAAGACCGGCAAGCCGACGTGGAGCGACGCGCTCGAGCCATCCCGCGTGGCGCGGACGGTGGCGAAGATGGGCCTGCGCCATGCTGTGATCACGAGCGTCGACCGCGACGACCTGCCCGATTACGGGGCTGGCGTGTTCGCCGACGTAATTCGCCAGATTCGCCACCAGGCGCCAGCCTGCAAGGTCGAGGTGCTGACCCCCGACTTCCGGGGCGCCGAGATGCCGCTCGCGCGCGTGATCTCCGAGCGACCCGATGTCTTCAACCACAACGTCGAGGTGGTGCCGCGGCTCTACCGGGTGGCGCGACGCGGTTCGCGCTTTGAGCGCTCCTGCCGAGTCCTGAGAAACGCCAAGGAGATGGGTGGCGAGGAGGTCGTAACGAAGTCGGGGCTGATGGTGGGGCTCGGAGAGTCGATGGAGGAGATGGTCGACGCGCTGGGCATCCTCCGTGAGGCCCACGTGCAGGTGCTGACGGTCGGACAGTACCTGCGTCCAACCGAGCGCCACCTGCCGATCGTCCGCTACTGGCACCCCGAGGAGTTCAAGGAGCTGGAGCGGGCGGCCTACACACTCGGGTTCGAGCACGTCGCGGCCGGGCCGCTGGTGCGCTCGAGCTACCACGCCGACGAGCACATCGCTCACGCCAGCGCCGGGCCGTCTGTCACCGCCAACGCCGAGCCACCGCTCGCTCAGACCGCAGCGCAGGCGCGATGACGCACCACATGGTCATGGCCGCGGCGGGTGGCGGCTCCGCCGGATACGGTGGCGGTGGCGGTGGCGGGGGGCGTGGCGCCGGGCTCTACATCGTCCTGCAGATCCTGATCCGGATCGCGGTCCTCGGCCATGGCCTTGGGGCGCTGGTGCTGATCGGCCTCGCCGTCCTCTGGCTCCTGCTTACCCGCGTCGCGCCCAACGCGAATCGGTTCTGGGCCAGCCGGCGGAGCGCCGGCCGAGCCGCCCGGCGCCAAGTCTCTCGCCGCGAGCGGCGCGTCGAGCTGGCGGCCGCCGAAGCCGCCGAGGACGACCCTGCATTTGCGCCGGTGAAGGTGCGCGCGAGTGCCAGCAAGCTGTTCGCCGACATCCAGTCCGCGTGGGATGCAGGCGACAGGGTTCGCCTGCGGAGCTTGGTGGCGTCCGGCCTGCTCACCGAATGGGAGCGGCGCTTGGACGAGCTCCAGCGCCAGGGCTGGCGCAATCGCGTGGAGCCGATCGGCGAGCCGCAGGTGGAGTACGTCGGGTTGGGGCACCGCGGCAACGATCGCGAGGATCGGGTTGTCGTCCGCATCGAGGCCAAACTGCGCGACTACGTGCTAGACGGTCGTGGAAATCGCATCAAGCGCGCCGGCCGGCTCTCGGAGTGCAGCCGCCTGCGTGAGTTCTGGACGCTGGGCAAGCGCCAGGATCGCTCGGTGGGCGCCGGAAATGATTGGATATTGCTCTCGATCGAGCAGGGTGCTGAGGGCAAGCACGAGCTCTCGGAGGACCTCGTGGCGAGTGCCTGGTCCGACGACCGCGTGATGCGCGACGAGGCGCTCGTCGAGGGTGCCGTGGCGGACGCCGTGCCCGAGACGGTCAAGATCGCCGAGGTCGCCGACCTCGACTACCAAGGCGATGCCCGCGCCGCCGCGCTCGACCTCAGCCTCGCCGACGGTCGCTTCGCACCGGACGTGCTGGAGGTCGCAGCCCGACGGGCGGTTGCGGCATGGGCGCAGGCCGTCGACGGCGACGACGACGCTCTGCGTGGGATCGCCCACTCGCGGGCCGCCCGGCAACTGCTGCATCCCGGCGACCCGAGCGAGAGGACCCGGCTGGTGGTGCGCGGCCCGCGCGTGGAGCAGATCCGGATCGCCGCGCTCGACGCCGGGGCGGATCCGCCGACGATGACGATCGAGGTCGACCTCGCGGGGCGGCGTTATCTGGAGGATCGCGATACTACGGCGGTGATAGCCGGGAGCCCCGCCCGTGAGACGACATTCACCGAGCACTGGACACTCGCGCTCGATGGGGGCGCAGCGCAGCCGTGGCGGATCTCGGCGGTGGGCACACCGGCGGGCTGGCCACGGTCCACCTCTTCACGTTCGCCGGCGCCCGCCGGCCGGCGATAGAGCGATGCGGCGAGTCGCTCGCCCAGACAGGCCCTCGATGAGGCGCCGCATCCTCAGCGTCTTGGCCGGCGCGGTGCTCGCGGTGCTCGGCGTCGCCGCTCCGGCGATCGCCCGCGCCGGGGGCGGCAGCTTCGGCTTCGGGCATGGCGGGGGCTTCGGGCGCGGCGGCGGCTTCGGAAGGGGTGGCGGTCTCGGCCGTGGCTTTGGTCACGGCCACTTCTTCTTCCTGCCGATCGGCGGCGGCGGCGGCGGCATCCTCGTGCTGATCGTGATCGTAATCGTGGTGATCTACGTGATCTACGTGATGCGGCGGAGGAACCGGCGTTGATGTGGTGGCGCCCTCGAGGGTTCACCAAGGGGGGCCGCTTGGCCGAGCGCGAACGTCATGTCGAGCTCGCCGCGGCGGAGGCAGCGCAGGACGATCCCGCGTTTGCGCCCGAGGCGGTACGCTCCGCCGCCGCCAAGTTGTTCGCAGACGTACAAGCTGCGTGGGACGCGGGAGATCGGAGGAGGCTGCGAGGACTCGTGGGGCCCGAGCTGCTGACCGAATGGGAGCTGAGGCTCGATGACCTCGATCGCAGGGGTTGGCGCAACCGCGTGCAGCCGCTGGGGGAGACGAAGGTCCACTACGTCGGGCTGAGGCACCGCGGCGACCGCGGCGACCGGGTCGCGGTCAAGATCGAGGCCGTGCTGCGCGACTACGTTGAGGACTCCTACGGTCAGCGCATAGGACGCACGGATGGCTCGTCGGAAAGAAGTCGTGTGGAGGAGTTCTGGACGCTCGGCAAGCAGCTGGATGACTCGTGGCTGCTGCTCTCGATCGAGCAGGAGGCTGAGGGCGAGCACGAGCTCTCCGAGGATCTCGTCGCGAGTGCCTGGTCCGACGACCGCGCGATGCGCGACGAAGCGCTCGTCGAGGGTGCCGTCGCGGAGGCCGTGCCCGAGACGGTCAAGATCGCCGAGGTCGCCGACCTCGACTACCAAGGCGATGCCCGGGCCGCTGCGCTCGATCTCAGCCTCGCCGACGGACGCTTCGCACCGGACGTGCTCGAGGTCGCCGCTCGGCGCGCGGTCGCGGCGTGGGCAGAGGCCGTCGACGGCGACGACGACGCTTTGCTCGGGATCGCCCGTCAGGAGGCTGCGCGGCAGATGCTCCATCCCGGCGACCCGAGTCAGAGGACGCGGCTGGTCGTGCGCGGTCTGCGCGTGGAGCAGATCCGGATCGCCGCGCTCGATGCCGCGGCGGATCCGCCGACGATGACGATCGAGGTCGACCTCGCGGGGCGCCGTTACCTGGAGGATCGCAATACCACGGAAGTGGTGGCCGGAAGCCAGTCGCGCGAGACCTCGTTCACCGAGCACTGGACGCTCGCGCTCGGCGGCGACGCGGCGCAGCCCTGGCGGATCGCCGCGGTGGGCACGCCCGCCGCCTGGGCGTGAGCCACGACTGGGGACGCCCGCCCGCCGGCTCGCCGTAAGCCACGACTGGGGACGCCCGCCCGCCGACCCGGCTATAGAGAACCCGTAACCGCCCGGGCCTCCGAGCACCACAATAAACCAAGGCGGCGCAGCCGCCTCATAAAGGAAAATAGGGCTCGCGCGCGTGTTCCCGATCAAGGACAACCTCCCGACGGATCGCTTCCCGTTCGTGACGCTGGCGCTGATCGTTGCGAGCCTCGTCGTCTACCTGCTTGCGATCAGGCATGGGGGGTCGCTGATCAGCGGGCCCGACGCGACGGTGCTCGTCAAGTACGGGGCGATCCCATACGCGCTGAGGAATCCGGGCACGCATTGTGGCCTTGCCCAGATCCCCGGGGGCGCCGCGAGGGCGGTCGCCTGCCATGCTCAGCACGCCGGGTTCCGCCCCTCGGGCGGCGCGATCCCCGTCTGGGAGACGGTCTTCAGCGCGATGTTCGTGCACGCCTCGATCGTCCAGATCGCGGGGAACATGCTGTTCCTGTGGATCTTCGGCAACAACGTCGAGGGCGCCATGGGGCCCCTCAAGTTCATCGCCTTCTACATCGCCGGCGGGGTGGCTGCTCTCGCGCTGGAAGTGCTCCTCGTTCCGGGCGCCACGGCGCCGACGGTCGGTGCCGCGGGGGGGATTGCGGCCGTGCTCGGGGGCTACATCCTGCTCTATCCGCGCGCGCGAGTGTTGACGCTCGTGTTGATCCCGCTGTTCTCCACGGTGATCGAGGTGCCGGCGCTGGTGATGCTCGGCATCTGGTTCGTGATGCAGGCGCTGTTTGGCGCTGCCGGTCTCACGGACCCTATCGGGGGAGGCGGCGTGGTGGCGTACTTCGCTTACGCCGGGGGCTTCGCGTTCGGCCTGGCCGCGACTTGGTTGCTTGCCTCCCGGCGCCGCCAGGCACCGCCCGGCGATTCGGATCAGAGGCGCCTGAACGCCGGATTTGCGAGGTCCGGCGGCCGCCAGTAGCGTGCAAGGGGCATGATCCTCGTCACCGGTGGCGCCGGATTCATCGGCTCGCATATCGTCGATGCGCTCGTGCGCCGCGGTCGGCGGGTCCGCGTACTGGATGCACTGCTGCCGGGCGCCCACGTCGCGGTGCCTGATTACCTGAATCCCGGCGCGGAGCTCATCCACGGCGATCTAAGAGACCCCGATATAGTTGACAGCGCGCTCCGGGATGTTGACGCCGTCTGTCACCAGGCGTCGATGGTGGGGCTCGGGACGGGGTTGCACGATATGGCGGACTATGTGCAACACAACGACCTGGGCACGGCAGTGCTGCTCAGCCGGCTCGCGGCAGCCGGACTGGAGGGGCCCCTCGTGCTCGCCAGCAGCATGGTCGTGTACGGCGAGGGCCACTACGTATGCCCGGCCCACGGTGGTGTATCGCCCAGGGGGCGCGACGTCTGCGACCTCTCAGCCGGGCGCTTTGATCCCGGCTGTCCGCGGTGTGGGCAGTCGCTGATGTCGCAGGCGATCACCGAGTCCGCGCGGCTGGACCCGCGCAACGTGTACGCCGCAACGAAGGTACACCAGGAGCACCTGTGCTTCTCGTTTGAGCGGGAAACCGGCATCCCGGTGACCGCCCTGCGATACCACAACGTCTACGGCCCGAGGATGCCGCGTGACACGCCATACGCGGGCGTCGCGGCGATCTTCGCCAGCTCGCTCGCGGCAGGTCGCTCGCCGCGGGTCTTCGAGGACGGCGGCCAGCTTCGCGACTTCGTTCACGTTCGCGACGTGGCGCGGGCCAACGTGCTCGCGCTGACGCGACAGGCGCCGTTGACCGGTGCCTTCAACGTCGCAAGCGGTCAACCTCGTAGCATCCTTCAGATGGCGCAGGCGCTAGCCGATGCGGGCGGCTCCGGCACGCCGGCTCCGGTCGTGACTGGGGAGTTCCGCTTGGGTGACGTGCGCCACGTGTTCGCCTCCGCGCAGCGCGCGCAGCGGGAGCTCGGGTTCAGTGCGCTCGAGGACTTTGGCGCCGGGATGGCGGAGTTTGCCTCCTCGCCCCTGCGGGCTACGCGCTAGTCGCCAGCGGTGGGCATCGTCTACCGTTTGCGAGCGTGCACCGTTCGGCGTCATTGAACGGTTCGGCGCCATGGATATCTAGATCTAGAACCAGGAGCAAACCAGCCATGCCAACATACCAAGCACTCAATTACGGCACTCCCGCGCTGACCCGGGACCGCACGCGGGCGGTCTTCGGCCAGGTGATGGGGCTAGTCGCGCTGACCGTCGGTTGCGCCGCGCTCGGCGCCTACGTCGGCCGCAACCTCACCGGCGCCACAGGCATCGCCTTGTTCATCGGCGCGTTCGCCTGCATCTTCGGCCTCAACTTCGCTTCGCGCCGCGGCCACGAGCAGCTCGCGGTCGGGTTGCTGTTCGGTGTCGGGCTACTGATCGGGATGGCCGTCGGGCCGGTCCTGGCGGTTTACGCCCAGTCACAGCCCTCCGTGCTCTGGCAGGCTGCCGGCGCCACCGGCGCCTTCGTCGGAGCCCTGGGAGCATTCGGCTACGCGACACGGCGTGACTTGTCATCGTGGGCGCGCACCCTGTTCTGGGCGCTGCTGGGGCTGATCGCGTTCGGGATCGTCGGAATCTTCGTCTCGATCCCGCACGGCAACGTCATCTATGCCGTCGGCGGGCTAGTGATCTTCGGCGGGTTTACGGTCTTCGACTTCAACCGTATGCGCCGCGCGAGCATGGCCAGCGCGGTGCCGATCGCCGCCGGGATCTTCCTTGACATCTTCAACGTCTTCTTGCTGATGCTGCGACTGCTGGGCGGCCGGAGCTGATGCTCGGCTGGGGAGGCTTGCTCTACGAGGGCTCCTCAGCCACATAGTGCCGGCCCCCGGCTGAGTCGACCCAGACGCGCATCACCCGTTTGGTCTTAGGGTCGCGGAAGCGCTCGCTCGTGGGCTGCCAATCGGGAGCGGGCGAGTCGGCGTCGCCGTGTCCGCGGCTCCGCCGGCGCCGGGGCCGCGTCTGATCGGAGGGCGCGGCGAGCGGCGGCAGGTCGGCCATCGCTGCGGCGGCGTCCTCCCGGGTCTGCGCCAGCTCGATCACCGCCACGCGGCGCTCGAGCTCCTCGATCCCCAGGCGCCCCGCGGCCGCGTGGCGCCCCAGCTTCTCGAATAGCAGCTCCCGGTCGGCGTCGCCCAGCAGCACGCCTCATGCCTCAGGCGGAGCGCTCGACCTTCACGGCAGTGCCGTAGGCCACGATCTCGGTGAACTGCTGTCCGATCTCCGAGGAGTCGAAGCGAACCGCGACGATCGCATTGGCGCCGAGCAGGCCCGCGTTCTCGACCATGCGGTCGATCGCATGACGCCGCGAGTCCTCCAGTAGCTGGGTGTACTCGCTGATCTCTCCGCGACGCAGCGCCTTGAACGATGCAGTCACCCCGCCGGTGAAGCCCATGCTCCTCACCACCAGGCCATAGCAGACGCCTAGGTTCTCTGCGATCTTCATCCCGGGCAGCTCGAGCGCGGTCGTCATCGGCATCGCAGGTGAGCTGGGGGCACCGGGCATCGCCCGCGAAACCTATCAACTGCGGATGGCGCTACCGTGCGCGCTTGCGATGAGGATCGGTCTCCGGTCATCTGTCCTACTGCTTGCGCTTGTGCTGCTGGCTGCCGCGTGCGGCACCAGCAGCCAGTCGAGCAGTACTGGGGGGAGCACTTCGAGCACCCGGAGCGCTACGCCGAGTCCGAGCACGCCGACCGGGTTCGAGGGCGTGCCGCTCCAGCGGGGACCGGCGCTCGCACCTGCCGGCAGCACCCAGACGGGTACCGTAGACGGTGTCCAGTGCCTGGGCACCGAACAGCTCGTGTACCACGTCCACGCCCACCTGGCCGTATACGACCGCGGCGCGCCGCGCGCGCTTCCGGCCGGCGTGGGGATTCCCGGCTCGGTCGTCCAGCAGACCGGGCAGGGGCCGGTCGCTGCGGGGGGAAAGTGCATCTACTGGCTGCACACGCACACCTCCGACGGCGTGATTCACATCGAGTCCCCGACGCGGCGGATCTACACGCTGGGCGACTTATTCGACGAGTGGCACCAGCCGCTGAGTCCGAGCCGTGTCGCTGTGATGGCCGGCAAGGTCACCGCGTTCGTGAACGGTAAGCCCTGGACGCGAGATCCACGGTCGATCCCGCTGACCCCGCATGCGGTGATCCAGCTCGACGTCGGGGCGCCCGTAGTCGGGGCACAGCCCATGTCCTGGTCACAGACGCAGCTCTAGGCCGGGCTGGCTTTGTGCGCTCCGCCCGCGGGCGGAGCCACTCACGGCTGCGGCTCGGTCCGGAGGCTGGCGGATCGTGCGGGCGGCGCGGGGCGGGGCGTGCGGCGGTTATCCCTATGTCCAGGAGGTCGCGTCGCTTGCTGGACCGGAGGCCATAGGTCGCAGGGCCGGCGCAGCCAAACTTGCAGGGGTTCCGATCCGGGCCGCAGCCGGCCCCGCCGCCCACGAGCGTGGGCGGTTTCCCGACCCTCCGGACAAGGAGAAAGATGTTCCTTCCATACCCAAGCTGGCTCAGCCCCGGGGACAACGCCTGGCAGCTGACTGCCGCGACGCTCGTGGGCCTGATGAGCGTCCCCGGCCTGGTCGTGCTGTATGGCGGCGTGATGCAGAAGCGCTGGTCGGTCAACAGCATGATGCTCACCTTCGGGGCCTTCGCGATCGTGCTCCTCGTGTGGGTGCTGTGGGGCTTCAAGATGGCCTTCGGTCATCCGATCGGCCACGGCCTCGGCTTCTTCTCGACCTTCATTGGCAAGCCGGGCAACATCCTCAGCCACTCCCAGGAGCAGGGGCAGGCCAATATCCCCCTCTTGAGCGGCGCGTCTCCGAGCTTCAGATTCCCGATGTCCTCGCTGGCCTACTTCCAGTTCGTGTTTGCAGCCATCACCCCGATCCTGATGCTGGGCTCGGTGCTCGGGCGCGTGAACTTCAAGGCGTGGATTCCGTTCGTCGCCCTCTGGACGACATTTATCTACTCGGTCAACGCGTTTCTGATCTGGGGCGGTGGCTGGCTCTCGCACAAGGGAGCAGTCGACTTCTCCGGTGGTTACGTGATCCACTTGTCCGCGGGCGTCTCGGGATTCGTGGCGGCAGCGGTGATCGGGCCCCGTCTGCAACGCGATCGCGAGATCGACGCGCCGAACAACGTCGCGATGGTGGCCGTCGGTGCGGGTCTGCTGTGGCTGGGCTGGAACGGCTTCAACGGCGGCGATCCGTACTTTGCGGGCGCGTCCGCATCCGCGGCGGTGCTCAATACGAACCTTTGCACGGCCGTCGCGTTCCTGATCTGGGTCGGGTGGGACTACCTCACCGGGCGTAAGCCCGGGCTGCTCTCAGGCGTCAACGGCATGATCACGGGTCTCGTGGTGATCACGCCGGCGGCGGGCTACGTAAACGGATGGGGGGCGATGGCGCTCGGCGCCATCGGCTCCACGATTGTCTACTTCGCCCTCAACTACCTCAGCCGATGCCGCCCGTTCCGCAACGTCGACGACACGCTGGGAGTGATCTATACCCACGGCATGGCCGGCCTCGCTGGCGGTCTGCTAACGGGCGTGTTCGCCGATCAGCGGATGATCGAGTACATCGGCCAGGGCAAGACGGCCAGCATCTCCGCCCAGGGCCTGATCCACGGAAGTACGCACCTGCTCCTGTGGCAGGCGATCGCAGCCGCGTGGGTGATCGTGTTCTCCGGCGTCGGCACGTGGATCCTGCTGAAGCTGGTCGGGCTCTTTATTCCCCTGCGGATGTCCGAGGAGAACATGGAGATCGGCGACATCGCTGAGCATGGGCACGAGGTCTACCCCTCCGACGTGCCTTCGCTCGGGTTCCCAAATGGAGGCTCGGGTAAGGGGGAGATCCCCGCTGGGGCTGGGGCTGGGAAGCGGGCACCCACGCCGGCGTGAGCCGGCGCAGCCGCGGCGCTGCCGGTAGGGGCAGCGACCGCGGCTTGCCGCGGACGTTGCTGGTAGGGGAGCCTCCGCGGCTGCTCGAAGGCGATCGACCGTCCACCGGGGGCGCAAGCAGGCGCTCCGGTCGGCGTCCGGTCCGGCTCGGTCGGCGGTCCGGCTCGGTCGGCGACTCAGGATCGGCGCGGGAGTCGCTATTCCCGGCGCCCGATCAGGCGCGCCCCAAAGCCGATCGTGCGCCGCCACCGACCGGGCGGCCGTGGTTGGGTTCGCGGCCATTCCTCTCGGGTGGGAAGCCGGCCCTGCCGGCGGGCCGAAACCACGCACTTCGTGTGTGCATGGCGGCGGCGGGCCGAGTCGCCCTCGGGCAATATCAGCATGTGCTCGCTCAGTGCCGGGAGGAAGCCGCCGCAAAGCGGGCACCTATATGTCGCGGGCTTGCGATTCTGGGCACGGCGTACATACCACCACTGCACGGACGCCATTCCTTCTAGCATGTCATCGCCCGGGTGGGGGCGCCGGGACGTGATCGGCCCGGGTGGGGGCGCTGGGACGTGATCAGCCCGGGCGGGGGGGCCGGCACGGGCGCGGGGGGGGCGCGTCGGCACGCGCACGATACCGTCGCGGGATGGAGCATCGCGACGAGCGCGTCGTCCTCGAAACGGGCCGCTACCGGCTCACCGGGGTGCTCCGCATGCCACGCGACGGCTACCGAAGCCGGCTCATCGACTATCTGAACGCCTGTGAGCGCGCTTTCCTTCCGCTCACCGATGTCGAGATCGGGACGCTTGACGGGACCGCCCCGCCCGAGCGGCGCGCTTTTCTCGCGGTCGCGGTCAGCCACATCGTGCTCGTGATGCCCGTGGACGCACGGCAGCCCGAGGAGTAAGACCAAGGATCGGGATTGCGATATCGCGACATCGCCGCTAGGGATCCGAGCCGAGCGTTGCCGCCAGCTATCCTCTACATATGGCAACCCGGCAACTCGACGAGCGTGAGGATCTGAGTCGCAGCGACGTTCTGCGTGCCTCGCCGCGCATGTTCGAGTCCGATCTGCTCGACAAGCTCTCCCGCGTGCACCCCATCGTTCCACCGCTCCTGTTTGGGCCGGCGATCGTCTTGCTGCTAGTCGAGGGACTCGTCCGCGGAGTTGGCTGGGCGACGCTTGGGTGGCTCGTGGGTGGCTATCTGTTCTGGACGCTCACCGAGTACTGGCTGCACAGGATCGTGTTCCACTTCGAGCCCCAGCAGGGGATCGGTGCGCGCCTTCACTGGATCATTCACGGCATCCATCACGACCACCCGAACGACCCGATGCGTCTGGTCATGCCTCCGTCGGTCAGCATTCCGCTGGCCGCGCTCTTCAGCTTGGGCTTCTACGCAGCGCTCGGTGATCCCGCGTTCTTGCCTTTTGCCGCGGGGTTTCTGGGCGGTTACCTCTTCTATGACATGCTGCACTACCACGTGCATCATCACCGGCCGAAGACCGCGCTCGGTAAGCGGCTGCGCGAGCTCCACATGCGCCACCACTTCCAGAACCACGAACGGGGCTATGGAGTCAGCGCTCCGTTCTGGGATCACGTTTTCGGTACGGCACCGAAAACGGGGTAGAAAAGCGGCGCCCTCTCGCTCCGAGGGACGGCAGAGGGGCGGGCCGGCGGAAGCGGATGTTGAGCGCCGTTTGAATCCGGCACGGGAGATGGTGTTCGCGCCGTTCAAGGACGGGATGATGTTCTAGCGGTGGCAGGCTTCGTGCGTTTCTGAACGCGCGAGAGCCCTCCCGTCCTCTTGGC
>JAABUZ0100001147.1_pt1 | contig 53239 bp, 57 predicted proteins | sample 5562091 | NCBI WGS metagenome assembly JAABUZ01 (sample SAMN12813069, study PRJNA571459) | rock metagenome | isolation source: Antarctica rocks | place: Antarctica: Victoria Land, Linnaeus Terrace sud | collected 2015-12-21 | reverse complement strand
GTAGAAGTTCGACCTATATGACGGATTGACCGGGGGGCATATGACGGATCGCCGCGCCAAGGCGAATCGCCGCCGGGGGGGTTGGGAGCGTCATATGCCCATATGACGGTCGGGAATAAGAGGTAGATCTGATTTATGCGTGCCCAAGTCAATTCTCCCCCTGTCTCCTCCAGGCTTTGCATCAGCACCGGCCCAACTGCAGGCTTCACGTCCAAACCTGCAGCTTCCGCAGCCTGAACCAACCTGACCCGGACGCTCATGAGCTAGCGCTTGCAACGTCGCCCTGTCTGTATAGTGTTCTGGTCAGGTATGACAGCTACAACTCGGACGGGATTGAGGACTACCACGAAGAAGCCGTAATGCGTATTGCAGCAGGTTTGGCGCCGAATTTGAAGGAGGCACGCGTGTTCCGCGCCGCCGCTGGCTGGTCACTGGCACTTATGCGAGCACTTGAAACGCCGAGGAAGCCGTGGCAAGGGTTTGCCCTCAACAAGCAGAAGCATATCTCCACACCCGGATCCTTGCGACACTTGCAGCTGGCTGGTCACGGCTGCATAATCAGGCAAGTCGTTGAGAATTGGAGCAGACACACCGATTTCTCAGTTCTACGCACTCTCGAGTTGGAGAGCGACATCGAAGCCGATGCACTTCACTGTCTAGCAACAAAGTGCGACTTCTCTTCACTTAAAACGCTGGTTATGGTCCTTGCAACAGAAAACCTCCTTGAATCACCAACAATGGATCATTCCAGCCTCGCAAATCACTTTCTTTGTAGCCTACCATCTCTATTCACCCTCAAACTTGTCGGTGAACTTAGCCACACTACACTTGGTACAATTTTTGAATATCATGGTGCAGCCTTGCGCAGGCTCTGGCTATCACCCTTGGGAAACCTCAATCGACTTGTCATTGCCCAACGAGAAGTTGAACGAATCGCAGAACACTGTCCTTTGCTTGAAGACCTGAGTCTGACTGTGCCACGCTCCAAAGGTGATGCTGGCGAGGTGGCTATCTATAAAGCACTAGGTTCCCTATCCAAGCTCCAAAGCATTTTCCTTACCCTCGACGCCTCAGATTGTGCCATCTTCATGGATGGTGACGATGATGATGAAACACCCAATGATCCATCCTTTGACAACTTTGACCAACAATTCTTCGATGACCCCAGGGGCTCATATCGCAAACCGCGCAACGGGCACGTCCGTGATGCCTTCATCAATAGCGCCTTAGATGAAACCCTGGCTCGCGCCATCTTTCGGAGCATTTCTACCGCCAAAACCAGTGGCGCATTGCCACTTGAGAGGCTGAAGCTCCGCGTGACTGGCGGAGGCTGCTTCGGTGACAGTTCCATGCTATCAAGCATTGAAGATGTCGTTGGCCATCTCGGCCGCTCGTGGCTGCTTGAGCGCAATCCAAGGGACGATCATCGACATGAGTTAGTTGCAACGGAGCTAGGACGGCAGGAAAGAGAAGCGAAGGAAAGTGTGAATCTGATATCTCTGGGATGGGATATCGAACCAATTTTTCGGAGGATTTGGCCGGAAAGGTGGAAAGCAGATGGTGATTGGCGCGATGACTGGCATAGCTGGCCACTTTCATAGACATAATGCACGACACTTTCATGAACTTTCAACCATACACCTAGCAAACATTTCAAGCAATTAGAGGTGCAAAAGTTAAAAGCCATCAGTTTCAGAAGTTCTAATTCCCTAACACAGTCTAATATAGCCTAACATGTTCTCGAGCCATAACAACTAACGTCTATGGTTCTATGACAAACTGGCTCTGAACCAAAACCCGTCTCATAACATGACGACGATATCTGGGTCTTTTCCTGATGAGCTTCGGCGGTAGATTGTTGAAGCAATAGGAGCAGAAGGAGTAGTCGTCCAATTAGGAACATAGTTGCAATGTCATTACACTGCCCGCTAGCCTAGTTGGGGCTAGCGCCAATTGCGGCACAAAACGTACCTTAGATAGCTTCCTTTCGTAGAAGACATACCTGTACACAATCGTCAGATCTACACTTCATCATAGATCGATTCTACTCTCCCTTATTCCAAGCCGCAGAATTAGAAGCTGCAGCAAGGAGCTTAGAAACGGCTTAGTCCAAGAAGATGCCCGCTTGAAAAATTCAAGGCCTGAACACATCCGTCCTTGTAGGTATTGCCTCACAGCAGAAAATGCTTGGATGGGCTCACACTAACGTTGTTACAATTGTGCTGCCATAGGCTTGCTGCAGAATGAGCAAGGTTTGGATGCACGAGCAGAATAGAGGAGGTCCTGGGATTCTAAAGGGAAAGGCTGAAGGGTCCGCCGGGTAATGCTTTCTGGGCGGTACAGAAAATTTTGGAGTTCTCGTCGGTTAAGGAAGGGAAATGCGCTGAGGCGGAGGCTAATATGCGGTATTGGACCGCAATCTGGGGCAGAACTGTCCACATAGCTTGTGACTGTTAAGGCAGCCGGGCGCCAGGGGCGGAAGAGGCCAAATAATCAAACGAGGGGGGCTATGAGCTGGTTGATGGCATGAGTGCGGGGGAATGGGGCCATTATCGGCAAGAGTCATTTGGAGACTATGAGGAAGGTGGCAGCAAAGCGACACCCGCGAGAGCTGATGTCAAGGGACTGCGCCCCATAAGCCACGCTAAGTAGCAGACTTTTCATACTCAGGTGTATCGAGTACGTAGCTTTCTTCAACGCTTCAACAACCTACCTACTGCTGATGTTTTATCCATACCTTATATATCATCAGGCAGCCGACTCAAGGCGTTTATTTTGAGAGTACTCCGAAAATAGGCGACTGGCTTTGCAGCTGCGTCGTATCTTTTCTAGTGCCATGTTATGGGGAATTGAATCATTTATTTCCGTCCAACAGTGTTGTGTTCCTAAATGCATGCCTTGCGATCGTAGCACAACACTTGGCTAATCGATTGTTCAGTCTCCATTCATGTTCGAGTTCTGCCAAAGAAGAAGAGTCGTCGCATGAGGGTTCTGGTCCGTGAGGTTCGAAGACGGCCGAGTCGCGAGTTCTTATTCCCTCACGTTGAAACCCCGATAGACCGCTTCTTTCATATTGATGCGCGCCGAATGCTTGCAATCGCTTCTGCAGTCGCTTCTTCTTCTTTCCAATGCGCTTTCGTCGGAATCGTCTTTATGCGACAATCTGAAAGCGCACAATCTATTTCATTCTTCTTTGCACTCCGAACTTTTCTACTTTCCATCTCTGCAACAGAAATTCAAGAGCTCTGCTTGTCTCAAGAGTTCAACTGAAAGCATTTCGTCATGACTAATTCATATCTATACGGTTTTTACATAACGTTCATTCTCTGGAGTACAGTCCTTGCCATTCCCTTCAATCTCGAATTAGAACCATCTCTTCTGCTCTACAACTCAAGCGTACCTGTTCAGAGTCGCGGTATTAACTGCTTTCGTCAATTCCCACCTGAGCTTCCTCCCACCAGAGCAGATTGCATGAAGGCTATAGATAAGATGTTAGTCGAGCCAGATCTAATGAAGGTCAAGACCTGGACTGCCTCAACAACACACTCTACAACAAGAGAATGGAAACACGGCACGTGCGAGATCGATGTTGGGGCACCGGTGGGTACTGCAGAGGACCGCTTCTCAACTTGGTCGTGTGTGGCAAAAGCGCAGACGATCGTTCAGAAGTGCCTGGGCGACGAGCAAGTGGGAGGGAGGACAGCGATTGGCCCGAAATCGCTCTTTCAAATCATTATCACGCACCCCAGGGAAATGCCTTACTCGACTGTGTGACTTCGACTGGGGAGTTACTATGGAAGGAAGTACTAGCCGTTAGCGAGCAAAGAGCAGGCGTGTTTTGATGACTTCACAGATCTGAGAGACCCAACTAGCGGTTGCGAAGTAGACTCAAATGCGCGTTTGGGAAACTCATGTTTTCTTTCGTGCATGAAGGTGAAGCTCTTCAGTGCTGTAGGTTTTAGAATTGAAGCTGGTCTTAGGGCAAAATCATAGCTCTATAAAGGCGTGCTAAAACGATCATTGATACCTTTAGAGTAACTCAAAGAAATCTGCATGAAACCTCAATCGAATCAATTGCTATTTAACACATGATCTGTATTCTTGATGATGAGCTTTGTATTGATCATGTATGCACTGATGATTGATGTAAATAGACCTGCGCACAGCAATGACTGCAACTCAGTTCAACCCAATACGCAGCGTAAAACAGAGTGTTGAAAAACAAAGCATATACTTCTTGTTAGCTGACTCGTCTAACAGACTACTCGACCATTTCAACGACTAATTTCAATGGTTTTGACGGTAGAAGAAACATTGTCAATTTCTCCAGCACATCAGATGACGAAGCGTTCCTGCGAAGCGTACCTACGAGAAAGCATAAGTAGATTCTCAAAATCTGGAGCCAAAATATCATGCAAATTCAATATTGAGTATACGCCTAGAACATACAAGTGTAGAACCTACTGAAACCGAAATACATGATGGTGACACTATAATGTCAAAAACACTATCAGCTTATACCGTACGGGTATTTTTCGTCGTCGTTGTCATGTAAGGATAAAATTGCATTGTTCTTTGCGTGCACGATTGATAAAATTGAAGGATAACTTCGTGAATACCAGCAGTTAAGGTGGGAAATCAACTTCTACGAAATTGATGCATCAATGAACACGCACTCATGACAGTCTTGAGAGAAAAGCGGCAGAAATTACAAGAGACCTCAGCATATCCCTCATCAGAATACGCATCTTTAGGTTTATTTAGTGTTCTCGATCAATTTCAGAGGGATTACGTGAAGTTTCTGCCAGATGTGGTGTAAGAGAGAGACGAGAGAGAAAGACAGTGAGAGAGGGGAAGATAGATAAGGAGTCTTCTGTTCAGGATGTCAAATGAGAATTTGCTAGTTAGTTTGCGCGTTCGAAAAAAAGCATTCAATACGTGAATGGCGCAAGTTGCGCGCTTTACTCATCGTTCCCACTTTTCCCCTTTCCTTCCCATTCATCATTCAAGATCTTCGACTCATTCTCAAACTCTCGCGACCTTTAACATGATCACTATCCCAGCCTTTGATCTTTCAGCTGTAAGATTTGTTCTGGCACAAAAATTTATGGTTGGGATTATATGAGCCAAGTATAGGAAATTTGAGGCAAAGCGGAACGGTCGGTTCAGAATTTTTGAAGGCATGAAAATCCTTACGTCGAGCTCTACAGTCAAGCTCGTAGCAATCTCTTTTTCCAGGCGCTTCTTGTGCGACTTCGAGATAGGTGGCCGGCAGATATAGAAGGTAGAGCTTTTCTTCCCATTTTGCCACATTTGGTTCCTTCAATCAAAACCCAACCCATCACTAAACCTTGTTCCGTTTCATATGGTACCATCTAGCCCAGTCATGGGTTAAGTGATTGAGTCATATCTTACCCATCCCAGCTCGTTGACCGGTGTGTTATAATAGAGCAGACCTAATGCTTTGCTATTAAGCACATGTTATGCTGATTATTAAGAAATTATTACAGTGGTAGGTAGAGAAGCTTTTATTCATAATTGGCCGCACCATAGGTGCCCTCAATATTCGGTCTGATTCCTGTTCTACGAAGAAGGAAGTTTCATCTTCGACTACTCAATGTATACTGGCAACTCACAATCTCAATACCTGGCTGGCAACACTCATGCTTCGTAAAGTTCATTCTTCTCCCTCCTCAATAAATGGCACCTCCACCAGCAAAAAGCTCGGAACATCATCACGAACCATGCCTCATGCACCGGTTCAGCCTTTCCTTCAGAGCTCCTCTGCCGCACATCCTCAACGATACAAGGTAAGTAGTCAAAGTATATGCGCATACCTTCGGCCTCAACGCTGCGCAAGCCGTAATGGTTGTGCGTCGTGCCATCGCGGATATGTGTTCAGGCGTTGGGCCAGTAATTGACAGCATAGGAAATGTGGCTAGCCATGAGGTCGACATAGTGCAACTGGCCGATGGTGTGAAGGTTGATGAAGTAGGTGGCTGCGACGTCTCAGACTGTGTGGACTGCGTCGAGAAATGCTAGGGGACGAGGGTTTGCTTGTTCGTTGGCTTGAAACTCTGATTCCCATTCAGTAGGGAAGGCGGCTTGTAGGCTTTCGTACTGCCGCAGAACCCAGAATATTTGACTGGGGACGGTTCGAGATTCCCGTTGAGTGATGTATTGCTTAAGGCGGTGGTGAAAGACTATGAGACCTTCTCTATAGCACGTAAGACCAAAGCAGTGCTTCAATGAAGCTGAAAGGCGAGCGAAGAAGCTGCCTCGGTGACGAACCATGAGTGCTGCAAGGGAAATAATATCAGAGAATCCGCGGGTGTAGTGTGCCTTCCAATTTCCAGGGAGTAGGTTTCTTGTATTACTCAGCGGCTTAATTGCTTTGCCGGTACAATTTAGGCTTTCCATGGATGCGAGAATGTCTTCGAAAGTACCCAAGCCGAAAGATGGGATTTTGAGACCGTCGCAGCCGGGTAGTTTACCGAAGGTCATCATATCAGCCTCACGAGTTGAAATATATAGCTCTGCTCCTGAAGATGGCCTGGCATTGGGATAAGTTGACGAGGATGAAGGCGTTAGCCCTTCAACATCCGTAGAAACGACTTTTGAGAAACAGAATAGTGCAATATAATCACAATCAAACTGCTGGTTTCCATTCACTTATAGCGGTGTAAGATAGCTTGTGTTACCCCATGACGCTTACGGCAGTATGATGAATGGTCGTTTTGAAGGTAGTGTTCTTTCACCCGCCCTAAAACAAATCTTTGCGTCAATAATATTCATTTTGAATAGCTAAGCCACATACCAAAAATATCCGAGAACTATGCTGTACGTCTGTCCCACGGGAAGTCAAGGCCGATCTCGTAAAATCTTGCGACGGATGGAAATTCACACAAGCCTATCAGTACTTCTCACAGAGAGGCCTGATAGCTGAAGTGATGGCCATGTAGTTGCAGAACCTCAAGTTGTCTATTGAGGGAGTAACAGTCAATCCATAAAGGCGTACATACTCGATAAAAGTCTTCGAGAATTTGGTCCCAGTTTCAGGATATGGTACTTGACAGTGATGCCAACGATCATGTACGTCTAAGGTCATTCGTTTCAGATAAACCCAGGGTGACCATTTTATTAGTTGTAGAAGATATCAGCAACGCGAAGTAAATAACGACGGCTATGTTTCCTCCTATGCCGCCAACCAATGATGTGGTACAGGCCGTCATCGAAGCCTTGCATCAATATGACTAACAAGGCGCGGTAAATATGGGTTTAGCATGAATGGCAATAAATGTGGAACATTGACCAGGCGCTTGAGGGTAAGGTTGGCGAGCTTCACCCGTTTCATCCTATTCTCTTTATGTTCCGAAGTGTTTAAACTGTTTCCAAGAGCAACTATTGCTCAGCAATCTTCTGTCTGGTTTCGGTTTCTGAACAAGGAAATTTTGGGTACTCACTTGGCTAGGATAGTCCTTCATGATCGTTCATCTGCATGAGAAATCCGAAACCCAGGCTCTGCTTTATTGTAATGGAGCCATGTTACTAAACGAGTCGTGCTTTGCAACTTTTTTGATGCCAGCTCGCAGGGGGCATTACGATCTCACGGGCTGAAAGTCTCATGTAGGAAGGTAAGAGACTATTTTCGACATTAACAAAGATGCAGCTGAGAATACCCAATCGACTTTTCTGACATTCTCTTCGACATCAACGCTCTCGCAGAGCACTTACCCGCTCAGGGGCAGCCGCAGCCTGGTCTTCCGTGCTCGCACTCACTTTACGAAGGCAACAGAGAAGATCACATTGGCGGCGGCAGTAGCTGCGCTAGGTGAAGCGTTACTAGGGCTTTAAGATGAGCTGAACGACGGGAAGGATTGACGCAGTATGGATGGGGCGGCACGATGGCTGCAGGTTTTTTACAATGGTTCCAAGCTTTTCAATAACAACTCTCGAACATTTTGACTTTCCCAGCTGATGGCAGAGCTAAAGAACGATTGTCTCACTAAGCGACGAGCGCCAAATAGTGGAAAGTTGCCTCAGACGTGCGTGGCTAAGCCCCTTCGGGTTAGCTCTGCTTACTTCGCGAGCTCAGTGCAGCACGCAGCTTGCGCAGTAAGTAAAGCGCTAACCCGATAGGGACTTAGCGCAGATGCTAATTCGAAGGGGCTTAGCCCCACACGTCTGAGGTCCTGAGGCAAGTGGAAAGAAGCATTTTTCTCAACTTACCACACGGTGATGGTACTAGGTTCGTTGGCTGCCCGAGCAAGTCTGTTACCAATGGAAAGCAACGCAGTTTTCAGCTATTGCTGACTCAGAACTTATTGGTTATTGCGATCGTATAATAGGTTAATTACTAATTAATTTGACTAACTAAATAATAGCTATTTACACAATTTAATATATGCGCTGGGAAAGTCAATGGGAAAGTCAACGGGGAAGTTAATGGGGAAGTTAATGGGTAAACTAATGAGGTAGAGAGTCATGAAGGGAGCCATGAAAGGAACCATGGAGGCTGTTCGATAGGAAGCCATGTAGGATGTTCGATAGAGAGTCATGTAGAATGTTCGGTAGGAAGCCATGTAGAATGTTCGATAGGAAGTCATGTAGAATGTTCGATAGGGAGTCACGTAGGGTGTACGGTAGGGCTCATATTTGATGCTCGGTAGGGATCAAATTTGATTCTTGATTGCGAAGCAATTCGAAGCTTGGTAGGAAGCCATGTAGGGAGTCATGTAGAGAGTCATGTAGGGAGCCATGTAGAGAGTCATGTAGGAATCATAAAGGCTGTTCGATAGAGTCATATTTGGTGCTCAATAGAGAACAAATTTGATTCTTGAATGATGAGTAGAATGGTGAGTAGAGTGGTGAATAGGGTGATGAGTAGGGTGATGAGCATGTAGAATGGTGAGCATGTAGGGTGGCGAGTAGGATGGTGAGTAGGGTGGCGAGTAGAATGACGAGTAGGATGGCGAGTAGGATGGCGAGTAGAATGACGAGTAGGATGGCGAGTAGGATGACGAGTAGAATGGCGAGTAGAGTGGTTAGTAGGATGGTCAGTAGATAGCTCAGTGGAAAGCTCGGTCGAAAGGTCAGTAGAAAGGTCAGTAGAAAGGTCAGTAGAAAGATCAGTAGAAAGAACAGTAGAAAGATCAGTAGAAAGCTCAGTCGATAGCTCAGTCGATAGCTCAAGTAGAAAGCTCAGTTTGATAGAGAGTTTGATAGAGTGTTTGATAGAGAGTTCGGTAGGGAATTTGATAGAAAGTTCGATAGAGCGTTTGATTGAGAGTCTGATAGGGAATTTGATAGGGAGTTTGGTAGAGCGTTTGGTAGGGAATTTGGTCCCCCGTTTGGTAGGGAGTTTGGTAGGGCGTTTGGTAGGGCGTTTGATAGAGAGTTTGATAGAGCGTTTGATAGAGAGTTTGATAGAGCGTTTGGTAGGGAATTTGAGTGGGCGAGTAGGTAGCGAGTAGGTGAGCGAGTAGATGGTGAGCATGTAGGGTGGTGAGTAGAGTGATGAGTAGGGTGGTGAGCATGTAGAATGGTGAGCATGTAGGGTGGCGAGTAGAATGGTGAGTAGAATGACGAGTAGGATGGCGAGTAGAATGGCGAGTAGGGTGGCGAGTAGGGTGGTCAGTAGGATGGTCAGTCGGAAGGTCGGTCGAAAGGTCAGTAGAAAGCTCAGTAGAAAGCTCAGTTGAAAGGTCAGTGAAAAGCTCGATGGGAAGCTCGATGAGAAGCTCAGTAGAAAGCTCAGTTGAAAGCTCGATGAGAAGCTCAGTAGAAAGCTCAGTCGGTAGCTCAGTAGAAAGCTCAGTAGAAAGCTCAGTCGGAAGCTTGATGGAAAGCTCAGTAGAAAGCTCAGTAGTAGAAAGCTCAGTATTGGTAGAGCGTTTGGTAGGGAGTTTGGTAGGGCGTTTGGTAGGGAATTTGGTAGGGCGTTTGGTAGGGAATTTGGCAGGGCGTTTGGTAGGGAATTTGGTAGGGCGTTTGGTAGAGAGATTGGTAGGGCGAGTAGGTGAGCGAGTAGATGAACGAGTAGGTGAGCGAGTAGGTGAGCGAGTAGGTGAGCGAGTAGATGAGCGAGTAGGTGAGCGAGTAGGTGAGCGAGTAGGTGAGCGAGTAGGTGAGCGAGTAAATGAGCGAGTAGGTGAGCGAGTAGGTGAGCGAGTAGATGAGCGAGTAGGTGAGCGAGTAGATGAGCGAGTAGGTGAGCGAGTAGATGAGCGAGTAGGTGAGCGAGTAGATGAACGAGTAGGTGAGCGAGTAGGTGAGCCGAACTTCATTGAAAATCGAACGGTTAACTGTAATAGGTTTAGCTTTCGTGATCTCTAACTGTAACAGGTTTAGCTTCACGGTAGCTTCCGTAACTTCGGTAAAAGAGCCAACCGTTTTACAGATCAAATAATTAAGGTTCTCGCAGGCTAGTGATGTGGCGTCAAAATCAGTCAGTAGAAGCAACTGCGTTGCTAATTATGTCTGTCTACGCACACAACTTGCGAGCGAGCAAGGTCCTTAAGCCGACTTACAGTGTGCTAATACTCAAGGGTAGCTTCACAGAGTTGGCTTCTATCCGAATCTTGTGGTATTGGCAAGAGCATTATCGCATTCGATGTGGATTCGGAAATTATTCTCCAGATTTTAACATCATGCTTCAAATGCCCATCAAGACAAATACTGCCCCAGTGCGATCCTCCGGTCAACAGCCGGCTCAGGATAGAAACGTGTCTTTGATCGATCTTCTCAGTCCCGCTTCTCAGGCTTTCGATTGAAGATCTCGATAATTGATGCATCGATGAATATACTCAAGCGTAGCATATGATCCCAAAGGTAATATGGTAAGCGGCGCTGTTGATTTGTGGTGAACCTTCGATAGGTAAGAACTAGGACTTTCAAGCCACCTTCATGCGTGTCATCAGCCACAGTAAGCCTGAGGTTGATACGAGACGCATTCTTGTTCTTCCCGAAGTCCCAATAGTCTTTTCTACATCTTTCAATTACGCGGAGCCTTCAAGACGTATAGTATGGCGAAAACGATGCAAGCTTAGAGGAATACAGTCAGAGCTGAACTCGGCTTCTAGCCCTTAAGTTTTATTCTTTAATAACTCTCGTGAATGTGTTTCATTCAACATCTCACATATATAATTTGACTTCGACACTCTGGTTCTCTCGTTGCTAGAATCAACCGACAATTGACTGGAAAGTAATTTACAATGGCCACACCACCAACCTTTACTGGAGAAGTCCTTCACCCACTCGTAGGCGGCTTCGTATCTTCAGTCATTGGTGCCAATACATCTACAGCTGCCCCAGCCTCGATCAACGCCCCAGGTCGAACTAGGTCAAAACGCAACAAGTTCCAAAAGCTTACTCCTGAGCAAGAGTCCTCCTTTCTCGGCACCGGCACAGTGCCGTTACAGCGATATGAGCCCCACCCCCCCAACCAACGCGACAAGGCTCTCGCTTGGTCTTCGACGATACAAGAGCGCTTAGACCACCAAGGGGCTGCAAACCGGGTCAGTAACGCCTATTTGACCATGCGGGATATCTATTCTGCGGCCAATCCGTCAGATTTGGCATGCGCCGGCATGCCTGCCGCAATGGCCGTTATCTATATACCGAGCCTTGGAACTTCGTTTTACGCTTCCGTGATCAGAGGGCAGCAAGCCGGCGTAACGGGTCCCATGAGCAATTTGCATCCAGCACTGACGAATGCCGTCGCTGGGCAGAGACATAGAACGGATTTCGCATGTGCGGAAATGCATGCATTGAATAGTATGCTTCATGCTTTGCTTGGACAAGTGCCAGCGGATGCTGCGGCAAGAATTTTTGGAACGCCGGACGGAGAGGATTCTGGGAGGAATGGGGCAAAGAAGTACATGGCGCCTTGCCAAAACAGCGCGAGCGGCGTTGGTTGCACTGCTGTGCTTACGGCTCTGGGCGTGGGGTTCTTGAAGACTGGATAAAGGATTGAAAGAAGATACGGTTGATTGCTGAAGCCTGTTGTCTGTGGGTTTATTCTCTTGTCGCTTTACTCCTTCCTTTTTCTTGGGGTTGATTGTGAATGCAAGCTTTCTGCTGATCTTCTTAAGATGAGAACAGCTCAAATAGCAAGATCGAGAATGCAAGTTAAGACACATAGGAGTTAATGAATTCTGCGGTATTGTCACGAAAGCTGATGTGAATGTCTCTAGATAGACATCAATGATTCTAACCAAGGGCCTAGGCGACCAATTGTTCTCCTTCAAATTGGCACAAACAAGGCTCTGCTTATCAGCCTTGCTTTCTACCAGTGGTAATGTCGTGGGTATTGCGGTACAACATGATTTCCAAGATGGTTTGGCTGAAAAGTATCTTACATTAAATACTCACTTTCAGGAAAGCACGCTAAGCTATTCAAAGTACGTAAAATTGTGTAGCATGATGAGTTGCCGTAGTAGATAGAAATACTTGCTCTGTTATACCGTTGCTGATATATAGGGATAGCTTGATGTAGTGAGTCGATTCTCAGCATTCATCAGTCACGGTTCTTCCCATCACGTTTACGATCCCTTCCTGGAGGAATTAATCATCCCATTAACTCAACGATCTGAAGGAACACTGCCAATTCAACTCAATCCAGCCTACTGTTTCCATTATCTCCTTAGCCCGGAAAATTTGGTAATGGCTAGCTGACTATTCGGACCAGCTCTGCCCAGACTTTCTTCTGCGTCTTCTGGCCATCCTGGCTGATGACGAACTTTGACTAGCCTTTACTGTGGACAATCACGTTACATGCATTCTAGAACATCTTCTCAGTCAAGAAAGGCTTACTTTCGAATATTGCTATCACTAATGTACACCCCATGCGACTCAGGTCCTGCAGTAGTGGCATACACAAGGGTCTGGCCGCCCTCTTCAGCTGCCCATGCCTGTAGAGCTTTCATCAGCTTCATCGTGAGATATGTGACGCCCACTGCACTACGGGTCTAGTCTGTGTAACAGAGCCCGATATTAAGAGTGTTGATGGTAATAAAGGGCTTGCTGTTAACAGTTTGTGCTGCAAGTTCTCGAACAGCGAAAGTTGTAGGAGTTTAGAGAATTTGTATCTGCAGGATGTATGATTCAGCTGTCATATATTGCACTGATACAAGATAAAGACGAACGGAGAAACAGGAGGATGAGCAGGAGAAGAATAATAATATTCTCACCGAACGGACATGACAGCTATCTTCAGGTTGTTAAGAGTGGCAAGCGAGTTTGGCGTCTTCCGCCGGGGGAACGTAGTATAGACATGCAGCAGAGGCACGCAATAATGATGGCCGAAGCGGCACAAGCCATATGGGTCTAATAAAGTTCACAGTAATCTGACCATCCTCGAACATCTGAAAATGCTTAATAGCAACCTCAGCGTTCAGGACTACAAAATCGACGCGGTCCAGCTTGACAGCCTTGGCTGTAAAATCCTTGCACGAGGCATAGCTCGAACAATCGAGCTTCTATACCTCGATGACCTTTGCAGCACGCTTTGATTGCCCCTCGATCTCTGCTTTGGCTGCTTCACCTTTGGCGATGGTGCGCTCGGCATTGACAGCCCTTTTGGCGTTCAAACGAAAAAAAGTTTTGACAGCTTCCTTGCCAAGACCAGCGTTCGCGTCAGTGACGAAGGTTGGTTAGCCCGAAAAGTCAGCGATCGGGTATGAGGGCCTCGTAAAAATTTAGTTGTAGAATTCATCCCGCAGAGACGTTTTGAGAGCGTGTTAGAGAGACAATAAGAAGAGTGTCACTTCGGGTCAAAGAGATTAGCATTATATAAGTGATACAAGAGACGACAGAACCAAGTTCCACTTGGACTGAAGATGGCACTGCGAGGTAGATACTCAGCTGTCTCTGAAAGCACATTGTAAAGCATAGTATCGCGGAATTGCTCGCACAGAAATGAGTGGCACTTAATATGGCACTGCATCCTCACGGCCTTCTATTGTCTCGAGTCCAACCTGCACCTTCACATTATACCTGTAAGAGAGTGATACCTCTCGACTCAACCAACGGAATTTCAAAAAGAACATACTATGACTAGGAAAGGTGCCTTCATCTGAAAGTGATGCCAACGTCGAGTCAACAATCTACGCCATGACTCATAATACAGTGTCGAGTACAAGGACCTCGAAGAAGTATATGTAGAACGTCTTCAAAGCTCAGCGCGGGCGGACAATTATATGTCCTACTGCGGCGTTCACCCACTTTAGGCAACAAGCACTTCCGTTCAACCGCACTGCACATCTAAGTCTGCACAGCTGAAGACTCGGTATATGACACCAAACATGTAGGGAGAGAGAGCGATACACAAAGGTAGTGGCACGAGAGGATTGTTCCATTAGCCTTACTCCTGGTTAACCAGGCCGTCGGGCTTAGACCGAGGCTTACCGTAGTCGCTTTAGCCTTGCGTGCGGAATATTCCGCTATGGGAACCGATAATTGACGAGCAGTCCGTGGCGATAAAGATGACTCGATACTGAGGTGCAGGACTTGGATAAAAGACATTGAGGGCCTTGTGAGAACTCCAGTCTCGCGTATGCTGCCGGGAAATCGATTCACCCACATCGTCGAGACTCAAATTATTTCAGTTTGGTTGACGTAGAGGACAAGCTTGGACAACAAAAGTACCGGTAGAAATTATTGCGTCGATGTGCGACCTTGTCCTTTCAGAAAATTACTCTCAACTCTCAAGCTTGTTGAAGCATAGCCCTCAATCCGGCTTCTACTCGTTTACTAGAGTTCTTCAATCACCATGATGTACGCTGTCAAGGTTGCAGTCGTGACCGGAGCCCTAGGCAGGCAACCGTCCCTAGCTCTCCCTCTCTTGACCAGCATCCCAGAAACCGGGCACTGGCCTGGCCATTTGCCAAATCTTTGCCACCAACGTGTTCGAGTCCATGGTCCGCTCCGCTATCTTCCGCTCTTTGTGCCGCCAGTCTCGGCACCAACCTAAAGGCCGTCAACGAAGTTGTCGACGTCCGCTACAACAAGCTCTCCCTCACCGACCAGGCGAGCATGACTGAGCTGACAAGCCGAATCAAGGAGCATGGGGGCTACGATATGCTAAACAATAACGCGGGTGTGTATCATTATGCGGATGATATCACAGCAGCGCAGAGAAAAGAAACGATGAATGTGAATTATCGAGGGACGTTGAGACGAACACATGGGTTTTGATAAGGCGGAGTCCGGTGTTGAAGTTGGCCATTTGCCTCGGCATTTTTTATATTCCCATCCATACGTGTCCCTAATGTTCATAGCAATCCGAAGCCTTGTGGGTCCGAGTAGTCGCAACGTATCTAGCCGGACAGCTCCTATGGAGCACTTGGTTTTGAAGCTTTAGATCGACAAGAACATAGTTTCCCTAACAGGATCAACCGGAAATCTCAGTACGCAAGTTCTCGAAAAATTATACCTGGAGCCATCTGTACTTCGGATCATCTGCCTGATTCGTCCTGATAAATCTGACTCCACTGACTCTGCGTTTCAGACACACCAGGAAAAAGTCAACATGGCTCGAAGAGTCGCCCTTCCAACTACGGCCTGGCTAGAGGTTTTTAATCCCTTAGGATGCTGAAGCAGACGGGTTGGACTTGAATAAGCATGATTATCGGCGTTTAATGTCGCAAGTAACGTACATACTTCACCGGCTTGGCTTATGAACTTTCGCCGCAAGTTGCAGTCTTCCGATCCGCACATCAGAGCCTTGAGTAGTCTTGTGAAGCTTGCAATTGCAAACCATCAAGCTCGGCCCCAAATATTATACTACGAAGTGCTATTCGCGTTTCCGACCGCTGCTGTTGGGCGGTGTCCCTTCATTCACGGAAAAACCCCGGTTCCCGAATCGACTGAGTGATTCATCTGTCACGGTACCTATGAATTATGCAGAGGAATATTGGGTGTGAGGCAAATTTATCGCGGCTGCGTTACCATACCATTGATATGACATCCCACCCTTTATTGTGCGAAGTGGGCAGATTCCCCGCTTGGAAAAGACTGGCCACTGCAATGCAGATGAGCACTTGCCGGCTTTAGTAAAAGCTTCTCAACTTCTTGGGTAAATTTCAGATCTACGGGGGGTAAGTCAATCGATTGCTAATAATATACCAAGTTCCAACGTCTTCATGTTTTGATCCTCCAATCACTGACAAATATTAGCGCCTATCATGGCTCCCTGTCGACCGCGTTGCTAAAGCGTTACTAGAGATGTTGTTGGTTCCCGGTTCTCGCAAGCTCTTCTACCATCGTGAATATTCTGTTAGACAGCCATGGTCTGGTGCGTGCACTATGATATCATGGTAGCTTGGGCTCTAAGATTTCGTCCAAATTGCGTTTCAGCCATGGCTAGAACGTTGTATCTTAGCCCTGGCAAACTTCCCTGAGCAATAATTGCAAACGGTGAATGGGTGTTGAATACGCAGCAAGCAGAGATGTATCATCCGAGCACAGATCGGCTGGTGCTAAACTTTATAACAATTCCTTATCGAGTGTGAGCTCCCTATTCTGGAATTCTCACGCTAAGCTTGATGTCTAGATTCTTCGATTGGCATGTGCAGAGCAATCTCTCTCAGTGATGCCCAATGATCTTTACGCGATTACGCGGTCATTTACCGAGGATTGTTCAGCGTTACAGTAAGGGCATTTTCTGGCATTGTGTGGTGGCCTGTTGAAGTCACCTAAATATTCAAATTTTCCTATGAGCTTCTATATCATTATGATGACCCGCTTACCTTGCACGTTGCTGTTTTCATCGGTCAATTTTTAACCCCGAAGCAGAAAGAGAACAATCGACGATGATTTCAGCCAACACCATGAGAAGAAGAAAAACGATGGTCCAGTCAGTCGAAGTTTCTAATTAAAAGAATAGTTTTATACCTTGAGCGGCTGTACAACGCAATGGTGATGATCTTGATGAAGACCTACATTACAGTTACCATTCATCCCAGAAGGTAATAACTTCAGCTCACACACCTAGCCTAAGTGGTCTACAAATGGCAGTAAGTCTTATTAGACGGGGCCTCTTCTTTCGAATCATCGGCAACTCTACCCTGTTCAACCTCCAGCTACTGATTTTTATAATTGACTGAAATACAAAGGGCTCAAGTCCCTAATGTCCGGCCTTGCTCCCTCAAGATCTTTCACACTTGGGTTCTAGCGTAACAAGTCCAAGAAAGTCCACTAAGAGAATGCACAGCCATTTACAAAGATGGAAAAAAACTGTGGTTCACCTTTATCATCAATCGGCCTTCAGATATCACGGCCTTCATATTATCACGCAAGAACTGTTGAAGAGTATATAAATTCGAAGTTTGCTGTGACATCAGGTGTTTGTTGAACAGAGTACCAGCATCTCGAGTCGTTCCGTTGAGAAAAAGGACAAAACATCACATTCTATATAGGCAATGATTCGCAACGAGAGAAGCGATGAAAGAGACAGTAAGGGCGAAGCTTTTTGTTGATAGTGATGACGCTGCTAGTGACGCTCGAAAGTTGCTACCTATACCGTTTCATGGATTAGCAACCGACATCTAATTGGAAATCATAAATTGTGTCTATCTTTAAAAGCGATTATCCTTACAACTGGGTGATTGGGTGAACAACAAGCATTCACATTTATCCCATGTTGATTTGTATACCAATCAGCGCATATATTAGTTGTGTCCTCTAGGCGCGGAGGCTGTGTGATCATCAGTAAAGATGATGAATACACTAGGTATTTTTTCACATTATCTTTGACTACAGATACTAATGTTAAACCCAGATTACACATCAAGCTCGACATCATAGCACCAGAGAAATTTCCCCGGCTCGCCAAGCAAGTGGTGACCGACTCCATCACCACCGATGGAGTCCTCGTCCAAGCCAACAAGATCTTCGCCCCTTACACCCTCAAGTTCGCGACTCTCTTGTCCCGGTTCGCCGTCTGGAAAATTTCCAAACGCGTCGCCCGCTCATTCTCCTCGCATGATCTCGGCGTTCATCTAGTTGGCGACGCAGCCCACGTGCATAGTGTAAGGTGTGCCTTCGCCCTCAACGGCTCCTGAATACGGCCAACCTTGCCTGGAAGCTTGGTCTTTACGCTTTGGATCTCGCCCCCATCTCGCTTCTTCACTCCACTTACTCGCTAGAGCGCGGCGCTCATGCAGCACCGATAATCCGCGTCTGGGGCCCCTACTTGAGGTTTGTCTGCAACAGCGCTTTGCCAATGGTGAAGAAACTCGATAACGACATCGACATGTCTCACGATGATGGCCCTGAATATAATCCAACTTCGGTTACACACACCATTAAAGAAAATTTGCAGATGACAGATGCTCATGAAAGCGAAGCATCACTACACGCAAGATCTCGAACATACCGGCCATCTATAACCAGACATCGTTGTAAACCATAGACACGATAAACATACCACACGCGGCAAATAACGCCTATCACATGATACTGGCTTCTGTAAGACCTAACATGAGACGCTTGCCAATGTGGATTAAGCCTTCTGATATTCCACTAGTCAGAGGTATCTGCAATGCATATCTGCAAAGATCTGCCAATGTTCAAGCACAGCTAAATGTCTCTCTATATATTTCTTGAGCTTAAGGCTTGCGAGGGAGGATTGGAAAGAAATTCGAATTGCAGAACACAAAAAGGTTAGGAAAACGCGCTACATCAGAATCTCTCTGATAGGCTTTCAGCTAGGGCTTCAGACCTCAGACAATACCACAGCCTCCTGAAAACCATTTGCGAGATATTTTATACAGTTACTAAAGCATTTGCAACGGCGAGGTGACAAGAGTACAGGCAAGGGTTACAAGATGAGGATACTATACAGTTTACGGAGAAACAAGAAGCAGAAAGAACAACAAAGCACTCCATTACAGTATTCGAAGTATATCTCGATAGAATTCTCAACGGAATGGTTGAACGTTTGTCCCTTAGTAAACGCAGTCTCTGCCGTACTATTCCCCGTTTCGCTGCTCAATAGACTAGTCGAATCGTCCGCATGAGGTTTGTCATTGTGACACTAACGAAACTGGTCCACAAGATCGATCTGGCGTACGTCTTGAATCCCTTCCACATACCGCCGAGATTGGACCACTCTTGATCTGTCCCGACTGTTGCGCTCCGAGACCGAGGATGTGGTACTCTAAAGATGACCTTGCCTCCGATCGATATACAAGGTTTGTGTTCGCGCCGCTTGCGGATCTGCTTAGAGAATCCCGACCCTGCGCTTCGTCACCACACCATCAGGTATCATATCAGTCTGCTGCATATCTCGTATCTCATTCAAGTCGTTGTCCTATCAAACATCCTTCATGGGTCTTTGGTTCTACCAATTTTTCGACGGGGAATAATAAATTTGGTTCCACGGGCTTTTAATCTCTATCATGTTTTTTTGCGGCGTTCTTCCCACTTAGAGCGCCAATAATTGCTCCACCCAGCGTACCCACTCCTGGGCCGAGTAGGAGATCCCCGATAAGGCCACCCGCGCCGGCACCGAGAAAGCTCAGTTTGGTTTCATTGCTTTTGCTATCTCTGCGCTCACTGTGTCTTCGATGACGGTGATGGGAATGAGGACGCGGAGAATGTGGATGGGGTCGTGGTTGTTGAGAATGTGCTCGAGGTGGACGGTAGTTGCTATTTGGTGGGGTATAAGGAAACTGTGGAGGATATGGAGTGTTTTGTGGATGATAGCCGTTGCTTTGAGGTGGGTATTGTTGCTTGTATGGCTGACCCTGTAAAATATCAGTATAACCTTGTCGCCAACCGCTGGGATATGAGGTACGAGGAGAACGAACAGGAGGCGCATAAGGTTGCTGAGAGTGAGGCTGGTAGTAATGCTCGCTTGGTGTGTACTGGTTGTTTGGAGCATTCAGCCATGGCACAGAGTTTGATGGTGGTGGTGGTGGATAGGATTCTCTGTCATGGTGCTGGGCGAGGTGTGGCGGACGTGCTTGCTCTTGCGGAGGGTGCACATGCTCTTGGTATGGCGGTGGTGCTGAACCGAATGTCGCGACTGATGGCGGTGGTGGAGGGAAATTCTCCCCACCCTTGTAGTAGTCTTGGGAAGCCATCAAGGATAGAGTGAGACGATGGAGCGAGAGATGGATTTCTTTGTGGAAATTTGGGAAAGTAGAAGTACTTTGAAGAACTTAGATCTCCAAGGTATCATCTGACAACGTCACAGGGCTGAGGTGAGCAATGACGGCAATGTCATGCATACCTTATTCTACCTTAGGCAATAGAATAAGAAGGTAGGTAAAGCGGCCCGCTTATTAAGGTAAAATTCTTTCCAGGACTTGGTTGCCTCGTCGCTATCGTTGTCGACGTCGCAGGAAATATTCTCGAGTCTTGTAGTCATCCCTCTTCTCAAATCTCATTCCAAGGCTTTCTTTTGCTGTCCCTCCTTTCCTCTGTTCTCACCTGCATTGGACGCAAACATGCCCTTATCGAAGCATGCTCCGCCACCGCAGCCGCAAGCCACGCCTAAGCTCAACCAATCGTTCAGTCACAACTGCTAGAGCCTGAAAATCCGCCCAGCGCCATCGACATCGCTCATGTAGTCAGCCATCAATTTAGAGGGCAAGCAGTTGATACTTGGGAATTTCTGCCTCTTTGAGACGCCCATGCAGAGTTCCAGGTGTTGTTGCAAGCCGGACAGTATGGGAACAAGCATCATGCAGAACATGCCTTCTCCGGGACTCTTCGCCTCTCACGGTTTCTGTTGAGATAAATCGATTTTGATTCGCACATCGCTATGCCAGCACAATTACTGCGCCTACGTTCGCCAGCATGCAGCAATGTGTTGCAACCCTATCCAGTCAATCCGGTCCACCACCGCGATCTCGCTCACCTACATACGGGAAGTACGGCACAAATCAGTCTATAATCCTCTCAGAAATATTAGCAGTTGGCTGAGTCTAGACAGCCTACGCACTCGATTACTATATGGAGACCTGCAACGGGCGTGCAGCCAGATGCATCACACTCGTTGCCATATATGAACTCCTACGAAGAGGAGACAACGCTCGCAGCAGCGGACAATAAAGAGCTTGAAAAACACAACGCCCGAGTTACAAACAAGACTATGGCCCACAAAGGAGGCTGTACTGCAGTGAATGGGAAGCCTTGTCGTAGTATTGGTCTGGCTACAGCCCAGAAACCCAAGGCCTTTCAAGGCTGGCGAAATTTAGCAAACAATTCTACGAGTCCATCGAGATACTCTCATAGAATTGGCTAAGTCGTCTTCCATGAAGCTACGGCGCCTACCGACTAGCAGAGCGGGTTCATTACGAATGCTTGATATTGATGGGACAGTTCTGCTGATACAACTATCTCCCTAGAGCACCAGAAGCATTATGAATCATATCCGAAAGATGCGAAAGTACCACTACATCGTTGTATCAGCGGCGAAAGGAATCGAACCTACTAGTAACAAGTACTACAAACACACACAATCCACGACCACGACCACGACCTCTCGCCCTCAAACCGCCTGTCCCAACACAGCCTCAACTCCCCTCATCCCAAGCATCAAACCAAGAACATCCGAACCCCAACAGCGAAATGCGACAAACCCAATCTGTGCTAGCGACATTATCAGAACAGGCAAGGTATCACTACACCAATGTAACGGCGACATTAGGTATCCAAACCAATATACAAATATAAATACAAATACTACCATAGCGCAATGGTAGCTTTATCGACAATGGACACACCGTGATGCTACTGGTAGCTGCTTTTCAAACAAAGAAGCGAACGTATAGGCAAATCACTCTGCCAGTGTGCACACGGTACCGTCGGCTCCGACTCCAGACTCCATGCTGCGACGCCACCGAATGTTCGCGAATGTTCCCTCTAAAGAAGCTACCCGCAAAACCTTCACTCCCCTCGCGATCCCTGTTTCCTTGTCTTCCAGCACCGTCTATATCCTATTCCCTTCGCCACAGAAAGAACCCCCACCTTAATGATTCTGACCGGCCCTTGTTCCAAAGTCACCTGCTCACGAGCTACCTTGGATATATACAGATCGCTCGAGGGCAACGTCTATCCTAGCAGCACCATAACCTCGTCCTCCTCGTCCTCGTCCTCGTCCTCCTCTGCAATCCTGATCACAGCGATCACGCCCGCTCCCGAATTCCCTCATGTTCGCCACTCTATCTACGGGAAAACTGTTCACGGGCTACTCTTGGTTATAAACCAGGAGCTCGAGGGCAATGTTCACGCCCCTCTCGTCCCCTGTTTCCTTCCCCCCATCCTCCTCCTCCCCACTCCTCCCTTCCCTTCAACACTGTTCAGAGCGACCTCCACCTCTATCCCGGCTCCCATATTCCCTCTTGTCCACTAGCTAGTAGTCGCTATCCATTGGAAGTTGCATATGAGTTAAATCAGTTATAAGGTAGATGCTTGAGGGTAGTGTCCATCTTGTTATCTTATGGTTAATTATGACATCCTTTTCGTCGTCGTTGCCGTTATCGTCGTTCTTCTCCTCTCCTCCCATTACCATCTTCCCTCACTTCCCTACCCCCATCTCCCCACCCTCCTCTTCCGTCCCCACCTCGAACACCTCGTCCAGTCCCCTCACCTCCCATCTCTTCATATCTCCCCCTCTACTTAAATCCTCACATGTCAATCGCAGACCCTTTCACGCCCTCACCCTCACCTCCCACATTTCCCCCTCCACTATCCTGCTTCTGATCGAATCGCAGCTCAGAAAAGTTTTGTTCACGAGGTGTATTAATTAGCTCCAATTATGAGGGTTGGAGGTTGAGCGTTGTGCTTGTGTTAGATTTTGATTCCTTTTTGCTAGTATGGCGATTTTCTGTATTTTTGCTATTTGGAAGTTGCGTACTCCCTCTCTTTTTCTCTCGCGTTTCTTTTATCCTCCGTTCTATCCGTACCATGTTCAATTCAATCTCGCCCAACCCCGTTCAACCAGCACAACTTCTGCCCCCCTGCAAGCCCCTCCTCCGACCTCTTCCCCCACCCTTTCCCAACCTCCCTCTACCCTTCAGCATTCACCCTTCGCCCTTCACCCTTCACCCTTCACCCTTTACCCCAGAACATTCAATCCCGTACTCGATCCTCCTTACCTTTTTAATCTACTTCCGTTCATTCTACTACATCTCCCCCTTCTAGACGACTTAATGTCGTCAGCGTACGAGCCGAAGCTTGGCTGGTCGAATGGGCAGGTACGTAAGTACTGGTTGTAGGCGCGTGGAGGTTTTAAGTATTTGTGAAAGGGAAGGTTTGGTGGGTTCGTTGAGGGAGAGCGGGATGGTAGTGATGGTGGTGATGGTGGAAATTTGAGGGATTGAGGGTCTGGATTGCTTTGTAGGGTTTACTTTGTTTGATTGGAAAAGAAACGATCTAGTACAATCCAAATCAAATAAAATCCGTCCAAATCCGTCCAAATCAACCCATCCCACCATCACCCCCTAACCAACGCACCACCACCTCCCCCCTCTAAAATCTCACCCACATCCCACCACCCCCCACCCCACCTTCACCCCTAGCACCAACTAGTCGACCTTATCACATAGTAGATTGGATTGGGTGAACAGTATTCCGTACTATGTAGTAGTGTAAGGCGGGAACCCGGTGATACCTTAATATATATTCTCGGGTTTTAGGGTATTAGTTCGGCGATTACGGATGTACCATCGGACGCCGTGGGCTAGACTAGCGTCCCAAGCGTATGTACCTGAATAAATTAGGGCGGAGCAGGCAGTTGATGATGATGGGTGTTTGGTTAGGGAAGAAGGGGCGCGCACACGCTAGTTTTCAGCTGAGGCGGTGGGGCTTGTTTGTTGGTTTGTTTCATGGAACGATGTTTTGGAATAGAAAGGTTTCTTGGCGGTCATGAAGATTCATGGTGGCTGCTGTAGTGTTTGTTGTACAAAGAGGTTATGCTGTGCCTGTTTGGCTATCCCATCCTGCCCTGCCCTGCCTTAATGCCATGCCTTGCCTATCCCGATCTCCATTTCCATGCCAATGCCCAAATGTGTTCTGAAATCGAGAAGACACTATGCAGATACCGTACCGAGTGAAGATGTTTCCACCATGCCATGCCATGCCGTTATCCCTATCCCTGTGACCATTTACCCAAGCCCATACCGATGCCAATGTGCGAGACCCAGGTACTCTCACGCATCATTTGGATCCGCCGGAATAGCAATATACCGGACCCCGCCCCCGTAACCCTCCAGATCAATCTGCTGCGCGCAGTTCGCGCAAATGGTATTCGAGTGATTCGCTGCATCACTCGAAGAGAGCGAATCGTGTATCGGGGCTATAAAGCGCTCATGTCAACCCCCGTTTTTTGGGTCTTAGTACCTATGAATCTCGGGAGCAGCAAGAGGCCACCCGAAGCACTGACCTTGCGGGATTTGCTGCGGGTAGCTCAGCTGGGGCATGCTTGGGTCTTGGCCTCTGTAATTTACGGAGGCGGAGGAGGGTTCATCCCACTTAATGGAGAGGGCGCCGTGGTAATTGGGTGTGGGTTTATTCGCTTGAGGCCGGGTGCGATTTCTTCTGTCGGCCACGGGGAGCTGAGGAGATGTCATTGAGCGGACCGGTGGAGGTCGAGGCGAGCGGGACGCGGGAGTTTGAGGTTGGGGGAAGCGTTGGTGGGAGGGGTGGGGGAGGGCGGAACAGATGATGGGGGAGGTGGAGAGTTCTTGCGGTGGGGTGGGGGGGTAGACGTTGTCGAAGATGTCGTTGTTGGAGAAGTAGGGCCAGGTGCTGTTCCATGGCTCGGTGAAGACGTTTTGCGTGTCTTCTTGCATGTGTGATGAATCGTGTTCTTGACGTTGTATTCGCATGGCTTCGGAAGGCGACGGATGGTCTTGTTTAAGAGCGGTGGACTGGGGTCGAGAGCTAGACGACTTATATGGATAACGGTCGTATAATTCAGACGCGTGGTCTGTTGGGGTCGAGTCTCTGGAAGCAGAGGCGACTTGGGCTTGGAGTTGGGCAATGTGCTCTCGTATCTTCTCTCCTAGCAAACAGTAAGCTCGATATTTATCCAAGAATGACGGCGAGGAACTATACTATGTCTACGCTGTGCTCGGCGATTCTGTATCTTCCTCCTGGCAGCACGGTCCTCGACCTTGGTCCAGTCATCATCCTTTGATGTCGATTGCATCGATGCTTGTTTCGTGGAATTACCCATTTTCTCGCGACTCGCCTTCCAACTCCGGCATGCCCCTCATTGTTATATAACAAAGGCTTTTCAGTAATTGAACATTCAACATGGCTGCGCCTCTTTCGTCCCCAGCTCAGGGCTGAAGACGGAAAGACGAAACGACGCAAGAGGGGCCCTGGATTAGAGACTAGAGTGAAATCGGTATCGAAGGGAGGCCTTGAAGCTTATATCTCTGGCGAATGACGGTGCTTGCCCGTACCCCTTGACATTTTCGGTGCGAGGAAAGCATGCGTCGGGCACACGTGGTTATCAAGGTATCCCACGGCTCAGTCTCCTCCAAGTCATTCCTAATCCGGTGGCCAGGAGGTGCTTTGAGGGATGCGATTGGCGATGAGGGGGTGATGCCCTGTATGATTCGACACAAGCAAAATGAGAAACGTGGGAGATGTGCAGCCATGAACGTCCCACCGCCTTTTCATCCCACCTTTTTCAGCCGTACTAACGTGCGTGATTATGCAGCAAGCAGCAGTCGAGCTTTCACGAGAGGATAAGAGAAAGGATGGGTTAATCATCCATCGTTCAGATGACAATGCATATTTTCGATGCTGGCTGTCGCAAGTCGTAAAGGGCATGCAGCTCTGGACACGAGGACGATCGCTTGCGTGGCTACTACTACATCTCTACGTCTGGCATTGTTTCCGAGGTAAACGTCGATGATAATCCGCAGTGCTCTCGAAAGGGAATCCATTCTGCGCTCTCCCAGCAAACCATCGTGTCGAAACCGAACCCACGGCACTGGGATGTGGAGAACACGGGGGCTGCATGGCGATAATTCAGGGACGGTGGTACAGTACATACACTTCAAGCAAGATAAAGCAGACCGTTGTTCGAATCGCAGGGGATAAGAAATTCAAGCGGCTCAGTATTCTACAACTCGTACCACCGCGACAATTTCTCGATTTGGACATGGCGGGCTTTCTGCAAGGCTTCTTCTTTCATCAGATGTACCTTACTCTATATAAACAATACCTTAATCTCTCAGGATCCTAATCGCGGAAGGATCTTCTCTTTCCTCCTCCAGGCGGTGGGGTAAGCACGACAACCATTGGATGTTGTGGGTGTTTCTGAGTTGCTGCGAAGGCTTCTAGTAGTGTCGGATGTGGGCAGTAGTGGACGGTGGTGGAGTGCAGGCAGCAGCATGAATTGACGATTGCTACGCCGTGATCCTGTTACGCGTACACCGTCCCTACTCTTTCTCCTTCATTTCTCCTTCACCCATTTCGAAACTTCGCTACTGATGACCAATCAGATCCTCCGGCATCTCCCGTCCCAGTTAAGACACTTGCGGCATCCAAAGGATCCAATATCGATCTGCCGGAACACCCTGTCCGTGATCCATCTCACCATTCCTTCTGTTCCACCGAGACATCCGCACGACGAACGGAGTACGGAGCGATAGATTGTGCCGAGGGAGATATCTATAGGCAACATCGATGAGCAATAGCCTATGGATGCAATGTGATGACGGATTAGTGGGAAACCAGTACAGTACTCCGTACGAGTATACCAATGAGCATTGTGGTGATCGTTGATCCTCACGTTGGACCGCGAGATTGATTGTGAGAGATTCACATGATCCACCAATTAATTTATTAACGAAGTCCTAACTAGATAACCTTGACAGCGGCTCTACCAAATAGAAAACCGAAATAACAGGTGGGATCGACTAGAAAGTCTCGGTCCCATTAGACTTGCGGCACACCATAGTCCATAACGGCCGTAGGTAACGGCCGTAGGTAAGGTAGTTCCGTACTGCTAAGTCCGTTCTCCTGGAGATAGGGTAGTCAGGTGGCGACTTATATCACGGAGTATGTACTCTATCAATGCTATATGGCAAAACTCCAAAATTATCCCCCATGAACCCAATCTGAGCCTTCCAGCCAGGGCAATTTCGAACCCCACAAGGATGACTGTCCCAGGTCGCCGCCTTGAGGCCAGGCTCAGTAGAAGGGTATCCGCCAAAGCTCCCTACCCGTTTCACTCTTGGATACGGATGTGCATCATGGAGATAGTCTTCGGCCACCGGCATGTCTTCTTTCACAATCATAGAGAGTAGAGCCGCACACGCCTGCCATACCAGAGAGTATTGATCACCTCCTGGTTGTTAATTATAATACAACGGTTCGCGCAGTTTGTTAACCAGTGGGCCATGTGAAGACACTTGGCCTGGGCCTGGGCCTGGGCCTCTCCAAGTGTGTATGACATATCTTCACCCCATGTCAGTTTCCCGAGTTGGTCAATGAAGCAATGAGCCGGGAGGTTCCGAACAAGCAGCTGAGAGGCAAGGAACTTTCGGCACGTTTCTCTCAATGCCGTTGTCGTCAAGCTCTTCACAAGAGAGGAAGAACCCATCATCATGCATCGACATAATAGCTTCGGCTTTTACCACGTGTGTGATTTCAAATATCCAGGGTGCCACTCTTCCCGCACCATAAGCCTTCGACTCGAATGCGCGTGCGTCTGTCATCTTCTTAAATCCACGCAGAACCACTGGCGAACATTCTTCGCCCAAGGCCACGAGCCTTCATCAGAATTTTATGCATGGAATATCAAGATGACAAATAGCGAGTTCCAGCCTTGACACCTAGGGTACAAGTGTGTGTGTGTGGTATCAAGTTTATTGTCCTTATGTGGGCCTATGCGGCTATGAAAGACATCAACCATTAAGTACAAGATTTTTCGCTTAACACGTGAGGCGATTTTCTCTCGGTCGCGTTCACCACGGCATATACTCGAGACGTAGAATCACTTCCGAGTCGGATTTGCATCGAATCGCCCTCCACCCCTGCCGCCTCTTCAGGAAACCCCTCTCAAAACCCGAAAAAACCTGATACTTCCACAGCTAGAATCAAATCCTTAATAACCCTCCTCCTTGGTAGCACCGTCGAGAGCGGTGGGAATCGAACCCACGACCTTAGCGTTCCTCAACGGGGGCCGCCTTCCCCTAGCGCTTGAGTAATTACTGCAGTCTTCTATGGAGGCCTACTACCACTCGGCCAACTCACCCCCTAAGGGTACAAGTAGCCGGGTTTGAAATTCGTGCCCGGCCAGTCGAATAGTGGACTCCTTTAGAAGTACGACGGACGACCGACCTCGAATATCAAGTTTTGCGTCAACCGCTCTTACAATTAGCCCTCAAGAGGTATCAAGGTTATCTCTTCACCATTTTCTGGTTGTCGACCTTGTACTTTGACCTTTCGTTTTCGTGACTTGAAATGGAACGCTGGAAGGGCCATCCGGAAGTGCCGTTCAGATCCGCTCCTGTCTTGGCACAAAATTTCCAACCTAGACTGACCAGATGGCTCTTGCTTGTCATGGTCTCTCAATTTCGCCCATATATGGTAGATGGTATCTTTCTTAGACTCCCAGTAAAATTTCACGGATTTCGGCGGTTGATCCAGCATCTGGTGATGCGTGGCTGTTGACGATAGACACCTCAGCTTCCTGCGACGACTCGCCGGTCATGTCGATATATTCCATGAGAGGTAACTCTCGCTCTTGGTCGAATTGCCTTATTCTTATGGACTACGATGACGTCGACAATGCACCAATCTTTGCCCAAAGTCTTTCGATAATCATCAAAGTCTCTGGTGGCGATTGGGGAGCCATCACCTGAGCCCGAGTTTTGTTTCTCTTTTCTTCAGTCGTATGTTGGATACACACGTTTTGATCGGCAACCAAAGCGATGCATGCTATATTTTTTCCTCATGGAAAGGAGTCTAATAGCGCTAAGTATTAACAAAGTTGCAAAACTATGTGTGAACGCATTCAATGGTACTAATAGTTTGACCGAATACCTAGGCTCATGAAGAGTAGGAAAGTGGTGTCTAATCTGTTTCCGAGTTGCTTGGAGTGCATTTGTTTAATTTTGCACTTATTGAATGTATTTGGGGTTTGACTCGGTGTTCCTCCTAGGAATAGGAGGGAATGGAGGTTATTCCCAGCCTCAAGCTTTTTCTGTGATGGACCCTGTAAAGAGGCTTCCAACAAACCCACATGATTCCAATACGTGTTTATCGGTCAGCTAGACTTAGCACAAGCGATGAGCAAACAGCTGTCATGAAAAACTCCGACGACATATTTGCTTCAGCCCGTGGGACGTAAGCCATTATCGCCGCTCGTGATCTTTGAGCAGGACAGTTATCCCTACTGCAGGTGGTAAGCAAGCTATTTCCAAGATCACTCTGATGCGCGACAGAGGGATGAATGTGCTGACAAGCCGAACGACAGAATGGCCATTGCAGACTGATATTGAAAATCGGCCATGACCAACTATGGAAAGTTGATATGGCATACTGTCGGAAATTAGCGGGTGTAGAAAGTCATTCCATATCAGGTCTCAATGGCTAGGCGCATAGAAAGCTAAGGCTACAAGGCCGTGGCTCCGCTGGTCTTTGCTGGTTATCCGAAGCAAGCAGTAAAGTCTTCGTTGAAGGTTTCAACTCAGGCTAGGATAGGGTTACTGTCGAGAAAAGGTCCTACAGAAGACATATACTGCCACTTATGTAATGACTTTGCACGTGACCTATGCAAACGTAAGCAGTGAATCTGAAGAGTAGTGATATATCGTGTGAACCGCGCGCCATAATGGCCTTTTTCGTTTCTATCCAGGTTTTAGAATTCACAGGGGGACCTGAATTGTACGGTTGCTGGTTGGAGCTGCTGGAGGGTTGCTGGAGGCGACCTAGTTCCAATCCAAGAATGTCACATCACACTGTGCCGACATACAGCAGCTTTGATCTGAATTGAATATTCAAGGCATAAACAGTAGCGCATACTTTAGATATCGTGGACCTGGAGCAATGACATCACGTTTATGTCTGGTCATGCTGAATAGGTTAGCAACGTCCGGTAGATTGTAGGAACGCAGATTGGTTCATGGCGACTAATCGAGATGCATTTGCAAGCTTAAGGTACTTTATGTTGTCTGCAGATGTAGTTGGCTTCCTTCAAACGCATCGATAACTACGCTGCGATCTCAAAAGTCGAGCACGTATATGGAGGCGTACGGCTGGACAACGGGTTGGACCGCGTGCAGCCATCTCTCGGAAGACGTCCGCAAACACTCGGACGCATGCAAGTATCCGAGATCTGTGGGGTATGCAGGTACGCAAGATATATGCTGTTCCTGGTCTTGGGGAATCAAAGGTTTCGCTTACAACTCAATCAAATGCAAATGCAGACAGATGAGAGAGAGAATATGATTTGATCGCAAAGTGCATCAAGGTGTTTGCAGAAATCCTCAATATATGCAGCTTGCTTTAACTGGGTTCACGAATCGCTTTCGAAATGAGCATATCCAATCACGGACCTCCCATTTAAAGCGTAATTTCAGAAAACAGTAGGGTTCATCGGATGCTATAGGAAGATTGAATTGATGTTGAATGATTTTTTGATGACATTTGTCGATCATAAAGACAGATGAGCATTGACGGCCACTGCTGTAGTGTGGTCTATGTATGCTGCACTTCCCCACAGGATTTGATGAGATCATCTCGGATTAGTCCGAGGGCTGAATGATAGCGCTGTGTTTGTCTGTCATAATCTGACATATGCAGATGTATCGGCATGCTGCACTCTTTCCTATTCCAGCAATGGGAACAGAAAATGCTATTATCCTTCCGGCAGAATCATTAAGCCAGTCATGACTGTGGGTAAAATCAGAATCGCGCAACGTTCCGTGTGACAAGGGTTTCTCTCTTTCTGCTGATCCGAGCGAATTGTGTCCTTGCCGAAGTCTGGGTTGCTCTATCGTTAAGCCATAATGAAATCAGAGCGAAGGATTGGCCACTGTACTAGCCACTATCACTCCAGATTATCCAAGATCTGGATCGTGTAGTATTCCCGCCTCCAACCTCGAATGGAACCAGTGCTTTGAAGTGTTTCCAAACCGAATGCTAGTGGACAGAGATAGAAATGCTGAAAGAGGATCTGCATGGTCAAACTTGCATTGCAGGCTGACCCAACAGGGTTTGCGCTGACTCCAAGGCTCAAGTATTGGGTACCACAAAATCCATTCAATCGAAGCCAACAACAGAACGTGTTGTTACTTCAAAAGGCAAGCGCCTACCCAAAACTTTCTGAGATCTTGATCGGCCCTATGTCTATCAGCGGAGGCAGAACATCTCTGCCAACACTCGTAAACGCACTATGCCCCCGATTGGCAGATCTATTGGTACCAAGAGTGGGCTATCGTAGATCCAACTCCCCAGATCTCGGTCCAGTCCAATCATCCTTGCTACCAAGCTATCCTTGTCTCTCACAGAAAAGCAAGCAGCCAGTCCCGAGACGTGACCCCCGACGATCCATTTTTTGATGGGGTTCTGCGACTCGGCCAAGTAGCCAACATGCTTGACCGATTTGCAAGGACAAGGATGAAGCTACGAAAGACTGAGCAACCCATGTGTTGTTAATCGACAAGCTTGAGACAATGGCATGGCAGCGCGGTAGATAATGAAGGGTGGCAGAAATCCAGCAGTAATATTTTAGGACAAGCGATGAGCGACCACATGATGATAAGATAAAATAGGGGAAGTCTAACTAATTCCGACTTTTTCGTTATAACCTATTTTCGGTTGAAAGATGACGTCGGTATTGAAAATTCAAAAAGGAGATCTGCAGTGATGATCTGCCTCGGTACAGTACTACTGCATTTCGGAAGGCTTACGAGTGCCGGCGCAGTCGCCCCCACCTACGTACTTACCTTATTATTACCTTTTCGAATTTAACGTCAAATTAATACATCATACAGTACCGGTAATAAAACACGGTCCCTAATAACAACAACATTACCCTTACGGAGTAGGGCACTTACTTTACTTACCCATCTCACTCACCGGTTTTTTCAATGATATCTAATATCATGACGTCGGAAGCTTGGAAAATATCCTCTCAAACCAACAGAAGATTAAGGTCACCTCCTTATTCGCTCAGACGGAGGTACCAGACTCCGGTCAAAGAAGCTAAGTGGTTCTACTCGTAGGTAGTGCATGCGTTGAGATGTTCGGGTGCAAAAGGGAGGTCTGTTTCCGACACCGATTGCCTTTTCCTTCCTTACATTGCTGCTGAATGTACCCTTTATTTCCCAGCGACGCGCTCTATCACATCTCGCAAGGTTGTTGAACGCAGGGTTCCTTGTGAGTTGCCGCAAGCGGCGTGCAGCTGCCGGGCATGACAGGGCATGATGCAATGCTCGTATCTACGGAAAGCTACTTCAGAGGATAAGAAGTTGGATTGATGGCAACAAGCTAGTAACAGCCGAGTCGCCGACCCATACGATCTAGCAGTTGCGCTCAAGACGTGTTCTCAGAATTGCCAATTTAACTCGCGCGGTTCTCTGAATATTATCAAACCATTGCTTTCCGAAGGCTGGAAGGCATGTACTTAAAAATAAAGAGATTTACGTGCGCTAAACAGTTGTGCTGGTCAAAAACAGAACATCGAAGATCTTATCTGGCGGCGGCAGCCATCTGCCAATGATATTGCCCAAAGCTTAAATCGACTGCATGGGCGATCCAAAGGACTGGATGTGAGCTGGACGTGCGTGGAAATCACTAGCCCCTATCCTAGTCGCTTTTTCTAACTTTGGGTGTCTCCACCCACATAAACGTTCAGGCCAACGTTTCAACCTTTTTCCGTTTGGTTGACTCTTCCTCGATTCGGTCATTCTCGCAAACCACAGTATTCTTCTTTGAGACATGCAGTCAAACTCTGTGTGACCTATCACAACCCTTTTTGGTCTGCACGCCATTAACCGTTGCAACATTAGCTTCTGTTCCGAGAAATGCACCACCACCTCTGTACTATTCCAAGTCTCAGGCCCAATGATTTTTGAGAGTATTCCAGGACACGAGTGGCCTCATTTTTGCCGCTCTGATATTCTGGCCATTGAGTTGGTCCTTGAATCCCTTTTTGGCATCTCGCCCTACCCCAACATGCGGTGTAGCTTGGACAGTGCTGTTCGTCAACCGGCACACGGAGACAAATTAGCTTGTCTCCACACTGCATCCTGCCACATGTTGTCTGATAAAACCGCCCAGTTGGGCTACCCGGTTTGTATTCTCCGACTTTCCGTACCACAGAAACGTCAATATCTTTTCTTCTTGCCCCTGGTACCGTAGCGCGAAATCTGGTGAGCAATGCAAGGGCTCGAGGAATAGCCTTCCACTGCATCGTACGCTATCGCTAGGGTACTCCTCTACACTATGTGCGATGCGCTCAGGACACAGGTCCTTTCATATCCAAACGTAGCATCAGTGGATCTACACTGAAGCTGTACACTTCATCGGACCTGTCCCCGGCGACGAACTGTACCGCTAGTTTCCGAGAATGCTTGCCACTGGGTTAATAGGGTTAAAGGCATCAAGGATATCAAGGGTCCCTAAATCTCCTGATGTCTATAATACTAATATCTCTTCTTCTTTAACGGCTGGAATATCTGCTGTTAATAATCAACTGCGTCTTTGTTCTTGTTTGCTTGACATTCTGTTGACATTGTATATCGATGTCAACCTATTCGTTTATTATCTGGAACGCATCTTCTTTCAACATCTTTTTTCGCCCGGCGCATCTTCTTTTTTCATTGCTGGTTATTTGAAGATAGGACAAATAATGTTCTGCATAAGGACAGTTACTGCTTTGGCGGTCCACGCCTTCCTTACGTCGGCCCTGAAGTATGATCCAGATCAAGTTCTTTGGAACTTGAACCAAAACCAAACTGCTACCTCGGGGCTTGACTACTGGGGAGAATGGCAAAATCATTGTAAGTCCAAATCTAGTAGCGCTTTGAGGTCGGTCTAGGACTCACCACTCGCAGCTTTCAACCCTTCGCCAGACAACTGGCGCTTCCCTTTTTATACCCTCATGCTTGACCGATTTGTCAATGGCGACCCTACAAACGATGATGCTAATGGCACTGCTTGGGAACACGATCTGACAGGTACCCAGTTGAGGCATGGGGGTGACATAAAAGGACTTCAAGACACGTTGGACTATCTCGGAGGCATGGGCATCAAGGGTATTTATCTTGCCGGTAGCCCGATGATCAATTTCCCCTGGGGGTCCGATGGGTTCAGTCCTTTGGACTTTACGCTCTTGGACCCACACTTTGCTACAATCGATGCTTGGCGCGAGTGTATCGCTGAGATGCATTCTCGCGGGATGTACGTCGTTCTCGACAATACGATGGCGACACTAGGAGATCTGATCGGGTTCGAGGGTTACTTGAACGTCTCTGCGCCTCTAAGTTTCACAGAGCACAACGCGATGTACAAGACATCGCGCCAGTACCACGATTTTGAATTCAGCAACGAAATGCTCCCCAAATGCGATTACCCCAGATTTTACGACGATTCCGGTTACGAGGTTGTTGGAAATAACACCGAGTACTTTGTTGGTTGTCGCGACAGCGATTTCGATCAATATGGCGACATTGCAGCTTTCAACATCTATCCTGAAGTATGTCTCGCCGTGATCATCGTTGGCTCAGATACTAATCGACGGTTAGTGGCAACGGCAAATCAGCAAGTTCGCTTCAGTACAGGATCGCTTACGAGAGTGGAAGCCATCTGTGCGCGAAAGGATCGAGCATTTCTCCTGCATTCAAATTGCTATGCTTGATATTGATGGCTTTCGCATGGACAAAGGGCAGCAAATCACGGTTGATGCGCAAGGCGAATTCGCCGATCACATAAGGCAGTGCGCCAAATCCTTTGGGAAGAACAACTTCTTCATTCCCGGCGAAATCGTTTCTGGCAACGCGTTTGGTGCAGACTACTTGGGCCGCGGGAAAACACCGGATATGATGGTCAACGACACTACGAAAGCTGTTCTGATGACGACCAACAACTCCCAATCCTCGGGATTCATTCGAGATGTTGGCAAGAATGCATTTGATTCTGCATGCTTTCATTATAGCATATACCGAAGTCTTACCAGATTTTTAGGGTATGTCCCTTGAAATGTCTTGTCAATCCGGTTTGCTAATGATTTGACTCAGGATGGACGGCCACTTGTCGGCCGAGGGTGATACCCCTGTCGACTTCGTAAGTCGTAAGTACCACCTGTTCTGCTGCTCAACCTAACACCGTAAAGGTCGAAACTTGGAATGACTTCATCAAGACCAACGACCTGATCAATGCGAACACTGGGGTATTTGACCCGAGGCACATGTATGGCGCTCAAAACCAGGACGTATTCAGATGGCCTACCATAGTCAATGGAACGTACAAACAGAATCTTGGTACCTTCATCATTACGATGCTAATGCCTGGAATCCCAATGCTCGAGTGGGGCGAAGAACAAGCCTATTACGTTCTGGACAACACAGCGGATAACTACGTCTTCGGTCGTCAACCCATGTCAACTTCTACAGCCTGGCAAGATCACGGGTGCTATACTGTTGGCAACGCCAAATTCTCTACCTGGCCCCAAGAAAGCGCTGGATTTGGTTGCATGGACGATTGGAACAGCATTGATCACCGCGATCCATCTCATCCCATACGAAATATCATGAGAAACATGTTTGAGATGCGCGAACGGTATCCTGTCCTCAACGATGGGTTTTATGTTAAGACGCTCTCGAAGCAAACGCACCCCATTTACTTGCCTGGTTCCATAGGAACAGCCACCGAAACAGGGATGTGGAGTGTCTTACGTAGCCGCTGGGAAGGCATGTAGATTTCAAACAAGTGTAACTGTACATTACGCTAACACTCAGAACTACAGGTATCCAGGATTTTTCCGGTCAAGGTCAAGGAAACCAGAGCGTATGGCTTCTTTACCACAATGAGGGATTCGTTCAGACTTATAACTTCGACTGCACCAACAACGACTCAGCTTTGATAGCTCCCTTCGATGAGGGTACCACAGTCAAGAATCTACTCTACCCATATGACGAGTTCACTCTTGGCACATCCCCTCAAACGCTAAGTAGGTAGTATTGTTGGGAGACAGTCGATCTTATTATTGACTTTAATCACAGAATTGGAGAATTCCACCAAACACAATGGCTGCTTAGATCATTTGACATTCTCTCCCTGGGGTTATATGGCTTACGTTCCTGTCGAAAAGTGGCTAAAACCATCGCCTGTCATAACCAAATTTGAGCCAGGGCACGATGCGCGAATTCTGTCTAATGCTGATCCAGGCGAACAAGTAACGGTGCCAATCGCATTCTACTTTTCAGATGAGATGAACTGCAAACAAGTGCAGTCTGCAATTTCCTTCAACTCCGCAACTGTCGATGGTACTACCCCGTCGATCGACAACAGTAGCGTCGCATGTCAAGCCACCAACGATACTACGGCGATTGTTTCGAAGTATAGTGGGCCAATTACTGGTCAGATACCAGGCACTTGGGTCCTTCATGCAAATTTGGTAAACGTCTCTGATGGAGTGCATTCGGTGACAGTTGGCAATGTCTCGACGCAAGTAGGTAACGCTTCTACTAATGCTATCAATCACTTCATGTTTCGCATCGGCAAGATCGACAACCCCATGGTATTTGTTAGAGCCGCCAATTACTCGGACACCATCATCAAACAGTATAATAACGGCTCATTGTTCATATCGCACAAGGCTTCTGGTGCTGACAAATACCGTTACTCCAGTAATTGGGGATCGAGCTGGACCGACTGGCAACATTATGAAGGTGGTAACGTGACCATTTCGCCGCAAGACTGGTCGGGAACTAAATTGCAACGATGGACTGGGAATCACATTATGGTGCAGTACTGGAGCCAAATCACAGGTAGTAGTAATCACCTTCAGCAGGGAGACCTCGAAGCGAACACTACGCCTCGGCGGTACCCCCACATCTTTGTCCATGGCTCCTTTGATGAGTACGGATACGACTCGGGTATCGCTAATACTATGGAGCAAAACGGCTCAGGTATCTGGGAGTATGACTTTATGAACGAGTGGCCTTCCGAATTCCAGGTGAACGTATGGGGTGTGGATAATGACGGCAAACCTGATCTTACTCGAGCGTTTGGCGACGTCGATAGCGACGGTGTACTCGATCTTCTGTCTCCGGTGTCTCTACTCAAGAATGTCGTCACCATTCCGAACTCTTCATACCCGCCAGCTCATTCCTTAGCATACCGTATCGCGGTCAACGACGCTGACCTACGATACTACTTGACGCCTGTCGGATCAAGCTGGAAGCAAGCGCTCATCTATGCATTGCTAGTGGTAATTCCCATCATCACAAGTATTGCCGCAACATGGGCTTACCTACATACCTTCTATTCTGTTAAGTTCAACAGCGTTGGCATAGCCGAAAAAGGTGGTCTTCTTCCCATGGCCGTGAAACGAGACTTTCATCTCGACCGACTAATCCCTGAGACTGCTTTGGGGACTCTGAGGAAGTTCAAGCGCACAACTACACCCGAAACTTCTATGAACACACTTGGGACTCGATCGAATGCTCTAGCAGTATCACAACGTCGCACCGTTCTTATAGCGACAATGGAATATCATATAGAGGACTGGGACATTAAGATCAAAATTGGTGGTCTAGGTGTCATGGCCCAGCTTATGAGCCAGAACCTTCAACACCAAGACCTTGTCTGGGTGGTGCCTTGTGTGGGAGGCATCGAATATCCTGTCGATCAACGCGCGAAGCCAATGGTTGTTACAATCCTTGGTGTTGACTATACAGTCCAAGTCCAGTATCACCACGTTCGCAACATTACCTATGTTCTTCTGGATGCGCCTGTCTTCAGGCAGAATTCTAAGGCAGAACCCTATCCTCGGCGCATGGATGACATTGATAGCGCTATTTTCTATTCAGCTTGGTATGTTCTCTCCAATTCCGTGAGACGGCTGGTTAATTCCGGTTGTTGATGGATCTATTGTTCTAACCTATGGCTTTAGGAATTCTTGCATTGCCGAAACTCTCCGGCGCTTCCCCATCGACCTGTAAGAAGATCCCTATAACAACATACGGTTCGGTACGCTTACATTGCACTTATAGATACCATATTAATGACTACCATGGAGCCGTAGCTCCCTTGCACCTGTTACCAAGGGTCATACCTTGCTGTCTCTCGTTGCACAATGCGGAGTTTCAGGGTTTGTGGCCAATGCGAACACCAGTAGAGATGGACGAGGTGTGTCGAATTTACAACTTGGACCCGGACGTCGTCAAGCAATATGTCCAATTTGGTGAAGTTTTTAACCTCCTTCATGCCGGGGCGAGCTACCTTCGTGTATGGCAAAAGGGTTTTGGCGCTGCAGGTGAGCTTTGATCCTTCATCACTCGACTCGCCCTTGTAGCATCTCTGTGTATATCCGTTACAATTGTTCTAACCCACAACACAGGGGTTTCTACCAAGTACGGAAAAAGATCATTCGCGCGTTATCCCATTTTCTGGGGCCTTAGCAAAATCGGTAGCCTCCCGAATCCGGATCCTACTGATACAGATGACTGGGACAAGCAGCTCCCAAACTTAAAAGACATTAACGTGGATGCAGACTTTGAGGCTAGTCGAGGCGATCTAAGGCGTCAAGCTCAAGAGTGGGCTGGTCTAGACGTCAATCCGGATGCCGAGCTTTTTGTATTTGTCGGCCGCTGGTCGGAGCAAAAAGGTATTGATCTCATAGCAGATGTGTTTCCAGCCATTCTTGAGGCACACTCGAACTCGCAACTTATTTGTGTCGGGCCTGTTATCGATCTACATGGCCGTTTCGCCGCGCTGAAACTAGACAAAATGATGGAAATATATCCAGGCAGAGTATATTCCAAGCCTGAATTCACTGCTCTGCCGCCATATATCTTCAGCGGTGGAGAGTTCGTTCTAATTCCATCACGCGACGAGCCTTTCGGTCTTGTTGCGGTCGAATTTGGTCGCAAGGGAGCACTTGGTGTAGGTGCAAGAGTCGGAGGATTAGGGAACATGCCCGGTTGTAAGTTCAGGACTATCAAGCTGTTTCCCGAATCCCACTAAAATGCTCTTAGGGTGGTATACCATTGAGAGCACAAGTACAAAACATCTTATCAGTCAATTCAAGATGGCCATTGAAGCTGCGCTAGCTTCAAAGACCAAGGTACGGGCAATGATGCGTGCACGATCCGCAAAACAGAGATTTCCAGTAGTTCAATGGAAAGAAGATCTGGCCATATTGCAGGACACAGCAATTAAGCTGAACCAAAAGCAAACGTTGAAACATGCCTTCAAGACCCCTCGTGCTTCAGGCACATCAACGCCTACAGCCGGCATGCCCAGCCCCCCGCGTTTTTGGAATGGACGATGGAGTGTACCAACTACCGCACCGACCAGTAGGCCTCAGAGTGGACTTTCTACTCGCGCGCCAAGTCCTTCCGCGCCCGCTGTCGCTCTGTCACTTGGCAGGAAAACAGGACCTGGTCATGACCCAGAACGTGCAGGCAGGAAGCGTAACCGCCTGAGTAAACAGAATCCATCCAGAGACACCTCGGTACACTCTCAAGCTCCTGAGAGCTCCCATAGAGGTCGACGCTCAAGTCGCAGCAGACCTAGAATCTCGAACCCTATCCCAGCAAGCGCTATTGGTACCGTCGTTGGGTCCACAGCCGTTCCTCCGCTACCAGGACAGGTACGTGGCAACAGAGTGTCTCGCATCAGCGAAGTCGCCGACGAAGACATACACCGCAACCCCGAAGGTGGTATTGACTATGACAGCATGGCCGAGGAAACCGTGGAAATTACTGCCGAAGAAGACAATGGGGATGAAGATGTCGCGGAAGAGTATATCCTCACACCGGAGCAGGCAGAAGCCAGCAAGAAGAAGGCTAAATTGGCTACCCTTCGCTTGGCTTTGGAAGCCAGGACGGAAGCTGACGAGTCAAGCGGTGCTACTCTACCACCGTTTGCCCCGTCCGGGATCCCAGTACCACCAACTCCTTCATTGCCCGGCACGCCTATGGCTCGCGACCTGCTACTTCCATCGTATCACACTGGAACCGGCTCTCCTATATCTAGACGCTCAATGTCCGACGATATTGCAGCTGGAGGTAGATCACTTCCGCCTCCGGTCCCAGTCCAGCCGCCCACCAGCGGCCTGACTTTTGGTAGTCCTTCTGATCCACCCGCTGATCCAACTCTGAGTCTTGGCACCGTGCTGCAAGGAAAGAAAGATTACAAGCTCCAGAGCGTCGATCCGTTCTTCACAGACCCCACAGGTCTATATTACCATGCATTCGAACAGAAACTCAGCAACTTAAACGGCAAAACTTCGGAAGGTCCTCTTTGCGTGGAAGAGTACCTAGTGAAGAGCGAGAAAGACTGGTTCAATAGGTTCCGCAGTGTCAAGATGGGAAAATCAGCGGCCTCAACCCCTGCATCATCTGTCTTCCGGATGAGAAGAGATAGCCCGGCTGGCTCTGTCATCAGCGACTCCCAGGCGAGTGACGGTGGACTGGATAATGATGCGGATCAGTTCCTTCTACAAGAAGACTATCATCCCCCGACAGGTCTGAAAAAGTTTCTACTTCGAAGAATCGGGGACTGGCCGTTGTACTCCATACTGCTTGCATTCGTAAGCCTTCCTATCCTAAAATTGTACGCAATCGCTAATGTCGGTGACAGGGGCAAATTATAGCTGCCAACTCTTACCAGATTACTCTGCTTACTGGTGAGGTTGGACAATCAGCCCAGAAGCTCTATGTGGTGGCTAGTATCTACCTTATCGCTTCGATATGCTGGTGGCTTGTGTTTCGCACCTTCAAGTCACTATACGTTCTCGCCGTGCCCTTTGGATTCTATGGACTTGCATTCTTCTTCCTGGGTCTTGCACCATACGCCAAAACCGCTTTCGGTAGAGGCTGGGTACAAAACATCGCCACTGCTTTCTATGCCGCAGCCTCTTCAAGCGGAGCCTTTTACTTTTCACTGAATTTCGGCAGCGAAGGTATGTTTTCAATCAATCCGAACCATCAAATGCCCTACTAATGATCCTACAGGTAGCGTCCCAGTCGCAACGTGGAGTTTCCGAGCTTGTGTGATTCAAGGAACCCAGCAGATATACATTGTCGCGCTCTGGTTCTGGGGATCACGCTTGATAGCGCAAGAGATCAACGGAGTCGCTGCGTCAACCTTGGTGGCTTATGGTCCAGGGCTTACGGGTATCACAATCCCTATCGCACTCATCATGTGGGCCATCGGTGCTACACTGTTCTTCGGGCTCCCCGACTACTATCGACAAGCGCCTGGCCAAGTTCCCTCTTTCTACAGATCTGTCGTCCGCAGGAAGATTATCATGGTAAGTTTATACGTCTTCTACTACATCTCGCAACAAACATACTAACAGCCGTCAGTGGTTCTTTGTTACCGTCCTAATCCAAAACTTCTTCCTCTCCGCCCCTTACGGCCGCGACTGGAAATACCTTTGGTCCAGCCAACACGCCCCCGCCTGGGCCATCGCCCTCCTAGTCCTCGGCTTCTTCGTAGGCGTCTGGGCCGCCTTCCTCTGGGCCTTCGGAGCTCTTTCAAAGTACCACTCTTGGATCCTCCCCATGTTTGCTGTCGGCCTCGGCGCACCAAGATGGTGCCAGATGCTGTGGGCTACGTCGGGCATGGGTCTCTGGGTTCCTTGGGCTGGATCGCCGCTCGCGGGTGCCATGGTCGGACGCACGCTGTGGCTTTGGCTCGGCGTTCTGGATGCCATCCAAGGCGTTGGGTTCGGCATGATCCTGCTCCAAACGCTAACGAGGTTCCACATTGTCTTCACGCTGGTTTCGGCGCAGGTGCTCGGTAGCATTGCGACGATTGTCGCCAGAGCCTGCGCACCGGATGCCGAGGGGCCGGGGTCTGTGTTTCCGAATCTTGCGCTTAGCTCGCGGGGGTTGAGCAATGCGTGGTTCTGGATTGCGCTGGTGATGCAGTTGAGTATTTGCGTTGGGTTTTTCAAGTTTTTCAGAAAGGTATGTCCTCTCCATTCTTATAGCACGAACTCATTGCTGATGATTTTCGCAGGAGCAATTGCAGAAGCCCTGAGATATTTGCGAACCGCACGGCAACAACATTAGGCCGTGAATGGGCTTGTACGATATGGAAAATACTTGGGCATATTAATGAGGCCTTGCCGGCTGGAAAATCACCGGCTACGAGATACCTGGGTATTTAGTGATCAATAGACGAAAAGGGTAAATATAGAGGAGTATTGAGCGATCTGAGTAGATCATATAACAGAAGAGTTTCCATCAGCGTTGAGGAGTACAGAAAGCAGCTTGTACCTATTCAAAAGGTCTATTGTATATAAGCATAGTACATAATGTAAAATATACACGTATGAAATACTCGGTATGAGAAAGCCGCCATCTTCAATAGCTTTGGCTCTACCCTCCGCGGTCATAAGCTGTTCTGGAGTGGATAAAAGATAGTGCAAAATCGGTTCACCGAAATCCACCTCAACAATAAACCACCAAAAAAAACCTACATCCCCTTCGTATGGCCCACCCTACTGCCCCTCTCCACACAACACACATTCTCCACCCATCAAAAACCCCCCCGAACCACGGCGCCACCCACGGGAAGCTGGCTTGAGCAATGCTGAAACGGATGCTCATTTCGTGTTTACGGACGATAAGGCGTGGGTAGGCGGTGGAGTACAGGAGGCGGGATGGGGTCCTGTAAATCAGCATAGTTCGGTAAGAGCTTGATGCGGAAATGACAAGACAGGAATCAGGATAGGACTAGCTCGAGCAGGATGCGGTGGAGATGTTTTGATAGCATGGAGGATGGGAACGATGGTGAGCATGGAAGGGAAGGGTAGAAGTAGGGTATGGGATAGGTGGCGTGGTAGAGGGTTTTGAGGTCTTGGGGGTGGTGGGTGAGGAGTTGGAGAGGTTGGAGAGGTTGGGTTGCGGGATAAATCTTTCGAGGAAGTCGGATGTTCGATAAGTATCTTCAACGGCAAGCACATTCACTATTTCATGAAAGACTTCCAAGCTCACCGACTCATATCACCATGTAATTGCAACCCCTCGCCATCGCCATCGCCACCCTCTTCGCCTCACCCACTCCGCCCCCTCTGCACCTCCCTCACCTCCGCGGTGGCATCTGCACCACAACCAGCTACGGAGGCAGCTCCCAATCTACCTCCTACGGCATCGACGCCACCTCTCCGATTTCTGCACCCTTGGCTAGAAATGGAGCAGCGGCAACCAAATTCCCAACTCAGACGGTCGAGGCGTCCGATACAGGGCTCGCGTAGGATATCAACGGGGATCGGAGCTAGAAGACTGGTGGGTGAGTAAGTTGCTCGGCGACTTATGGGGGCTGGCTGGTAGAAGGTGGATGAAATGATTGAGAGTCAAGTTTAGCTTGTGGTAGGGGTTACGAGCAGCAGTTCGACGTGTGAGGTTACGCTTGGCATTTTAGTGTGCGCTGGCTGGCGTCGCTTCTGAAGGAGAGGTGTTGTTGGACAGAAAAAGGCATTCGCCATGATGAGTTGGGATGGGGGGAGGTTTTTTGTATTAGGCTATATCCACTATACGCTCCTTATGAACCCAAGGCCAGCCGAAACTCGGACATAAAAGCCATAGACGGTTTTGAATACTCGTTTCCCTACACGGCCTCTCTTGTTTGAACTAGCTCTTGGTTGAATGATGCCCGGAGTCTTAGGAAATAAAGGTGGTATAGTCTCTACGTAGCCAAAAATTGAGAGAAGAATAATCACGCAACCAACAGCAAACGGCGATGAGCTCGTCTAAGGAATTCCGAGTAGATAATATGGTCTTGGAACTGTTCATTGCCCACCATTTTACACCTAGCGTAAAAAGCTGCTTGTATTCGTCAGTGAAGCATGACGATGGAGTGCGATCGATTCTGTTGGGGCACTCCAGTCTTTGGTTCGTGCTCCATGGCGAAGTCTATCATTATAGTAAGGGCGGCCGTACGCAAGAAAGTATAAACATCCGAGGACGGAGCTCTATGGCCTATATCAAAGCGTAAAGGAAGTGGCAATACAAGCGTCTGGAGGAGGAGGGTGTATTATCTGTTTCTTGCCAAGGTAGGTAGAGTCTGAAGATGGGAGGCGAGTAGGTGATAATCATTGTGGAGAGGAAGCTGGTGAGTTCGGCAAGTCTGAATAGATTAGGATGATATCGAATAGATGCATTTCTTCGACCCTGTGTAGGAATTCCAAATAATAGGGGCGTTAGCCGGATATAAAGAAAATTTATCCCGTGTTAAGTCATGCCCTACCTAGCCAAGACCCTTTATATTGCAGGATAAGAACTTTATTGTACCCGGCTCAGTGGCGTATGTGGAATACTTGGTCCCGCCCGTGGTCAGCCCGCCCGCTCACTGAGGTGATTCAGGTTCCACCTGGTTTTGGATTCGCGGTTAAGTCTACGCGTTCTCCTAGAGTAGCCTCACTGTTCGGGGGGGTGAGTGGGGCACGTTTGTGTCCCGGAGCAGGATTCCAAGTCTACGGATGCGAAAAGATCATTTGTCTTTAAGCCACTGGTCTCGAGCTTGCCCCTTGGCCTATGTATTGCACACAAACTTACCTTGGGGTGGGTGTTGGGGGCTTTTATTGTGTTGATAGGACAGGGCTGTCACTGAGCAACTTTTTTTTTGACATTCGAAGCTCCAAGTTCGAATCCAGCTGAAGTCGATGCTTTTTTTTTGTTCTGACAATTTGGGTAGAATCGTTCAGCAGAGACCACAATCTGGCCTCGAGCATCAACACTTGCCATGCCCTCCTCTCTCCTCTTTTATCCCAATCACTTCATCCGCTTTACCTCACTCAGGCTTCGCAACTCTCCAATATCGTCTTACCCACTCATAGTATTACCATGTACATAATTGTGACACGTCGAGGTACATATCTTTTCGAACTGCATCCCACGATATTGTCTCACCATCGCCACCGCCACAGCATTAGTCCTCTTCTTGCAACCTCGTGTCAATATCGCTTCCAATGTCCTAGGGAACCGACACGCTTACCTTTTCCTACGTTCCTCTTTCATACCTCTCCTAGTTCAAACAAAGCCCATAGCGTGTTCGACGATCCGCGCCAACTTCTTCTCATTCAACATAATCCAGGTGGCTACTCAAGAGATCCAAGAAATTCAAAGAAAAAGAGGCTGATAGATTTGTAATAAGGAAGCACATGGTATAGCGTTATGCGCAGCACAGGAGCAATGGAGAAGCTTGAGCACCCGCAACAATGTAGGTCTTGGTGCCGAAACGCTTCGATGATACTCTCACTTACCCCGAAGACTTTTACAGCAAAGATTATCATCATGCCACCTTGGGACATGTCAACAAAATAAGCCACAGGAGATGGAAACATTGCAAGCTGGGCAAGCTGGATGTGGTGCAATCGAGTTTGTCTCTGTAGGCGCCGGCCGGAAAGTCTTCTCCGATAGCCGCCTAAGTCTTTCACCAACCTCCCAAGTCAAACGAATACCAAAAATCATATGCCGGAGAGGAAGGACATAATAACGATAGCTCAGTCGACAGGTCTGCGCGCGTCTAGAGTGGTTTTTGATGTACCAGCCAAGACAGCCTTTTCTCTCAAACATCAAGACTACAGTTCAACATGCTTCGGTCTCAACAAGCTTGTGCACTAAATCTGACTTTGATTAACCTACCCCTCGTACGCACAATAGCATGATATCTTCATGTATATCCTAAAAATCTTCAACGGCCACAAGCGAATTACGTCCAGCAGCTCTTGTTCGCCTCCGCAAAATCTTGGAACTTCCTTGGAGGCTTCCCCGTAAGCTCTAACACAACATCATTCAGTCTCTCCTCTGATCCCTTAGCGATCCTCGTGTCCATGGAAGATAGCATATTAGCATATTCAGCCGGCATCCCTGAGGATTGCATTCTCGCAGCCAGCTCAGGCTGCGACAGCTTCACATGCGTGATCTTACGTCCGAGGACGGCGCTCAGGATAGCAGCGACCTTGAATGATCACGCAGTGTCAATACACGACTCGGCAAACGTTTAGCAACAACTCACATCATCATAGCTCAAAAGCTCCGACCCAAGAATAACCAGATCCTTATCCATCGACTTCTCATCCACCAACGCCCGAAACCCCACCGCCGCAATATCCTCCACCGAAACCCACGGAATCCTCCCATCCTCCGCCGCAGAATAAACCTTACCTTCCTCCCTGATAGTCTTGGCGCGCTGTTCCTCCGAAAAATTCTCCATAAACCATGTCGGCCTTAGCACTGCATACTCGACCCCCAGCCCCACCAAATACTCATGCACCTTGCCATGAGCAGGACCTCCGGCTTCAAGCGCACTGGAGCTGAGGAGCACGAAGCGGGTTACGCCGTTGTGCTTAGCGAGATCGATGAATTTCTTCATGGGGGTGAAGATGTCTGTTACGGCTGGGGCGATAAGGTAGACGGATGTGATGCCGGCGTTCTTTGAGAATGGATTATTATAGGTTGACTCATCCAACCAGTCGAATTTACACTCCTTTGAGGAGCGGGAAGCGAGGATGTAGGCGATGCTGGCTCGGTCGAGGAGACCAGCGATCTTTGTGGAAGTTCGGCCAGTGCCGCCCAGGAGGAGGATCGTCATGCTTCGAAGCTTCCAACGATAGATTTCCTTTTCACAAGCTGTCTGTAAACAGGTAAGTGATAGTACTTCTCATCGCCTCTACTTCCTTACTATATACTATATCAATCCCGGTATCACCGCTATATCCGGAGGCTCTGTGCAATTTGCCCGATCCCGAATCCACATTCGGCTAGGTCACAGCTTTATCGATTTAGATTGCCCCACCTTCTGGTTCACCTGGTGTTCTGTGAGCGGAGGAGCTTTGTGCCGCTGCGGGGAAAAGACGGGGGCAAAAGAGCCCAGAGGGTTTGGTCTGACTGTCTCCGGCTGGAATTCCAGAGGTCTTATTTCCGAGTACAAGCTGGATATTTCCTAGGCAATTGGATATAAATCTCAGTACAACAGCTTCAAATCGTTCACCCAAAGAGACCCAACAGAACTTCCTCGTACCAGGGTTCCAGATAAACCACCTAGTCACAAAACATACACCTAACCCACCATGTCATCACCACCATACACCACCTCCAATACCTCCTCGATAGAGCCAACATCCACGACATCGTAACAAAATGGGTCTTCTTCCTTCCCTCCCCCCTCTCCTTCTCCCCTCTCCCCTCTCCTTCTCCCCTCCTTCCCCCTTCTCCCAATCCTCCACCCTCCTTGCCCCCGAAACCCCCCACAGTCCCTCAACGTGGACCTCAAATCCTGGTCCAGCCTCATCCATGACGGCTTCGCTTGTAAATTAACAATCGACTTCACGAGCCTCTTCGGCGACGTACCCGAGAAGTTCTCAAGCGCGGGCTTGGCGAAGAGGTGGGAGGCGCAGCTTGGGGAGCTGATGGAGGTCAGCTTATCACTACGTAAGTAGGGTTTAGGTTTCGCTTACGGTTTATTGTGGGGTTTGTGAGGTGTGCTGATATTTGAGATGATGGTGGTAGGGCGTTGTATATCGAGCTGCCGCAGCCAGGAGAGCGGCGAAAGTGAGCGCGAACGCTAGTGTGACGTTGCGGCGGGGTGCGGCTCGTAGGGACAGGATGGTTCAGACTGGGGTGAATCTCTGTCCTTCCACGTTGCCCGATTTGGGCTTCTATGCTTTCTCTTCCCCTGACATTCAATGGATAGGGCCGTTATGACATCGGGGCCGTGAGAACCGAAGTTGAGAACGGTAATCCTTGGAAGTTTAATTATCTGAAAGCGACTAAGGTGTGGAAATAAAGGGGATGTGGCGGAGGTGATGTCGAAGCCTGAGGAGGAGGTTGGGGAACTTGGGGCATGAGTGGCTGTTGTGGTGTTTCTTCGGTTATTGATCGGCTTGGCTGATAAGTCTAGATCATGAAGTCGGTGGAACTGTTTGTGTTGTCGTTGCCCGTAGTACGGGTGCGGATGTTTCATCCAAAATAATAATCTTGTCCAAAACACGAGTTTGAAACGGACATCTTGCCAAGCTAGGAAATCGGGTTGATGTTTCTTGGCCATCCATCGATCGTTGCTGTGTATAGCCCGACAAGGCCCGAGGTCTTCCGCAGTTCCTGTAGGCTTCATATCGACTCGCCCGCCTGGGGCTGCTTCCTCGGCGCCCGAGGCAGAAGAGCGGCAATACCAGGCAAGAAATACAGCGAAGAGGCTGCTCTTTTTCTTCGAACCGCCTGCGAGTCCGGCGTTGAATTTGGCCCAGGCCTTTGCGTTCGGCGCGGCGACGGCCAGGATTAATCACTCTCTGTGAACAGGACAATTGGAATGTTGTGCTAGCATAAATTGGAAAATTTTGTTGTGAGGGCTGAGAGATCAGAGAAGATATCAGAGGAGGGAGGTAGTGTATTGATATAAATGTGGTCTGTTTGTGGGTAGTTGAAGAAGAAAAGATGGAGGAGGGTGTTATATTGGCATTTGATGGAAAAGCACTGGGAAGTGAGGCTAGACACAGACGCGTTTCAGGCAAAGTAGGGCGTCGAAGAGCACACTCAGCCTTGTTGTAAACCATAAAGGAATGCTGCAGCCTGTGCCTGAAAGCTGCATATGATGTGGTAAAGCTTCCTAGCGTGGTATTGCACAGCCCAGAATGTGCCCAAGTACTCTACAAGCCTCCACGCCTTGTTTCATTCATCAATTGCCGCTACCTTGTGAGTTCACCTGTTCTCGATACCACGTATCCCAATCCGACTGTCTTCTCTTTTCGACTGCCCAGTCCTCATGCTTTTTTCGTTCATCGAAAAGCGACTGCGGAGAATTCTCGAACGTCTGAGTAATGGCGCTTTCGTTTCTCGTACGCAGACTTAATTCTTCGCGATATGAGTTTGTCACTATTGGATTCAGTCTAGGAGCAGTCTCCTGCAGAGGTCAAGAGAGCCAGCCTACCAGAAGTCGAGCTCGTTTGGCCTTGGGCGCTTGCGAAACCTCCTGGACGGCTCTTAGGTGTAGGGTTCCACCACTTTTTATTATGTTTACTTTCGCCCGATTCGAAGTAGCAGCTGCCCGCTGTTTTCATCCGAGTGTCGTACTTCCCCAATCTACCAGCAGTATGAACTACGGTGGGTGTTTTCCCATTATCATGTGCCTGGGGACGGATGAATTGTTTTGCTCGGGATCTAGTGTCTGTCGCATAGTACCCCATGGCTGGAACGCAACTTCCTTGAGTAGGCATACTTCTAAGAATACTCGAACGAGGCTGGGGTAGGATTGAAGCCTGTGATCTCAATCAACAAGGAATCAGCGTAGAACGTTCACAGCTCCTTTTAATCATTGTACACCTGATAGGACTTGCAGAAGGGTCTGGTTGTCGAAATCGTTGATGCGGCTGCGACAGTAATAATCAAGCAGTGAAAAGGCGATAAAAGCATCAAGGCTTCCCGCGCATGAAGGCTGTGGTCGAGGCTGTGGTGACAGCCTGCGCTCAAAAACCTTGTAATACGCACTGAACCCATAGCATGCATCCCGATTTGTGTCTTCGAGAAACTGTGGAATCGCAATGACTGATGACGCATTACTTCCCACTCGTCACCCCCTTCCGCCGTCTATGCATCTCGGCCTCGTTCGAACCAATTCGTCTATCAGCTGGAAAACCTGCGAGCGGATGACACGATAACAGGAAAGAGATCTAAGGTTCTAGTGATGGCTCCACTACAGCTCTTGAATCAAGCCTTCTGCCCTTGTAGTAATCACATGTTTCTGTGTTTGGTGGACTCTCACGAAGACCGATTGACTAACATTAGCATCTGTGTCTTATACCATCCGTCCCACACCCCCTGTCTCTGCTTTTCTGCTCTCCCGGCCTGCTCTTTTCTTTGCACATCAGCTACCAATTTTGAAGATTTTTCAAACGCCTGGATAATGTTCTGTTCATTCTCCGTACGCCGAGATAGTTCTTCGCGATATTGCAAGGGGGCTACGAGTAGGCAGCTGAGTCAGATCCGGGTTTTTAAGAACCGAACTTTGAGCAGACAGAGCGATGAGTTGTTGTTTATCGCAGAGGAAAGTGGGAAAGGTTCACGTGTAGTTTAATCGCTTGACCCAGCTACAGCCTCACTTGCTTGCAGTGGCATAGCCCCGTTGCCCCTCTGACTCATTCTCCCTTGCTGTTGTTATCCATCACGTCTGTGAAACGCACTCGATTGTTAGATCTTGACAAGTAGTTATGCAAGTATTCGCGCAACTCTTACACTGAGCTTTCACGAATGGCTCGTGGATTTTGGCTTAGTATCGGCTCGAATGTCAAAGAGCAAGGCTCTGAGTCGGCGCAAACAGATGTCGAGTCTGGCCAACGACCAAAGGAATATCTTGAAGGTTACGCAGAATTAGCAGAATTCATCGCCAGTGATAATGATTTCCTACTGTTTCGGAAATTCAGTGCCCTTGGCGCTCGGAACCTTCTATATCTGCAAGCCGAGATGCAGGTCCTGGAAGCACAGCTCAAGCAACTTGACGAAGACGACAGGATCGAGATCATCAACGCACAAGATGTTAGCGAGAAGATAAAGGTCGACCGTTTTTCCAGAGATTGGGAGTTTATGATCCGCAACGCTCAGGATGAGAGCGGGCGGCAAGCAAAAAAATTGAAGATAATACTACAGATACGACAAGTGATGAAGGACTACCGTATGCTCTTCCTAATTATGCATTTCCGGGTTATCTAATTGTTATCAGAGGAGGCTTTATTGCTTCGAAGTCAGGTCGCTGCGCTCGAAGCCCCAGGCGCCAACGCCCTTGGGACCTTCAAGTTATGGTTTCGCCACAAGGCACCTTTGCTGGGTAGTGGTGAGAGCTTGCTGGAAGACGAAAAAGACCTGGTAGCACTCCAGGTGGAGCAGGAGCCAGATCGATTATCAGCCTTTGTCAGGAATCATCTTGGGTATTTCCTAAGGGTTAGCTTCCAGATTCCCCTATCTATAACATTGCAAATTGCTGTTTATTAATTGATTATAGGAGGATCGACATGACCAACCCCGATCTTGGGGCCCAGTTTACTATTTCCGTGAAGCGGTTGTCGGTTGATTGCCCAATCATGATTTCACAGGCCCAGGCCTGTTAAATCGTGATTGATTGAATTGTCGATTAGCGCGATTTGTTCGAATATCGAATATGAAAATCGTCAACGATCTTCTGAGCGTTCATAAATTCGTCGTCATCAGCGTTGTATCAATTGAGATCATTGTCATAGCCATTTCATTTGATCCTATACTGAAGCCGTCTCCGATATCGGCGGAAATTCAATATATCATCGATTTTCCACTCATCTTCGTCGTTTATCACTATTGAACCTGAGAGTTCGTTCTTTTGACCAGGCAAGAGATCGTCGACGACAGAACGAAGCAGGTCAGAATGAAATACATCATGAACACGCATAGACTCTGATAATTTCAGTTTATATGAAGAGTTGACAAGATCTAGATTGATGAAAGAATCGAGCATTTTGTCATCTAGCTTCTTGAAAGATTTCGCTGTAACGATGTTTCTTTCATTCAGAAACATCTTTGATTCGATCTCATAATCAACTTCTTTTCTATGCTTATTGACTTGTTTTATCATTTGTTTTCGTGTTTTGACTAGCGACTCGCGAGCAAACTTCAGTGTTTTGTTCATATTTTCAGATATATTCTCGACTTTAGTCGTCTGCAAGCGTTCACGAGAACTTTCATATTCGATGACATCGAGTTCAAAGCTTATACGAGAATGAAAGTCTTTGTTTAGAAAGAAAGAAATCGAGAAGATGACTGAGAACAGAGCATTATTGTCGACGAACTCGATCATCAGTAGTAGCTTAGTTCAGTCATTCTGCATGTATGAACAGAAGAATCGAAGATATCTTTTGATGTTCTGATTGACTCGTTCACTTTGATCATCGATCTGAAGATGATAAACTGTGAAGAGTCGAAGATTAATGTCACGATTCTAGCCTTGTCAGGCTCAGCCTTCTAGCCTTGCCAGGCCTATTCTCGCTTCGTCATCTTGACTAGTCCCTATTGAGCCTAGCGTCGACTGAGAAACACACATATGTAGCCAGCTTCTTTCCTGTAGCTATCTTTCTTCCTTAGCATTTATCTTCTAGTTAAATGACATCTCTATCTGACTCGCTCTAGGCAGATCCCTAACAAGTAGTTTCTTGTCATAGATCTCGTAATTGCACTCAGCGAGACTCAGATTCTTACTGTAGTAGATCATCGAATGCAATGTTTCTTCGTCGTCATACTTGAGAAAGTATGTCATCGTTGACGTAGTTGAATGAGTCTGTTTCAAGAATAGTCTCTCTATTCTGATCAAAATGACGAAGAATAGAGACTTCAGTCATTCATTTCTTCATATGATCAAAGATCGTTTGACAAGCTTAATTTCATTCAAATATCATCTCTTTTTGAATTAGTTGAATCAGAGAACAAACAATCTTCAAAAAGTTCTTTATAAAACGTTGATAGAAATTGCAGAAGTCAACGAAGAACTGCATCTGAGTGAGATTTGTAGAAGTAGATCATTCGACTACTGCTTGTACTTTTCTGAGATTCATCTTTAGTTCTTCAATGAATAGCAATAGTCTCAGAAAGAAGATCTTCTGAACATGAAACTTGCATTTGTTTATATTCATCTGAAGATCAGTCTCTCGTAGTCTATGTAGAACTAATCATACGTGTCGCTTATGTTTCTTCAGTGTTTTGCTGTAGATGATAATGTCATCTAGATAGATCTGACAAAACTGATGAAGATAGTCAAATAACACGTCGTTCATATAGTGTTGATAGAAAGTCAAATCGTTGATTAATTCGAAAGACATCACGTGATATTTGTAGAAATCAAAAGAGGTGATAAAGATAGTCAAATCTTCGCTGCTCGAATGCATACGCTGTTTGTTGAAGACGACAATGATGTTCAATCGAGTCAGATATCTGCTACCTTGAATACGAGCGAGAGTTTCGTCTATTAGCGATAAGAGATAGCGATTTCGTTTGATCAAAGCATTGAGCTTTCTGTAGTCTACACAGAAACGCAAGCTATCGTCTTTCTTTTCGACGAATAGTAT
>JAABUZ0100001145.1_pt1 | contig 53314 bp, 57 predicted proteins | sample 5562091 | NCBI WGS metagenome assembly JAABUZ01 (sample SAMN12813069, study PRJNA571459) | rock metagenome | isolation source: Antarctica rocks | place: Antarctica: Victoria Land, Linnaeus Terrace sud | collected 2015-12-21 | reverse complement strand
CACGCTCTCGTGCACCGACGCCGCCGTGCCGGCCGGCAGCTACACATACACCGTGACGGCCGTGTACCACACCTGGACGGGGACGGGCGTGAGCCCGTCAGTCACGGTGCTGAGCGCTCCCACGATCAACTCCAAGCCGTCCAATCCGGCCGCCAGCGCCGCCGCCACGTTCACCTTCAGCGGAGGGGGCGGCACTGGCTACCAATGCCAGCTCGACGGAGCCGCGTTCGCCTCCTGCACCAGCCCCACCATGAAATCGGGGCTCAGCGACGGACCCCACACATTTGCCGTCCGGGCGGCGACCGGCGGCTCCACCGGCCCGGCGGCCACCTACACCTGGACCGTCGACACCACCCCGCCGACCCAGACCATTGCGCTCGCCGCGGGCGCGTCCGGCGCCTATCTGAGCGGAACGACGCTCTACTACAAGGGCAACGCCAGTGGGTCCTTCGGCCTGCAGGACACGGTGAATGATGCAGGCTCGGGCGCCGCCTCAGCGGCCTTCCCCGCCATCGGGGCCGCCGGCTGGACCCATGCTGCCCAGACGGTGACGACGCCCACGGGGGGGCCCTACACGTCGAGCACCTTCTCCTGGAGCGCCAACCCCGCGGCACCGGCCGCCTACGCCGTGACCGGCGCGGACGCGGCCGGCAACACCGTCGCCACCACGCTGACCTTCACCAGCGACATCGCGGCTCCCGTCTCAGGTGCCGTGAACGTCAACGGGACCGCGGCGAGTCCGGGCGGTTCCGCCACCACCGTGACCAACAGTACGAGCTTCGCGATCGGCAGCCGAACCGACTACACCGACGCCGGTTCGGGACTGAGCGCCTCCGTGCTCACGGTGCAGTCGGAGTCGCTGAGCCTCAACACCTGCGGGGCCCCCGGATCCGGAGGCCCGTTCACGACCGCGACCACGGTCACCGGCACCACCCAGCCGGCCGGGATCCAGGCAGGGTATTGCTACGTGTACACGCTCACCGGGACCGACCACGTCGGGAACCTCGCATCCATCAAGACGACGGTGGAGGACGACGCCAAGAGCTTCACCGTCACCACCCAGCCGAGCTCAGTGACCGCAGGGACGGCCACCGCGAACAACGCCGTGGTGCTCACCGCGATCAAGAACGGCGCCACTGACACCGGCTACGCCGGCGCCGCGCTGAGCTGGTCCGGCGCCAGCGCCAGTCCTAACCGTACCTCCCCCACCCTGCCCGCCAATCCCGCCTGGGTCAGCGGCACGGCGACCTTCGGGATCACGCTGGTCAAGGCCGAGAATGAGACGCTGAGCGTCACCGACGGGACACGCAGCGCAACGTTCGCTCCCATCACCGTCGCAGCGGGTGGGGCGTCGCTGGGCGCCTGGACCGGGGTCTCGACCACCAGCTCGGCCGGAATCCCAAACCCCTGCCTTTCCACCTGCACCTACAGCAGCGGCTTTGGCAACGGCAAGACCTGGACGGCCTACGTGAGCGTGACCGACAGCCTGGGAAACATCGTCAGCAACCTGGGCTTCACCCAGACCGTGATGATGACGCTGAACCCCGGCGCCAGGGGAAGCGTCACGCCTACCACGCTAACGATCCCCAGCGCGGGTCCGGCGACATCCACGGCCACGGTCCGCTACAGCAGTCCCGCCGCCGGCACGTTCACCGACACGCTTACCGCCAGCGGCGGCGGACAAAGCGTGACCGCGACCTTCCACTGAGCGAACTCAGCCATAGCCCAGCTGCGAGGGATAGGTGCGCCGGTAGTCCCGCTGGGCTTGCAGGACCTTGCGCACGTAAGCGCGGGTCTCGGGAAACGGGATGTCACGGATCGTGAAGTGCCGGTCCTCAGAGCGCGCCGCGGCCAGCCAGTGGTTCACGTTGGCCTCTCCTCCGTTGTAAGCGGCCAGCGCCAGCACCCGGTTCTGGCCGTACTCGCCCAGGAGAAAGCGCAGGTAGTAGCTGCCGTAGGCGATGTTGACCTGCGGCGTAGCCAGGTCCGCCGTGCTGAACGTGGTTGCCCCCGACCGATGGGCGAGGAACTCCGCAGTCTGGGGGAGGATCTGCATCAGGCCCTCGGCGCCGGCCGAGGACGGGCGGGGGTCGAACTTCGTCTCGGCATAGATCACAGCGGCCACCAGGGCCGGATCCAGTTGCTTCCTTGCGGCCTGCTGGCGGATGATGCCCTGATACTGCAGCGGCAGGGTCAGATCGTTGACCGCACGGCGGGCCAGGGGCAGCGTCAGCAGCACCGCGACCACGGCGGCCATCCCCAGGGCAGTGCCGATCACCATGCGCCGGCGGCGAACCGCAGCCTGACGCTGGGTGAGCCGCCGCCGGGCGACGGTGGCTGTGGAGGGAATCACCGATCCAGCATGTCAAGAACCGCTGACAGCTTGTGCTCCAGTTCGTCCAGGCCGCCGTCGTTGATCACGGCGTGGGTGGCGCGACCGGCCTTCTCCTCCTGGGTCAGCTGGCGGGCAGCTCGCTCGTCGACAGCGTGATGGCCGCGGGCGCCGGCACGCTCGGCCCGCAGCGCCTCGGGCGCTACAACCGCGATGGTGGCGTCGAAGGCGCCATCCAGGCCGGACTCGAACAGCAGCGGCACCTCCACGATCGCGGCCCGTGGCGACGGCGTGCGCGCATCCGCCTCCTGGCGCCAGGCGAAGATGCGCTCGCCCACGCGCGGCCACAGCTGGCCCTCTAGCCACTCACGTTCGACGGGGGTGGCGAAGGCCGCGCGGGCCAGCGCACCGCGGTCGACCTTTCCCTCGGGGGCGACCTCCTGACCGAAGCGCTCGATGACCGCGGCGCGGAGCTCCGCGCCCTCGTAGAGCTCGTGGACCACGTCGTCGGTGGAGAGCACCACGGCGCCGAGCCGCTCCAGCGCAGTCAGCGCTGTCGACTTGCCCGCGCCGATCCCGCCGGTCAGTCCGACGAACGGAGCCATCTCGCGAGTGCGCTCAGGCGGACTGTTCCTGGCCTGCCGGAGCCGCGGTCTGCGCCTGCGGATCCCCGTTGGTGCCCTCGGCGGCGGACTCATCATGCGGTGCGGACTCGGTGGGCTCATCATGCGGTGCGGACTCGGTGGGCTCGGCGACGGGCTCTTCCTCCAACGCGGGGGCGGCCGGCTCGGCAGCGGGCGCGTCCTCCTGCGCGGCGGGCGCCTCCTCCCCCGCAGCCGCGTCCGGCTCGGCGGCGAACTCGTGCTCCACGGCAGCGGGCTCGATGGCCTCGGTGGCGGCGAACACGTCCTCGGACAGGCCCAGCTCGGGCACGTCGTCGAGGTCGCCGGCATCGCCTTCGGCCGGCGGCACGATCGGCCTGACCGGCAGCACCTGTCCCTCCACCCGCTTGATCGACAGCGACAGGCGCCGGCGCTCGGAGTCGATCTCCAGGATCTTGACCCGCACGGGATCGCCGGGCTGGATGATCTCCCGGGGATTCTCGACGTGGTGCTGGGCCAGCTCGGATATGTGCACGAGGCCCTCGACACCGTCGAGGATCTCGACGAAGGCACCGAAGGTGACGACCTTGGTGACTGTGCCCTCGAGCTCGTCGCCGATGTTGTAGGTGTCGACGACCCGCTGCCACGGATCCTCCTGGGTCTGCTTGAGGCCCAGCGAGATCCGCTGGCGGTCGCGGTCGATGTCCAGGACCTTGACGCTGACCGTGCTCCCGATGGAGAGGATCTCCGAGGGGTGGTTGACGTGGGACCAGGAAAGCTCCGAGATGTGGATCAGGCCATCGATCCCGTCGAGGTCGACGAAGGCGCCGAAGTCGACGATGTTGGAGATCTTGCCCTCCACGACCTGACCCGGCTGCAGCCGGTCCAGGATGCGCTCCCGGTCCTCCTTGCGCTGCTCCTCGAGCACCGCCCGCCGGGAGAGCACGACGTTGTTGCGGCTGCGGTTGAGCTCGATCACCTTGCACTCGATCGGCTGCCCCATGTACTCGTCGAGGTTGGGCACGCGCCGGATGTCGACTAGCGATGCCGGCAGGAACCCGCGCACGCCAAGATCGATGATCAGGCCGCCCTTCACCACCTCGATCACGGCTCCCTCGACCGGCTCCCCTGACTCGGCGGCGGATTCGATCTTGCGCCATGCCTTCTCGAACCGAGCCCGCTTCTTGGAGAGGATCAGCCGTCCGTCCTGGTCCTCCTTGGTGAGGACCAGGGCGTCGACCTCTTCGCCGAGGGAGACCTCCTCGCCGGGATCCACCGACTTGCGGATGGAGAGCTCGCTGGAGGGGATGACGCCCTCGGACTTGTAGCCGATGTCGACGAGAACTTCGTCGTTGTCGATCCGGACGACGTGGCCGGTGACGACATCCCCCTCCTGGAACGGATGCAGGGTGGCGTCATAGTTGGGGACGATCTGACCGTCGATCTCCAGCAGCAGGCCGTTGGAACCTTCCACGACCTTGGCGGTGGGGATGTCGGCGGGGGGCGTCAAAGTGGTTGTCGAGGACATTGCCTCGGAGGATAGCCGTCCTTCGTCGTGACGGGCGCTCCGTATGATCCGCTCAGCGATGCCCCGACGCGCGACCAAGCGAGGTGACGAACGCACCCCACTGGACCGCGAGTGCGACGTCCTGATCTGCGGCGCCAGCTTCGCCGGCCTGGCCGTCGCGCGGGAGCTCGCCGGCAGCGGTGCCGAGGTGCTCGTGATCGACCGCTACGAGATCGGCGAGCGCCAGACCTCGGCGTGCGGGATCCCCACGCGCTGGCTGGAGGTGATGGCGCTGCAGGAGTCCATGCAGCAGACCTTCGGGGAGCTGGTCGTCCACTCCCCCTACACCACTGTTCGCTACGACCTGCCCTACACGTTCTCCACCTTCGACTACCGCACGCTGTGCGAGGCCCTGGCGGCGCAAGGGGACTTCACCTTTGAGACGGCGAAGGTGCAAGGCCGCGAGGGCGGCGCGGTCCGCACCGATCGCGGTGAGATCCGTGCGCCGCTGATCGTCGACGCCCTCGGGTGGCGGCGGGTGCTCGGCGCCGGCGCCAACATCCAGCCTCCCGACGCCCTTCTCTCCCGGGGGCTCGAGGTGCATCCGTTCGGCAACGGGCGTGACCTGGAGGTGTGGATCGACCGCGGCTATGTGCCCGCCGGCTACGGCTGGTCGTTTCCCGCCGGTGAGGAGGTGCGGATCGGGGTGGGCTCTTTCGATCCCCGCTTTCACGTGCGCGAGCCGACCGAGCGTCTGGCCGTCGACCTGGGTGCGGACAGGGTCCGCTACCAGGGGAACTGGATCCCCCATGCGCTGCGCGAGGCCACCGAGGATGGCGTGTTCCTCGCCGGAGACTCGGCCGGTCACTGCCTGCCCCTGACCGCGGAGGGGATCCGCACCGCGCTGTACTTCGGGTTGGCGTGCGGGCGGGAGCTTCGCACGGTGATCGCCGGGGAGCGCACGCGCGAGCAGGCGCTGAGGAGCTACCACGACTTCTCCGCCGGCCACGCCGCGGCGTTTGCCTGGATGCTGCGGGTGCAGCGGCTCGTGCCGAGGATCGCGCCGCGACTCCTGGCGGGCGGGCTCCGAGCGATGCAGGCCAAGCGCTTCGTGGACTGGTCCTTCAACCACTACCTGGATATCGCCCATCCGGACTTCGCGCTTCAGCGTCCCCACCGCCGGCCGATGCTCGCCCCCGCCTGAGATGTCGCCGGTCCTCCAGCTCCGGCGCATCTGGCTCTGGGTGCCCTCGCGCTCGTGGGCCTCCTGCCGTGCACCTCCGGGGCGCGGGCCGGAGAGTACGCCCAGGCGCTCTGCGCCCACGCCAACGGCTCCGGCGCGCCAGTCGACGCGTTCGTTACTCAGACCGCCGGTCTGAGCGGGGTTGCGCGCCTGGGCAGCTGCCCCGCCGGCCCCGGTCCCATGGGCTGGCGGCCCAGGTCGGCGCCTCGGTCGCCTCCGGGTCCGACACCTCGGCGGCCTGGGTCTACAAGACGCCGCCGGGGACGCTGGTGGTGGGCGGAACGATCAGCGTTACGCTGCACACCAGCACTGCGGGCACCAGCACCGGTGCCAACGTGGACTCGGCCGGCCCCCAGCACTACGACCGCCTGGCGGCGACGTGCAACGTACCCGGTGCCCCCACGCCCTGCCAGGCCACGGTCGGCCCCGTGCAGCTCACGGTAGGCTCGCCGGCGGCACCCACTTCGGCCTTTGGCATCGCAGCGATCTGCGGAGCCATGGGATGCGCTGCCGGACAGTCTGCCAGGCCTACCTCGACTCCGGTGAGGTGCTGCTCAGCAACTTCACCCAGCCGGCCGCCGCGAGCTTCAGCGGCGGTCTGCTGGCAGCCGACGCCAACGGGACGGCGGGGCTGCTGTTCACCGCATCCGATCTGGGGGGACCCGGAGTCTTCCAGGTGACGGCGCTCGTAGACGGAAGGCTCGTCTACCGGGTGACCCCGAACACCGACGGCGGGCGTTGCGTTCCTGCGGGGACCGAGCCCGCCTCCGGAGCGCTGATCTTCGACTACCAGCAACCGTGCCCCACGAGCACCGCAGTCGACCTCTCGGTAGCGACAGCGCGGCTTCGCAACGGCCGGCACCGCCTGCAGGTGCTGGTCACCGACGCCGCGCGGAACACGACGCCGGTGCTCGACACCACGATTACGACCGTCAACTCCACCACCACCCCGCTGCCGCGGCACCGACGCTCGGTCCGCGCCCGGTTCGTGGTGAGCTGGGCGCTCCACGGCGCCAGGACGGTGCTACGCGGTGTGACGGTGCGTCACCTGCCGGCGGGGGCCCGCGGGGGCCCGCGTCGCGGTGCGCTGCTTCGGGCCCCGACTGCCCACGGCTCACCGCCACGCGGGCGCGGGCCGCGCACGTGTCCAGGCTGCTCGCGAACCTCCGCGGAAGGACGTTGCACGCGGGTGACCGGCTCGTCTTCACCGTCACCGCGCCCCACCGGCGACCCGAGCGGGTGGAGGTGGTGCTCCGCGCCGCGGCGCCTCCGAGAGGGCGCTCGCTCTGAGCAGGTTCAGCGGTGACGTCGCGCACGGCGGTGGCGGAGCACCGGGCGCCGGATCGTGACCGTGCGGCTGGCGAAGGCCCAATTGCCGGCGGAGTCGGTGCTCCGCACGACGACCTTGTAACGGCCGGGGCGGCGATACGCGTGGCGAACCCGCCCTCCGCGCAAGGTGGCGCCGTCGCCGAGGCTCCACAGATACGAGGCGATGCGCCCGTCTGGGTCCTGCCCGTGCGCCAGCAGCGTGATCCTGGTGACGGTCCTGGCCGCTGAGGGCACGCGCAGCGACAGGGGATCGCCCTCGTCTCGCGCGGCACAGCCGCCCTCCTGGTTGCTCCACTCCAGCTGCAGCCAGTAGTGGCCGCCGTCGATCACCTGGTCGTAGCGGGCGGAGCCGGCGCCGCCCAGCGCGCGCGGAGGATGCGCGGCCTGGTCCAGGCACAGGTCCCCGTTCTCGTTGAAGGAGCTGTCGATCCAGGCGTCGCCGAACGGATTGGTGACCGTCTCGTTGTGCTCATGGCTGAGGCTCGACAGAGCCGGATCCGCGGTGCTGGCGTTGGGGCGAGGGTCATCGGACTGGCAGTGCCCCGGGACGGCGTTGTAGGGGATCACCGCATACAGCAAGCCGCCGGGGGTGAAGCTGTGGTAGCCGCAGTAGCCGTTGTCCGAGCTGCCGCCGAGCGCGCAGCTGGCCGGGGTGGAACTCGTGTCGCAGTCCGCCAAGCCGTTGGGGGTAATGAGGAAATAGACATCCCGGTCGCCGGCGGGAAGCCCGTGCGTGGCCGCCACCGCGGACAGCTCGGACTCGATCTGAGCATTGGTGACGCAGTCGCTCCACCCGGGGCCGGTACCCGCCGGTGGCGGCGGAGGCTCCACGCATCCGGGGTCCGGGGGGGGCAGCGGATCGGTGTCGAGGATAGCGCCGGCGTAGCTTTGGTCGTATCCCGCCGCTCCAGACCGATCGGTGTACTGGCCGGTCAGGCTGTAGACGTTGGTCGGCAGGTGGCTGTCGTGGGCCACGCGGGTCAGGAAGGTCACCATCTGCTGCCCGTAGCCGGCGTCGAAGGCCAGCCCCGATCCGGCCGGCATCCAGAAGACCAGGTGCGTGCGATTGGCGTGCATGACCGGCCCGCCGCCAGTGGGCAAGTTGGCCGTGCGGGCCACCCTCTGGTGGGTGAGGGGAGCACCGGTCGGGATGTCGGGCACGACGCCGAGCAGGGCGCCGGCCCGGGCCGCGGACGCGCCGCCAGCCAGCGCCAGCGCCACCGCCACCAGCGCGGCGGCCGCCCGTCCGATGATCCGTGCAGGAGTCACTTGGCGGCCAGCCAATCGGACCCGATCCCCGCCTCGACGGCCAGCGGCGGGTCCATGGCAAACGCGCCGGCCATCTGCCTGACCGCGATCTCCTTGACCTGCTCGGACTCATCGGCCGGCCCCTCCAGCAGAAGCTCGTCGTGGATCTGCAAGATCAGGCGGGTCCTCAGGCTCGCCGCCTCCAGCGCTTCGCCGGCATGCACCATCGCAACCTTCATGATATCAGCAGCGGTGCCCTGGATCACCATGTTGACCGCGAACCGCTCACCCTGCTTGCGCATCTCCCAGCGCCGCGCCCGCAGCTCCGGCACCTGACGCCGGCGGCCGAAGAGCGTGGACACGTACCCGTGCTCGGTCCCCTGCGTGATCGTCTCCTCGATGAAGCGACCGACCGCGGGAAAACCCGCCAGGTAGCGCTGGATGAACTCGTCAGCCTCGCTCTGGGGGATGTCGAGCCGGTCGGCCATGCCGTAGGCGGACAGACCGTAGACGATGCCGTAGTTGATCATCTTGGCCTTAGAACGCATTCCAGGGTCGATCAGATCGGGAGTCACCCCGAACACGCGGCACGCGGTGGCGCTGTGCACATCCTCGCCGCGGCGGAAGATCTCCTTGAGCACGTCCTCGCCGGCGATGTGCGCGAGCAGCCGCAGCTCCACCTGGGAGTAGTCGGCCGACACCAGCAGGTGCCCGGGCTCGGCCACGAAGCAGGCGCGAATTTCCCTGCCCAGCTCGGTACGGATCGGGATGTTCTGGAGGTTGGGGTTGTTGGAGGACAGCCGGCCGGTAGTGGCGGCGGTCTGGTTGAAGGTGGTGTGCAGGCGGCCGTCGGCGGCGATCAGCTGGGGCAGCGCGTCGAGGTAGGTCTGCGCGAGCTTGGTCAGCTCCCGCCAGCGCTCGATCTTCGGGATCACCTCGTGCTCGTCACGGATCGCCTGCAGCACGCGGGCATCGGTGGAGAACCCCGTCTTGCCACGGCGCTTGCGGGACAGGCCCAGCTTGCCGAACAGGATCTCCTCCAGCTGCCGGGGCGAGCCCAGCATGAACTCCTCGCCGGTGAGCACGAAAATCTCCTGCTCCAAGCGATCGGCCTCCGCCTTGACGCGCGCGGAGATGTCGCGCAGGCGCTCGGTGTCCAGCTTCAGCCCCGCCTGCTCCATCTGGCGCAGCAGCGCTACCAGCGGCAGCTCCACCTGCTCCAGCAGGTCGGCAAGGCCCCGGCCGCGGATCTCCTCCCGCTGCCAGGCCGCGAGCGCGTGGGTCAGCAGCGCATCGGCAGCGGCCTCGTCCTCCACCTCGGCGGCCAGTCCGCGCTCCTCGCACAGCTCGCGGAAGGGGTACGCGCGCCGGGAGGGCTCGAGCAGGTAGGCCCCGATCTCGGTGTCGTGGGCCAGCCGCGGGGGTACCTCGCCGAGCGACTTGGCATCGTGGGCGATCACCGGGCGGGTACCCAGTGCCGCCACCAGCGCCTCGGGCGAGGGGGCGGTACCGACCAGCACCTCCCCGGCGCCATCGGCGTAGAGGCCGAACCCGATGGCCGGATCGGCGGCGAAGAGGGCGTCCTGCGCAGCCTCGGGGAGCTGGATCGCCACCGCGGTCTCGGTGTGCGGGAGGCTCCTGACCTGCGTAAGCGCGACGCGGCGCAGCTTCGCCGTGATCGCGGCCTCCGCGGCCGGGGCCGGGGCCGCCGCCTCGGCGGATCCCAGCGCCTCCTCCAGCCGCCGCAGCGGGTCGCGCAGCTCGAACTGCCGGAAGACGTCGCGCAAGCGCGAGCGATCCGGTGCCGCGGACACGTACTCGCCCACGTCGAGCTCCAGCGGGATGTCCCGCTTGGCGGTGGCCAGCTGCTTGGAGATGCGCGCCGCGTCGGAGTGCTCGACCAGGTTCTGCTTGCGCTTGGCACCGCTGATCTGGTCGATGCTGGCCAGGACGTTCTCCAGCGAGCCGAAGCGCTGGAGCAGGTCGGAGGCCGTCTTGTCCCCGATCCCGGGCACTCCCGGGATGTTGTCGCTGGTGTCGCCCTTGAGGCCGATGAAGTCGGGGACCAGCTCCGGCGGGATCCCGTAGCGCTCGAGCACCCCCTCGCGATCGTAGACCCGGGTGTCGGTGATGCCGCGCGAGGTGGTCATGATCCGCACTCCGTCGTCGACCAGCTGGTAGGCGTCGCGGTCGCCGGTGACGACCATCACCGGGATCTGGGGCTCGGCGAGCCGGGCGCGCTGGGCGATCGACGCGATCACGTCGTCGGCCTCGTAGCCGGCGACAGCGAGGTTGCGGTAGCCGAAGGCCTCCACCAGCGGCGCCAGGTGCGCCCACTGCTCCTTGAGCAGGTCGGGCCGGCTGGAGCGCTGCGCCTTGTACTCGGCGTACACCTGCTTGCGCCCGGTGTCCCCCGCGTCCCACACCACCACCGTGGCCTTGGGACCGAAGTCGGTGAGGATCTTCACCAGCATCGAGGCGAAGCCGAAGATGGCATTGGTGGGCACGCCGGTGGAGGTGGCGATCGACTCCGGCAGCGCGAAGAAGGCACGGTAGGCCAGGCTGTTTCCGTCGATCAGGAAGAGCTCATCGGGCATCGTCTGTCAGGCTATCCGCCCCCGTGCCCAGCAGCCCCAGCGCCCAGTACAGCCTCACGCTCAGAGTCGAGATCGATCATCGGCCCGGCATGCTCGGGAAGGTGGCCAGCGCCATCGGCAACGCCGGCGGCACGATCGGCGCCGTCGACCTGGTGCAGGTCGAGGGCACCCACACGGTCCGTGACATCACCGTCGAGGCCGGCGATGCCGGCGAGTGGCCGCGGCTGACCGACGCGGTCAACGGGGTGGACGGGGCGCGGGTGCTCGACACCACCGACCGCACCTTCCTGCTGCACGCGGGGGGCAAGATAGAGGTGCAGAACAAGAGCCCGCTGAAAACGCGCAACGACCTGTCGATGGCCTACACGCCGGGCGTGGCCCGAGTGTGTGGCGCGATCCGGGACGATCCCGATCGCGCCTTCCAGTACACGATCAAGCGGAACACCGTGGCGGTCGTCTCCGACGGCACGGCCGTGCTCGGCCTCGGCGACATCGGCCCGCGGGCGGCGATGCCGGTGATGGAGGGCAAGGCGATGCTGTTCAAGGAGTTCGCGGGAGTCGATGCCTTTCCGATCTGCCTGGACACGCGCGATCCGGACGAGATCGTCGCCGCGGTCAGCGCCATCGCGCCGGGGTTCGGGGGCATCAACCTGGAGGACATCTCCTCGCCCCGGTGCTTCGGGATCGAGGACCGGCTGAAGGCTGCCCTGGACATCCCCGTCTTCCACGACGATCAGCACGGCACCGCGATCGTGGTGCTGGCGGCCCTCCTGAACGCCCTGAAGCTGACCGGGCAGCGGATCGAGGATCATTCGTACCGTGGTCGTGGGCATGGGTGCGGCCGGGGTGGCGGTGACCCGCATCCTGCTGGCCGCCGGCGCCCGGCACATCGTCGGATGCGACTCGCGGGGGGCGCTGCACGCCGGCCGGGAGGACTTCCTGGACGGCTCGATGCACGCCGTCAAGCGTGAGCTGTGCGCCTCGACCAACCTCGAGCGTCGCTCGGGCCGCGTCGCCGAGGTTCTGGATGGCGCCGACCTGTTCATCGGGCTCTCCGGCGCACGGGTCCTACCGGGGGCGGCGCTGGCGGCGATGAACGTCGATCCAATCGTGTTCGCGATGGCCAATCCCGACCCGGAGGTCTCGCCCGAGGAGGCGGCCCGCTACGCCCGCGTCGTGGCCACCGGGCGCTCGGACTACCCCAACCAGATCAACAACGTCCTGGCCTTTCCCGGCATCTTCCGCGGCGCGCTGGACGCGCGGGCGGGGCAGATCAGCGAACCGATGAAGACGGCCGCTGCCCGAGCGATTGCGGAGATCGTCGTCGAGGAGGAGCTGCGCGAGGACTACATCATCCCGTCGGTGTTCAATCGCGAGGTGGCGGCGGCGGTGGCCGCGGCGGTGGCGGAGGAGGCTCGGGCCAGCGGCGGCGCCGAGGCGGGGGCGGAGATGGGCTTCGCCTCCACCGAGGAGCTGCGCCTGATGCCGGGCCGGTAGCGGCGGCCCGGGGGCGAATTCCCCGGGTCGGCGGGCGAATTCCCGCGGTCGGGGGGCGAATGCCTGCGGTCGGGGGGGCGAGCTCCTACGGCCACGGCGCTCTGAACGGATGTGAGCACCACGCGCAGGGGTACAAGTGCACGGCGAGCAGCCCTCCCGGAGGCCTGTGACACTGCGAGCCCCCCAGAGGAGCAAGAACGCGCGTACGCGATCAGGGTGCTCGGTCGTCGTGCACTTGTACCCGTGAGCGGCCCCGCCGACGGGCGGGTGGCGGCGATCGCCTCGACGCAACGCGGCCGGGTCTCACGCCGGCAGCTGCTGGCCGCCGGGCTGACCCGCAAGATGATCGAGGGCCAGCTCGGGAGCGGGCGGCTGCACCCCCGGCACCGAGGTGTATACGCGGTCGGGCATCCGGCCCCGGTCGAGCTCGGGGACGAGACCGCCGCCCTGCTGGCGGCCGGCGACGGCGCCGTGCTCAGCCACACGAGCGCCGGCACGTTGTGGGAGCTCCTTCGCCACTACCGCGACGCGCGCGTCCACGTGAGCGTTCCCGGCCCCCGCTTCCCCCGTCGGGCCGGAGTCTGCGTGCACCGCAGCACCACCCTCCTCCCCCACGACCTCCGCATCCGCCGGTGGCTGCCGGTCACCTCGCCGGCGCGCACCCTCCTGGATCTGGCCAGCGTGGTAGACGCGCGTGACCTGGAACGGGCCCTCGACGAGGCACTGCGCCAGGGTCTCGCCACCATCGCACAGATCGCGAGCGTGGTGGCGCGTGCGCCACACGGTGCGGGAGCTCCCGCGCTCGCGACGCTGCTCGGTCGAGAGGGATGCGAGACCGTAACCCTCTCCGAGGCCGAGGAGATGCTGCTGGCGCTGATTCGCGGCGCGGACCTGCCGGAGCCCCAGCTCAACGTCCGCTGCCAGGGTTACCTCGTCGACGCGCTGTGGCCGGGGTTGCGCGTAGTGGTGGAGGTCGACGGCTACCTCTACCACGGCGGCCGGCGAGCCTTTGAGCAGGACCGCGCCAAGGGCCAGGTGCTGAGCGCCGCCGGCTACGCGGTGCTCCGGGTCACCGTCAGGCAGATGACAGACCACCCCCAGGCGGTGATCGCACGGCTGGCGCAGGCGCTGGCTTGGGCGCAGGCGCAGATTGCCCTGCGCCGCTGAGGCCGCTCAGGGCACCGGCTCAGAAGCCGGCTCAGAAGCCGGCTCAGAAGGCGACTCAGAAGGCGACTCAGAAGGCGACTCAGAAGGCGGTCGGGTGACCACCGACGTGGTAGACGATGGGCAGACCACCTGGGTGCTCTGCACTGACGTGAGCACCACGCCCGGGGGTACAAGTGCACGGCGAGCAGCCCTCCCGGAGGCCTGTGACGCTGCGAGCCCCCCGGAGGAGCAAGAACGCGTGTACGCGATCAGGGTGCTCGGTCGTCGTGCACTTGTGCCCGTGAGCGGCCCCCAAGAGCGAGTCGCGCCGATACCGCCGGTCAGGGCGACTCAGCCCACCTGCCGCTCGAACCGCGGTCGGCCGTTCCTGTCGACGCGATAGAGGCCGACGGAGCGCAGCGTCGTGTCGCCGTTGGCGTCGAACCCGTAGCTCCCGAGCACGGATTGGCGAGTCCTGGTGGCCCGCAGCGCCGCCCGCACCGCCGCCTTGTCGTTGCCCTGGGACCCGAGGGAGGCGATCGTGTCCAGCGCGAGCTTCATCGCCTCGTAGCCGTAGATCGCGTATGGATCCGGCTCCCCGGCCCCGTACAGGGCTCTGTAGGCATCGAGGAAGCGCCCGGCGCCCGGGTAGGAGACCACACTCTGCACGGCCATCGTGCACTCGATCCTCGGGGCAACGGCGGCGGGTACGCCGCCGTCCGCCGGGTTGGTGTACGAGCTGGTGCAGATCCCCTCCCCGCCGAGGATCCTGGCCCCCGGAAGCACGGCGTTCACGTCCCGGGTGATCTGGACGGCGTGGGTCGAGGAGACCCCGGCGAAGTAGAAGCAGTCGACACCGAGGCGCTTGAGCGACCTGGCGTAGGCGCGCAGTCGCTGGCTTGAGGGAATGCCGGTGTCCGAGACGATGTCGACGCCGTACCTGGACCTGTCGAGCTGCAGGATCGCGGCCAGGCCGTTGCCGTAGGGGCGCTTGTCGTAGACCACCGCGACCTTCGTGCAGCCGTCGTGCTTCATCGTCTCCAGGCCCGCCACCGCTTGCATCGTGTCGCTGGGAACGATGCGGAAGAAGGTCCGGCGACCTCCGGGGTAATACTCCTGCGGCTCGCCCCGGCGGGTGCCCGGTCCCGCGACGGTCAAGCCGGCATACGTACTCCCGGGGCTGATCTGCGGAACCCCCGCCTCGTTGAGGATCGGGATCGATGTCGCGCTCGCCTGCGAGTCGAAGTCGCCGATGTACAGGACGGTTCTCGTGTCCGCGGCGGCGGTTCTGGCGTTCACCGTCACCCGGGTCCGGCTGAAGCCCCCAGCGGCTGATCCGGAGGCGTCCAGCGATCGGAGGCTCAGGGTGTACTGACCCGCGCGGCCACCGGCTTGATGAAGCGCCAAGCGGATGCCGCCCAGGATCGCGCGACCGTGGGCGCCCGGCGGCCCACGCAGGGGCAGGCTGGAGTAGACCTCCACCACGTTGGCCGCCCCATGGGGACCGCCGTTACCGTCGCCGCGCCTGCTGGCGCCGCCACAGCCGCCCACCGCGAGCACCAGCGCCGCCAGCAGACATCCGGACATAGCTCTGGTGGAAATTCGCGCGGTCCTCGGTTGGCCTACTCGGTCTCGGAGGATCAGACTAATGTGCCCGGGCCGGGCTGCTCCCGCCCCGGCGCCGCCCTAACGCAACGTTCACCGGTGTCGGCGGGCCGCGCGCAGATCGCGCGGCGAACCTGCTTAGCCGTCGAGCACCCGCCAGAAGTACCGGCGTCCCCGGGCGAGGCGGTAGGCGCCGAAGCGCCGCAAGGTCGTGTCCCCGGCGGAGGTCAGGCTGTAGGTGCCCAGGACGCTGTGGCGCTCGCGAGTGGCGAACAGTGCCGCCAGCACGCGCGTGCGACGCACCGCGCGCCGGCCATCCTCGCTGGCGCGATTGATCGCGCCCAGCAGCAGGCTCATGGCCTCGTAGCCGAGGATCGCGTCCGGGGGGGGTGACCCCGAGCGAACCTGAAGCGCCAACCCCGTCCCCGAGCCCGGCCGCAGCCGCGCTCCTGAACGTGATCGCGTCGCCAGCGTGGGAAACCGTGGCGATTGCGAGCGGACCTGATATCCGGCCAGGAAGCGCGTCGCCGCGGCGGGGTAGGCCCGCAAGCCCAGGGCAGGCGAGGTGATCACCACGCGCGGATCGAGCGCCGCCGGCAGCCCTCCCTGCCGCGGATCGGTGTAGGCGTCGTGGGCCAGGCTCGCGGTGGCGAACAGGCTGGCGCGCGGTAGCGCCGCCGCGAGCCGCTCGGTGAGCGCCACGGCCGCCGGTCCCGCGCGGGCGCTCAGCAGCACGCAATCGGCGCCGGTCGCGGCCACGGCGGCCACGGCCGGGGTGAAGTCGCTCGCGGCCGGATCGAAGGTTCCCACGGCCGCCAGTCGCAGGCCAGCGCTCGGCGCGATCTGCGAGAAGCTCTCAGCGGAGGCCTCCCCGTCGACACCGCCGTCGTCGAGCGCATAGGTGGAGGTGCAGCCGGCGCTGCGTTGGAGCGCCACCTGAGCCTGCGCCTGCGCCGCATCGTCGGGAACGATGCGCACGAACGTGCGCTCGCCGGTGGGGTAGTACTTCTGGGGCTCCCCCGGGGAGGCGCCGGGGCCACCGGAGGTGAGCCCGACCGCGGTGCTGGTGGGACTGACCTGCGGTATCCCACTGCGCTCGAGCACCGGGATCGAGACTGCGCTGGCGCCGGAGTCGAGGTCTCCGAGGTAGGCGATCGTGCTGGGATCAGCCGCAGCCTGCCGGGCATTGGCACTTGTCTGACCGGGATCCCATCCGCCTCGCGCGGCCGTGGCGTCGTCTAGCGGCCGCAGCGTGACCGGCAGACGACCGATGCGTCCTCCCTGCTGGGAGAGCGCCAGGCTGGCGCCGGCCAGCACCGCCTCGCCGCTGTCCGCCGAGGTGCCCTGGAGCGGCAGGCTGGCGTAGATCGTGAGCTCGTGAGCGGTGATCCGGTCTCCAGGCGGCGTGCTCGCGCCACAGCCCGCCACCGCACCGGCGCAGGCGAAGGCACCGACGGCGACAGCCCCGGCCACCCTGGCACCAGCGATGCGCACGCGCTAGTGCTGCCCGATGGGGACGAATCGCCCTCCGCGCAGACGCTCGAACACGAACGGCGCCAGGCTCGTGTCTCCGTTGACGTCGATCGAGTAGCTCCCGATCGGCGCCTGGCGATTGCGGATGGCGAAGAAGTTGTGCACCACGGCAGCGCGGTTGCCGGCTCCCGGGCCGCTCTCCTTGAGAACATCGATCACCGCAGACATCGCCTCGTAGCCGAAGACCGCCTGCGGCACCGGGACGTGGTGGTAGGTGCTCTGGAAAGCGTGCAGGAACTGGCGCGCCGTGGCCGCTCCGGGGGCGAGCCCGGGCGCCGAGACCACCAGGTTGAGCCGGGCGGCGCCCAGCGAGGCGGCAAAGGTGGGATCGGCCAGCGCCGAGGAGCCGAACAGCTTGGCGGTGGGGTGGGCCGCGGCGACCGCAGTGAACAGGGCTCGGGCGACGGGCTGAGAGGCCGTGGCGAAGAACAGCGCGTCTGCGCCGGCGCTCGAGAACGGGCTGGCCTGCGGCGGGCCGGTGCGCACGCTCATCCCAGCGGCGTCGGCCTTGACCGCGGCCGATAGGGCCCGGCCGTAGGGGGTGCCGTCGTCGGTCAGGTAGAGGCTCCGGACCCCCTCCCCCTGCATCTGGGTCGCCTGGGCGTGCGCCTCCTGAACGGTGCTCGGCACCACGCGGGCGAAAGTCCGCCCGTAGGTCTTCTGGGACTCGAGGTAGCTGGCCGGAGCGCCGGGGACCGCGGCCGTGGCCCGGGTCAGGGCGACGGCGGTGTCAGTCGGTGAGACCTGAAGCAGCTGCTGGGCGTTGGTGATGCCGATCGTCTCGGCGGAGCTCCCGGGCATGATCTCGCCCAGGTAGGCGATCGCCGCCGTGTTCTGGATCGCGGTACGGGCGTTGTCGGAGGGCTTGGGCGCTGACAGCCGTTGCAGCGAGAGCTTGAAGGTCGTGACCTCACCGGCCTTCTGGCTGAAGGCCAGGCTCTCAGCGTCGAGCACGTCCTGGGCGAGGTGACTACTTCCGGCGCCCACGGGCGCGCTGAGATAGATCGTGAGGTTCCGACCGGTGGCGGTCACGCTCGAGGTGCCCGCGGCGCCTGCGCATCCAGCGCTCAGCACCGCAACCGCGCAAGCGGCCACCAGGGGCCCTCGGGCACGGAGCCGCGCACGGCCCCCGACGAGCGCGATGCGGCGCACCGAGGCCTGCTCGGCTAGTCCCGCCGGCCCGGCAGGAACGGAGTCAGCTGCCGCACCGCGATCGCCACCAGCACCATCACGACGACGATGAGGATCGCGTCGAAGCCGGAGACGCCCACGGCCCACAGGATGATCCACAGGCTCAGGCCAGCGGTGGCGGTGAGAATCAGGCCCATCGGGAAACCATGCTAACCGACGGGCTGCTCGCGCAGCGCCCTGGCAAATCCGCCCAAGAGAGCGCGCAGCGCCGCCGCCGGATCCCCGGCCTCGCCGGCCTCGCGGACCAGGCGGGTCCCGATGATCACCCCGTCCGCGCCAGCCGTGGCGGCCTCGCGAGCCTGCTCGGGAGCGCCGATGCCAAAGCCGACCGCCACCGGAACCTCGGTGCTGGCGCGGGCGCTCTGGATGATCGCTCCGAGCCCTCGGCCCAGCGAGCTGCGCTCGCCGGTCGTCCCGGTGACCGAGACGGTGTAGAGGAAGCCACGAGCGCGCGCACCGATCCGGCGCAGGCGCTCGGGAGGAGTCGTCGGGGCCACCAGCGGCACCAACGCCACATCGCGCTCGTCGCAGGCCGCGAGCGCCTCCGGTGCCTCCTCCAGCGGCAGGTCGGGGACGATCACGCCACTGATCCCGCGCGCGCTCAGCTCGTCGAGGAACCGCTCGAGCCCCTGAGCCAGGATGAGGTTGAAGTAGCACATCACCACTACCGGAACCTGGGTCGCCAGCCCGGCACCGAGATCGAGCACGGAGGAGAGCCTGGCCCCCGCCGCCAGCGCCCGGCCGGCGGCGGCGTGGATCACCGGGCCGTCGGCCAGCGGATCTGAGTACGGCACCCCCAGCTCCACCAGGTCTGCGCCGGCGTCGGCGTAGGCCTGCGCGATCTCCTGCGAGCGCCCGAAATCCGGAAACCCGCCCATCATGTAGGGCATCAATGCCGCGCGGCCCTCCTGGCGGGCCGCGGCAAAGGCCGCGGCGATCGTCGCCCCCCCGCTCACATCTCGCCCTGCTGGTCGAGCCGCTCCAGCGCCTCCGCCAGGTCCTTGTCGCCCCGGCCCGACAGGCACACCAGGTCCAGCCCGCTGTCGCGGTTGGCCAGCGCCCAGGCGAGAGCGTGCGAGCTCTCCAGTGCGGGGATGATGCCCTCCAGACGGGAAGTGAGGGCAAAGGCCTCAAGCGCCTGTTCGTCTGTGACCGCGACATATCGGGCCCGGCCGGAGTCTCGCAGCCAGGCGTGCTCGGGGCCGGTGCCCGGGTAATCGAGGCCGGCCGAGATGGAGTGCGCCTCCTGGATCTGCCCGTCCTCGTCCTGCATGATCGCCGAGAAGGCACCGTGGAGGACCCCGGGGAGCCCGGCGGCGGTGAGCGGCGCGCCGTGGCGGCCGCTGTCGATTCCCTCACCGGCCGCTTCGACGCCGACCAACTCCACTTCCTGGTCCTGGGCGAAGGCGGTGAACATCCCGATGGCGTTCGACCCGCCGCCGACGCAGGCCACGACCCGCTGCGGCAGCCGGCTGGCTGCGGTCAGGACCTGGGCGCGGGCCTCGTCGCCGATCACGCGCTGCAGGTCGCGCACAAGCGCTGGGAACGGGGCCGGGCCGACGCACGAGCCGATGATGTAGTGGGTGGTCTCGACGTTGGCCACCCAATCCCGAATCGCCGCCGAGACCGCCTCCTTGAGGGTGCGGGCGCCGACCTCCACCGGCGCCACGGTGGCCCCCAGCAGCCGCATCCGCTCGACGTTGGGCCGCTGGCGGCGCATGTCCTCGGTGCCCATGTAGACCACGCACTCCAGGCCCAGCAGCGCGCAGGCGGTCGCCGAGGCGACGCCGTGTTGGCCGGCGCCGGTCTCGGCGATGATGCGGCGCTTGCCCATGCGTGCGGCCAGCAGCGCCTGGCCGAGGGCGTTGTTGATCTTGTGCGCGCCGGTGTGGTTGAGGTCCTCGCGCTTGAGCAGGATGGGGTGGCCGGCGGCCTCGCTCAGCCGGGACGCGAGATACAGCGGCGAGGGGCGTCCCACGTAGTCGCGCAGCAGCGCATCCAGCTCGGAGCGGAAGCCGGCATCCTCACTGGCCTGGAGCCATGCCTGCTCGAGCTCGGCCAGCGCCGGCATCAGCGTCTCCGGCACGTACTGCCCGCCATACGGGCCGAAGCGGTGCTCGACGATCGTCATGCCGCGGTGAGCGCCGGGGGAGCGCCGGCTGACCTTACGGCCGCGGCGAAGGCTCGGAGCTTCTCGGGGTCCTTGCGCCCGGGGCTGAGCTCCACCCCGGTGGCGACATCGACGGCGAACGGCGACACCGCCTCGATCGCGGCGGCGACGTTATCCGGCACCAGGCCGCCGGAGAGGATCAGGGGAGCACCCCCGGCACGACCGCGCGCCAGCTCCCAGGCGAAGGTCTCGCCGGTGCCGCCGGGAACGTTCTCCATGTAGCTGTCCAGCAGGTGGAAATCGGTGTGGAAGGGCGCGAGCGCCTGGATGTCGGCCCGGCCGCGCACGCGCGCGGCCTTGATCACGCGGGCACCGGTACGTCGCGCCACCTCGGCGCAGTAGGCGGGTCCCTCCTCGCCGTGGAGCTGGATCAGCGTCAGGCCGGCGTCCTCTGCCACGCGGGCGACCTCGTCCAGGCGGGCGTTGACGAACACGCCGGCCAGCTCCACCTGTCTGCGGACCGTGGCGGCGACCGCCACCGCGTCGGAGAGCTTGCAGCGGCGCCGGGAGCCCCGCCAGAAGATCATCCCGATGGCCCAGGCACCGGCATCCGCCGCCAGCACGGCGTCGGCGGGAGTCGTGATGCCGCAGAACTTGATCCTGGGCGACGCGGGGTCCACGGCTCACACTGTAGGCCGTGCCAACCGCCTCACCGGCGCGCGGTGAGCGCCCGGCAGGCGGCCTCGATGTCCTGCGCGCGCATCAGCGCCTCGCCGATCAGCACGGCATCGACGCCGGCTTGTTCCAGCTCGTCGAGCTGCTCGGGGCGGCTGAACCCGGACTCGGCCACCACGGTGGTACCGGACGGAATCTCCGCGAGCAGCCGCGCGGTGCGCGTGGTGTCGACCCTGAGCGTGGCCAGGTCACGGTTGTTGATCCCGATCAGCCCCGCGCCGGAGGCGAGCGCGATCTCCAGCTCACGGTGATCATGGACCTCCACCAGCGCGGGCAGGCCGAGATCGAGCGCCTGGGCCTGGAGGGGGGCGAGCTGGCGCTCCGCCAGCGCCGCGACGATCAGCAGGATCGCGTCGGCGCCCCCCGCGAAGGCCTCGGTGACCTGGTAGGGATCGACGATGAAGTCCTTACGCAGAATCGGCAGCGAGGTCCGCTCACGCGCCCGGCTGAGGTCCTCCAGCGAGCCGCCGAAGCTGTGGGGCTCGGTGAGGATCGACAGCGCCGAGGCGCCCGCGCGCTCGTAGGCGCTTACGACCTCCTCCAGCGCGGCGTCCTCTCGGATGGCACCCGCCGAGGGGGAGCGGCGCTTGTGCTCGGCGATCAGCGACAACCCCGGCTGGCGCAGCGCCTCCAGGAACGAGCGCCGGTCCCCGTCCTGCGCCCGCTGCAGGACGGCCTGCTCCAGAGCGGCCTCGTCCACGGTCCGTCGGCGCTCGGCGACCAGCAAGCGCGTCTGCGCCAGGATCGGCGCCAGCCGGTTCACGCCTCAACCAGCTCCCGGGTCCGCGCCACGAACCGCGCCAGCGCCGCTGCCGCCGCGCCGGAGTCGACCGCCTCCTGCGCGGCCAGAACGCCCTCAGCGAGCGTGTCGGCGCCCCCGCCGGCGTAGATCGCCGCACCGCCGTTGAGCACGGCCAGGTCCCGGGAGGGCCCGTGCTCGCCGGCGAAGATCCGGCGGGTGACCTCGGCGTTGTGGCGGGGGTCGCCGCCGGAGGTGAAGTCCGCCGCCGCGCGGGGCAGGCCGACGTCCTCAGGCTCCACCGTGTAGCGGCAGAGGTCGGTGCCGGTGACCTCGATGACCTCGGTGGCGGCGGCGATGCTGAGCTCGTCGAGGCCATCGTGGGAGCTGACCAGGAGCGCGTGGCGGGTGCCCAGCAGCGCCAGCGCTCCCGACATCGTCTCCAGGTAGGCGGGATCGGAGACCCCGATCAGCTGCCGGGTGGCGCCGGCCGGGTTGGTCAGCGGTCCGAGGAAGTTGAAGATCGTGCGGACGGCCAGACCGCGGCGCACCGGCACGACGTAGCGCGTGGCCTGATGGTGGGCGGGGGCGAACATGAAGCCGAAGCCGACCTCCTCAATGCACCGGGCCACCGCCTGCGGACCCAGGTTGATGCGGGCCCCCAGCGCCTCGAGCAGATCCGCCGAGCCCGACAGGCCGGTGGCCGAGCGGTTGCCGTGCTTGGCCACGGTGCAGCCGGCGCCGGCGGCGATCAGGGCGGCGGTGGTGGAGACGTTGAAGGTGCGCCGGCCGCCGCCGGTGCCCGCGGTGTCCAGCAGATCACCGGCGGACACCGACACCGGCGCTGCCAGCGCCCGCATCGCCTGAGCCAGTCCCGCCAGCTCGGGCACCGTCTCCCCCTTGGTGCGCAACGCGATCAGGAAGCCGGCGATCTGGATCTCGGTGGCGTTACCGGCCATGATCTCCGAGAGCACGGCAGCGGCGTCCTCCTGGCTGAGGTCACGGCCGGAGGCGAGCGCGTCGATCGCGCTTGTGAGCAGGTCCTCGCTTGTCATCGCCCGCCGGCGAGGAAGTTGCCCAGCAACTCCCGGCCCTGCTCGGTGAGGACCGACTCGGGATGGAACTGCACGCCCTCCGCCGGCAGTCGGCGGTGACGCACCGCCATCACCACCTCCCCCCCGAAGGCGCTGCGCTCGAGCACCTCCGGGAGCGCGGCATCGGCCACCAGCGAGTGGTAGCGGCCGACCTCCAGCGGATCCCGGAGGCCGCGGAAGATGGTGCGGCCGTCGTGCTCGATTGCCGTCGTCTTGCCGTGAACCGGCTGGTGACGGACGACGCGGCCGCCCCAGGCCTGTACGAGCGCCTGATGGCCGAGGCACACGCCCAGGGTCGGCAGACCGGCTTGCGGGAAGCGCATCACCGCCTCCAGGGAGATTCCGGCCTGGTCCGGCGTCCCCGGACCCGGGGAGACGATCACGCGGTCATAGCCACGCAGCAGCAGCTCGTCCACACTGGCGTGGTCGTTGCGCACGACCTCCACCGTCGCACCCAGCTCGCCGAGGTACTGGACGAGGTTGTAGGTGAAGCTGTCGTAGTTGTCGATGACCAGCACGCGCAAGCCGTCAAAGGTAACCGGTGCCACATGCGCATCCCGGCCTGCTACAGCTTCAAGCACGGCACGAGCGGGAGGCACAGGCGCAGCGGGGCTGCCCCGGGCGGCGACGGCACCAGGGGAGTCGGCGGCTGAGCTGGGCTCGGGGGGAGCGGGGGCCGCTCAGACGGCGGCTTGTGATGGCGGCGACGGCGCTGGGGATGGGCGTACTCCGGCGCATAGGCGGGGAAGCGCGCCGAGCGCAGCCGCACTCGCAACGCCCGGCGGCTCCTCGGGTAGTGCGTGAGGTCGGGCGTCGAGCCCGCGCTGAAGCCCTGGTAGTAGTTGAGCATGCGGACCCGGGGGTGGGCACGGACCCAGGCGAACAGCTGCGCCACGAACGCGGGATCATCGGCGCCGTAGAGCGCCCACTCGGAGAGCACGAACGGCTTGCCGGTGAACCTCGCCGTGTAGCCGTCGAGCAGGGCGAAATTCGGGTAGGAGGCGTAGAAGTCGGTGCCCACCCAGTCGACGTAGGCGCCGCCGGGCCAGAACGCGCGGGGGGAGTTGGCGGGGATGTCCGGGCTGCCGGCGTCCTGGGGCACCCATAGAAAGGCCACCTTCGGCCGGCCCAGCCGGGCTCGCGGCGACAGCCTCTCCCGCACCGGAGGCAGCCCGAGCGACCGCAGCCTCCGGTCGATCCCGCCCACGCGGCCGCCCCGCAGGATCAGCACGGTGCGCCGCCACGCCTGCCTATAGAAGTACGGCGAGTTCGCCAGCCCGCGGGAGGTGCCATCGGCGTTGAAGGCGGCGTAGGCGTTCCAGTAGCCGTTCATCTCGGCCATCAGGCGGATGTAGGCGATGCGCCCCTGGTGGGCGAGGTTGCGCCCCAGAGCGATGAGGAAGCGATCGCTGTGGCCCAGGGCAATCCCCTCCGGCGAGATCACACCCGCCCCGCCGTAGCCGCTGGCGGTGCCGATGTGCAGCGCCAGCCGCGTCCGCAGGCCGCGGTTGGGCGCCGCCAGCCAGCCCGTGGGAGTGTTCCAGCGCATGAAGATCTCGAACACCGGGGGGTGCTTGCCCACCATGCGCTCGTACGGGCCGATGCGCGTACCGCCGGTGAGACCGGTGAAGACCTTTCCGGGGGGCGGAAGGTACGGCCGGGCGGTGGCGGTGCCGGCGAGCGCGAGTGCTAGCGCCAGCACCGCGAGCACACCGCTGAGGCGGAGCCTCCGCATACTTCTACGGTTCGCCCAACCGCGTCACGGCCACTCCGCCTGTTCCACCGCCAGCTCCACGGCCTGCAGGACCGCCTGGGCCTTGGCCTCTGACTCCAGGAACTCGTAGGCGGGCTGGGCGTCGGCGACGGTGCCGCCGCCGGCCTGGATGTGGGCAATCCCGTCCTTGACCACCACCGTGCGGATGTGGATGCAGGTGTCGAGGTCCCCGGAGTAGCTCGCGTAGCCGATCGCGCCCCCGTAGCCGCCGCGCTTGACCGGCTCCAGCTCGTCGATGATCTCCATCGCCCTGACCTTGGGCGCACCGGAGAGGGTGCCGGCCGGCAGCACCGAGCGCAGCGCGTCGAGCGCGCCCACACCCTGGCGCAGGCGCCCAGCGACACTGGAGACGATGTGCATCACGTGGCTGTAGTTCTCCACGGTCATGAAGTTCTCGACCTCGACCGATCCATACTCGCACACCCGACCGAGGTCGTTGCGCCCCAGGTCCACGAGCATCACGTGCTCGGCCCGCTCCTTGGGGTCGGCCAGCAACTCCTGCGCGATGCGCTCGTCCTCCTCCGGAGTGGCGCCGCGCGGCTTGGTCCCCGCGATCGGCCGGGTCGAGACCCGCCGGCCGGCGACCGTGATCAGCGGCTCGGGACTGGCCCCGGCGAGCTCAAAGTCTCCGAAGTCAAGGAAGTACATGTAGGGACTGGGGTTCACCGCGCGCAGGCCGCGGTAGATGGAGAATGCCTCCACCGGCACCGGCGCCGACCACCGCTGGGAGGGCACCACCTGGTAGGCGTCGCCAGCGCGGATGTACTCGATGATCCGCTCCACCATCGCCTCGAACTGCGCCCGCTCCACGTTGGAGCGGAACTCGGGGGCGAGGCGGTCGCGGCCCGGCGGGCGCGACGGCCGCGGCACAGGGCCCGCCAACCGCCAGCGGACCTCCGCGATTGTCTCCAGCGCCCGCTGGTAGGAGCTCTCCAGCTCGTCGTCGGCGAGGACGTGCGCCAGCACGGTGACGGTGTGCTTGAGGTGATCGAAGATCACGAGCCCATCGGTCAGCATCAGCGCCAGGTCGGGGATCCCGATCGTGTCCGGGTTGGGGGCGCCGAGCGACTCCACGGTTCGGACGAGGTCGTAGGCGAACATGCCCACGGCGCCGCCGGCGAAGGGCGGCAGCTCCGGCATCGGCGGCACCCGGTAGCGACGGAGCTCCTCGGTCACCAGCGCGTAGGGGTCGCCCGGCTCCCCCAGCGACCAGCGCAGCACCGTGCGCGGGCGAAAGCCGATGAACGAGTATCGCCCCACCCGACCCTGCTCGGCCGATTCCAGCAGGAAACAGGGGCCCTCATCCCGCAGCTTCAACAACGCCGAGACGGGTGTCTGGCAGTCGTCGATGAAGGTCGTCCGCAGCGGGATCAGGTTGTACTGGCGCGCCAGCTCCCGAACCTGCTCCAGCGAGGGGACGACCCCCGTCCCCTCAGCGCCGGCGACGGCCATCGAGCACCTCGGCGGCGTCGTCGAGCGCCAGGCCACGGCCGGCCAGCAGCACGGTCAGGTGATAGAGCAGGTCGGCTGCCTCCTCGCCGACGCGCTCGTCGGATTCCTCCCGCGCGGCCCGCGTCACCTCCTCGGCCTCCTCCTGCACCTTGGCGCCGATCAGCGCCGGGTCCTCCAGTAGGCTGGCGGTGTAGGAGCCCTCGGGCCGGCTGCGCGCCCGCGCCGCGATCGTGCGCTGCAGCGCCGGCAGCGCTTCGTGCGGGGCGGCGGGATCAAGGTCACCGCGATGGAAGCAGGTGCGCTCCCCCGTATGGCAGGCCGGGCCGGCGGGTTCCACGAGCGCCAGCACGGTGTCGCCGTCGCAGTCCAGGCGCAGCGCCCTGACCGCCTGGGTGTTGCCCGAGGTGGCGCCCTTGTGCCACAGCTCCCCCCGCGAGCGGCTGAAGAAGTGCATCTCGCCGGTCTGGCGCGTGCGCTGCAGCGCCTCGGCGTTCATGTAGGCGAGCGTCAGGACCTCGCCGCTGCGCCAGTCCTGGACGACGCACGGCACGAGGCCGCGCTCGTCGTATCGCACATCGCGGTCGTCCATGGGGGTTTGGATTCTAGGTCGCCGCGACAGATGACCCGGCCCGCGCTACCAGATGGTGCGCAGCGGAGCGAACGCCTGGATGGCCTGGTCGGCGGTGATGAACGCCGTTTGGTGCTCGAGCGCCGTCGAGACTAGAAAGCGGTCGGCGGGGTCCTGAGATCTCAGCCCCGCCAGTCGCTCGCTGCGCAGCGCGACGTCGTGGGTGAGTGGAAGCGATCTCAGCGCGCTCCGCCGCAGCGCCTCGACGACCCACTGGTGAGGATCCGGCAGCAGCGTCAGCCGACCTTTGCGCGCCAGCACGAGTGTCTCCCAGACGGAGATGGGGGAGAGGAACAGCTCGTTGCCGTCACCCGCGATGGCCTGCTCGGCGGGATCCGAGATCCGCTCGGGAGCCAGCAACCGCCACAGCCACACGTGCGTGTCGAGCAGCAGCCTCAACCTCGCAGCGCGTCCCACTCCCCCGGGGAGAGGCCCGGCGCGATCAGATCTCCATCGATGCGGCCGCGCGACGCGAGCGATCCCGCCCAATCTTCGAGGTCCTCACGCGGGATTGGCGCCAGCTGCGCCACCGGCCGGCCGCGCTTGGTGATCACGATCGGCTCGCCCGACACCCCAACCTCGTCGAGCAGCCTCAAGCAGACCTGCTTGAACTCACCGGCACCGATCATCCTCACGCTTCAAGATTACCAGGTCCATGGACGCCAGCCATGGACATCCACCCTCTACTCGATCCCCAACCGGTCCAGCAGCCGTTCGTCCGCCCGCCAGTGCCGGCGCACCCGCACCGAGAGCTCCAGGTGCACCCGCAGCTCGAGCTGACGCTCGATCGCGCGGCGCGCGGCGACGCCGATCGACTTCACCATCCGTCCCCCGGCGCCGATCAGGATGCCCTTCTGAGACTCGGTCTCGGTCAGGATCACCGCCCCGATCCTGACCAGGTCCTCCCGGGACTGCTCCACCAGCTCTATCTCGACCTCCACCGCGTGCGGGACCTCCTCCCGCGTGCGCGCGAGGACCTGCTCGCGGACGAGCTCAGCCAGCACCACCTCCTGGGTCTGGTCGGAGTGCTGACGCGCGGAGAAGTAGAAGGGGCCCGGCGGCAGCAGCTCCGCCAGCCGCTGCCCCAGCGCGGGGATGCCGGAGCCGGTCCGGGCGCTGACGGCGAAGATCTCATCGGCGACGTCCAGCGCCTCGGCGTCGTGGAGGGTGGCGACGGTGCGCGCCTGCTCGGCGCGGTCGATCTTGTTGACCGCGATCACCACCGGCACCTGCGCGGGGCGCAGCAGCTCGGAGATGAAGCGGTCCCCCGGTCCCACCCCCTGCTGGGCGTTGAGGACGAGCAGGCAGCCATCGGCGTCGCTCAGCTCCCGCTCCACCCGGCGCTGCATCCGCTCGGTGAGGGCGTCTCGCGGACGCTGGACACCGGGCAGGTCGACGAGCACCAGCTGCCAATCGGGGCCGGTGGCGACGCCCCGGATGGCGCGGCGGGTGGTCTGCGGCTTGTCGGAGACGATCGCGACCTTAGAGCCGACGATGGCGTTGGCCAGCGTGGACTTGCCCACGTTGGGACGCCCGGCGAGCGCGACGAAGCCCGAGCGGGTGTGAACGCCGCCAGAGGCGGGTCCCGAGTCGTTCATCTCACCCACCGCATCAGCTCGGACTGCAGCGCCAGCATCTCGCCCTCATCCGTTTCATGATCCATGCCGGTGAGGTGTAGGGCGCCATGTACGACCGCCTCGCGGATGTCATGGGTGTGCGCTGGGCAGATGACGATGTCGCCCAGCTCCCGCGGCCCGGCGCTGTCGCCGCCCTCGTCAACCCCAAAGGAGAGCACGTCGGTGGGGGAGTCGACCCGGCGAAAGCGGGCGTTCAGCTCCCGCATGCGCTCCTCGTCGACGAACTGCACCGCCACGTGCCCCGCCGCTATTCCCGCCGAGGACAGCGCCAGCGCGCACAGCTCCTCCACCTCGACCCCGGTTGGTCCGGCCGCTCCGAGTTCGGCCACTCCGATGACCTCTACGTCGAACACGCCGAGCGCCTAGGCGCGCTTGCGCGGCCGCAGCTCCGGCGCCAGCCGCTGCGCGTGCTCGTCGTAGGCCGCGACGATCCGCCGGACGAGCTGGTGGCGCACGACGTCCTCGTCGCCGAAGCGCACGAACTCGATCCCCTCCACCTGGGCCAGGATGTCGTTCACGACGATCAGCCCGGAGTCCTGCTCGCGGGGAAGGTCGATCTGGGTGACGTCGCCGGTGACGACGATCCGCGAGTTGAAGCCCAGCCGGGTGAGGAACATCTTCATCTGCTCGGGACTGGTGTTCTGGGCCTCGTCGAGGATGATAAAGCTGTCGTTCAGGGTCCTACCCCGCATGAACGCGAGGGGCGCGACCTCGATCGCGCCTCGCTCCAGGTACTGGCTGACGCGCTCGGGCTCGAGCATGTCGTGCAGGGCGTCGAACAGCGGCCGCAGGTACGGGTCGACCTTGGCCATCAGGTCCCCGGGCAGGAAGCCGAGCCGCTCGCCGGCCTCCACCGCCGGGCGGGTGAGGATGATGCGGTTCACCTCGCGCCGGCTGAGCGCCGCCGCCGCCAGGGCCACGGCCAGGAACGTCTTGCCGGTGCCGGCGGGACCGATGCCGAAGGTGATCGTGTTGCGGCGGATGGAGTCGACGTAGCGCTTCTGGTTGACGGTCTTGGGCGCCACCTTGGTGCTGCGATGGCGCCAGACGACGTCCTCCAGGATCCGCGAGGGCGACTCGTGCTCGTTCAGGGCGCTGGTCACGGCCTCGATCGTGTCCGGGGCCATCTCGTGGCCCTGCTCCACCAGCTCGGCGAGCTCCCGCACCACGGTGCTAGCCGACTCCACGGCGGCGGCGTCGCCCTCCAGGGTGAGGACGTTGCCGCGCAGGTAGACGTCGCAGTCGAGATGACCCTCCAGGGCGCGCAAGATGGCGTCCTTGCTCCCGGCCAGCTCAGCGGCGACGGAGTTGTCGAGCTCGAGCTGTGCGCGCACTGGCTCTCAGGCCCCCAGCGCCTCGCGCACCCGGGCGGACGTGCGCCGGCCGTCGGCGCGCCCGCCGGAGCTGGTCATCACGGCCTTCATCACCTGGCCCATGTCCCGCGGCGAGCTGGCGCCGGTCTGCGCGATCGCGCTCTGGATCAGCGCCTCCAGCTCGGCGTCGTTCAGCTCGCTGGGGAGGTAGCCCTCGATCAGCCGGGCCTCGGCCTCCTCCTGGCCGGCCAGCTCAGGCCGGCCGCCGTCCCGAAACTGGGTCGCGGCATCAAGGCGGCGCTTGCGCTCCCGCCGGAGCACAGCCAGCTCGTCCTCAGAGCCCTCCTTGGCCGCCTTCTGCAGCTCGGAGAGCACCAGGCGCAGCGCGCCGACACGTTCCTTCTCGCCGGCCTTCATCGCCGTGGTGATGTCGCCGCGGAGGTTTTCGGTGAGGGTCATGCCCCTCCCAGGATAGTGCGCCGTGCCGACGCCAGCGGTGCCTTCGGTGGCGGCGCAACTTCAACGAAGCCGGTCCCCCGGTCGGCGGTGATCGGGCCGGCAGGCTGCAGGGCGCGTGCCGTCGGTATGCGGCGCAACTTCAACGAAGCCGATGTCCGGAGACCCCGGAGACATGCAGCGGGTCTCTTGGAACTCCATGTCCCCGGCCGTGCTTCAACGAAGCCGGGGTGTGGAGACCCCGGAGACCTGCTTGGCGGCGATCTCGTCCCGATTCTGCTCGTAGCTTCAACGAAGCTGGGGCCCGGAGACCCCGGAAGCTCATCCGGTCGCGACGGTCCTTCCACGAGCTTCAACGAAGCCGGGGCCCGGAGACCCCGGGACCCGGGGACGGGTACAGCGCCGTGTTCTACCAGGGGAAGGTGCTTCAACGAAGCCGGGGTCCGAAGACCCCGGAGACCAGGTCGCGAGTGCTGTCACGGAGCTGCGCAAGGCATCACGCGGGCGCCCGGGCCTGCGGCCGGTTGCAGCCGGACTCGCAGGCGCAGCGCCGCGGCGCCGCGAGCCTCCTCCGCGCCGTCAGCACCCAGAGCGTCGGCCAGCAGCTCAAGCATCGCGCACCGTCTCCTCTCCGTCTGGCTCGTCCTCACGCCAAAGCCGGCGCGCGGGGAACCCTAACCGAACGCGGCGCCCTACGGGTAAGTGGCTACCGCTCGCAATCGACGCGCCGTCGGGCTCCTTCGGAACATCGCTCCACGGTGTCCTCGGGACGGCGCGTGCCGAGCCCGGAGAGAACTCGGACACCAAACCAGCGCCGAGGCTTGAAGTGGAGCGACGAGCGCGGGGAGCATGCCACCGAAGCTGTCGCCGATCGCGAGCGGGTTGAGGTTCACAAGGTGAGCAGAGCATGCTCGGTGGCCTCAACCGGGTCATCGGCCCGATGTCCAGCATCCTCGCGTGGGCATTGTCCACGCGACCGACGCAGCGCTCGGCGCTATCGCTCCAGGAGAAGCGCCGCCCACTCCCCCTGCTCTCGCCGCTCTGTCTCGCCCAGGCCACAGCGGGCGAACGTGCCCGCGAGCTCGTCGGCCTCGCCGATCAGGAGCCCGCTGGCGATCAAGCGCCGCGGCGGCGAGGGCGCGTCGCGCAGATGGCCGGCCAGGGCGCGCAGCAGCGGCCCCAGCAGGTTGGCGACGACCGTCTCGGCTTCGGGCAGCTCCTCTGAGCGCAGGTCCAGGCGCGCGGCCTGCACCACGGCGTCGTTGGCCCGGGCGTTGACCCCCGTGGCCTCCACGCTCAGCGGGTCGCTGTCCCGGGCCAGCACCGGCTGCCAGCCGAGGTGGGCCGCCGCGATCGCCAGCACTCCGGAGCCGCAGCCGAGGTCGAGGAACGAGCCCCCCGCCGGAAGCGAGAGCATCAGCTCCAGGCAGAGCCTGGTGGTGGCATGGGCACCGGTACCGAAGGCCTGCCCGGGGTCGATCACGAGATCGATCGCCGCCCGCGAGGGCGGCTCCCAGGGCGGCCGGACGGCGAGCCTGTCGCCGAGCACGACCGGGCGATGGAACTGGCGCCAGCGCTCCGCCCAGTCGTCGTCCACCTCCGAGGTGTGGATCTCCACCAGCGCCTCGCCGGCGGCGGCGCGGAGATCAGGCAGCGACGGGAGCTCGCCCGGTGGTCCGTAGACCGCATACTCGACCCGATCGCCGGGAAGGTCGACCTCCTCGACCCCGCTCGGCGCCAGCTCCAGCAGCTCGGCGAGCACCACCTCGGCGTGCTCACCGGTGACGCGCACCGCGAGGCGGATCAACCGCCGAGCGCTCGCTTGAGCTTGGAGAAGACGCCCTCCTCAGTGCGGAGGTTGTGCTCGGTCATCGATTCGGAGAGCTGCTCCAGGAGCTCGCGCTGGCGCGGCTTCAGGTGCCGGGGAACGACGACGTTGACGACCGCCCGCAGGTCGCCCGAGCGCCGCCCCCGCACCGAGGGCATCCCCGACCCGCGGATGAGCAGCGTCTCGTGGGGCTGCGTCCCGGCGGGAATCTCCAGCTCCACCGCACCGTCGACGGTCGGCACCTCCACGGTGGTGCCCAGCGCCGCCAGGGGCGCCGAGACGTCGACCGCGGTCACCAGATCGTCGCCGTCGCGCACAAAGCGCGGGTCCTCGCGCACGCGCACGAGCACGTACAGGTCTCCGGGCGGACCGCCGCGCTCGCCTGCGTGGCCGCGGCCGCCCAGGCGAATGCGCTGCCCCTCGGCGATGCCCGCGGGCACGTCGACGGGGACCTCGGCGCGCTGCACCCGGCGTCCATGGCCCCGGCAGACCCCGCACGGCCGTTGGGCAACCTTCCCGTCTCCATGGCAGACGTCGCAGGCCGCCGCCCGCACGACCTGACCGAACGGGGTGCGCGAGATGGCGCGCAACTGGCCGGTGCCGCCGCAGCGCTCGCAGGTCTCGATCGGCGTGCCGGGCTCGGCGCCGTTGCCGTGACAGTGCTCGCAGGGGGCCACCAGGTCGTACTTCACCTCGACGCGGCTGCCGCGCGCGGCCTCGGCCAGGCTCAGCTCCACCGCCGCGGCGACGTCCTCCCCCTGGGTGGCGCCGCCAGGCTGGCCGCCGCCTCCACCGAAGATGTCGCCCAACGGGCTTCCCCCGCCGAAGAAGGCGTTGAAGATGTCCGACACCGAACCGAAGCTCTCGAAGTTCGACGCGTAGCCGCCGCTGCGCAGCCCCTCGTGACCATAGCGATCGTAGGTGGCGCGGCGGTCGGCGTCGGAGAGGATCTCGTAGGCCTCCGCCGCCTCCTTGAACTTCGCCTCGGCCTCGGGATCATCCCGGTTGACGTCGGGGTGGAGCTCGCGCGCCAGCCGCCGGAAGGACTTCTTGATCTCGGCCTCGCCCGCCTGACGGGTGACACCCAGCACGTCGTAGGGATCCCGCGGCATGTTCCTAGCGCTCGTCATAGATATCCGCGATGAAGCTCGACAGTTGCTTGGCGGCCTCGCGCACGGTGCGGATCGCCTGCGCGTAGTCCATCCGCAGCGGCCCGATTACCGAGACGGCGCCCAGCCGCCGCTGGGGCAGCCCGTAGCCCGCCGTCACCAGCGCCAGCGAGCGCAACGCCGGAGCGTCGTTCTCGGTCCCGATGCGGACGAGCACATCGCGCTGGGAGAGGGCCGAGCGCAACACCCCCAGGAGCGTCACGCGGCGCTCGAGCATGTCCATCAGGGCGTTCAGTTCCGAGACGTCGCCGAAGCCCAGCAGCCGTGCCGTGCCCTCGACGTAGAGCGTTTCCTGCGCGGTCTCCTCCAGCTCGGTGAAGACCGGCGCCAGCGACTGGAGGAACTTGGACTCCCGGCTGGGCAGCGAAGGGTCGTGCAGGCGCTGGTGAAGCATCCGCGCCCCGAGCCCGAGTCCAACCAGGCGCTCGTTGAAGTACGCGGCGGCCCATTCGGCCAGGCCCGAGTCAACCGGCTCCGGGAAGGTGAACAGGCGCTTGGTGACGCCGCCGGTGGAGGTGATGACGACCACCATCAGCACCTGCGGCTGGAGCACGAGAACCTCGATGTGCCTGACCGTGGAGGTCTCGATCGGCGGGGCGGTGACGATCGCCAGCAGGTTCGTGACCTGCGAGAGCGTCTCGGTGGTGATCCGCATCGCCTCGTCGAGCTCACGGCGAACCAGCGAAAGCGACAGCGGGGGAGCGGAGTCCTCCGCCGGAAGCAGGCGGTCCACGAAGTACCGGTAGCCGGCCTCGGTCGGCATCCGGCCGGCGGAGGTGTGAGGATGGGCGAGCAGGCCGCGCTCCTCCAGGTTGGCGAGCTCGTGGCGAATCGTCGAGGGACCCCACTGCACTCCGGCCGCCAGCGCCTTGGAGCCCACGGGGGAGCCGGCGGAGGAGTACTCCTGCACCACCTTGCGCAGCACCATCTCCTGACGATCTGTCAGCACGGCCTGATTGTAGGTCGGCCGGCTTCGGCAGCCCTGGGCTACAGCCGGAGCTCGGCCTCGGCGCGGCGAATGATCCGCTTGCCACCCTGCTGCGCCTCGGAGTCGGCGATCACGGTGTCGCCGGCGACCTCCCGCACGGTGCCGCTCACGACGATCGGCTCGCCGGGCACGCCCATCCCGCGGAACTGGACGCTCAGCCGCGCCAGGGCCTCCGGGCCGCCGGCCGCCTCGGTATGCGCCCGGGCCACCTGGGCCATCGTCCACAGGCCGTGCAGGATCCGCCCGGGGAGCCCGACCCGCTGAGCGAACTCCTCATCGATGTGGATCGGGTTGAAGTCCCCCGAGGCACCGGCGTAGCGAACCGTCACGTAGGGATCGGGCGTCACCTCCAGCTCGATCCGGTCGCCGGGGGCCAGGCTCACCCGCCGCTCCTGACGATGTTTGTCCAGGTGCCGAGGGCCACGGTCTCGCCGCGCTCGTTCTCCGAGGTCGAGCTGAACACGAAGAAGCTCATGCCGCCCCGCTCGGAGATGTCCGCCACCGTGGCGACGGTCGTAATCTCCTCGCCGGCGATCACCAGCGGCCCCCAGCGGAACTCCTGGCAGCCGTGGACCATCATCGAGAAATCCATGCCCACCTCGCGGTCGAACAGCGCCGGGATGACCGCACGCCCCGCGTAGACCACCGCGAACATCGGCGGCGCCACCAAGTCGGCGTACCCAGCCGCTCGGGCAGCCTCCAGGTCGTGATGCAGGGAATTGGTTTCGCCGACCGCGGCGGCGTACTCGCGGATCTTCTCCCGGCCGACGGCATAGGTGACCGGCTCGTAGCTCTTGCCGATCACGCTGGCGCTGGCGGTCATCGGCCGTGCACCATACCGTGAGCGGCGGCCTCACAGATGATCCACGATCGAATCCTCACACGAGGCTGGCGGCGATCACCTCCACCCCGTGACGGAGGGCATCAGGTGAGCTGTTGCCGTAGCCGAGCACCAGGCCGGGGCGGCCACGGGCGATCGATCGGTGGGTCCGCAGCCCCTCCACCAGCAGCCCCTGGCCGGTGGCCCGGCTCACCACCCGATCCTCGTCCACGTCCTGCGGAAGGACCGCCAACGTGAACACCCCGGCGGGAATGCCCATCACCCGCGTCTGGGGCAGCTCCCGCGCCAGCGCTCTCAGGAGCGCGTCCCGGCGTTCTCGCAGGGTCAGTCGCGCCCGTCGCAGATGGCGCTCCAGCGCCCCGCGGGCGAGGAAGTCGGCCAGCGCCGCCTGCTCGATCGCCGGCAGGCTCGCCCCTCCGGCCCCCTTCTCGTAGGTCAGCGCCCCGGTCAGCCACGAAGGGGAGAGGATCCATCCCAGCGCCACGCCCGGCGCCAGCCGCTTACTCAGCGAGCCGATGGCGGCCACCCGCTCGGGGATGAGCCCCTGAAGCGCGCCCACCGCGTCACGATCCAGGCGCAGCTCGGAGTCGTAGTCGTCCTCGACGATCAGCCCGTCGCGCTCCTCGGCCCACTCCAGCAGGGCGGCCCGACGGCGTGAGGAGAGCACCGCTCCGGTGGGGAACTGGTGCGCGGGGGTGGTGAGCGCCACCTCGCAACCGGAATCCCACAGCTCTGGCACCACCAGCCCCTGATCGTCGACGGCTACCGGGACGGCCTCCAAGCCCGCTCGCTCGGCGATCAGCCGGTGGGAGAGCCAGCCCGGATCCTCGATCGCGATCCGCTCCACCCCGCGGTCGCGGAGTGTCCGGCACAGCACCGCGAAGCCCTCGCTGAAGCCCGAGCAGACGAGGGTGTGCTCGGGCTCGGGGGCGGCCGCACGGGCGCGGCTCAGATAGCTCATCAGCTCGTCTCGCAGCCCCGGGAGGCCCCGCGGGTCCCCCCGGCCCAGGGCGTCGAAGGGCGCACCGGAGAGGGCCACGCGCAACGAGCGGGCCCAGCTACGCCAGGGGAACCCCGCCAGGTCGGGCACCGTGGGGTCGAGGTTGATCCTGTAGGGCCGGTGGAGCTCGGCCGCGGGCAGGGGTGCCCGCTCGGCGGTCGGGGCGCTGGCCACCCGTGTGGGCGCACCCTGTGAGGCGATCAGGTACCCCTCCGCCGTCAGCTGCGAGTAGGCCTCCAGCACGACGCCCCGGGAGATGCCGAGCTGCCGGGCCAGCGTACGCGAGGCGGGCAGCCGCATTCCCGCCGGCAGTCGACCGCTGCGGATCTCGGTTCGCAGCGAGCGCTCGAGCTGCTCGTGCAGCGGGACGCCCCCGGCCCGCTGGAGCGAGAGCAACAGCCCGCGCCCGGGAAGTGGCTCGGATTCCTCGTCCACAACTGGACCTTAACAGCGGGCCAGTTTCCCGCTTGAGTGCCGAGTGTGAAGACGGTGACCGTGATCGGCGGCGGGATCGCAGGCCTCACGACGGCGATCGCCTGCGCCGAGCGCGGCGTCCCCGTCCGGCTTCTGGAAGCCCAAGCCGAGCTCGGCGGCCGGGCCCGGAGCACCGGCGGCGCCTACAAGGTCAACCTCGGACCCCACGCGGTGCTCTCGGTCAGCCCGTTCTGGCACTGGCTGGCCGAGCGCGATCTGATTCCGCCTCACGCCCGCCCGCCGCTCTCCGGAGTGCGGTTCCGCTGGCAGGACGAGATCCGTCGCGTGCCCGCGATCGGCGCCGCCGTCGCGGCGCTGCGTCTGCGCGGCCCAGCGCCCCGGTGGAGCTCGACTTTCGCAGCTGGGCCAGCGCGCACGTCGGGGAGGAGGCGGCGGACGCGCTCGCGCGCAGCTCCGGCATCCTCACCTATCACCACGACCCCGGTGCACTGTCGGCGGCTTTCCTCTGGGAGCCGATGGTGCGCGGGTTGCTGTCGGGGCCTCCGAGCGCCCGCTTCCCGCTGGGGGGCTGGAGCTCGATCGTGGCGCGGATGAGCACCAGAGCGCTCAGCCTGGGGGTTCAGATCCAGACGGGCGAGCGCGTCGGGCAGCTCCCCGCGCCGCCCGTAATCGTCGCCACCGAGCTGCACGATGCCCGGCGGCTGCTGGGAGACGAGAGCCTACGGTGGCGCAGCGGCAAGTCGGTGTGCCTGGACCTTGCGCTCCGGCGCCGCCGCGGGGATCCGTTCGTGGTCGTAGACCTCCAGGAGACGGGTTGGGTCGAGCGCTACACCGCCGCCGACCCGTCGCTGGCGCCCGTGGGCGAGGAGCTGATCCAGGCGCAGATGCCCGTCCTTCCCGGTGAGTCGACCGAAGCGGCGGCCAGACGGCTGGAGCGGCTCCTGGACGCGTCCTACCCGGACTGGCGGGGGCGGGAGACGTGGCGGCGGCGGCAGCTGATGGACGGGCGCACGGGCGCACTCGACTGGCCCGGTCAGACCTGGCGCGACCGCCCCAGTGTCGATCGCGGCGGAGGCGTTTTCCTGGCCGGGGACATGGTCGCCGCACCCGGGTGCCTGTCGGAGATCGCGTGGGCCAGCGGCACCGCGGCCGCAGAGCTGGCCAGCGCCATGGCCACCGGCTCGCGCTCGGTGGCCGCGTGAGCGCGGCGCCCCGGATCGGGTTGGCGCTGGTCGCCGCCGCGCAGGCTGAAGTGGGCGTTTGGGGCCTGGTGGCACCGCGCGGGTTCTTCGAGAGCTTTCCCGGGGGCGCTCACCACTGGGTGGCCGCGCTCGGTTCCTACAACGAGCACCTCGTGCGCGACTACGCCGCCGCTGAGCTGGGCCTGGCGGTGCTGCTGATCGCTGCTGCCGCACGACCGTCCCGGATGCTGGTGGGCGCCGCGGGCGGCGCCTTCCTGGCCGCCACGCTGCCCCATCTCGCCTACCACCTGACCACCACCGGCAGCTTCTCCACCGCCGACAACCTCGCCAGCCTGGGTGGCTTCGTCTTGGAGATCGTCCTCGTGGCGGCGGCGACGGTGCTGAGCAACCGACCACGACAGGAGATGGAACGATGGCCCGAATCAAGCCCGCCGAGCCTCACGGGCTCGACCCCGTCCGCCGGCTGATCTTCGCCTCCGCGCGACGCATGTACGGCCGCGCGCTGGAGCCCACGGAGGTTGTCGCTCACCACCGGCCGTTGCTGGCCGGCTACAGCGCGATCACGCTCGCCTCCACGCGCTTCGCCCATTCTGTGGCCGATCGCCACAAGGAGCTGGCGATGCTGCGCACCGCGCAGCTGATCGGCTGCGAGTGGTGTCTGGACTTCGGCTCCATGCTGGCGCGCGACAGCGGGATCCCCCAGGACGACCTGCGCGAGCTGGCGCTGTGGCCGCAGTCACAGCGCTTCGACGAGCTCGACCGACTTTCGCTGGAGTACGCCGAGGCGATGACGCGCACCCCGGTGGAGGTCTCCGAGGAGTTGTTCGAGCGGCTGCGCGGCCACTTCGACGAGCGCCAGATCGTGGAGCTGACGATGGCGATCGCGCTGGAGAACCTGCACGCGCGCAGCAACTGGGCGCTGGGGATCGAGAGCGAGGGCTTCTCGGAAGGGACCTACTGCGTGCGACCCGAGGCGGAGCTTGCCGGGGACCTCGCCTCGCGCTAGCCTCAGGACATGGTCACGCGCGGGCACCTGCGAGCCTCCGATGGCGATCGGGAGCAGGTCGCCGAGCGCCTGCGCCAGGCAGCCGCAGAGGGTCGCCTGCTGGCGGAGGAGCTCGAGGGGCGGCTGGCCCACGCGCTCCGGGCCCGCACCTACGCGGAGCTCGACCCGCTCGTGGCCGACCTCCCCGGAGGACGTCCGGTGGCACGGCGGCGCCGCAACGTCTCACCCGTGGCCACGGTTGCCGTGACAGCGGTGGTGGCCGTGGTGGTGCTGGCCGTGATCGCGCTGGCGGTGATGGTGATCACCGGGCTGGCAGCCGCATGGGCGATGTGGGCCCTTGTCGCCTGGTGGCTCTTCGGCCGGCGACGGCACGGTTGCGCTCGCCGCCAGTCGCGCACCGAGCTGCGCCTGGCAAACCGGCGCGGCGCCCTTTAGGGCCGCCGCGCCCTATCCCCTGTCGCCCAGCTCCAGCACCGCCAGGAACGCCTCCTGGGGCACCTCGATGCGTCCCACCTGCTTCATGCGCTGCTTACCCTTCTTCTGCTGCTCCAGCAGCTTGCGCTTGCGGGAGATGTCGCCGCCGTAGCACTTGGCAATGACGTCCTTGCGGTAGGCCTTGATCGTCTCCCGGGCGACGATGCGCGAGCCGATCGCGGCCTGGATCGGCACGTCGTACTGCTGGCGGGGGATCTTCTCGCGCAGCTTCTCGGTGAGCGTCCGGCCGGCGGCGTAGGCCTTGGAGCGGTGCACGAGCATCGACAGCGCGTCGATCGGATCGCCGGCCAGCAGAATGTCGAGCTTGACGAGGTCTGACTCACGCAATCCGGTCAGGTCGTAGTCCAGCGAGGCGTAGCCGCGGGTGCGCGACTTCAGCTGGTCGAAGAAGTCGAGCACGATCTCGGCGAGCGGCAGGTCGTAGGTGAGCTGGAGCCGCTCCTCAGACAGGAAGTGCATCCCGGCATGCTCTCCGCGGCGGTCCTGGCAGAGCTCCATGATCTGCCCCACATACTCCTTGGGGGTCAGGATCGACGCGCGGATGTAGGGCTCGCGGACCGCGGCCACCCGGGCCGGATCGGGCATCTGGGTGGGGTTGTGGACGACTTCGATGGCGCCGTCGATGAGCGTGATCTCGTACTCCACGCTGGGCATCGTCGTCAGCAGCTCCAAGTCGTACTCGCGCTCCAGCCGCTCGCGCACGATGTCCATGTGCAGCAGCCCGAGGAAGCCGCAGCGAAAGCCGAAGCCGAGGGCGTCGCTGGTCTCGGGCTCCCAGGAGAGGGCCGCATCGTTGAGGCTCAGCTTCTCCAGCGCGTCACGGAGGTCGGGGTAGTCGTCGGAGTTGATCGGGAAGAGGCCGCAGAACACCATCGGCTTGACCTCCCGGTATCCGGGGAGGGGCTCCGAGGCGGCCTCCTTGCGACTGGTGAGGGTGTCACCGACGCGAAGGTGGGTCACGTCCTTGATCCCCGTGATGAGAAAGCCGACTTCGCCGGCGCTGAGGCTGCGGGTGGAGATCATCGCCGGGGTGAAGAAGCCGATGTCGTCGATGTCGCTCTCGGTACCGGCCTGCATGGCCACGATCGCGTCGCCCTTGGTGAAGGTCCCGTCGACGACGCGGATGTAGGCGATCACACCGCGGTACTGGTCGAACTCGGAGTCGAAGATCAGCGCCCGCGGCGGCTTGGTCGGATCGCCCGCGGGGGGCGGCACCCGCGCGATCAGCTCGTCGAGGACCTCCGTCACTCCCGCGCCGGTCTTGGCGCTGATCCGCCTGACGCCCTCCGCCGGCTCACCGATCAGATCCGCCACCTCCCCCGCCACCCGCTCGGGCTCGGCACCGGGCAGGTCGACCTTGTTCAGGCAAGGGATCAGCTCCAGGCCGGCCTCCACCGCCAGGTAGGTGTTGGCCACCGTCTGTGCCTCGACGCCCTGGGAGGCGTCGACCACCAGCAGCGCGCCCTCGCACGCCGCCAGCGAGCGTGAGACCTCGTAGGTGAAATCGACGTGGCCGGGGGTGTCGATCAGCTGCAGCTGATAGGTTTGGCCGTCCCTGCTGGAGGTGTAGAAGACCCGCACGGCTTGGGCCTTGATGGTGATGCCCCGCTCCCGTTCCAGGTCCATGCTGTCCAGCAGCTGAGCCCGCATCGAGCGGGCATCCACGGTATGAGTGAGCTCCAGGATGCGGTCGGCCAGCGTCGACTTGCCGTGGTCGATGTGGGCGATGATCGAGAAGTTGCGGATGTGGGCCTGGTCGGACATGCCTTCCCAGAGGGTATTCGGAGCGCGCCGGCTCGCCCCCGGCCTGCGCGGGTCACCCCCGCGCGACCCCGGACCTGGCTCTCAGACGTGCTTACGCAGCTGCGCCAGCTCACCGATGGCGCTGCCACCGGTGAGCCCGATCGTCAGCAGCCCGGCGAACAGCGCCACCGCGTCGATCGACTTGCGGCCCTGCCTGTCCCAGTAGCCGTCCTGGAGATCCAACCACAGGGAGAACTCGTCGAGCGTCAGCGCCGCGGCGATCCCGTAGCCGGTGGCGGTCGCCCGTGAGCCCCAGCGGTGGCCGGTGCCGGTCCCGAGCTGGTAGTCCACAGGTAGCCGATGCCCAGTAGGCCGAGGATGCCGAAGGTGCTGTGGTGCAGGTGTGTGCCGCCGGCGCTCATGTTGCCAAACGGTCCCTTGCCCGCCCAGATCAGGTGGGTGATCGCGCGGGCGGTGCCAAGCGCGGAGGTGAACCCCACGGCGCCCAGGAAGGCACGCTCGCGGCGGGGGTCGGAGAAGTGACGCTCGTAGAGGCTCACTGAAGGGCACTACCCCCTCCGCAGCCGGCCCACCACCAGGCGCTCGATCTGCCGCGCCTCGGGGATCCGCATCGCCAGCACGACCTTGGCGTAGAGCGCGATGCCGGCGGTTATCGCCACGCCCACCGCGACCACCTGAGCCGGGAGGGAGCGCCCGAGAACCGCGTCCAGTCCCTTCCACAGGATCCACGAAATCCCCGCCAGCAGTGCCGAGGCCACGAGGATGCGCACGGTGATCATGGCGGTCTGCGCGCCCTCCAGGCGGCCGTTGAAACCGAGCTTCAGCCGGCGCACCTGGAGCCAGGTCATGACCGCGTTGGCTGCCGCGGTGCCGATCACCAGGCCGGCGATGCCGAAGTGGCTGTACAGCGCGACGCTGACGATCACGTCGACGATCATGTTGAGCGCCGCCAGCCGCGTCGGGATCCAGGGGCGCTTGACCGCGAAGAAGGTCCGCGTGAGCAGCAGGTTCAGCCCGCCGAAGGGAAGGCTGAGGGCGAACCAGAACAGCGCCACGGAGACGAGGTGAGTCGACTGCGGACCGAAGTGCCCGCGCTGGTAGACCAGCCGGCTGATCGGCGAGGACAGCACCATCATCAGCCCCGCCGCCGGGATCAGCAGCAGGTTGATCTGGCGCATGCCGTTCCCCACTGCCCGGCGCATCCCGGCGACATCCCGGCTGGCCGCCTGGCGGCTGAGGGTGGGAAACAGCACCGTGGCCACCGCCACGCTGAAGATGCCCTGAGGCAGCATGTAGATGCGGAAGGCGTTGTCGATCGCCCGCGGCGCCTGCGCGGAGACGAGCGTGCCGAAGACCGAGTTGAGGAGCTGATCCAGGTTGACGATCCCCAGCCCGATCGTCACCGGCAGCATCAGGGTGAAGACCTGACGCACGCGCGGATCCCGCCAGTTCACCGAGAACTGCAGGCGGAAGTCGATTCGGCGCAGGGCCGAGGCCACCATCAGCAGCTGCACGAAGGTTGCCACCAGCCAGGCGATGGCGTAGGCGTAGAGCTGCTTGGCGCCGTGGAACTGGCCGTGCAGCGCCACCAGCAGCACGAGGATGACCAGGTTCCAGACCGCGGGGGCGATGGCCGCGACCGAGAACTCGTCGTAGGACTGCAGGATCCCCACGAGCAGCCCGGTGAGCCCGAGGAGCAGGATGACCGGGAACAGCACCTGGGCCAGCCCGGCCGTCAGCGAATTCAGCGGGTGGTCGAACGTGCTGCCGGTGAACAGGGGCATGATCACCCCGGCGGCCAGGATCCCGATCACCGTCAGGGCCCCCAGCGCGATCAGGATGATCCAGAACAGGGTCGAGGCCAACCGGAACGCCTCCCGCTTGCGTCCCTGCTGGAGCAGGTCGGTGAACACGGGAACGAAGGCCGCCGACAGCGCCGCCTGGGCGAACAGGTTCGACATCAGGTTCGGGATCTGCGAGGCGATCGTGAACGCCGACGCCGGCCCGCCGGTGCCGAACAGGCTGGCGGCGACGACCTCACGGCCAAGGCCGGCGACGCGGGAGAACCCGGTGGCGATGGCGAAGATCGCGGTGGTGACGCTCAGCCGGCGCCGGGCGGGGACGGCAGGGTCCGCGGAGGGGCCGGCGGTCGGATCGGCGGGGCCGACGGTCGGATCGTCTTCCACGGGGCCGCTATAGTACGGCCGCATCCGCGGCAAGCCGGCCGCGATCTTCTCCTGAGCTGCCCCCCCTCCATGGCCAACATCCATTCACAGAAGAAGCGCATCCTGCGCGCCGAACGCGAGCGCGTCGAGAACCGTCGCTACACCTCCAGGGTCAAGACTTACTTCCGGCGCCTGGAGCACGCAGTCGGCGAAGGTGACGAGTCGGCCGCGGACACGGAGCATCGCGCGCTGGTGCAGACGATCGACCGGGCCGTCAAGCACGGCGCGCTCCATCGCAACACCGCCGCGCGCAAGAAGTCCCGTGCCGCGCGCGTGCGCCGCAGCGCCAGCGCCGCCTGAGCGGCCTCGGGAGGCGCCTACGCCGCCGCCGTGATCCGGCGGATCGCGAGTAATGCCGCGGTGTCCTCGCCGGTCCCCCGGCTCCCCCCGCCCCGTGAGGCCAGCTCCAGGTCGGCGATCTCCGCCACGGCACCGCGCAGCCGCTCCAGTCCGGTCCGCTGCGCATCGGCGATCAGCCGCTCGGCGGCGCGGGCCGGCATCCGCAGCTCCCGCTTGATCTGGGAGGCGGGCCTGCCCTCTTCAAGCGCCCGCGCCACGTCGTGGGCCATGCGCACGCGCTGCCCCATCCAGTAGATCAGTCCCGGCAGCCGCTCACCCTGGCCGCGCAGCGCCAGGTACAGCCGCACCGCGCCACGCACGTCGCCAGCGACGATGGCGTCGGCCAGCGACCAGGCGCGCCGCTCGGCCGAGGCCGCGGTGAGCTCGTCGATCTCCCCCACGTCCACAGTAGCACCGCCACCATCCTCTTGGGCGCCGGCGCCCAGCTCGAGCTTCTCCAGCTCACGCAGCAGGCGCTGCTGACGCTCGCCGACGTGCGCCACCAGGGCTCGGGCGGCATCGGGCTGAAGCGTCAGCCCGAGCTCCCGCGCGCGAGCGATCACCCACTTCGGAAGCTCCCATGGCTTGACGCCGGCCTGCGCACTGACCTCCCCCCCCGTGCGCTGCACCGCATCGTGAAGTCGCTTGGGCGCCCGGCTGCGGCTGTCCTCCCGGGCGAAGAACGCCACCGTGGTGTCAGGCGGGAGCCCGTCCAGCGCCGCCTCCAGCGGCTCCAGCTCCTTGTCCTTCCAGCGCTCCGCCCCGTCGACGATGATGAAGCGCCGGCCGATGGCGAAGGTCATCGCGCTGAGCGCGTAGACCACGGCCTCGGGGGTGGCGTCCTCGCCCTCCAGCAGCTCCACCCCCTGCACGCCGCTCTCGGACTCAGCCAGCGCGCGCAGACGGCCCCGGCGCTCGGCGATGCGGCCGTGGTCGTCGCCATGGACCAGGTATGCCGGCTTGAAGCTCGCCACCCCTCGCAGTCTAGGAGCGGCTGGTGAGGATCAGACTAGGCGCGCGTCGGACACCGGGCCGGCGCCTTTCAGCGCGCGACGACGTTGACCAGCTTGTCCGGCACGACGATCACCTTGACCACCTCGTGACCGTCGACGTGCGCCCGTACTCCGCGAGCGCTCAGGCACAGCTCCTCCAGCTCCTCGCGGGCGGCGCCCGAGGGGGCCGCGACACGGTCACGCACCTTGCCGTTGACCTGGCAGACGAGCTCGAAGGTATCGGCCTGGAGCATCGCCAGGTCGGCGTCAGGCCAGGGCTCCTCCCACACCCGGCGTCCGGTCACGATCTCGTAGACCTCGGCGCCGAGGTGGGGGGCGAAGGGGAACAGCAGCGAGGCCGCGGTCGCGATCGCGAAGCGCCTGGCCCCCGCGTCGGCCTTCAAGTCGGGGTTGTAGAGCTCGTTGACCAGCTCCATGATCGCCGCCAGTGCGGTGTTGAAGGCAAAGCGACCGGTCATGCCCCGCGTGACCTTCTCGATCGCCCAGTTGGCCTTGCGCACCAGGCTCAGCGAGCCGTCCTGGGGCGCGAAAGGGGGCGCGACCGGGTCCCCGGGACCGGTGTCACGCTGGTGCTCGGTCACCTCCTCACCGAGCCGCCACAGCCGCGCGAGAAACTTGTGCACGCCGGCCAGCGAGCTCTCATTCCAGGCCGCATCCTGATCGGGCGGGCCGATGAACAGGATGTAGCAGCGTGCGGCGTCCGCGCCGTAGCGCTCCACGATCGGCAGCGGGCTGATCACGTTGCCGCGGGACTTGGACATCTTCTGGCCGTCGGGCCCGAGGATCATCCCCTGGGTGAACAGGGCCTGGAAGGGCTCCTGAACGTCCAGAAGCTCCATGTCGGCGAGGGCCTTGACGAAGAAGCGGGCGTACATCAGGTGCAGGATCGCGTGCTCCACCCCGCCGATGTACTGGTCGACGGGCATCCAGCAGGCCAGCACCGAGCGGTCCCATGCCGCGCTCTCGTTGCGCGCGTCGCAGTAGCGCAGGAAGTACCACGAGGAGTCCACGAAGGTGTCCATCGTGTCGGTCTCCCGACGAGCGGGACCGCCACAGGCGGGGCAGTCCGTGCTCACCCACTCCTCGGCGGCGGCCAGGGGCGAGCGTCCGCGCGGCTTGTAGTCCTCCACGTCGGGCAGCTCCACCGGAAGGTCGTGCTCGGCGACGGGGACCATGCCGCAGCGCTCGCAGTACACGATCGGGATCGGGCAGCCCCAGTAGCGCTGCCGGGAGACGAGCCAGTCACGCAGGCGAAAGCTCACCGACGCGTGACCGCGACCCTCGCGGTCCAGCCAGTCGACGATCGCCGAGTAGGCCTCGCGGTTGTGCATCCCGTCGAACTCGCCCGAGCCGACCATCGGCCCGTCGCCGGTGAACGGCAGCTCATCCCCGTCCGGGTCCTCGATCACCCGCTTGATCGGCAGCCCGAAGGTCCGGGCAAAGGCGAAGTCACGCTCGTCGTGGGCGGGGACGGCCATGATCGCCCCGGTCCCGTACTCCATCAGCACGTAGTCGGCGACGAACATCGGGATCTGCTCCCCGGTGACGGGGTTGGTCACGGTGCGGCCGAGCGCCACCCCGGTCTTCGGCTTCTCGGCGTCGCCGCGGGACTCGGCGGATTCGTTCATCGAGTGGTTGACGTACGCGATCACCTCCGGCTCGTGCTCGCTCCCGGAGGCCAGCTTGAGGACGTCGGGGTGCTCCGGGGCCATCACGAAGAAGGTGGCGCCGAACAGGGTGTCGGGGCGGGTGGTGAAGACCGGGTAGTCGATGCCGAGCTCCTCGCAGCGGAAGATCGCCTCGGCTCCGTGGCTACGCCCGATCCAGTTGCGCTGCATCGCCTTGACGTGCTCGGGCCACTGGATCTCATCGAGGTCGTCGAGCAGCCGGTCGGCGTAGTCGGTGATGCGCAAGAACCACTGCTCCAGCTGGCGCAGCTCGACCTCGGCGCCGCAGCGCTCGCAGCGTCCATCGATCACCTGCTCGTTGGCCAGCACGGTGGCGTCGTTGGGACACCACTTGACCGCCGCCTCCTTGCGATGGGCCAACCCGCGCTCCAGGAGCTTGAGAAAGATCCACTGGGTCCAGCGGTAGTAGCTCGGCTCGTGGGTGGCGATCTCTCGCGACCAGTCGATCGAGATCCCCCACGAGCGAAATGCCCTCTGAAAGGCGACGATCGCCTCGTCAGTCGATCGGCGCGGGTGCACCCCCGTGCGAATGGCGTGGTTCTCGGCTGGCAAGCCGAAGGCGTCGTAGCCCATGGGGTGCAGGACGCGGCGACCGGTACGGCGGTGGAAGTGCGCGATCGCGTCCCCGAGCGCGTAGGTCTTCAGGTGGCCGATGTGCGGCTCGCCGCTCGGATAGGGCAGCATCTCCAGCACGTAGGATTTCTGCTCCGCGCCGCGCGGGCCGGTGGTCGCGGCTTCGCCGTCGGAGACCTCCCAGGTGCGCTCGCGTGCCCACAGCTCCTGCCACTTGGGCTCGATCTGCGTCGGGTCGTAGCGGCGCTCTGCCATCGGTGCCCTCGAGGTTACTTGTGCCGTCCCCGCGCCGACCCGCGGTGGCTTTCTTGCGTTCTGCGGCCGGCGGCGGCTCTACGATCCCCCCGTGGCCGATCACGTTGGCATCGCCCGGGACGGAGCGCGCGGGGCTGCCGCGGCAGCGGAACGCGTGGCGAGCATCGTCGCCGCCGCCGAGGCCGCCGCGGAGCGCATTCGCGCCGAGGCCGAACGGCAGCTGCGGGAGCGGATCGCCGAGGCCGACCGGGCCGCCGACAATCGCGTCCAGGCCGCCGAGGCGGAGGTGTCAGAGCTGGTGGGTGAGGCGCGGCGGGAAGCGGCGCAGGTGCTCGACGCCGCTCGTACCGAGGGTGAGCAGGCCAGGACAGCAGCCACGGGCGAAGCGCTGACGATCATGGCCCGGGCCCAGGAGAACGCCGACTCAACGCTGACCGCAGCGAGCGCCGAAGCCACGATGGTGCGCGAAGAAGCCGAGCAGGGCGCGCGGGAGATGCTGCGCGAGGCGCGGGCCACCGCCGGCGAGGTCCGCGGTGAGGGCCTGGAGCTCGTGGACAACCTCAGGGAGATGGGCGATGCGCTGCGATCAAACGCCGAGCGCCTGCTGAGCGACGTGCAGAAGATCCACTCACGGATGGTGACGGAGATTGAGCGCGTTGAGAAAGCGACCGGAGTGGCTCAACCACGGGAGTCACTGGCGCGCGGGGATGCTCCCCGGGGCAGGTCCTCGCGCCCCCGGCCCGGCGGCGGCTCCGCTGCCGACGGGCTCGAAGTCCCGGAGTTCATCCCGCCGCGATAGGCCCCGGCCGCCACGCCACGCGGATCCGCGTAGCGGGGGGTGGCGCATCCTGCTCCCGGGTATGTGGAGCCAGATGCACCACGTGGAGCCGGACTCCCCACCGATTCGGGATCCCTCCGGGTAACGCTCGCCTCAGGGGTACTAGTAGCACTAGTAGCACTAGCCCGGCGTCGTTCGACTATCGGGCCAACCGGGTGACGAGCTCGCTACGGTCGGTCGGCGGGAAGCTCACCGTGGAGGGCGACCGGCTGGTCTTTCGCCCCCACGGGGTCGAACGCGCGCTGCAGGCCGGCGAGTGGTCGGTGCCGCTCAGCGATGTGGATGACTACAACGTCGCGTCGGTCAACCCTCCCCGCGAGCGCGCCGAGGAGTTGCGCGCGCTCACGCGCTAACTAACAGGGCGAGCACTTCACGATCACCGTGGGTGGCCGACCCGTTGCCGCGCTCGGGCCCCTGGCTGACACTCGCAAGCCCGGCCCGCCGGCCCGGCTGGCCGCTGTGCTTGCCGAGACCCCGACTGACGCTGCCTGGGCAGCCGAGCTTCAGGCGCTCCGAGACGCCGACGCGTCCGCAGCGAGCGATCCCTGGACTGCTTGACCGCGCTGATCGACACCAGCGTCCTCGTGAGCGCGCCCACCTCGACGCTCGATGAGCCGTGGATCGTCAGCGTCGTGAGCGTGGGCGAGCTGGAGGCAGGCGTACTGCTGGCCCGCGAGCACACCGTTCGCGCACAGAGGCTCAGACGCCTCACCGCTGTGCTCGCCGAGACCGTGATCATCCCGATCGAGCGCTCGGTGGCGGCTCGCTACGGCGAACTGCGCGCGGCCACTGGTAGACAGCCGGCGAACGACCTGTGGATCGCAGCGACAGCGCTGGCTCACGACTTCACGCTGATAACCGCCGACGAACGCCTCGCCTCCATTCCCCTCATCCGCGTCACGCTGATCTGAGCTGAGCCCCGCTCAGTTAGCTCTCGGCGGAACGTGCTCGGCGGCGTCTTGCCGCACGGTCGCCTTCTCGTCCAATGTCATCGCTCCGGGGTGGCCGACGCCGGGCCACGGCGTGAGCAGCAGCAGGAGTCGGGCGTCGGAGCGCGCATGGACGGCGTGGCGCTCGTTCGGATCGAATTCGACCAGCAGGCCGGCGCCGCCGACGATGCTCCCTCCGGCACTGGTCGTGATCTCCACCTCGCCCTCGAGCACTGTGACCCACGCCCGTTCGTGGACCTGGTGGTCGTCGAAGCTCTCGCCGGCGGGAATCATCAGGGCGATCGCGCGTGCATCATCGGTGGAGTCGAGGATCTCCGGCGCGTGTGGTCTCAAATCCAGGCTCGTGATCGCCCAGTTCTTCATGTGATCTCCTCCGTGGCTCAGGTGTGCGGGACGGTAAGTGGGCTCGAAACGTGCTGTGGCTAGATGGATTGCCGATACCCGAAGAATTCGTGGTCCTGGTTGTAGCCGCCGTAGCCGCCGCCGATCTCCGAGTAGTGGGCAACGAACTCGATCCCTCTGATCCACTTGACCTGCTTGAAGCCGAGCTCGATCTCGTTGCGGAGACGCAGCGGCGCGCCATGACCGTACGGCAGGCGTGCGTCGTTCATGTCGTAGCCAGCATCGTGAGGTGGTGGCGCATGTGCTCGATCGGGTGCGCGTCGTAGTAGATGCCCTTGTCGGCTCCCTCGCCGAGAGAGTAGAACACGACCCACTTCGCCTCGGGGTGCGGCTGGACCAGATCCACGATCGACCGCATCGAGACCCCGCCCCATTTGGCGACGCCGGACCACCCCTGAATACAGAAGTGCTGGGTGATCTGCTCGTGGTGGGGTAAAGCCCGCAGTTGCGTGAGGATGAGCTCGACGGGATGTGCCACGAGCCCAGGATCCGCAGCCGATAATCGGCGAAGTCCCGTCGAACAGCGCCTTGTACTCGTCGGATTCGTGGTAGACGCCGTTGTGCCAGAAGTACGGGGAGATGTCCCTCTCGCTGTACCTCCCGGGCTTGGGGTCGACGCGCTCAAACAGGTGCTGCACCGGACCGATGATCGCCTGGCCGACCCGCTGCACGACGCGGGGGTGGCGGATCGTGAATGGGGTCGCGGCCACCCATCCGGCGATGACGACGACCATCGATGCGGCGAACAGCCAGAACCCGACCCAGCTGTCGTCGGTCCGTCCCGCGTAGATGTGGTTGAGGTTGACCAGTACCCCCGTCGTGAACACGAGCGCCACGTGGATCACGATGAAGACCAGAAACCAGACGAGCACGAGAAAGTGCAGGGAGCTGCCGTCTGGATGCTGAAGACCCTGCTGATGGCCTTGAAGCGCGTTGACAGCGCCGGGGACATCCCGAGGCCGGTGATCAGGGCCAGCGGAGCGGCGAGGAAGACGGTGGTGAAGTACGCGATCAGTTGCAGGCCGTTGTAGGCCACCCAGCCGTGCTCCGCGGGCCAGTTCAGAGACAGATATTGGACCAAGGTCGAGAGCGCGTTGGGGAACACGTCCCAGCTGGTCGGTATCAGGCGCTCCCATCGACCGGTGGCGAACAGCAGGACGTAGAAGATCACGCCGTTGAGCAGCCACAGCGCATCCACGCTGAGATGCCACCAGCGGGCCAGGCCAATCGAGTGGCGAAGGCCCGGCAGGCCCACCTGACCCGGAAGGCTGATCGAATCCTGCTTGGCCGTCCACAAGGGATCCTCGGGGACCCGCCGTTGGATCCGGAACCAGTCCCGGGGGTGCAGTGCCGGGTCCAGTAGAGCCGTGGGTGATCCGACAGGATCTGAACGCCGGCGCGGATGATGAAGATCATGAAGAACCGGTTGAGGAAATGCTGCAGATCCACCCACGCCGGGAAACCCGCCGTACGCGCCGGGGGAGATGCCTGGACGGTCCCCGGGTACTGCCTGATGAACCGCTGCACGGAGGGCTCACCGCGCAGACCCTTGGCAATCGCGACCGCGATGATGAGCAGCAGGAAGCCGATCGGAAGCAGCCAGAGCAGGTTGAACCACTTCTGGCACCCGACGCGAACCCGGGGAGCGATTCCATTGACCTGTGGGACCGAGCCCGCCCAAGTGGCGGGGTCGATGACATCCTCGCCCGGCGTCAACTGGTATCTGTAACTGCGAACGACGTCCGGGGTGATGCCCGGCTGCCCACCGGCCGGCAGATCCCCACAGGAGGAGTCGCTCTCGGCCCCCATGAGCCGAGAGCCTACGATACGGCGTGCTACGCGGCGGTCGCATCCATCCGACCCGAGTAGGAACATATGTTCGATGTTCACCAGCAACCAGAAGGGTGCGATCGCCGAGCTGGAGATCGCCGCCGCCGCGGCCAAGCTCGGGGTCGAGGTCTACCGGCCGTTGGGCGAGCACTCACGCGCCGATCTGGTGCTGGACATCGCCGGCCGGCTGCTGCGGGTGCAGTGCAAGTGGGGGCGCCTCGGACTGGATGGAGACGTGGTCATAGCCTGCATCGGCGGCTCCAGCTGCTCGCCATCCGGGTACGTGCTCACGAGCTACCGGGAGGGGCGAAGTCGACCTGTTCGGCATTTACTGCGGGAGCTCGACCGAGCCGTCCTCATGCCGGCGTCCCTATGCGTGGAGCGACAGGAGATCCGGCTGCGGCTGACCCAGCCCGCAACTCACAGCGAGCGTGCATTAACCTTGCTGATCAGTACGACTTCGCCGGGGCTATAGCTCAGCTGGGAGAGCGTTCGGCTGGCAGCCGAAAGGTCGGGGGTTCGAGTCCCCCTAGCTCCATGCTTGCTTGGTAGTCGAAGCGTCCCGCCGGCCTTCTCGGCCGGCGGACGGGCCCGATCTGTCTGAGGGCGGTCTTGGCGAGGGCGGCCAACCAACGCTATGGTCAGGCTCCACTGCATCCACGAAGTCTGAACCCCGGGCGAGAGATCGTCGGGGGTTTGCTTTGACGACCGCGAGATCGGACACGACATCCTCCGCGAGAATCTTCGCGTACAACGACCGCGATCATGGACAAGGGCTATGACAATGGCCCGAAGCACGACGGGTGCATGGAGCGCGGCATCTGCCCGATCACGCCCCTGCGCAAGACGCCCGCCGTTGTGCGTGGCGATCACAAGGCGCCGACGTGCGAGCACGGCGGGTGGACGTTCGCCGGCACCGACTACAAGCGGCCGGCGACCAAGTGGCGCTGCCCGACCAGCGAGTGCCAGCCGAAGTCCCGCTGGATCAAGGCCGACCGGTTGCACCCGCTGATCCCTCGCCACACCGCGCGGTCGGCGAAGCTCTACAAGTCGCGTGGGGCCGTCGAGCGGGGGTTCGGTCGCCTCAAGCACGAGTGGGCGCTCCTCCCGCTCCGGGTCCGTGGCTTGGATCGGGTCCGGCTGCACGCCGATCTGACGATCCTCGCCAAACTCGGATGCGCGCTTGTGAAGGCGCGTGCGTGCCGGTTGCGGCCTGAGGTACCGATGATCTGAGAAGGTGCGCTCATGGCAGCGGACCTATCGGGAGTCTGGGCGAAGATCGAGCGGGCAGACGAACACTTCGATCTCCTTGAGCGCGAGATCCGCGCCTTCACGGACCGCAACCCTCAGCCAATCGGGGTGTCCATTCCCTACTTCGATGCGGAGAGCGGGTGGTTCACCGTCTATGCCATCGAGGCGGAGCCGGCGCCGCCACGATTGGGCGTGATCCTCGGGGATCTGGTCCACGACACCCGATCCGCGCTCGACCATCTGATTTGGCAGCTTGTTATCTTGAACGGCGCAACGCCGAAAAGATCTAACGTCTTCCCGCTGACCTTGAGCGAGGCCGGCTGGGATAATGCCATCCGGCGTCGACTCCTCCAAGGCGTCTCGACGAAGCACCGGGCAATCATCAAGCGCGTACAGCCGTACCAAGGACCGAATGGGCCTGAAGACACCTACACCGGAGCCTTGAAACACCTTTCCAACGTTGACAAACACCAAGTCGTCCACGTAGCGGCGTTCATCATGCGCGATCCCACCAAGAGCATCTCGGTCCGCGTCAAGCGTGGACCGGGCCAGATCGTCCAGTCCCAATTCCAGGGGAACGCCAACCTCGAGCACGGCGCAGAGCTTCTGCGCCTGCGCGTCGAACCGATGACCCCCGATACAGAGGTGGATGTGGACGGCGGCTTCCCCGTCGATGTAGCTTTCGGCGACCGTCGGTGCATAATCGGCTATGTGAAGAATCTCCCCCAAGTTGCTCGGGTAATCGTCCGAGAGTTCGCGCCCGATTTCCCATGATCTCAAGGGCGGCGTCGAGTCGCGCACTCAGTGGCCCTCCGCCTGGGGTAAGATACGTCGATGTGCCCTAAAAACCCGCCTGTTTACAGGGCTTTTAGTTTCGCCAAACCCTCCTAGTGGGTCGGGCCATGAACGTTTGACCGGAAACGCGCCGCACGCGGCGTTCGGTGACGGCGCGGTGCATGAGGTCGACCTGACCAGCCTGCTTGCCGGTCGGTGGGGTGTTCGCCGCCATCCTTTGACGACCGGGCGACGTTCGAGGCCGTCCGTGTCGAGTCTGGATTCGGGACGATTGCGTGGCCTGGTGACGTAGACCTGGATCCCGGACGTGCTGCGGGGTGACTAACGAACCTGCCTCGGGGCTCCGCTGGCGAGGCGCATCGTGGAGCCCGCCTGAGGACCGAGAGCCGGCAGCTCTCAGGGGTTCGATAGTCGTCCCATCAACTCCACACGTTGGCGAAATATGTTGGGAACTCCCACGCTTGCGGCACGTTTGGCGGGCCCATTCATTTCGCTGGGAGAGTTAACCGGTCAGGTTCGAACCACGAAAGTCTGATCGCGGTAGGGACGGGTCTTCGCCGTTAGTGACTCGACCCGCCCCCCGCGCAGATCCCAGCATGCACTGCTAGCGCACTGGGCTCCTCCCTTGGGTTCTGGCGTCAAACCGCGCTTCGGGGTAG